>Ga0247765_1000039_pt1 | contig 90413 bp, 91 predicted proteins | sample UWRJL106311C6_FD_179949 | JGI IMG/M metagenome (GOLD analysis project Ga0247765, IMG submission 179949) | Plant litter microbial communities from Arlington Agricultural Research Station in Wisconsin, United States - UWRJ-L106-311C-6 | ecosystem: Environmental > Terrestrial > Plant litter >... | reverse complement strand
GGGGGAGGGGGAAAAATAAAGATATTGAAAAAAAGGGCGGGGCGTGGTTTGGCGGCGTGGTGTGTGGTGTGTGGTGCGTGGTGCGTGGTGCGTGCGGTTGGTGAATTTGGACGTGAACCCTTTTTTTTTTTCACCAAGACGTTAGTTTACTTGGGAATGTGAGTCTAGCGTGGGAGAGGCAGGGGTGAAAAGTTGGGGGAACGGTAAGTTGGTTGATGCCTTTTATCCTACTTACCTAGGTATATAGAGCGGGGTGGAATAGCTATCCGCTCAGAAAAACAAAGATCACCCATCAGTGATATTACAATGCCAATATCCACACCTCCCTACATTATTAGCCATTACCTCCCAAATGTACAGAAAACACAATATACTACTAACCCCCTTTACTATATTATAGTTTAAATCACACACTATAATAATAACTTTAGTCCCAATTAGGTCCTAAATCCAAAATATCCCCCTTTTACCTATACAGATATTTCTTTCCATCCCCAGGTATAATAAATACATCTTAAAGGTTTTATTATACGGCTAACTAGGCCAAAGATTGTAAGAAAAAACTCTTACCGACCCCTTAATCCGAGCACTTTCTAAACATAGCACGAAATAATCACGTCACCTTCTTTCTTCAGGTTGGGATGCTTAAATCTCTATTTCACTACCACCGACCCTCCCAGAATACCCACAAAAAAAACCAGCCTTTACAAGCCGCACACCTCCGAGAAAGTGTGGCTTTGAAAATGCCAAGTTGCCCACTGGGTATTCTAGGTCTTCCTCCAACCTTCTTGAGGTAAGAGAAAGGAGATCGGTTGGTTGACGTCCAAGAAGAACGCAACACAAGACGGCCAACGAAAAAGACAAAAGAAGAAAAAAAGAAGAAAAGAAAATCAAGGCATGAAGCCGACAAACCAACGCTTCGCCAGCCCGCTTCAAGGCATGGCGCCAAGCCCGCATGCCTCTTGAAAAATCCCCTTCCAACGCCACTAATGCCGATGATAACGCATTCGAAAATACCACAACCGGGCTGTGGACTTACTCTGAATGCCCAAAGGAAAAAACACTGCTCCCAAGGGGTATCTCGTCCTCTTGAAGCGCGAAAGAAAAAAGCGAACCTCAACGCCTTACTGGAAACTCGGGATGCCCTCAAGATGACCAGGCTTGGCGTATAGCCCATCCGACCGAGGTGTCGACACCAAGTCAGCGACCGAAACGAGAGAATCGCCGACGTCTTCACCTAAAAGCTGGGACCGTCCTACTGGCGCTTTTCAAGAACCCAATAGTGGAGAGCACTCGAGCCAGGGACAGGAGTCGCATCCGCGTCAGCCGGCCGATGGGCATCCGGGTTCGCCGGCGAGATGGCGAGGGCAGCAGCGGCGGTGCTCGCCAGTGTCGAGGGAGTCGGGTCCGGGACCGGGATCCCGCGCTGTGGAACCTGTATCCTCACTCTTTTGGCTGTCCGGTTTCCGCCAGAGGCCAGGGCAGACTTGATGGGAACCGGGGGATTGGCAGCCACGGGGTTCATGACACCCTCCGGAATGGGCGAGGGCCGGGCCGGCGTAAGGGGGACCCAGTTGTTGCTGTTACTGGATCGCGGAGCGAGGGAACCGGTGTTCCAAGAGTCGGCCATGGAAGGGGTGCCTCGGAAAGACGACGAGTTAAGAGTGCTAAAGCCCTCATCCGACGGGTGACGCAGAAGAGAAGCGGCGGCATTCAAGGGCTGGGCCGTTCTGTCTCTGCCAGCCGGAAGTGGCTCCCTAGACACGGCGGCTAAAGTCGGAGCAGGGACGTACTCCATGACCCGTGGCATAGTGACAGGCGACGTGTTTGCGGACGAGCTGTGCATCGCAGGCTTGTTGATGGGGGTGAAGGCTGAACCCCAGTATCTTTGGCTCATGTGTTTGCACGGAGCGCCGTTGGACTCCTCGCTCGTGGCAGAAGCAGCGCCGCTGGCTTCGGCCATCTCTGGCGCGTTAGAAACACGGTTCTGCTGGGGCCTTGCCTGGGCTGGAGCACCGCTCTGCCCGCTTGCTGCCCACAGCGCTGGAAAACGCTGATGCAGTGAATTCGATAAACTGAACCGTTCACGGCGGTGTCCTTGCTGCGTCGACATAAAAATATGGGTTGGCTGGCTCATTCGCGCAACTGGGGCTCTGTCGGGGCTTGTATGGCTCAGGGGTGCAAAATGAGGGCGGCTGAGCTCTTGGGTCGTTGTATACGGGTTACTGCTCAGTCTGTTGAATGTTGCGTAATGGCCTTGATTACTAGCCGGCTCGGTCATGTGGTATGAAAACCGGCTGGTCTCCACATGGGCGCTATGCGAAGGGTGAACTGGGTACGATGGAGATGCTTCCCTCTGGTACGAAGCATGGTTGGACTCCCCCATTTGTCCGAAAGAAGCGAAGTCTCGGTTCTGCCTGCCCAGAGATGTGTACTGGCCATAGTTGGCATCCGTGACTGGCGCAGGCTGATCAAAACTACTGTCGACGCCCATGGGGGCATATGGCGCCCTGTTCAAACCCATTTGTTGGTTCGGGCCAACCAACGGGTCCAACTGCATGCTGGGCAGCCTGGGCGGCCCTTGGGAGCCCCGTGCGGCCTCCGAGTGGCCATAGTTGCCCCAGGCCGAGCCGGGACGGAGTGGAAGAGCCAGGCCCGTGAGAGGTGACCTCGTTTCGCCCTGTGATCTGGGCGAAATCCCATGGTTGTCGGGCCGGAACCCCAGCGCGGAAAGGACGTTTTCGGCGGGTCTGTTGCCCATACCATCGACTATGGCGGGGGGTTCGGCGGTGGTCGTGGCGGTGACGACGTCGACAGAGGTCTCGGCAACCGGTTCGTCATCACCAGGCGAGGCGCTCAATTCGGCCGCCGCCTCCACCTGTTTTCCGGCAGCCCGTCTCTTGGTGGCCTTTCTGCCACGGCGAGCCGCCGCCTTGGGCTGCTTGGGCTCACGAGGCCGAAAGCCTCTTCCTGTCCTCGGGATGCCCAACTCTTCCACTGTGATTGCAAAAGTCAGATCCTCTCGTCATCAAGTCTCGTTTTGTGACAAAGCTTACTTTTGCGGATTAGAGGCCGGGCATATTGTCTGGCATGAGCCGACATGTTCCCCTTCATGACGTTCTGGAACCAATGCTCAACTGGGGGAAAAAAATTAGTAAACAAGTTTCACACTTGAGGCCTGTCTGTGCCTGAGAATGACATGCTTTGCAAGTGACTCAAGCTGACAGGCCCGGACTTTGGCCGACAGATCTAGACAGACCAAGGGAAACGTACATAAACTGAGCTTGGTATATTTGCGGGGCAGCTTGTCGACGTCAGTCTCCTCAGTAGCCCTGAGCATTTCACTGTTCATGACGTTGACGAGGTATTCCCAGGTGCACTCATCATTGTGCTGATCGATTCCCACGCGCTTGGGTGACCGAGGTATGATGATGGTCCAGAAGATGCGCTCCTCTGTCTGGGTCCAGAGCTTTCCGCCCATTGTGGAATCTGGTTGTTGCCAGAAAAGTTAGCAAACTGCACAAAAGCTCGGCGTTCAGGAGAGAGTAAACAAGAAAAGGCTCGGCGTTCAGGGGTCAACATGCCACCGAAGGAAGAAACAGTATATCTCTGGTCGTGAGCACTTCCGTGAAAGAGATTTGATAGTGTGCAAAACAATTGGGCAGACAGCGGCCGTCCAGCAAGAGAGGCTTGACAATTTGCCTCGAGTGACGGGAGATTCGGAGAGTGAATCTCAAGTGCACGGTTGGATTTTGAGAGCGAAGACTCTTGGCGTGAGGAAAAGGGGAAGAAAGTAACGAGAATTCGCAAAGCGAAGGCAACGAAGGGTAAAGGGAGAGGTTATCAATCCAACATGAGGTGATGGGTGGGAGGATGTTCGAATTGAAAGGAACTGGACAACAGTGGGTGAATTACCGACGTTGGTGTGGGGAGGAAATTGGAGGAGAGGAGAGGCAGTGAATTTCTATGGGGGCTGCCGAATGGAATTGATTAGAGCGACGTGCCAGTAGAGGAAGGCACTTAGTAGGTCTTGACAGGGAATTGAATCACGGAGGGCTAAGTCGAAGTGGCAGTAGGGGGGCTGGATGCGGAAACGGGATTGCACGACACAAAAGGAAAGGACCCGCACTTTGCGCACCTTGATGCTGGATGGAACTTATCTAGGAGGAGATTTGACAATGATAAAGGGTCCGTAAAGGTTCCGCTGAGAGTTCACCAAGGTGAAGCTGTGACTTGTCGACGTGCGACCGGTCGACAAGGGAGCGACCAATTCGACTGGGAATGTGCCTGCCGGGCGAGCTTAGAGTCTGATGTTTGGATTTTGAGGATGCTTGCTGGCGAAGAGATCAAGTCTTGTTGGCTCTTAGCTGGGAAGAACTTGAGGTTGCTGGTGAAGAAGGGAAGGGAGAAGAGGAGGATGGCTGTTGGTGGATTTTAAATAGTCGAGAAAACAGCTGTGTGTAAGGCCAGGCTCTGGAGAAATGAGAGTAACTCACTCAAACATCGGCCGAAGTGTGTTTGATGCCCAGGAATGATAGCAAGCACTGCCATAGACACCTCGAGACACCTACCCTACGTCGTCCCATCTTTCCTATCTTCTCGCCTCCCTACGCGTAGTCGCCTGATATATACTTGCTTGGGCAAATTCACACCTACTAGCCAATATCAGGTTGACTTGATAAGTCTGAGTAAGAAATTATACGACAACGCCATTTATCTCGCACCATCACCTCTCGTCTAGTCCCATATTTTCAGGTGAAGCCATTTCACAGATATGGCCTTCGCCGATATGGCCTTGCGGCGTGATTACCGAGACCAAGTGTCAAATAAGAACTGCCAGACATCAGACCGGCCAGATCACCCACTACAGTGATGCCATTGCTGGGCCATTTCCATCATTTTATTGCTGATTGCCGACGACACTACTATGCCAGTGGCTCCAAAATCCTAATCTGCCCGGATGATATCTCCGATATTTGCTTCGTGATGCTATTGCTTAAAGGCGGTACTGCCAGCTCAGAGGCCCCGGGGTCCGGGTTTGCTCGGAATCGGAGCTGGTATTTCGACGCTCACATTGGTAGAACTGATGTTGTGGGCACCTAAAATGGCCGCATGAGCTGTCTGATGCGACATAACATCAGCTCGATCTGAAACGACCAGAAATAGGAAGCCGTCTAGTTTGCCGAATCGTCATCTCGATATAAATCACCAAGAACAGGAAACCGTCTGGTATTTGTTTGCCACGAGTGGGCGATGGAGCCCTTGGAGCCCTCCGTGCCCCCCGATCACCAGGTGAACCTCCGCGACTGGTCCACTCCAAGCCCCGCTGAGCAGGGTTTATTCGAAAGGGGAGATGGGACGAGGCGCTGAGCACCCTCGGGAGATGAGGTACGGTGCGAGCCTCCGCTCCATTCTAGAAAACTTTGGTAGTCAAGTTAGCAGAACGTGGTTATCGTGGGGCCGTCTCATCTCACAATGCTCTTCTCCTTGTGTGGCACCACACCCTCCCTGACCCAAATACCCCAGCTGCCCATTGAGTTGGCAAGCATCATGTCGGTTGCCAGACGGTCTCCGACCACGGCAACATGGTGGGGCCCAGTGACGCCGGTTTCTGGGTGTCGGCTGAAGTAGGCCATGATCTCGCTGCCACAGCCTGGCTTCTTTACACGGTGAGGGAGAACCGTGACGCCTGTGCTCTTTTCAACCTCGGACGCAAGCTTGCCATTCACATCCCAACTTGTCGCACCCGCAGTGTTTGACACAATCAGGAGTCGGCGACCAGGGTAAGCTTCACGCAGGGCTTCGAACCGTTTCTGTCATTCTCAGCCAAACGCCAACGGACTCGACAAAACAGGGATGCCGAGAAAGAGCAAAACCACAAGCGGAAGAAGAATACAAGTAGGTTGGAAATACCTTGTACGCTTCAAAAATATCGCTGCATTCGGGGTACGCAAAACAATCGTCCTTGTCGAGGACCACGGCCTTGATGTCTACCTTCTTCCCCGTTTCGGCAACAAGGTCACCAAGGGCCATGGGCAGGTCGTTGAAAGTGGCTACCGTTGCGTGGGGGAGACACAGCGATGGCCTCGCCAGCAATTTGAAGATGTTAAGCGAAGCTGACAGATTCAGATTCATCTCGCCTGGTGTGTGTTTTCTACGGAGTAGGAATCAGAGAGTCGTAAGCGTAACACGCAGCTCAAAAATTTGTAGAACCTGAAGCCGGAAGCTCCTTCCCGCCCCATGTTCGTTGTTGATGACGGTGCTGTCGGCCTTGCAGCAACAGCCTTAGGAGCTTGGGCCTGGCGCCAAGCGTTGCCGCCAATAGGAGATTTCTGGGGATTTTATGGGGCAGTCGCGCCCGACGCGTCTCTGGCGCACCTTGCAGCGGGGCACCCAAGTTTCCGATGCGACGGGGGATCATGGACATTTTGGTGTTAATTTTCTCTTCTTCTATATAACAAACTCAGCATGGCCCGGCGTCAAGTCCAGATCCAAGAATCGACGTCCAATTCATCGCGCAAACGGCCACCACCTGACGATGACCCATACAAGGTTCCGGATGACGACGAAATTCCTGTTAAACGACCACGGAGAGATGCGCCCCAGCCGACTCCCACCAAGCGAACGGCCGACAGTGTGAATGATGCCAATGGGGTGAATGGCCACAGAGCCACCCCTTCGACCGTGCGACGGAAAGCTTTTGCCGTGACGCCCGTCAAACTGAATGGCGTCAATGGCCATGACACTCCAAGCCGACAGAAACTTGCTGACCGGTCGGCAAGACGAAAGAGCGCTAGGGTTCTGATCAACCGTGTAGTCCGCGGTGACGTCAGTGACGACGAGGACGAAGAGAACATTGCACGAAAGATTTATGAGTCGAGTGAAGAAGATGAAGATGAGGACGAGGGTGACGAGAATAGCAATGTAGAAGAACAAGAACCGGTTCTTGCGACTCCCTCAAAGAGGCGAGGGAGGAAGCCGAAGAAAGCCGCCACCACCGCGCGTGGGCTATCGCCGATGCGACTCCGAGGTCTTCCACCACATGAACAATACCTCTACCGGAACAGGCCAGGCCTCAACCAGACTTCGGCAAATGACCTCTCTTCTCTCAACCTCCTCACGCACGACGAGTACTTCTCGGTGCTACGAGAGACCAGGAACCCACACTCAAGGGATATCACCCAGCTAGAGTCCCTCTACAACGAGGCTTTCGCCCAATGGGCTTGCGAGCTCTCCCAGGGCTTCAGCACTTGCCTCTACGGCTACGGCTCAAAGCGCCGACTCCTCTATCACTTCGCGACCCATCTCTCCAGGACTTCGAACCCGTCACCAGCCAAAATTGTCATTATAAATGGCTATGTCCGCACCACATCATTACGGGACATCCTGTCAACTCTCGGCACAGCGATCAACCCATCACGCAAGCTTGCCCTAGGCCCTCCCTTTGAGATGACACAATCTCTCCTCTCCATGTTAACCGTCTCGCCCACTCTATCCCTCATCCTTTTTGTCAACTCGATCGATGCCCCGCCAATGCGCAAGCCAGGCGTCCAGTCCATCCTGTCGCAACTTGCTGCCCAGCCCCAAATCCATCTAGTCTGCTCCACCGACACTCCCGACTTTCCTTTCCTCTGGGACAACCGTCTACGCCATGCCTTCAACTTTGTATTTCACGACTGTACTACCTTTGCGCCCTACGAAGCCGAGATTGATGTAGTTGATGATGTGCACGAGCTGATTGACCGCAAGGCCCGCCGTGCCAACGGCAAGGAAGGTGTCGCCTACGTCTTGCGCAGTTTACCAGAGAACGCAAGGAACCTGTTCCGACTATTCGTCACTGAAGTGCTCGTTGCTATCGACGAGAATGGTGCCAGCGCAGGAGAGATACCCGCTGTCGAGTACCGCATGCTGTACAACAAGGCCGTAGAGGAGTTCATCTGCAGCTCTGAGATGGCGTTTCGTACACTGCTTAAGGAGTCAGTTCATCTACTCGCTCTTCCCATGATTTCTCTTTGGCAACTAATCAGACGACAGGTTTCATGACCATGAGATCATTACCAGTCGTAAGGACTCGCTAGGCACTGAGCTGCTGAGTCTGCCCTTTAGGAGAGAGGAGCTCGAGGCGATTCTGGAGGATTTGATGTCTTGAATCTATATCGTTACCCATGGCCATGCGACGCGGTGCTTTGTCATGATATGTCATGTCATGTCCCAAGGGCCTCCCTCTCTACGGCCCTGAGAGGACAACCATCATTCCATCGGACGACCAGTTCCGCTGTTAGGGTCGATGTATTCACAAGGAGGCCCTGGCACATCACATCACACGAAAATAGAGAGACCGGGGCATCTTGCAACGCTGGATTACATGGAATATGAACCAGGAAACGTATCCACTTTATGGATGTGTGCATTGTATATTCGCAAAGTATTTCGTTACCGCATGGCTTGCTATATCGTGAATTATCACGCTTCGAATAGAAACACCTGTTGCAGCACCCCTCACACCTAACATCCAGGATACATGCCCAGCGTCTAGTCGACATTGAGGCTCAGCTGCTTATGTTTGCGGTTAGCTGGTTACAGGGTTATGTGGTTGGAATAATAATTTGAGAATGGAACTACCCTCGTTGACATTCCTGGTGACACAAGCAAATGACCACATTTGCAGAGGGACCTGTCGAAATAGCAGTCACCTACTTTGTACTTAGCATCTCGTCAGCGAACACCTGATCCGTCCGGTGTTACGAAGTAGATCACACACATTCACCGCACACGGGACGAAATTATAAAGTGAAGGTTTGTGGATTTCTTCTGGACGTCTCAGTACAGACTGTTCTCGCGCCATGTGTCGAGGATAACAGTTTCCCCTGTTCCACGGCCGCTACGCCGTAACCCAGCCCCTGCAAAACCCTGACCCAATTGCCCGAGTTGCCTGTCCTTCGCAGGCGCCAATGGTATTCCCGTGCCGTAATATGAGAGCCAAGAAGCAAATTCCCTTCTCTGCCAGATCATCCTCTCTGAAAGGGTATCATTGCTCCTCCATCCTGCTCTCCCATTGTTGCCCTCAACTGACGAAAAAAATCCCAGTCTATCTTTCGGCGTTCTCTATCGGTGTCCCAGCGCCCCTACGTGCGGCCGCCCTGTCGAATGTCGCTTGCTGACCCAGACCAGAGAACCGAGAAATCCACTTTTGTCTATGAGATGTAGAATGTGCAGAACAAAAACATGATGCGCGGCGTGCCATGACCCCTATTTTCTATCAGAAAGCAGACTGCCCTTGGCGAAAATAGGGCAAAGCGCGGAAACATGACGATCGTAATGGTTGACCGAAAGATCTAGCTTCTCTAGATCAATCAACCGTGGGCTGCTGATGCGCGACTAAAATCGCACGCGCAGTCTCTGTTTTCGACGTCCCAAGCTTTCGTGAGTCTAGGGGGGTATCAAGTCGTCGGGAAACTTCTTGCGTATCTTGGGAAGAAACAAATCCGATCTATCGTCAGAGACCGAGTGTGCGCCTGAGAACCTGATCCTGGTTGGACCCTGCAAGGCAGAAAAGAGTCATGTTCGCCGCCATTAAAACCGAAAATGAAGGAAAAGACCACAAGGCGACCCGATTGTGTCGAGGAAAAAGTCAAAAGTGTAAACGGGAAAAAACTGATCGCAGAAGGCCGGACGACGCGGGATAATAAGGTCAGTGGACACGTCGTAGTGGATTTTACCACCACGACTGGCCACCAGCACCACCAGGGTTGCCATAGCCGCCGCCGCCGCCGTAGCCGCCGCTGTAGCCACCTCCGCCATAGCCAGAGCTCGGGGGAGCTCCTCCGTAGCCGCCGCCTCCGTAGCCGCCACCACCGCCAGAAGGAGCACCACCGAAGCCGCCTCCGAAGCCACCGCCGCCACCTCCGCCTCCACCGTACTTCCGGAAATCAGTGTTACCACCGCGACCACGACCGCGACCGCCACCACCACGGCCACCGCGGCCGCCGCCGCCGCCGCCGTAGGAGGACTCGCGGGCAATAGTCTCAAGGAACTGAGGAACTTCCTGATTCGCCTCCTTGAGAAGCTCGATGAGCTCTCTAACAATGGTGCGGTTGCCACGGTTGAAGAAGGCGGTCGAGATACCTGTGTTGCCGGCACGACCAGTACGACCAATACGGTGGACGTAGTCATCAATGTCGGTGGGGAGATCATAGTTGATGACATGGGTGACATTGGGAATATCCAGGCCACGAGCGGCGACAGCCGTGGCAACCAGGACAGGGCACACGCGGTTGCGAAACTGGTTCAAGGCCTGTTCACGCTCCCGCTGTGTGCGATCACCGTGAATCGAGTTGGCGCGGAAATCCTGGTTTAGTAGGAAATCGGAGAGCGAGTCGGCCATGCGCTTTGTCTCAACGAAGATGAGCGTGAGGCCACTATCGCCATGTGTGTGGAGGATATCAAGCAGGACAGAGCGCTTGTCAACGTCCTCGACGTACTCAATCTTCTGAGTGATGTTCTCCGAAGTCGAACCGACACGACCGACAGACAGGAAGACGTAATCCTTGAGGAAGTCCTGAGCAAGCATCTGAATGTCGCGCGGGAAGGTGGCCGAAAACATGAGAGTCTGGCGGTTCTCAACGCCAGGCATATCCTCGCCCTGAACAATACGACGAATCTGGGGCTCGAAACCCATGTCCAACATGCGGTCAGCCTCGTCAAGAACCAGATACTTGATGTTGCACAGAGAGATACGACCACGCTCTATGAGATCGACCAATCTGCCAGGAGTGGCGACCAACAGGTCGCAGCCGCGTTCGATCTGGCGAAGCTGGGGTCCTATCTCAGCACCACCGTAGACAACGCATGGACGAACCCAGGAGCGGTAGGCGAACTTGCGGGACTCGTCATAAATCTGCGAGACAAGTTCACGAGTGGGAGCAAGGACCAGAGTCGTAGGGTACGCCTTACGCTGACGGCCGTAGCCGCCGCCCTGACCAGCGGGAATAGGAGAGGGACCATGAGTGAAGGCCTGCGACAGAATGGGGAACAAAAAACCACCAGTCTTGCCGGAACCCGTCTGGGCGCAAGCCATAAGATCGCGACCTCCGATGACAATAGGAATCGAATACTTCTGGACTGGAGTCGGAATCTTGTAGCGGGCAAGCTCGATGTTGCCGAGCAGGTGGGGGTCGAGCGGGGGAGCGCTAAACGTCAAGACCGGCTCGGGAGGGTCGCGTCCGGACGGAGTGACAGGAATGTCGTCATACTTCTCAAAGTTGATTCCAGTGTGCTGCTTAGACGGGTCGTCGGCAGTTCCAAAGAGCTCGCGCTCCAGACGCGGGTTCGCAGGGCCGATAACATGCTTGCCATCGCGCCACTGACCGTCTCCAGAGCCTCTGGCATACCCGCCGCCGCCACCACCACCACCACCACCAGCAGTAGCAGCAGCGCCACCACCACCGGTCGCACGAATGTCCATGTTGCCGCGGTAGGCATTGGGGTTGAAGCCACCCTGGGTACGGCCGCCCCATCCGCCCTGCGGGGGACCCTGCTGAGGAGGGCCGTCGTAACCACCAGGGCCATTGTTCCAGTTTCCGCCACTACGAGCATCGTAGTTATTGTTGCTAGAGGTGATTCGGGTTAGCTTTCGTTTAGGGGTGTTGCGCTCGGTTTTGGAAGGCAAGCTTGTTGGAGTCGCGGTGCAGAACGACGCGCCTAACGCAAAAATTGGGGTTCAGACTTACCCAGCCCAGGCGCTCTGGTTGAGGCCGTTCGCAGGACCATTATTGATCGGCGCGCCATTAGCCGCATCCATCTTGCCTCTCATATGGGGCGGGATGTAGGAACGACGAGGTTGGCCGCCGCCACCCATCTGAGCCGCAGGGCCCGACTCAAGGGACATGTTGTTCATGCCGTTGCTGAGTTGATCCGCCATGATTACGATTGTACTCGTGATCGTTCGAGATGAGAGATTGGTTCGAAAATCGTTCTTCGGAGGGAGGACAGAGAGAGAGAGTGCGGGTTTCGGGGTATGTGGGTTCTTTTTTTTCGGTCGAGACTAAATTTCCTTGTTGCGAAGTCGCTGGTGCTTTCCGAGACTCTCAAAAAGAACGCTTGTTGTGTTCAAATGAGAGTGGTGGAAGAAACGAAGAATCGCCCAGATGCAGAAACTCTAACGCGCGAAAAGAATGCTGAACCGCAGAACCAGACTATGCTGTGGATTTTTGCTGCCTCGTCTCGCACGTATTAGACGGAGAAAGTCTCCTACGATCCTTTCGAAGAACTAAAAGCACTTCAAAAGGAAAAATGAAAGACAGGGTAAAGGGAAATGCAGTTTGTATTCGGGATGGATTAAGAAATCCTTGGTTGTGTGGAAGAAGGGGAAAGTTTTTTCGGAAGAGAAAATGGGAGAGCCCAAGTTTTGGACGTGTGTCGGCGCTAGTACACTTTAGGGTAAGCCGGGCTCTGTTTAGCGTGGCAACTGCCTGCCTGCGGCGCTGCGCAGTGATGGGGACCACGCTTGCCAGACTTTTTCTTGCACTCTTCCGCTGAGTGGTTACGGAAAGAACACGTTCTCGCTCGAACGTTCCTCGCACTTGCCACTGACCAAGGCGTCCGTGAAACTCAGATGGCAAAAAAAGGGCCAACAAGTTTCTCGCTTTCTTTGGTGGCCTGCTTATTCCAGATGAGAGTTTGCAGGTGGAGCCATTCCCGTTGCCTTGATTCATGTGGCGAAGAAAAGAAAAAAAAGGCCCTAGTGTTAAGAGCCCCTTACTTTTTTTTAACGGCACAATCCGGCGTGAGTCCCACGGTTTGTTGCATGTGTCACTGGTCACTTGCCTGCCTGAATCCTCGGGGCAAAACACTTTGGTTGGTTCCTTTCGGACGGTTCAGCCCTCCTCGCGCGTGAGAGAGACGCGACACAAAGGGGGTAAGATGCGGGCTCTCCATGTGTCTTGTCCCATCGGGTCAGCCCGGTTCCGAAGCGCCTCTGTTCGCTAGAGAGACATTCGGGTGCCCAAAACGCCAGACATCTGAGTCCAGATTGGCTAGACGGTGTCGGAAACGGGATATCACGCATCTAGACCGTCACTAGATCAGCCTTGCGTGCAGAGTCCTCACCGCCAAAGAGTGGGCTGGTATCCCTTACCCTTACACCGCCCAATACTTATCATTCCGACTTCCCCGGCGCTACGATGGTCTTTTCCGCAACGTGCCTATTTCTGAATGTGCAACCCGATGCGTTGCAGCGCAAAGCAGTGCACAATGGCCGGATTGAGGATCTAGTTGTACGCAGTGCGATGCAGCAGAAGAGTCGCTTTCCAATTGGTTGGTTGGCGCCATGCGGGGGAGGGGGATTGTCGCCACCTCACTGGGCAAATGACAATCAGTTCTTAAAGTGCAGGTCGAACATCAGCCGAATTTGGACGCCATGGCCAAACAGTTGTATATCTGCTGTAGCGTGGCAATCAACATCTGGATCCCAAAACGCATGCATCCCATTCAGTTAGGTATCATACACTGTCCCACGCGACATCCCACACCGAACCCAAATCAAGCGGCCTTGACAACTTTGTCGTCATCAAACTCAATATCGCGGATTCCATCCTTCGTTACCGCCTTAACCACCATCCCCTTGAAGTCTATCGGTAATCTTCTCTTCAGCTCATCCGTGCACATGGTAAGGATTTTGATGCCCTGGTGGAGCGTGATATCGGGGTGGTGGTGCTTGTCGAGAATAGAGAGGCAGTAGTATCTGAACGCACTGTAAGCATTTGCGCATCGTCCTATAATAGGAAACAACGTACTGGGCATAGCCGTGGGCGGCATATGGCAAAGGGGCCAGTGACGCGAGGTAGTCCAACCAGTACAGACTCGGCTTGTGAGTGATGGGGTCGACACCTCCCAGGAGAAGGTTCACGTTGTAGGGCTTCCGCGACCGCAGGCTGGACGCAAGCTCGCCACGCACAAAGTGGGCCAGGGCTGAAGGAGAGAGGTCTGTCTCATTACGCATCGAGTAGAGCTGGGCATTGGCTTGAATGTATTCGGCGAACTGTACTGCAGTGGCTGTCAGCGGCCCGTTCTCAAAACTAGCAACAGTTCCGACTGATGCCCACCTGTATCTCCGGCCTCTCCTGAGAATGCCATGAGGGTGTGTTTGTTGAGCTGTCTCGTCTTGTCGTCCGACGCCTTGAGGATGGTAGCTCCGCGCATGGCGGCCTTGGAAGCCGCGATCAAGGTGAAGTCCTTGCCAGTGATTCCGAGAAGAACTTCCCTAAAGAGCCATTAGCATGGAATTAGTATCTGCCGCAAATGGCGAGAGGCCTACATCTTTTCGACTAGTATTTATTGCCGGACGGTGGTGTTGTTGGTAGTGATGGAGTTGGTGAGCTTCCTCTGCTTGCACTCCCAACGGAGCTCAGTCGCTTGGTGTTGGTAAACCGAACGCGCACTGGAGCTGCCTGCCGCACAGGCCACCCTTTGACAAGCTTTCAAGTCTCCCGGCGTCCCATTGGTGGGGCTGATAAGCCGATAACTAAGTAAGTTAGCCAACTGCTATCCACCGAAGGCGGTCAACTTTTTTTCTGGCAGAACATTTGGTCCCCTCAGGAAATTTTGAAGGCGGCTTCCGCAAAAATACCCCGATCGGCCATATCTGGTTGCAATTGCTACCATGTCGTCCTTTTTTACAGCGCCAGCTGTACAGAAGAAGAGAAAACGATCATCCGCAGCAGACGCTCCCAAAAAGAAGATTTCCACAGCCAAGAAGAGCTCCCGGTCCGCTACGAAAGTACCTCTATCCTCAGACAAAGCTACCCCCACCCAAAAAAAGCAGCCTGTGGAGCGCGATGAGTCGATATTAAGCAGCGACATAGAAAGCGATGAGAGCGGAGACGAGTTTCTGGATAGGCATGGCTCCGAGGGAGCATCTGACAGTTCGGATGGTGATGAGGAAACGGCCGCCGAGAAGCGTCTTCGACTGGCTCAAAGATACCTTGAGAAGGCACGAGAGGAGGTTGATGAGGTTGATGAGTATGCATTCGACGCGGAGGAGATTGACCGTGACCTCCTTGCGGAGCGACTGCAAGAAGACGTCGCCGAAGCCAAGGGTCGAGTTTACAGGCAACTCGCGGGAGAGCTGGATTTCCAGAGCGCAATTCACACCCAATTCCGATGGAACTCAGGGACAGTAACGTCAGTTGCAGTATGCGCGCCATTTGCCTACACGGCAACCAAAGACGGCCAACTCACCAAATGGCGGTTGCAAGACCTGCCAAAGCACCAATGGCCGCAAACAACAAAAAAGAGACCTAAAAGGCCGCCGGCACCACCGAAAAGAAAGCCCGAGAGGATATGCTATAGTAAATCCAACTCCGGGAAAGCGAAGGATAAGACATACCAGGGTCATACCGGCGCCATCTTGACCGTCCGCGCGTCCCAGGATGGCAAGTTTGTCGTTACCGGAGGCGCTGATCAACGGTTGGTTGTTCACGACGCCGAGACTCTCAGACCACTTCGCGCTTTCACCCACCACCGCGATGCTGTCACAGGTTTGGCCTTCCGCCGCGGTACCAACCAAATCTACTCATGTTCAAAAGACCGCACCATCAAGGTCTGGTCTCTTGACGAGCTTGCATACGTCGAGACGCTATTCGGGCACCAAGACGAAATTCTCGACGTTGATGCCCTCGCCCAGGAACGCTGCGTCAGTGTTGGCGCGCGTGATCGCACAGCCCGCTACTGGAAGGTCCCTGAGGAATCCCAACTTGTATTCCGCGGGGGCCAAGGCGGCGAGAAAAAGGCTGCCTATGAGGTAAAAAAGGAGTCTGCCGCCCACCAGGGTAGCATGGACCGCGTATCCATGATCGATGACGAGCTGTTTGTGACGGGAAGTGACAACGGCGACATCTCCCTCTGGAGTATCCACCGCAAGAAGTCTGTGTTTGTCGTTCCTTGCGCCCACGGCCTTGAGAAACCCATGCTGCCGAATGAAATCTCCGCCGATGCCGATGCCGATCCAAACATGGTACCCCCGCCCCAGCCCCGGTCCATCACTGCTTTGCGGACTATCCCCTACTCAGACGTCATCCTCACTGGCAGCTGGGATGGGTGTGTGAGGGTGTGGAAACTAAACGAGGACAAGAAGAAGATCGTTCCCATCGGTGTTTTGGGTCTCAAAACTGAGGAAGCACCGCCTACCAACGGGACAGCAGACGCAATGCAAGTTGACTTGGCCGGTACAGCGGAATTCGAACAGAGCCTAGTCAAGGGGGTAATCAATGACATTGCCCTGTTCGAGCGGGGAGACCGGGGCAAGGATGGTCTTTGCGTTGTGATTGCAACAGGCAAGGAGATACGTCTTGGGAGATGGCTGGTCACGAAGGAAGGGAGATGCGGTGCTATGATATTTGAAGTTCCCAGACTTGCTAAACAAAAAGTGGTTAATGGACTGGTGTCTGATGGCGAAGAGTAGGAAAAACCCAAGTGAGGGAATCGGCGAGTTCTCTGTCTGACGGAATGGATTAGATATCCGCCAGTGTGTGTAAATATGAGTTGGAAAGTGGGTTAGCATGCATAGCAGACTAGCATGGTTATGCTCAAAGTGGTTTTCGATCCGTTATGTCCGCTTCTGATGCTTGCACGTAATACAGCAACCCCGTCAGGGAGCGACCTTGCATTTTGTGAGAGCATGTAAATCGAAGTTGAGCAAAGGACCGCCCAGGCAGGCGCATGACCCACCCTCACATCGACAAGGCCGGCAGAAACTACTGTCACCATTTGCAGTTCGCTCGTCTAAGTACTTACCTGCTTGTATCACTAACATACGCGCTACTGCCAAGGCAGATAACACAAAGCTGTCTACAAGGAGTCACCGAAATCAAAGCGACACTGTCCATTCGTTCCCAGCCATGACCAGAACGAAACAGTTGACCAACGCCGAATGCCATGCTGAATGCCTCGTCCCAACTGGACTTTCAGATTTAACACCGCCTTTGACCGGTGTGACCAAAACTCCATGCTGAATGCACCCGTCCCTTTGCGTCCAATAACTGCAGCAAAGATCACCCAAGAAATGCGGGCTCCTGTAATCTTAGTCCTCCTCGGTGAGATCAATTGGATCAGGCTTGTAGATCTCTGCGTGCTCCACCGCAGAAATCTTGCTGGTTGGGATACGATGGCCCTGTTTTGGTCCACTGAACCAATTCTTTCGCCTTCCGGACTTTACTTCCTCTACGGCATCAGACGGAAGTGAAAACTGCGCGGTGGTGAATTGAGCCGAGGGCTCTCCTCGAGCTTTTTCTTGCGACTTCGGCAACGAGAACTTTGAGCCGACGGAGGTCCTTGGACCAGGTGAAGTTGATGACAATGACGACAATCTCTTTACGAAGCCCTCGTCGGTACCGGGGGAACAAACAAGGGGCGGTTCATCTTCAACCAGCGGTTCCTCGATCGAAGGTATAGCCGCGTCTCCTGAAGGCGGGATGGGTAACAGAGACACTTCCTCAGCGGTTCCATCCTGCGACGGTGATGATGTCGGGATTGCGCCATGCCCTGGGGTTCCAAGCTCAGGGGTATCGTCGATGTTTTGAGGTCCGGCAGGTTCAACAGTTGACCCAAGATCATTTCCACTACGGGCATTCGTAAGCTCGCGGCCCGTCTCGCCATTGCGATTCGGCTTATCGGGAGATTTGGTGAAGTACTTAGACGTGGTTTCGGAAATGGATTCCGCTCGCAGTGATATGGGCGCTTGTGCAGAGTCTTCTGATCCGCTGGCAGAAAGCGTCTCTCGATTGTTTTCCGGCGGTGTTGGTCTGTAACTTTTGTGCATCGAGAAGACCGTGTCTCGCCAAGTTTGCCGCATTCGTGAAGGTTCAAAAATCCAGTCAAGTTTCTCCCTTCGGAGAAGCTTCCCGACGAACCAGTCTGGGTTCTTTACAAACTCTTGCATATAGCCGAGGATGTAGACTCCACAGTCGCAGAAATTGTTCTGTTCGGGAATGCCAACGGCCTTCATGCCTATTTGCGGTGGGAGATCCGCTAGGATTTTGCCTTTTTTGTGCTCAAACTCAGCCTCAAGATAATACTTGAGAGCCGTAACTGAAGCAGAATGAGCTTGGCCAAGTGAATCCAGTGTGATGATCCTTGGCTCACGGGGATCATATACCCGTGGCCCTGGCGCTGAGATCTTCCGGCCACGTTTGGTCTTCTTAGAGACAGGCATCGTGCGCGCGTCAGTCGTGTCGCCTTCCACTAAATCCACGATAGTGGCCCCAGTAAGGTTTGAGACAGGGTCACAGGCAGTGTTAGAAAATTTCGGGCTGTCGAGTGACAGCTGACTCAGCCCAGTTGTTGCTGTGTCTCCGTGACTAGGTTGAGGTTTTCCCTCGCTGTCGCTCACGATCTCCACATCGGAAGGTGCCTGAATTCCGGGGGTATCGGAAGACTCCACCGTGTCCGCGTCCGAAGGCCTCGGGACTTCGGGATCCAGCCTGCCCGGGTTGCAAATGATTGCTAGCCACCAGTGGTAATGCTCATTGACGGGAACGATAATGTAGTCAAATGAGAGCAGATCCACTTTTGCAGTCCAGTTTTTAACACCATCATAGTTGATCTTTCCTTTGTATGATTTGTCCGATCTGAGTTTTTCATAAAAGTATGTGTTGTGGACGTAAACCCGCTGCTCTATATTTTTTTCCCTTGTGGGAAACTCGTCACAGAGATAGCGAAAACCGAAGGCAATAAGATTGTCGTTGAGGCACTGGCCCTCATCAAGCCTGGAAATGTCGTCCTTGTCCACCGTTGTCCGCTTGTACGTCAAGGGTCCTTTCCAGTTCTCGGCCCACGAAGGATTGACGTGGGTCCAGCGGGGTATTGCAGGCACATATTGTTCAACTGTGATGGGAGTCTCGGTAATGTGCCTACTTCGTAAGGAACGTTTCGTAGTGCGATGGTCAGATAAAATGTTCGAGGATTCGGTCTGCGCAGGTCGCACAGTAGCCCGCATCTGATCCCGGAAGGCCGTCCGACGTGGACCGTTCACCGAAGAGCCGATTGTGGGCGTTGCGTTGCCGCGTCCGGAGCCAGCGCGGTCTTCGCCGAACTCCATTCCCTCAGAAGGGCCCTTCTCCAAGATACCTGCGGTGGCATTGGTTGAGCAGCGCGGTGTGGATGGGTGTGTGATGGTTTTGTCGCTGGCCTCTAGTCGAGCTTTATCATGTTGCGCCTGGAGAATTTGTTTCATGAGATTATCATATTCTTGATCGAGTCTAGCCCTGAACACAGGTTAGCGGCCGTCAAAGACATGGGGGTTTCGCATGGAAACAAACCTCTCATCTCTGTGGATAATGCTGACCGTGCGCATGTTGTTCTCAACCCAGCGCACGACTTGGGCCGTATCATCAGGGTTGAAAAACGTCAATACTTGCGATCCACCCACCGGAATCTTTGACTCAGAGGCTTGAGTTGTTTTGATAATCTCGCAACCTCTGTTCCAGTGCAGACTCTTAGTTTTGCTGGTAATTTTTAGCCACTGATGCTGAGGCGCTTCCTGTCCATCGGCCGCATAAGCTCGGAGTTCCGGGGTGGAGCCCGATATGCTTCGCAGAAATAGTAACCCAGGGGATTCGCCGTCTGCTCGTCCGCCACCATTTTCTGTGAGGTAGTTGTGCCAGGGCTGGCACACTGCAGATCTGACTTGGATGCCGCAACTAGGGAGAAATTTTGTTGGTATGATATCACCTCTACGGGAGAGACTCCGTTTCGCTGTGCGATCCAAATTTCCGGCGGATCGTCTTTTGGACTTGATGTTCTGTTTGGTGCTAGACTTGGAGCCTAGCTCGTCCTCGCTAGAAACGGAATGCATCGGGCGCTTTAACGTCTTGGTCCCAGTTTGCGCCGATGCAGGCTTCGGAAAAAAGCTGCTATCGGCACCGTCCAGTCCAGCAGAAGGAAGCCTCAGGTGTGTTGTTGTTGTGTGATCTCGGGGCGAAATGGAAGGCTTCTCTCCTCTCTCCACGAAATTGGCGAGCTCGTCGGCATCATAGTAGCCGTTATCATCCTCGCAGTCTTCTATTTCGTCGGTGCCTCGGGGCAAGCTAGGCACATTACCAAGCCGGTTTTGTAGGTTATGGGCAAGATTTGTGTATATGAACTTCTGACGAGGACGTCGGTGGGATGTTCCGCCTTTGTATCGATCGCTATAAGGGTCACTAAACGTATTGGAACCGCCCTGACTGCCGGGATACCCTGATCTCGATTTTATATCGTGAACCGCCGCATGAATTTGTTCGCTTGGTGGGGCCACCATGAATGAGGGCTCTGGCCTGTGACGTTTCGCCGAGGGTGTCTCGTTGTTGGGACGATGTGAGGTTTCGCGCTTCGAACCCTGAGCGCCGCCGAGGCTGTTTAACGCCCGAATAGGCTCTAGGGTTTTCTGTCAAGTTGGTCAGAAGCCACCCCCGAGGTGAAGATCAACAGTACATACTAGAGCATTCCTGCCCGGTGGCGGCATCTTCACGGCTCCCTTCACAGATCTTGTTTCTTCGTAAGCTCGAGGGTATTGAGCGGCAGGGGACAAAACTACTTACCCATAGTCTGGAAAGGTATGGGGGGTGCGCTTGCGGGTGTTGTTGTAGCGCTGCTCATGCCTAAGCAGCGAGAGTCAGACGTGGGGAAGGCGCAAACCAAAAGAAGAAGAAAAAAAGCGAGGCATGTGGGAGGGAAGCAGACCTCGAATCTTGGGCCCTCGGGGGCGTAGCAGGTACTGGCTCGGCATCCGCGCTAAGCGGATTCTCTACTCTGGGATGAGTTGGTTTCTGCTTCGGGGGAGACAAGTGAAGCGCTGGATTTCTGGTGTGGGCCGAGGGTTTAGCTGTGGGGTACATTGAACGGCGCACGGTGCGGGAGCAGGCTTGTTGCCCATGTCTTCAGATTGCCTACTTTGGGGTTGCCAGTTTGAGCAACCGTGAGATTGATTGCGAGGAAACTCATGAAAGTTGACAGCTTTGTGTTATAGTATCGAGTTAACGTCAGGGCTGGGATCGCCAAGGTGGGAGTTGCTCAGTTTGAAGTCGCGCGGAGAGAGCCGCACGGCAGCAGCAGATTCACGCGGCGGGAGTGGTGGACCTCGGGGGGAAGGGGCGTGACTTCCCGCGCTGTTTGATACCCCACCCCTGGGAGTCGCCGCCAAGCTATGAAGGAACGCCCGAGCCCGTCCCAGATACAAAATCATCTCAATCTTGTCCTGCTCGTATGTCTCGGCGCTTGACTCAGTCCCCAATGTTGGACTAAGCTCTTAGCCCATATTCGCCAGCGAGTTTAGATGGACAGGCAGAGAAGGTCACAATGGAAATCTAGTGTCTTGTTGACACTCTATCCAGTCACTAACTATCTATACCCCACCAACCTAGGCAGACTAGAATCTCCAGAGGTTCCTGCCTGTTCCGTCCAGCGCCACTGCTCTGCAGCGCTTGGGATGCGGCGCGAGTGGAGGGCAAACAGCCATCGGCCTGAACTTGTTAACAATTGCACACCATATATGCTGGCAGTCCGTTTCTTGGAGGATTCCTTGTACACACTGTTGTGCTTGACAAAATCCCTTTGTCAGTTTGCAAACTTGGCGGCACCTGGTTGGTCCTCTGTAAAAGCCTGGAACAGAGCCATGAATCTCGACTAGAATGCCAAAGAGGCAACTAATAAGTTCGTTGTCTAACTTCCATTTTGATCATAAGGGGTTGCGCCATGCAGCACCGGACGTCCCGTTGCGTGTTCGCAGCGCTTTTTGGGGTGAAAGTGAGGATGTGATGGAGGGGCCTAGGAATTCCAGAAGATGGGTGGGTGGGGACAGGGATGCCAGGGTAATTTGTAGAGAGGGGAATCTCCCCTCACCCCATTCAACGTTGGCAGCATGTCGAAAGAAAGTCACATCAAGCGGACGGCGAACGAGCCCCGTGATGCGGTAAGTCGTACCTTCCATGCAGTATCGTCGGGATCGGCGAATGACTTGTTATTCTGGAGTCCAGTCGCTCCACCGAACGGTCATCTCTCAGATTGAGGAGATCAGTCCTTCTGTCCGTGTCCTTCGCTTGGATATCCCTTCCGACGAAACCATCAAAGTATTTTAAGTGTTCATCTGCAAAATCACCAGGACAACCCCTAACCACTTGGCTGGCATATGATGGCAAGATTTCTTGTGGAGCTACGTGCATTCGTAACTTCCACAAGCGAGCTTTCCCGTCTTGCCATGCTACCATATCTTTCAGTTTCTCCCAGGCCAATGGCTAGATGTATACGTCCCAAGGCTGTCCAAACCCGGCGGCTTCACTATTACCTCAACGCCATCACAGGCACTCGAAAGGGCCAAACCGTATCTTGAATTGGCCGTACAGCGCTCCCCCGATAACCCCGCGGCCGCATGGCTCTGGCAACCCGTCAATGTGATCCTGCAGTCGACCATCCATGTTCGCGTTGGTGGCAGCTTCGTGTGGCCGCCACAGGGTATTGATCTAGGCACCCTCCGGCGTGTCATTTTCGTGGCGGGAGGTATCGGTGTCAACCCCTTGATCAGTATGTTCAGTTCACTGGCCGAATCAGCAGCTTCGGCGGAGAGATCGTTGGATATACATTTCCTTTACTCGCAGCGTGATATTGGGCGACTCCTAGGTGTACCGAATATGCTTTTCGTGGAGCGTATCGCGGACGTCTTTTCCCGAGGTCTCTTATCCGGTAACTTTCAGTTGTTTCTCACTGGGGGGGAGCGTCAGGAAGGGGAGCGGGACGGAAATGCTGGCTTTAATCTTTCCCACGGGCTGCATGTACCGGTCCTGCATCGGAGGATCTCCATTGACGACATAACACGGATTCTGGACGACGAGAAAGATTCGGCAGTTGTGTGCGTTTGTGGTGTACCGGCCATGACAGATGAGTTTGTTGACAAACTTGTTAACTACGTTGGGGTTGACTCACGCCGGGTGCTGTTTGAGAAGTGGTGGTGAGAGGGAGGAACATATCGAGGATGCAGATCACGGTGCCTGCGGCAGCAAGCAGGCACAAATTTCATATTGACCCTGGCCTGCTCCCGTTTTACACCAAAACCATGGAGATATGCACAGTATACATCTGGTCTGAGGCCTCTACACATCCTAACACGCCGCAGATGCATGTCGAGTTAGACAGAAGATAGAGCCCTGCGACAGGGCCTTCCAACCATATTGTGCCTTGTCTCCGTCCCTTCCCGTGCTTATCTCCTCGATTCTGGTTTCTTTTCCTTTTTTTCCCCTTTCTTGATCATCAGATCCACCCACCCTCAATATCCGGCAAGCCCTCGACAGGCCCAGCTACAAAAAGACCCTGGGCAGGCAGTGTCGAAGACCTAGGAGGGCGGGGAGGAGTTATTCGGGTGACCACTGTGGGTGCATCATCAGAAACAGGGGGAGCGATAGGAATCGTACCTGCAGTCTGCTGAAGAGGTGCCTCGTCGTCCATGTGCACGTTATCTGGCGACCCGGCTCCCCTGCGCCGTAACAGACTCGCGACTGCCCGTCCAACCGATCTTCCCAGAGACCGAACGTCGCTGGGGCCGCGACCGCGTGGTGTCTAGACACGACGGCCAACGGTACTAAGACTTGACGCTTGATCTGTCGCCATGGCCGGGGCGTCCCCCGAAGCCCCTAAAGGCTGTCTGCCCCCATGGATCAGTGTTGTCAGTGGCGACGGTTCGGCCCATTGGAAGGGTGTCAGTCCGGCCCTAACGCCAGACCCGGAGCCAGCGCTAACGTCATCAGGTGCCAAGTGCCATGAAGACATGGTGAACTCGCGATGTACCACGATGCCCCCGATGTCTGCCGTGAGCGAGCCGTCAGTCTGCTCGGGCGACAAATCCTCCTTCCCGTCTTCTTCTTCCTCCACCACGGTCGCAAGATCGTCCGAGGCTGCCCTGGCCTTGCCTTTATTTTTGTTCCCCTGACCAGACAGAACGTGAACTAGCGATGCGGTGCCCATTTCGACCGGATCACTATCGAAACCGCCCTCGTCAACAGATTGCTTGAGCGAGGGGGTCAACGAGAGGGTCGACCAACGATGGTCTGCACTCTGGGGCTGTGTCGGCGCCGGGATTGGGGTTGCAACCTTTTTGATGTCGTCACACATGAACTTGCTGGGAGAGGGGCTAGCCGTGCCGGCAGAAGTCCAAGCAGACGGTAGCCTTGGCCGAGAAGGGACGCCGTATCTCTTTTTTCCCGCGCCAAAGACATTGGGCCGGTCCGCGATGAGGTTCTGTGCGCTCAGCGAAGCCCCAGTTCCGTAATGGAACTTGAACTTGGCGAACGGGATGTCCGCCGGGTCCTTCAGAAGGTACCTGTAAGCGGTACCCCCTTCGGGACCCACGCCGAGGGCTGATGTGATGGGGGCCCTGAGTTACGTATCAGCGAGCCGTGCTGCATAAGTTTGCCTCGGAGATGAATCAACTTACACAAAGCCAGAAGCCGCATCTGGCGGCGAGTATTTCGCCGGTGAAGGCGATCTCCTTGGGCGACGACTGGTTGCCCGCCAAATACGAACCTCGATGAGTCCGCCGTCTCGGCCCACTCCCGCCGCGCCAAAGACAAACTTCCTCTTTTCAAGGCCCGGCCTACCAGTCGCCGCCCACCATGACCTAGTAGTTCGGCCTTGGTTCTCTACGGCTAGGTCCACTCCCCACTCTCCCATCTTCGTTCCGTCAATGTGCAGCTCGAAGAAGACGTATCGTGTCTTTTCCGGCACATCGTCAATACGGTACCGGACGAAGAAGGGAGTGTCTGTGAGAAAGATTAGCCTGATGCGACCAAGTCAGGTCCAGATGGGAAAGGAGAGTCTAAACAGATCACGGAATCAAACACGTGGATAGGAAAAGTGAAACAGGATAGGAGAAGCCAAATAGTATCTAGGGATTAACCCGGGATGATATACTCGATATTTGGTGAAAATTTGAGAAGTAGCAAACAACCCACCCCAGGACAAGGAGGTCAAGAATTGAAACAACTTAATCGGGACCAGCTCGGGAAGTTAGGAAACTTGAGGGAATAGATACCCAGACAGCCAGGGAAAGAGGAGGGGAAAAAAGGTAAACTTACGAGGAGTGGACAGCACGTAGACAGACATCGTTGGGTCCGCCTTGACATACTGAGGGAGGACAGGGGTGGGGGTGGGCAATACGCCCACACCCTGACCCTGACCCTCATCCCCCCTGCTCCCTCCTCCTCCTACTCTGGTCTCACCACCTCCGGCCATCGCCGTCACCATCACCCCCACAGCCCCCGACAGTTTCCTCGGCTCAGACTCTTTGGATCCCCCCAAAAAGTCCTCGCCAGTCTGGTCCAAAACAGACACAGACTCCCCACCGCCGCTGCCGGGGCGGGGGAAGAAACTGCCGGAACTATCCGGCCCACGCTCCGTGACGCGGGCGAGGGCATCACGGGCGAGATGGGGTAGTGCCGTCGTCGCTGGGCCCAGGTTCATCAACGGGTTGTTGATGGCCTGGGGGCGAGGAAGGCGGCTGTGGGTCGAGGTCTCAAGCCGTTTGGGTATCTCAGCGGGAACGGGCCTGTTGATACCAGCCATCTTGGCTGCCTGGGCCTTTGTGAGGTCGGGAGAAAAGGGGACGAGATCAACCTTGTTGATCTGCGGCTGCTCTGTGAGTCCAAGAGAGGAGAGGTTGGCCGGAGGCTTCTCTGCAACGATGTAACCAAAAGGAAGGGAACTCGATGGGTCGAGCTTGGCAAGCATGTCAGGATCAACCTCCTTGGTCTGAACTTCCTGCTGCCCCCTGAAGTAACGAGAAGGGGATGCGTCGAGACAAACCCTTTTGTTTGTCTGAAACTTGGCGATATCAGGAGATAGGGGGCCATCGAGTTCAAGCTTTGCGCGTGTATCAAGATGAGCTTTCATCCGGGTCTGCTGCTGCTCCGTAGGGTGGTCAGAAGAGAGAGAGGGACTGTAAGAGTCAAATTTGGTAAGATTGCTGAGATCAGCCTCATTCTGGAACCGATTCATAGAGCCATGAGGAGAGAAAGTATCGAGGTAAGGTTCCTGGGCCGTCTTGAGTCTGGCAAAATCGACAGAGGGACGGTAAGGTTCAAGCTTTGAATGCGCATCGGCATCAGTCATCTTGGTCTGAAGCTTTTCGGTAGAATCGTGAGAAGGAGAGGCAATTCCAAGGTGAGCTCTCGCTGTCGGGAGCTCGGTGGTATGGGGAGAAGAGGAACTATCGGGCTCCAGCTTTGCGAGGGTCATAGGGTCAATCATCTTATCTTGAGACGGCTTGGTAAATCCGTGATGCGAAAGACTCCCAGAGCCATTCTTCGCTGCTTGAAGTCTGGCGATGTCGAGAGAGGGCGAACGACCAGGCTCCAGCTTTGCCAGAGTCTCGAGGTCAACCATCTTGGTCTGGGGCTGACTTTTCGGCGTGTCGGTGCCAATCTTCTTGACCTGGGACCGACTTTGCAAGGCACCAGGAGAAACCCCACGAGGATCAAGCCTCGCCAACGCGCTTAGATCTAGATCTACAGGAGTTCAGCAACAACCACAAGTATAATCTCCGGGAACTGCCGGGGCTATACTTACCATTCTGATCGGCCTCACTTAGGAGGGTACTGGCTGGAGGCAGAGGCAGCCGCCTGGGGAATGACCGTCCATCCAGAAGCTTGACTGATGAGCTATCCGGATGGGGGTATTCTGCCAAGGGAGATCCATCCGCCTCGCGGCACAGGGTAACCTCGATTCCACGGAATGAAGGCATTCTGGCGGCGTTGGTAAGGGCTTGGACGGCGTGGTGGTAGGATAAATGAGGGGGTGGAAGTGATGAGCAACAAGGTGAAAAAGCTCGACCTACGACAAATGGGCAATCGCTTCTGACGAAAAGACTGTTGCGATTGGGAATGTCAATCTAAGGAATTGGGAGTGCAACAGTCAGAAGTTACTTGGCAATCACAGAGTCTCGCACGGTGATGCGCTAATGGTGGTGGTACTCGATCCTTTGGATAGGCGGTTTGAAGTGAAGAGAGAGTAGTGAATTTTGTGGGCGGAGATTGAGAAGGAAGAAGGCAAGAGAAGGGCCCCCCAGAGCCTTCCGTTTAGCTCCGCTCAGATTCTCGGGGGCGGATCCGGCTTGGGAGGCCGTTGCCCGGGCTGTGCGCGGCTGGTGATATCATGTTAGCGGATGTGAGGCCATTCGCGACTATAGGGGCCTCGCATTTTCAGTAGTTGTCAGCCGGGCAGGTCAGCCACACCACAACAAATCACATCACTGCAACTCAACCTCACACGGCCCTTTGTTACACACTCAAGATTCCACTTCAGCTTGATTTGGGCACACAAGGTTCGGATTGTTGAGCCGATATACGGGGCAAGGGGTTGAGGTCATGTGACCATTCATCTCGACTCCTCCTTGTTGATGAGACCCAGACTCCGTATTTGACCAGCCGTCGGAGCATCTTCTCTCAATCCCAGGGCCTCGGCCTTCCGATATGCAGCTTGCAGTGTCTTGACTCGGGCGGCCTGTGAGAAGGAGTGCCATGTTAGCCATTGGTGCTGCAGAAATGGGCAACAGAGTCCCGCGGCTTAGTTTCCAACCTCTTTCTTGTGATGAAGGCACTCGTAGTAGTCCTCTAGCGCCGGGGCGCACTTCTTCTTCCCAGAATCATCCTCGGCAGACGTGTTGACGACATAGCAGGCAAGCAGCTCTTGCCAAAAAGGGAAGCAGCGGGAGGGGCCTGCATAGCTCGTCAGCGCTTGATACGCTTCGTTCAGTTTCTCGCAGTCCACAGCAAGTTGACGTTCCAATTGAAGCCATTGACCGCTGTTCCCGCACTCACCGCCGTGTAAGCCGTATCCTGACGACATTTTGGATGCGCAGAAGCCGGGGTGCTCGCGTTGCGCGGGAGTTTGGTCGTGGGGTGCCGCGAATGCTCGCCTCGCAGAAGTGTCGTCTCGAAATGGAGCTTGGAGGTCGACGTGTAGATCGTCTGGCCGCCACACAGCCGCATTTGTGGCTAATTGGGGCCCTCTCCAGCCAATCCGACGGCGCTTGGCATGATCATGTGGGGAGCTGTCCCCGAAACTTGGCTGCGCTATGGATACGTCGCTCTCCACCAAAGCTTGGGGGAATGAGTTTACTCGACTCCCCAGTGGACCCGGTGCAACGATTCCAATGATAGCGACTGCTGTTTCCACGTCAATATAACATTAAACACGAGGGAGACGCAACAATGGCCCTGCTGCTGTCTCCTGCGAAACTTGTTCTCCAAGCTGTTCATTTCGCCGTCAAGGCCGATGTTCCCAGCCTAACTTCACTGGCAGCCCGCCATGACATGGTTCTTCGAAAAGACCTGCTGCTGCGCATACTCCTCACCTACCTCCCCGAGACCCTGCCCTCGAGCGAATATGTCAATTTTGTCACAAATATCGAGAATAGCGACTTCCCGGAAGGACCCGAGTCCCATGCAATTGACTGCTCTGCTGTCGCGACCCTGACGGAGCAAGCCGCTACGAAGAAAGTAAAAAGGCTGCGTCTCTTACCCTTGGCCCCTCCAGATGCCTTGCCAGAGGTCAGCCAAGATGCGACCGCTCTGTTTCTACTACAGCGAGCATACAAGGTGGACGAGGAGGCCGGCCTCTTGACTGAGTTGCCCGACCTGTTGCTCCCGTTCCTCGACTACTCATCATGCATCCGCACTTTAATGGTGTCTTCTATCTTGCCGCTTTTACGAAGAAACTACGAGTTTTATCCCCAAGAGCCCATACCCTACACCCTGTTAGGCTTTCAGCAGCTTCCCGACAGAGTGGCTGTCAACCTACTCCTGTCACAAACTGGGGCGCACGAGACCAACCTTCCCCTCGTTGGTCGCGACTTAAAATGCCTGGTTGGGCCATGGCTGTTCAATGAAGCCCGGTGGAAACATAAGAACACAAGACCGGACAGCGCGGGCGACGTTGTAGCTGATCAAAGCATATGTCAGGGCTGGGAACAGGTTCTAGAGTGGCTCACTGCTCATGCATCGAAATCATGGAAGGTAGCTGTGTGCGCAATTGAGCAATGGGATGGCCCTGGCGATGTTGACCTTGGTGACTGGGGGGGCGCCATGTGGCTGAGTGACGAGGAGCAAGATCATTTGGAACAGAGGTACGCAAGAGCAGCGTTGGCATCCGCCTATCTTATTCCAGAAGCTTCCTCCGAGGCACTGGAGGGGGCATACAGGATAGTCGCAAAAATCGCGGGTCTACTAGATCAAGAACCTATCTCTCCGCTGCAGTCTTCACTGGCGATGTTACCGCCTCTGGCAGAGAAAGTCACGGAAGTGACAGCGGTGGCCAGGAATACGGCTTATATGCGGAACGATCTCCTCAATAATTCCAACGTGTTGACGGCACCAAACGCGGCATCAACAGCTTTCTTGCAGGCCTTGGTCCTAAGTGCGGTGGTTCTCTCCAAGGCTGGGTTGTCCTGCACCGTTAGGAGGGCCGGAGAACTTGCGCTTCTTCAGGATGAGAGAGAACAAAAAGCTGAAGCGAGTAAACTTATCCATGCACTTGCCAACAACGGGCCCAAGACAGACGACAAGTTTTGGATCAAAGCGAGGAATGAAATATTATGGCTGAAAGACTGGGGGGCTGAAGATGCTATTGCTGCACCGGAAACCCACGCAAGGGGAATTTTTGGGCAGGTCAAAAAGGAGTTTCTCGAAGTAGAGATCCTGAAAGCCCTTCTTGGGAATACTCGTACGTCAACACGGTGGCTTCTGTCTGAGAACAAATGCTGACAACTTCCAGGATACACTCTCGCGCGGTCTTTATACGAAGACCCGCCAGCCCGTCCCCTAGGGGAAACGGTTCTGCAAGACACCATTTACGCCACTGCCTTAATGGCATACGACAACGCGTCAAATCCTAATCGCACTCGTGGGGGGTTGAAAAAGTGTGATGACATGTGGGCATGTTTCTTTTTTCAAGTTTGTTCTCACTCTAACGAAAAGGCAGAATCAAGGCGTTCCCCAAGACAATCGCAAAATCAGCACCTGCCGCCAAAAAGATAGAGGCCCTGCTACAAGCTACGCACGTTCTAAGCGAGTATCGCCTCGTCCTAAAGCAGGGCGAGCCTTTTACCCCTGTGGTACTACGGGTACATACAGACCCCATCTCCATCATTGGCAAGATTCTGGAGCAAAATCAGAAGAGTTATACCAAGATACAGGATTTTACCAACCTCGGCCGAAAAATGGTTCAAGCTGGGTTGACGGGAGAGAAAGGGAGCTCCCACAAGCCAGCCAGCTCCACTTCCGAGGAGGGACATATCTTAGCGACGGAGAGACGCATCACCGCGATGTGTATCGATGCGGCACTAGTCGAAGACGACTTTGAGACGGCCTTTTCTTATGTCGTCAGCCGAGCCTCCCTCAGTATGAAACCGGGAGATGACGAATATCTATGGAAAGCGGCATTGCAAGCTGGAAAGTATCGCCGCACATCCCGCACTGCCTTGCCAACCCATCTCGGCACTTCTAGTGGCAACCTTGAGATTCGGCACCTCGAACAGCGTATTGAATGCCTCTCGGTGGCCCTGAGGATGGCCCCACCCCCAACTCTCCAAGAGATTATCAACGCCTTCCGCCGCGCTGAAGAAGAACTCGAGGCCGCCATCAAGGCCGAGGAAGACCAAGAAGATGCATGGGACACAGCTGGAGATACCATCCATGGTCCCATTCCCGGGGGCTTCAACCCAACCCCTATTTCGCTCAAGGCCGCACATAAACAACCTATCCCCTCTCGAAGCCGCCAGGTCGAGGAGGCGCCCATGTCATTATTCGACTTGTCCAAAGCCAGTGTTATGTCTGCACAGAGGAATCTTACCGCTCTATCTAGCCTGCAACGCTCAACCGGGCTGGGGCGAAGCAACACTATTGCTAGCAACGCCAACACCGACCACACCGGGAGTGACACTGACGAACAGAAGCGGGTGCGCAAGCGAGACCAGTTCCGCGATGCCGCCATGGGTACGCTTGTTAGTGGTGTAGGGTGGCTAGTGGGCGCACCGACACCGGCGCCAGAAAAGGATTGATGAATCGATGGACGCGACGATTTATGACGGCGTCTGGCTGAGTAGTTAATAGTATATGTCTGCAATTGCATAGCGATGATGACGAATGAACACATAGCATTGTAGTAAGGTGATAGTATTGTTCCTTTATCTTTTGGGCGAAGCTCATGGTGGCAGCGATATTGGCTAAGTCTAAATCCTCGATTGAACATAAAGAGTCGGGTGGTTCTGACCATAACAGCTTGTGCGTAAGCATTTATTCAACTGTAAGCCGGCTAGTATATGCCTCTTTTCCACCCCCAACCATCTAAGTAATGAGCACATTAGGTAGATTTACATGAAGAGTTTGGCGAGACGTTCATTGCAGAACATAAATATGTCGAGCTGGTGGAAAAAAAAGAAGAAAAAAAAAAACCTTGCCGAGCCGTTGTGCTAGTCCCTCAAGCACCTCCTGTAGATTTAGTGTTCGGTTTAGAATATCCATGGCTTATTCAACGTAAATGACCAAGGGGGGAAACCTTTCCACGCACCTGATTTCCGGACACATGTTTTGCGGTCAGGTGTGCAAAAAGGAAGAGCAAGAACAGGATTGGTCATCCTGCTGTTTCAGCTCGTAATTTATTTATACGCTTATTATTACTGAAAGTTCGCAGGAAGGTTTTGAACATCCCGAACAGTCAGTCCACTATTTAGGTACATGGTACGGCGCTCCAAACAGCTTGGTTTTTTCCCCCCCTTTCGGGGCACCCATGGTAATGAGGGTAACCGTACATATATTCACGGCAAGAGGAGTCCCGGTACTCACTTTCTACTAATTTACCTACCATGGCATCTAGATTTCCTGAACAAATCTAACAATCACAGTAATGGTCACAGCAGCACCCATTCGACGAAGTCTGAAAATGGATCCATTCATTTATCCTGTGTATGTGTTGTGGGTACCATACAGCTGTAACATGTCCCGCTCTGCCTTCCCCTGCCCATCAAGACCTATTGAGAGGTAAAGTCCAGAAAACAGTTTTCTTCGCCAAACTCCATGCCCGATCTTCCGAGACAGAGAGAAAAAAAATCGTGCGGTTCCTTTCCTCGAGAAAAAACCTGGATCGCTCCCAGGTAGCGGTGGTAAAGCACCCAAACAAACATGACCTTGTTACAGTCCTCTTTCTATGTGTACACTGAAACGTGGTTCTGGAAGTCAGCGCTTCAACCCCACCCCCTAGATGGAAAGTGGGAAGAAACATAAACGTAAAGCATCTGCTTGGTCTCGCAAAACCGGTATAACTGGAGATTCAAGGCAAAGCGTCGTCTACTCGGAATCAGAGTCGCCATCCATTCCGAGTAATGTTTTGTCAACCTCATCGAGCTCATCCTCGCCTTCGCCTTCTTCTCCATCCCCATCTACATCATTATCCCCCAGCCCGAGGAGTTCCTTGTCAACATCATCCAGGTCGTCTGCATCATCGATGAGGGAAGAACCATTCATGAAGCCACGGCTGATGCCATTGGTCTTAGTCGCAGATTTGCTGGGTCGAGATCGTATCGTAGTGTCAGCCTCGTCATCAGTCTCGGCTGGATCATTATGGTCTTTGCTTGGCGAGCCTTCACCATCACCGTCGTCGTCATCGTGCCCAGCGCCATTCGCTTTTGGTCGCTTGATTGGGGCGATCACACCGAGATCATCGCCCTCGTGACCCTCCCAGCGCGCCAAGCGGCGGTGTGCTCGCCGCAGGGCCGCGCTGAAGCTTGCAAACTCTTCGCCAAAGTCGTCGTCCTCGTCCTTGAGTTGGCACAGGCCGCCGTAACCCTTCTCGCGAAATGGGAACGTCTTGGGCTCCACGTTTGCGTTACCCATGAGCAGGGCATTCTTGTTATGGTTGGCCAGGTCCTCGTCTTCGCTGTCATCGAACGGATTCTGGACATGGTTAAGACGGTTTAGGGCGCGGATGATGGAGCCGTCGACCCGGCGCTGCTTTCGCGATTTGTGGTGGCTCTTACGCAACCCGCGATCCAGAATGTACTCGACGCGCTGTGACCTGTTGCGCTCAACTGCAAGTTGATGGGCGGTCGGTGGCCGCGGCTTTCTGGCAACAATGCCTTCGATCATGTGACCACCGGCGGGAGATGAACCTTCAAAAATCTGATATTTCAGAGGGTTGGCGCCTCGTCTCCCAGTGCTGAAGGCGGCACTCTGCCGAGCAATACTACGTGGGGGTGGGGTCGACCTGACACTGTCAAGGTCGCTCTCATGCTTCGAGGGCCTAATACGGGGCAAGATGCCAGTGGTTGGACCGACCTCTTCGCCAGCAGCAAAGGCTCGACCTCGGCCACCTCTTTTCGTCTGGCTGTCCGCCATGAACTGTTGATCTGCTTCGATGATCTTGGCGCGCATCCTTTGTTTAGCGTAACCAAAATCGATTTCTTCTTGAGGGTCGACGTTCTCTTGTGCTTCCTCCTCGGCACTCATCTCCCGAAGTCGAGGAATGCCTTGATTCGCAACATCCACGCCGTAGTCAACGCCCGGTCCAAATGGGTTCTCTTCGCAGCCTTCTTCCGTGTAGTCCGACTCAAGATAGAACCACATTATCCACAAGAAAGCGCGGGAACGGCTCCAGCTGCTATAGTTGGTTTTCATGATCAAGTCGTGGAATTCTCGGCCGGGAGGGAAGTGAAGCTCGGCGACTTTACTCGCCGAGTGGCAGATCAAGAAGAGGAGGTTGACGGGATTGGTGCGGGGGACCTTTGCAGACTTGATGTCCTCGAGGGTAGGTGGCTCGGGGCGGTCTTCGGCACCTCCCTTGAGGATAGACTTGAGTCGCGGCGCATCTTGCAGCTGCTTGTAGGCGTGTGGATCTTGGCGGGCTTGAAGCGAGGGGATGGCGTGGTAGGTACGGAGCTGGGCTCGCATCTCGGGGAAGACTGCGACAAGAGGTTAGCATGGATGAGTGGATCGTAGGGAAAGGATTGGGGGTGGGGGGTTTTACAGTTGAGTGTGGTGTTCATCCGACCAATGTTGACGAGGAGACAAACCATGGCCATGCCCTTGGCGGCATCGCGATCACTAAGCAGCTTGTCGCGCAGGACTTTGCTGGTCTTGCTGCTCCTCGACATGGTGTCGATGTAGAGGTCGGCAAAACATTGCTTGCCAATCTTTTCGGGTTCGTAGCTGTTGGTGAAGACCTTATCCTCGTCGTCGAAGACGGCCTTGAGAAAGTCGTACTGGATATCCTTGCGCCAGAGGGGCTCGCCATCGTCCTTTTTGAGATGTCTGATCTTGCCGATGATGTTGTTGCTAGGCCCGTGATCGTCGCGACCGCGCTTCTTACCCCGGGGATGGCGCTCGCTGGGTTCGGGGGTCGCCGTGGCCATCTTAGTGTCGTCGTCGTCGGCGATGGTGGTCATGAAGGATTTTTCGACACAGGCAGGCGAGCTTGGGTCCACGTCGGACATGAGAGCTTGGGAGCTGGGCGATGCGGCTGCCATGGCTAAAACCCGAAAGTGGCGGGACCCGAATTGGAAGAAAACCACTCAGCTCGGGTTTACGGTTTGACGATTTGGCGGGAGAAGCGCCGCCCCTCGTGCTGATCGGTTGCTGCTGGCGCTGCACGACGGGAATGCTGCGAATAGGATGGAACAACGACGACAATTGTAAGAGGGCGAAACAAACAGAAAATCAAATGGGCGGCGTGGCTGTCTACATCAATCAAGTTCGGCTGGCAGTAATCATGAGTGTGATTGGCGAATATGATTGGCAACGATTTTGCGGAGGCAAAGTTTGGATGTGGTGAAGGGCGCGGAAGCCCGGCCGCAGCTTGGCTCTTGCTTCGGCATCGCGTGTCCCAGTCTCGAGACTTTTCAGGTGACGTTGGAGCTGAACGAGCACCAGCGCTGACGCAGAAAGCTGTTCGTCGATTCGGCGACCCCTGTCCGTCGCGTTAGGCGAAAATAGCGCCAAAGCGGGGCATCAGCAGCCAGTCCCAAGACGAACCACGACTGAGTCCATTCCGTGCAACTGTTGTAACTTTGACTTCACTTAGAGTAGTTATTTACCGTGACGGTAAAACTATGCATCTTGTCGTCAAACATCTATATTTACACCATTTTACGAATCCTGGGGTTGTCCTATTTATCGTGGCTGGTAATCAGGGCTCCGCAAGTGACCGCCTCCGCCCTCCTGACAGTCGGGAGCAGGTACCTTTAGGAGGTATCTAGTTGCTTGTGGTTGGCCAGCCTGATTGTCCCCTTCTGCAACACATTGATATCAAACCAAGACAAGATGGCTCAGGCTGCAAGGATTCCAGTAATTGACCTCTCAGAGGCCGACCGGGACGAAAAGCAAGCAGCACAAGAACTGGTTGAAGCGGCGATTGAGCATGGCTTTATCTACATCAGATGTAGCGATATCCCTGCCGAGGCTATCGATACCGCCTTCCGCGTGGTAATTCACTCCTATCATTCCTATGGGAAACGAGTCTTCCTAACGCAGAATGACGCGATATCCCAGTCCCGTGAACTTTTCGCCTGTGCCCTCGAAGAGAAACAGGAATGCACCATCCAGCAGAACAACAGGGGTGTAAGTAAGGCAGACTCTTTCACCCACCTCTCCCACCTTAGGGTGTTAATCGGTCGCTGACATAAAGGACGCAGTGGTCAAGCATGCATTATGAGACACTAGACCCCAAGAACCAACGGGTGAGCTCTCACTCGTAAAGTGCTATCACTCAATGTTGACCATCCCCTAGGTCGGTGACTTCAAGGAGTATATCCCCCCTCTCACACCTCCTGTATCTCATCATGTCATAGATTGACACTTATCCTTCCCTTAGAGCCTTCAACTTCGGCGAGTTCATCTCCTCCAAAGCCCAACAACCCATCCCCCGCTCCATCGCGCACCACGAAAGCGAGATCAGCACCTTCCAGAGCCACTGCTACCACCTCTCCCTCAAACTGACCACGCTCCTCGGCATTGGTCTCGGCGTCACACCTCCCGATTTTTTCACCTGCGCCCACCTAAAATCCAAGGGTCCCTCAGGCACCATCCTTCGCATGCTTTACTACCCGCCTCTGTCTTCCATCGATGCCTCTCCCTCGCTGGATGTACGCGCTGGGGCACACTCTGACTACGGTTCCCTGACGATACTCTTCCGCCTGCGCGGTCAGGCCGGGCTGGAAGTACTGACGCGGGAGGGTGCGTGGGTGGCTGTTCCCGTATGTCCTGCGGGGACGGAGAGAGATGTTGCGCCGCCGGTTCTGGTCAACATTGGCGATTTGCTGTCGTACTGGACGGGCGGGCTGTTGCGGAGCACAGTGCATCGGGTGGTGTTCCCTGGTCCGAGGGGGAGCTTGATTGAAGGGGAGACAGATACTGAGCCGCGGTATTCCATTGCGTATTTTTGTCACCCGGTCGGGACGATGCCACTTGCGCCAGTACCGAGTGAGCGGGTGAGGGCGTTTATCGAGGGACGCGGTGCAGGGGTGGAACCTGAGGTGATGACGGCTGATGAGCATTTGCAGATGAGGTGTGTGTTTTGCCCCAGCTTAGGTGATGCTAAGTTGCTAATGGAATGACAGACTCCGGGCAAGTTATTTGCAGCTGTACCAGAACAATGATACGGGTGATGCATGATTCTTTACGCAGAGCACTGCTCAAGGTCTGAGAGCCACCCAAAAATAGGTGGCCTATATTCAAGTACAGCAAAAATTTTTCCAAAGAAACGTTTCATCTCCGGGGTATCATGCCAAACCAACCCAGTGCCTCCTCCAAATGCTGCTTCCATTATTCATATCAAGCCGAGAGCCAGGTTTCTCTCCGCTCCGCCCGCACCGCTTCTCCTCCTCCAGCAACTCCCCAAGCACCTTCCAGTCAAAGACACAAACCCACTCTCGACCGCCATTGCGCCGCTTCAAGTCCGCCTCCTTAATGTGGTTCAAGAATGCCGTCGTCGCCTCTTTCCGGCGTGTTTCCACCAATGCGATCTTCTTTATCTTGTCCCGAGACCTTGTCAAAGATGTCGTTGACGTCCATGTCAATGTCGTCGCAGTGCTTGTCATTGTTACTGGGAAGCCTTGCCACTCTTTAGGGTCGGTAATGAGCTCTGTTACTCCATGGGGGGCCAGGAGGTTTTCCGTGATCCAGAGAAACCCGGAAATACATGGGGAGAGCAGAAAAGTCATGTTGGCAAGACTGCAGAAACTGCCAAGGTACTGGCAAGCTCCTGGGCTAGACTCGCAGAACCCCTTTGCGCGAAGACTTGATCGTTTGGTCATGACGGGTGACCTCGGAGCAGGTTGCGTCGCTGAGATTCGTTTCTGGTTGGGGATATCTCCATGGAACGATAGAGATGCTGGTAAAGAGGAAGACGGCACAACAGATCTCCAAGCGCCGGTCTCTGTATTGGGTTGGTACATGGACTCTACCCCTGAGAGTCTGGGGACGAAAACCCTGTTCTGGTTGCGGCGAGGAGAGAACTCGCTTACATCCGCGAGGGCTTCTCGATTTGCGCCCGAAATAGCTGATTCCACTCCGGTTTCACCCACCTTGGAACATTTTCGCGCCTTTTCTCTGCCTGACATTTGCTGTGGAGGAGCTCCCAAGGCCCGCTTCTTGCCTCGTGCAGCCTGTGGGGAGTTGTTTGTTGTGGTGTCGGCATTGTTGTGGGAACAGTTAGTTAATGGATTTTCTAGTGTGACTGATTTACCACTCGGTTCGACTTCAAACGCAGACCCCTTTGCCGAATTTGCATGAATTCCAGAGCTGCCTTCCCATGGGAAGCTAGAGGCAACTTCAACATGTCCGTAGTTAGAAGACTGGTCTGACTGTGACGTGGGAGGTTCAGTTGTCGCAACTGTGGACTGGCTCATGTTTCTGAGAGCACTTTTTGGATCTGCGTTTTCCAGGGCGGCGATCCAACGCATTAGCTCTTGGCTGTCTTCAGGTGGCGGCACCTCCTTTTCTTTGGCTGCCATCTCCTGTAACTCGCGAAAAGAGACTGTGTCTCTGTACGTCCTGTCGCAGTGAATTTTGCTCACCCCTGGGAACCGCGGACTCCAGAATCCAGTGTTCCCAACTTTGTCAAAAGAGAAACAGCGAATATCGACGACTGGCGGCTCGATAAAGACAGTTGTTGGCTTCTTGCCGCTGTCGATGCCATATTCTACCCTTAGGCTAATCGTCTTGTTATCCTCCCATGAACATGATGGGAGATTGATATACGTCATGAATGTCTGGAGCTGGGTAGCGTTCAGCTCTAGTACGTTGGTGACAACAAAACTTGGCTTCCTTTGAAACCGTTGGACTTCGTCTTTGTTGCTCAGGCAGCCGATGTAGAAATGTGTCCACCGTAGGTTTGGGATATTATAGGTTTTGGATTTTGCGACGTCGAAGCGAGCTCCGACTACTGCGAAATCCCCAATATCTCCAAAGTTTCCGATGTACTCTTTCTTGAGCTTGATAGCACAACAACTGTACGGTCTCCGATTCGCATCGAAATTAAAGTAGGGGTCATCCGGCTTGAGAACTAAGCCTTCCCTGCGGTCGGTAATGCACCTTGCAAACGCGCGTCGCAAATCGGACGCGGCGGATTGCTTACCGCAATCTATGATTTCTCGCTTCACCAGTGCTGAGCAGCCTGGTATGGTAGCAATAAGAAATTCCAGGCGCTTGAATCTCTCGGACTGCCGAACCAACAGGAGGGACTCGTCATCTACCATGAAGAGATCATAATAAACAATCATGAGATGTTCCCAAGGGTGTCGTCTGTAATGTGTCAGCAGGCAAGACAGATCGCAGACGTAAAACATACTGCGAATCTTGGTCAGTGCCCAAAAATGACCCTGATCTCGATACGTGCTTCCTGATTTTATGGAAATCAAGTATCTTTGCATCCTAAAGCAAGTCAGCTATGGCTCGCCGAGGCTTGCGAAGATAAGTGCAGGCACACACCTTATCGCTGTAAACAACAAGCTCCCCTTCAAGAATGCAACCTCTTCTGATCCGGCAAGTAGGCTGTCCGAGCTGCAGTGATCTTCGAATAGCGCTATCGAGGTGTCAGCATTGTCAAGCATACGACGCGGTATCTGTGTACTCATGTAAGGCAATGCGGTCATCGGTGCTATCTTTGCCACTCTTGGAAAATATCTGAATGCAGTTGCGCCCTTTGCTGAGATCGATATGTATCTGGCAATACTCTCCGTCAATCTTCTCTTCACAGCTCATTCGCCCGTGGCTCATGTCAAGGCAGTGCTTGATGCTCCGGCCCTTGAACCAAGGTTGTCGGCCGATTTTTACGCCCAAAGTGGGCTTCAGATATTCGGTCAAGGTTGCACTCCCAGTGACCGTCCGGTCTCGCTGAATCTTGGAGAGCACCTGTCCAGCAACCTCAATGTCATCTTGGACCTTTATAATTGCTGCCAGAAAAGGATGATAGTTGCGATAGATTACTTGAGGATCCAGAACGACAGGCTCGAAATTCTTCAGAATCAGCCTGGTAAACCACTTGGCATCGCGAGCTGACAGACGGGTGTACAAGTCGCCAAGTTCTTGCTCTCTGTCTACCGCCTGGCAGGCTGGGATTGATTTGCGTACGGCAGGTGAGCTGAAGCGGCACGCAGCGGCAATCCGGTGCAACAAGCCATCGACCTCCTCGACCGTTACCCCTCCTGGGAAGGGATTTGGCTGGCAGTTGTCAATACCTCGTCCCTGACTAGTTCGCAGCTTATGCTCACCGTCTCAAGGAGGATGCTCTGGACGGATTCTGCCAAATCTATCCCGGCAGAAGGGTGGTTCCATCGGTCCAGCTGTTTGATACGGGAAACACCGAGGCGGAGACCGCGTCCAATGACGGTTTGCAGCCTCTTTTCTTTCAAAAAAAAGACTCTGTCATTTCGCTTCTCGGGCAGAAGGGTCGACAAGAGAGCGGCGGTATCATGATCGTCACGTTGTAGCAATCCTTGGTATGTTCTGAACCACTCATTGATGATGTCGGCTTGGGGTCTGAGGCCGGAGCGGGCTGTTCGATTATCGTCTAGCTTCTGAAGCAAGTCGCAGACATAGGAAAAGAGAAAAGGCATGGCTCAGATCTCGATCATGCGACAGCGAGGAATAAGTGAGTCCAATCTTGATTGTAGCGAAATTCATTGATCAGGAGAAGACGCGAATATTTTGCGAGGTCGATGGTGAGTTTCAAATCGACGACACCCTCACAGGCAGCGATATTAATTGAGCAGGCTTCATCTGGACTGAATGTGGCTGGCAACCTGCAATTGGGGCACAATCCAGATGCGGATTGATCTGTCCTCGTGGATAAAGTGAGATGCTCCCAGTCGCGCTAGATCGCACAAGCCTTGGCATTATTGGCGCGTGAGCACGTGCAGTCGTGAGCCGAGATCCCAGTCCCCAGCCAGTCGAACTTAAACGAAGGCAACCACGCCTCCATCCACTCCTTCCACATCAGATCTTCCACATCAGATGAAACAAGGTATCTTCCACACCCTCATTCGGACTCATCACATTACAAGTCGCAATAAGGTAGCGCATCTACGCAAGGCAGCAGACAAGTACGCTTGCTATGCACTTCTTCGCACTGGTGGCTGCCCGGGCATCATGTATTGCAGGGGCAGTGAAGACGCTGTCCGAGAGTGGGTCTCGACTGTTCAGGTCAGTGACAGTCATGAGACCGCCACGGCCTTCTGCACTGACTGACTCTGCGTCTTAGAGACTGAGATACAAAGACTTTCAGCTGTTAGTAAAGCCTGAGCCAGAACCAACTAGCCAGGCTAGAGCTCAACCACAAGACGAACCAGGCCTCTTTGAACTCAAGTCGGTTCAGGATTTTGCTGACGCCATGGAGAAACGTGACATTCTCTCGTGGTGGTCCCAGGCAATGGGATATTCATAACTGGCACAGGAGCAATCGCTCAGAGAATCCCTGATAGGTATGGGCAAGCTTGTTGGGGTGTCGGGCGTCGTAGCTCGTCTACCAAGTTTTGTTTATTCTGTCCCGAGATGAATAGGAGGTAGTCTAGCATCTGGTTCAAGCAAAATCTTTCTGTAAGATTATCTCTTTAAGCCTTCTCGTAGACCCAGTCGAACTGGGCAGACTTCCAGCTGACCAGCTCCTCAGGCTTGAACCACAGAGCAATCTCCTTCTTGGCGCTCTCGACGCTATCGGAGCCGTGGCAGACGTTGCGGCCAACGTCAATGGCTATGTCACGTTAGAATCGTTGCAACGTATCGAGTGTAACAGGATGACAAACCGAAATCGCCACGGATAGTGCCAGGTGCAGAGGCAAGGGGGTTGGTGGCGCCAAGGATAACTTGAAGGTATTTTTAGTCAGCAGCTATTTTCAAATCGACGATCGTAGACCTTACTGCGACCAGTCTTGACGGCATCACGGCCCTCCCAAACCATGGCAGCAATGGGACCGCTGTTCATGTCTGTCGAAGGAGTCAGCAAAATTGGGCAGAGACTGGTGTTTTGTCCATACAGTTGACGAGACCAGCGAAGAAGGGTTTGTCCTTGAGGTCCTCATCTACAAGACAGTCAGCGACCAGATCAAGAGCGAATTCTGGGGTACATGCAGTGCTTCTCAAGGTGCTCCTTGCCAGGGGCAACAAGCTTGATGGCAACTAGCTTGAAGCTAGCCCAGCTATTAGCTTTGTTCACAGCTCTTTATATCGCATCGCGGGGCCGGGATTCGATGCCCTTACCCTCGGTTCTCGAAGCGGGAGATGATGGGGCCGACGAGCCCACGCTGCGTGCTTTGTAAGCCACAGATGCTCATGTACCAAATACATTAGGTTGATTATATGCTTGCCTGGACACCATCGGGCTTGATAGCAATGAAGCTGCATCAGAGTCAGCTGGGCTACCCTCGCATCTCGAGAGGGTGGACGGCGCCGGAATTCGAGGGTTGGCGGGGTAATGGAGGGGCAGGAGCAGATAGCGGGGTGAAACTTACGTCTGCTCAGCGGACGACATTGTGCTGGATTTTCCCGTTTGAGAAGAAGAAGGCTGCTGGACAGTTGGCTTCAGGGTGGAAATCTGTACGGGAGAAGGAATTTCACAAGAGGTTGGAGTTTGGGGGTGAGAAGTTAAGAAGAAGGAGAGGGCCGCAACAAGAACCCCGCCTAGGAGAAAACTCCAGACCCAGTCCCAGTTTCGTGCGCTCGCATCCCGTTGGCTGGAGCTCTCCTGTTGCGGGCCCTCGGGCATCTTTGCTGCAAAACACGAAATCGTGCTGCAATCGGGCTGAGATCTCCCCGGACAACCAACTGCCTGTTTACTGGATAGACTGAACGAATTGATTCTTTGACTCTATTGTCAACAGCCCAACACGCTGCTGCTTTGACGAAAACGCAAACGCGCTCAGCTTGTGGTGCAGCGGTGGAGCAAATCGTTCAATTGGGGGAAACACCTAAATCAAGGTTATGTTCATTGCACAGTGGCGAAGTGTAGAAGTCTCGAATTTAACGAAGTTACATGATGTTTGTTCTTTGCACAATCCAAAGATCACTGCCCTTCGGCTTCCTCGACAGTGATCACGGGCTTTACGAATATGCGATTAGCGAATTTCTTGACTTTCGGCTGAAGCGGGGAGAGCTGCAGGGGTGCTGTCTCAGAAACCGGTCGGGGATTGGCTGGGTAAGGAGAGAGGTCAGTCGAGCTTTGGGACAGCTTACCTCTTTCGCCTGCCCCTCGACCTCAATTGCCGGTCGACTGGCTGCCAGTTTCACGAACACCGCGACGATTAAACAAGACATCTCCAAAACCCTGGAGGTTTCTTGATGCGCAGGGCGATTGTTTAACGCCCTTTTCTTTTCCGTTCCTACGACTTCTGTTTAGCTTCTCTCAGCGCGTTTCGCGACGGGCAGCCAAAATGCCTGCCCCAGGCCCGCTGCCCAGGAGATGGACAGCTTATCTCTGTCTTCTCTCCACCTTGAGCACCGTCTTCACTCCGGCAGGTAGGTTTGTCTTTGTCCAATTGCATTTTCTCCGTGCTGACAGAGCTCAGTATCGGTCAAGGAACACGATTTCAAGAAGTGCCATCAGGCCGGCTTCTGTAAGCGCAACAGAGCGTTCGCCGACACTGCCCTCGGGTCGAGCGCCTGGGAATCTCCTTACAATGTTTTGCCCGAATCTGGCACCTTCAAGGACGGCCAATTTCAAGCCACGATCTTGAAGACTATCAATGACAAGGGCGAGACCATTCGACTGCCCCTCACGGTATCGTTCCTTGAATCCGGCACCGCCCGTGTAACTGTAGATGAAGAGAAGAGGCAAAAGGGGGAAATTGAGCTCCGTCATGACAGTAAAGCGAGGAAGGAACGCTACAATGAGGCCGAACAATGGGTAATCGTTGGCGGCTTGACCTCCGACAAGGAGGCAAAGGCTGTCTCCCAAGACAAGACGCAAATCACGGTTCAATACGGTCCATCTTCCAAATTCGAGGCCACCATCAAATTTTCGCCGTTCAGCGTGGATTTCAAGCGCGATGGTAGCAGTCAGATCAAGTTTAATGACCGAGGGCTATTGAATATAGAGCACTGGCGACCCAAGATCGAGCCACCACCACCACCGGAGAAGAAAGAGGGTGACGAAGAGGTGAAGGAAGAAGAGAAGAAGGAAGACCCTGCAAAAGAGGACGAGAGCACCTGGTGGGATGAGTCGTTTGGAAGCAACACGGACACGAAGCCTCGAGGTCCTGAAGCTGTCGCTCTCGACATTTCGTTCGTTGGCTATGATCGTGTCTATGGTATTCCCTCACACGCTGGCCCTATCGTCCTCAAGGAAACACGGGGTGGCGGCGATGGTAAATACGAGGAGCCATACAGACTTTACAACGCCGATGTCTTTGAGTACATCCTCGACAGCCCCATGACACTCTACGGCTCGATTCCGTTCATGCAAGCCCACCGCAAAGACTCGAGTGTCGGAGTCTTCTGGCTCAACGCCGCCGAGACGTGGGTGGACATCACCAAGGCGAAAGACTCGAAAAACCCCTTGTCGCTTGGCGGTTCCAAGACTAACACGCAAACCCATTGGGTCTCCGAGAGCGGTCTGCTGGACGTTTTCGTCTTCCTTGGCCCAACCCCCCATGACATCACCCAGAAATATGGAGAGCTCACGGGTACGACCACCATGCCTCAAGAATTTGCCATTGGCTACCACCAATGTCGATGGAACTATAACTCCGAGGAGGATGTCTTAGATGTCGATGCCAAGATGGACAAGTTTAGGATGCCTTACGACGTCATCTGGCTCGATATTGAGTACACTGATGAGAAGAAGTACTTCACTTGGGACTCCCACAGCTTCCCGGATCCCCTCACCATGAATAAGAAACTTGACAGCCATGGGCGAAAGCTGGTTACCATCATTGACCCCCATATCAAGAATGTTGACAACTACCCTGTTGTTGCGGAGCTCAAGGCCAAGGATCTGGGCGTTAAGAACAAGGAAGGAAACCTCTTTGAGGGTTGGTGTTGGCCTGGCTCCTCGCATTGGATCGACGGCTTCAACCCCGCCGCGCGAGAGTGGTGGGCTACTCTGTTCAAGTACACTTCCTTCAAGGGCACGATGGAGAATTCCTGGGTCTGGAATGACATGAACGAGCCTTCGGTCTTCAACGGGCCCGAGACAACCATGCCCAAAGACAACCTGCATCATGGAAACTGGGAGCACCGCGACGTCCACAACTTGTACGGCATGACCTTTCACAATGCCACACACCACGCGGTCAAGTCCCGGAAGGCTGGCGAACTCAAGCGACCATTCGTCCTGACACGAGCCTTCTTCTCGGGTGCTCAACGTGTGGGTGCCATGTGGACCGGCGACAACCAGGCCGCATGGGATCATCTCAAGGCCTCATTCCCCATGCTTTTGAGCCAAGGTATCTCGGGCTTCCCCTTTTCTGGCGCAGATGTTGGTGGCTTCTTTGGAAATCCTGACAAGGAGCTGCAAACACGCTGGTACCAGGCCGGTGCATTCTATCCTTTTTTCCGAGGACACGCCCACATTGACGCCCGCCGGCGCGAGCCTTACTTGGCTGGTGAGCCCTACTCGTCCATTATCGCTGCTGCGCTTCGCCTCCGCTACAGCCTCCTGCCTTCGTGGTACACAGCATTCCACCAGGCCCACGTGGACAGCACGCCGATCATTAAGCCCATGTTCTACACCCACCCGTCAGAGGAAGCTGGTTTTGATATCGATGATCAGTTCTTCGTTGGCAACACCGGTCTACTCGCTAAGCCCGTTACGGACGAGAACAGGGTGATGGTTGACATATGGATCCCGGACGACGAGGTCTACTATGACTACTTCACCTACGAAATCCTCCCTACGTCCAAGGGCAGGCGGGTGAGCATTGACGCTCCGCTCGAGAAGATTCCACTTCTCATGCGGGGCGGTCACATCTTTGCTCGCCGTGATCGACCTCGTCGGTCCAGCACTCTCATGCGCTGGGACGACTACACGCTCGTCGTGACTGTTAGCCGCGATGGCAAGTCGGCTGAGGGTGATCTGTACATTGACGATGGTGAGACCTACGATTTCGAGAAAGGCCAGTACATCAGCCGCAAATTTGTGCTGGAAGATGGCAAGACCATCTCGTCCACCGACGCCGAAGGTCGGGACACCAAGAGCATCAAGAAGAGTGGCTGGCTGAAGAAGGCCGAGGGCATCCTTGTCGACAAGATCATTGTAGCAGGCGTTCCGGCCTCGTGGTCAGACAAGAAGGAGGTGACAGTGGAGTCGGAGGGCAAGAAGTGGACTGCCAAGGTGGACTATACTGCTGCCACCAAGGGCCGTGCTGCATTCGCGGTTATCAAGAAAGTAGGAGCGAGTATTGCGGCTGATTGGAAGGTGGTCGTGGCATGATAGCAGAACCAGTTTGGGTATGTTATATGTAATTTTGCAAGGTTGTAGGTAGGCGTGCTTCGCGGAAGGTGGACGGGAAAATATGAAGCGAACGCCTCCACAATACAGCCTGGTTTGATGACAACGCAGGTCCCTTGAAGCCAAAACCGGTGTGGTTTCTTGTGCATGACTGTAGGCCGGATATATCCCGTCGTCACCCAGGGAACATTCTATATGGCTGGTGGCCTTGTCCATTCTTTAGCCGGCTTGGCGGGTTCTTGGTTCCCTTGTTGGGTCTCCCAACGGGCCGGGCTGTCTAGGCCGGTCTGGGCCGTGCAGTACCAAGCTGCCTTCGGGACTCATGGAAGCCAAATCATTGTCCGCGCCGAGAACATTTCACCGAACACTAGTGACAAAGCAGATAGAGAGTATCACCCATGAAATAGCACAAGTATAGAGGTCGACAGGTAAGCAACTGCAGAATTGTTATGGTACGCACCGCATCGGCAAATGGGTGAAAGGACTACGTGCTGTGTTGTGTTGTTCCCAGGGACAACACATTCCACGTCTAACTATTGAGATCTACGGATCTCGAATCAGAAACAAGTATTATGTGAAGCGGGAAAGACACTAGAATATTCGATAGCTACCTACCTACCCAGCGCGGGAGTCCTTCGCCGAACCTTGGTTCCTCAGCTAATCTAATATCATAATGTTTATAACAACCGCCGAGACGGATGATGGGCAAGGACATTACCCAGGAGGGGGAAAGCCAAGAATCCAGTCAATAAGCTCCTTGCTTCCAGATACCTATCCTACCCCGCTGTTCGTTTGCTTGACCCCATCCATCCGCGTAGTAACGAACCTAGCTAGCTTTTATTCAACAAGCTTCCTCGACCTGGGGCACGGCAACCGAGCTTGGTTGTTTGGTTCGCCACCAAGTTTTTCTTTTGAGCCCAGCTGCTTTGACGACCGAACCCAATCGCCATGAAAATACAAGTATCCTTCGTGGCCGTTGCGGTAGCTGCCGCAGTGTCAGCGGCATCTTCGCCCCTCGCGGCGCGACAGAACTCCGACTCGATCCAGGGCGGCGTCATCTACAACGCTCCCTCAGGCGACGCCATCACCTCCATCAGCGGGACCTTTGTCGTCCCAACACAATCCATCCCTATCCAAGGGCCATACGCGAACCGTGCCAGTGGTATCTACGCCTTTTCTGTCAACATCGGCATCGGTGGGTACCCCGGTTTCGGCTCACAGACGGGATGCGCCGCCTCCACCGGCGCTATCCGCGCCGGCATTGACGTCTACTACAACGCCTACGATGACCAAGCCATGCCGGCATTCGCATGGTACCAGTACGGCGTTGGCAGCACCGCCGTCGCCAATGGGGGTGCCTTCGCCTACGCAGGTTTCAACGTCGAGTCGGGCGATCTTGTCAGGGTAACCGCCACGGCCGACAGCTCCGTCTCCGCCGTGCTGGAAAATTTCGGAAAAGTCTCCTCCACGGCGGGACGCAGCCCGGTCCAGAAGGCAGAGCCGACCTACGGCGTGGGCAACACCCAGGCCGGTAGCATTTGTCGCGGCGAGGCGTCGTGGCTAGTGGAGGATCACACGACAGAGACGGAGCCGCCGCTGGCCAAGATTATGGGGAATTTCACCGATATTGTGTTTACCGACATGACGGCCAAGACGAAGTCGGGTGCGACCTTCTCGGTAGCCGGCTCGAAGCTGGTGAATATCAATATTAAGGACCAGGGTGGGCAGATTACCGAATGTGCGGCGGCGGGGGCAGCGGAGCTGAGGTGCAAGCGGGTGGTGAAGGCGGCGGGGGCGACAAGGAGGGCGGATGGGACGATTTGTGAAGATTGATCTGTTGTGGGACTGGATGTAGTCGTTTATCTTAAAGACGGGCGGCGCTGCCATGTAATTACATGTAAACTGTGTAGATTTGATTTGAAATATATGGCTTAACGTTTGAAAGCCTTGATATTGCGCACACTCCAGTCAAGTCCTATGTTCGGCATCAATATTGACTTTCCCGACCTGAGGAGGCCACTGGTCTTAGTTCCAGGTTATTACCGTTGCGAACCGCTACTGACTGTCCGTTCTCAATATTTCACCGCCCAGTCCCTCCGAAACACTCTATGTGGCTTACGGATAGAATTCGACAACGACCGACCTTTGCCTTAATCTTCGAGGGAATGTTGGCGATGAATCTTGACGATGCATAAGAGATGTCTTTAGTTTGGCCTGCTGGGTGCAATTAACGGGGCCATAAACCAATGTTGAATAATATATTGAGACTATGGGACAGAAAGTAAAATCCATAATTTGGTTGCGCTGACCTGACATGTTCGAAAGCTGAGATAATGTGTTTGGTCATCATGCCTGGTCAATTCAATTTGATTTCAAGATGCGCCTCGATTCTGTCTTGATACCACATGCCACTTAAGTCATCAAATCACATACGCAGGCAATGATGGCCATATCTCAATTGTGGCCAGCAGGTATATCCTGGCTTCAAAAGATTCATCAGATCGTCAAATCCATATGCAGGTAGCTAGTGGAGAATATTATCGATTCCGAGCAGGTTTCAATGCAGATTGTTCAATCTGCGGTTGTCATGCATTTGATAGGTAGCTTTAAACGACAGCACAATGGGTTCGGTTGTAGTTTAGGGTCTGATGCATCTCCCTGATGGAGTTGATTATCTTCAACGTTCTCCCGGTTGGTTGGTACATGTAGATTGGCAGCGTCCCATTGACCAGATGCCATTGCCGACATCCTAGTTTGGGCACTGGGCGGGTTGAAACTCAGTTGAGTGATCAAGCTGCTACTCCGCCCACAGGAGTAGTGACCGTGTTGACTTTATCGGCAAACAAGTTGCACCTCGGGGCAAACAGCGCTGGAATACGTTTCCAACATGGAGATGGAGGCTGGTGCCGTCCAGTCGCCAAGCCAAAGCCTTCCGAGCATCATGACTTTGAATACCGGCGTGTCCCTCGCAGTGTGAATTCAAAGGCTTCCATATCCAGTGATCCCCAAACGACGGTGAGGCCGAGGAACCTCCTTCGGCAGCCGTCATTTGTTTGTCATAGTTCACGCTCTTTGGATTTGCGGCCGAAGTCACCTTCAATGTCCCAGGGAGTCCACACGAACCGGAAAATAGGAGTTAGGTTTACTGATCATCCGATCTGACCTTAGGTAGGTAGTTTGACTTTTATGCATTGATGCTTAACAAAGGAGACAGCGGTTTGGAAGTGAGAACTAGCAACACATTGAAGAAAAAGATATTCTCATGCAAATAGGCTTGAAATATAGTCTATCTAGCCACCACCCAGACCAGGCAGGTGACCTATATGAGCAAACCGGTTCCTCTAATTCTCGCTTGTATACTAACCAGATCAGTATATGGGCATCGATGGGTGGGGTTGGTGGTCGCTATTTTCCTGTCAGACCAACTCAGGTAATCACACAGCCCATAATCTACGGAGCGCTCACGGGTCATAACTATCCTGGGTAGCATAATGCCTGTCATATAGCTCCTGGATCTGGTGACGAGCATGATGCTTTGCACGCTCGCGGTCGACAAAGTTGAGCCCCTTCTTCTCAAACAGCTTGTCGGCCTCGGCGGCAGCAAGAGCGGCGAGAGCCTCACGCGCAAGTGGGTGGCTCACTGGCCGACCCTCGGCGCGCTGCTTCTTCTCCCACATGTGCATGGCCTCAAAGGCAGCGGCGCCGCCGACAATCTCGTGCGAGAACTTGGCCTTGCGTTCGCCGCCGTACTCGGGCGTGTTGTACACCTCATCGCGCGCCGATTTGGCCTCGTCTGGGTACAGCTGTAAGTTGTAAAAATTCTCGCGTTAGGAGACAAACGTACTAAAGTCAAGGAAACCCATCCTGATCAGTGAAAAACTTCAGGCCAGCTTGAGAAGTGGAATGAGAAACGGGAAACAAAAGTCCACGGGCTTCAATCTTTATACCCGACTCGCTGCTCAACCCCTAATCATTGACCAGGTGACAACGCTGCATCGTCTGACGTCTTAGGGCCGCCTAGACTCAAACTTCAAACTCCCTAGCTGCGCCTTGCTGCATGACACAGAATTAGCTTATCGCGCTCACAACCGTGCAGATATTAGAGGCAAAGATCGACCAAGACAGGCTTGTATTTGAACCAAAATGTCCTGGGACTTCAGAGGATAATTATGATACAATGCCCCGCCTGTGATGATGGTGGATCTGCATAGCACTTAGGCTGCGCGTCATCGAGGCTAGGCGTTTGCTTGGCAAGGCTTGTTCCGACCCCTTAACCAGTAACGTTAACAAGCGGCCAGTTGATACCCTTGTCCGCCGCGCCCGTGTTGCCCAAACCGGCGCATGTATAGAGACCAACAGGGTTGTTGGCTGTGGCTCGCATGTACTGGAGATCGATGCACTGTTCTGCTGGAGGATTAGTCTGTGGGCCGGCCAGACACCAAGGCAAAGCTTACGCGGCGATGGAGACAGGTCGACAGCAATTCGTCCATCGGTCTTAACCTCCCACTTCTGGCCGTCAGCCGTCTCGGAGCACTCGGCGAGTGCAATGGGGGCCATGTCCTTCCAAGCACTCTTGGCTCCGGCATCCATGCAGAGCGTCGTATCGACTAGCTGGATACGCGTCTTGCCGTTCTGCAGCCACCACTGCTGGTCTGGCTTGCTGGTGAGCGTCTGCACGACGAGGGTGCTGCCCGCCTTGACGGGTGTCTTGGGAACGACAACAAATTTGGTATTGACATTGGACGTCATGTACACCTTGCGGTACCCGGCGGGTGGCGTGGCCTGGGCGAAGCCAGTCGCGGCGAAGGCGAGAACGAGGAGCGGAGTCGCCAACATGGTTCTTGATCAGGGTGAGTGAGTCGCTTGGCACTACTAAATGCCCAGGCGCCTAGCACTGCTCACGAGGGGCCAGCCATTTTATGTGAGTGATAGGAGATACTCGGTAGCACTTTTGGAGTCCAAATCGGGGGCGTGCCAGGGGTGGCTAATTGGCTGTCAATTTTGGTCGACACTTTTCGAGACACACGGATCGGTCGATACCGGATTAAATTGGCGGAGAACGTGCGAGTCTGTCACCGCAAGGTCGGCAGATGTTCCAGAAGGCAGGATGCCAATCGGTGTCGCAAAGCATTTTATTAGGTCCTCTTCATAGTGTCGCTGGCTAATTGACGCCATCAGGCTAGAATTGGATAAAGTACGACTCCGCGATGGCTTCAGGAATCAGCTCCGCTTGAGTGGGGCGGGATCAGGTTTTGGGCCTTTGGCTGCTAGTGCGGAGAACCTGGAAGTTCTCACTTTGCGGATTCGGTAGCTCTGCCAGCCTCCGACTAAGCCACACTCCCCGCACTGTGGCGACAGGGACCGACTTGCTGCCCCGCCAAGTGATTTTTCTGTTCTGGAGCTGCATGATCACAGTAAGTTCAGCAGCTGCATCACCAAATTTTGATTGGAATGGAGCCAGCATCGCGGGACCGGACTGCGCCATTCCTCGATCCTGGCCGGCGCACCAAGGCTAATTCGCTTGCCATCATCCAGCTCTCGCGCGACAACTTTGTACCGGTGTATCTGCAATCGATTGCTGGCGAGGTCGACGGCTATGCTGAGGGCCCAGTTGTCAACACCCGATTCGGCTCTTTTCCTCACTCAACGCTCATAGGTGTTCCGTGGGGATCGCAAATTCGAGCTTCCAAGGTAGATACAGGGTCGCGGGGTCGCAAAAGAAAGCGCCAGCCAGCCGATGATGCGGATGTCCCCAGCTCAGAAGCGAACGAAAATGACGAGAAGAAAGCCACTACCACCAACGTCGAGGACGAGGAAAAGATCAAGGGCGACGTCCCCAGTACACCAAAACCAGTTGCGGCTGATTCGAGCGGCTTCGTTCACATCCTCCCCCCAACACCTGAGATCTGGACGACAAGCCTTCCGCACCGTACCCAAGTTGTCTACACACCCGACTACAGTTACATTCTACACCGAATACGCGCACGGCCCGGTTCAACCATTATTGAGGCTGGCGCCGGCAGCGGCAGCTTCACCCATGCCTCAGTCCGGGCAGTGTACAATGGTTTTCCTGGGAACGGCAGGCGTAAGGGCAGGGTCGTCAGCTTTGAATTTGACGAGGGGCGCTACCACAAGATGCAAGAGGAGATTTCAGAACACGGGCTAGATGGTCTCGTCAAGCTCACCCACCGCGATGTTTACAAGGACGGCTTCCTGTTGGACGGAAAGAGCCCTGAGGCCGACGCTGTTTTCCTTGATCTCCCCGCGCCGTGGGAAGCACTGCCGCATCTGTCGCGGCGACGACCAAAATCTCTCGCTGACGGCGATGATGGACAACCTTGGATTTCCCCGCTACACACGAAGAAGAGCGTCTACATTTGCACTTTTTCGCCGTGCATTGAGCAGGTCACGCGAACCGTGTCAACGCTACGCCGCCTCGGTTGGGTGGACATCGACATGGTGGAGATTGCCAACCGGAAGCTCCACACGCTCCGCGATCGCGTTGGGCTGAATTTGGCGATCGACCGCGGCGTCAATAACTCCGCCAAGGATGTGGAAGAGGCGTTGGGAAGGTTGATGGACATCGAGGACCGGTTTAGAGATCCGGCTAGACCCAAGACAAATGGTGGAGGGGGAGACGCCGAGATGCAGGACGAGGTCGGAGCGGCTGGGGATGATAAACCGGGCACTTTTGAGTCGTCGATGACGGCACAGCCATCGAAATACCCCTGGCAGGATGGACGGCTCGTGACCAGGGGCGAGACTGAATACAAGACACACACATCATACCTCGTCTTTGCTATCCTGCCGGTAGAATGGACGGCGGAAGACGAGGCAGCCATGCTAGAGAAGTACTCGGTTGGCGGCGAGAAGAAAGTGGTGGGGGCAATAGATCGAAATCTGCGGAAGCAGGAGAAGCGGGAGGAACTTGCTAACAAGGTTAGTAACAGGAAGGCGAGGAGGAAAGCGAGGGATGAGAAGCTGGCCGAGACACAGCAAACGGAGGAGTAAGCAGATGATTGGTCAGTTTGTATGTATAATTGATTGCCCGAAGTCCCTTTAGAGGTAAACATAGATGGGTGTATGGGCACTTCAGAATAACCTAGCTGAGGTGAGGCAAGTCAGAGAGGACTTACCTGGGCGTAGAAAACAACTAGACAGAAGCAGACGAATATACAGATATTACCGCGAGACAGGTAACTTGAGATCCAAAACCATGATGCTCACCGCCATAGCCGGCAACCAGTTTGTCGACAACTTTTCATTCCCGAGCGTCCACGGCACATCCCCCCAGTGCGTGGATGAGATGATCGTCGTATTGGGAACCCGTAGCTCGACCCGCTGCCTAATGTCCGCGTACGCGCCGTTGACGACGATGACAAGCATCTTTCCGTTCCAAATCCAATACGCCGCGTCCACGACATCTACACCCGGCACGCGCGCCTCAAGCCGGTGAGGCCTGTCTCCTCCGACAATGAAGTCGAGAATGGGCGACTTGGTGATGACACGGGCGAAGCTACCGTGGGCGGCAGCAAGGACGTCGGTGGTGGGATATACCCACGAGATGATGGTCTGGGCACCATGGTTAAGCGAGAGGGCGGCCATGACGTAGGACTCGTCGACAGTGGGATCGCGGAACCAGTAATCTTGTCCGTGGAAGCTTTGGGGAGAGAACACCTTGGTCTTGGGCCACCGGCCGAGCCAAGCCTCGTAGCGGGCCAGGTCGTCTAGGCGGTCGGGTACGTCCTGGACAACGCCCTTACAGTTGTCGCAGCCGCAGTCACCGTGGGTGGCGTTGCATTCGGTACCCCATTTTGAGAAGGTTGCGTTGATCCCGATAGGATAGACGTCGGCCATGAGGATGTCAGCGCCGGCCGAGTACTCTTCGAAGTGGTAGTTTTGGCAGTTGAGGACAATGGCGACGGGGTGATACGGGTCAAGTGCGCGGATCAAGTCGTAGGCTAGGATAGGGGCCGAGAAAGGGTCCTGCCAGCCGTCCGGCTCGTCGGTGCTCCAGTAAGCAAAAATAGCCTCAGCATCACGGGCAACCACGACGTTTTCGTGCACCTCGGTCAGATTCTTGTAGCGCTCGCGCAGGTTGTACATGAATTTGAGGTTGATAGAGTCCATGAATTCAAACTCGGCGGCCGAGTCGTTGTAGATGGTCAGGGGCGTGATGGCGTTGAGCCCCCAGTTGGTGTAGTGCTGGATCTCGCTGTGGTTCTTGTTGCGGAGGAAGCCATCGTACGACGAGTAGAAGCCGTAAGGGAACAGAGGTTCAAATTTCTGGCCTGATTTTGTATTGCGGAACCACATGCCCCCGAGCAGGTTGTCGATGCGCGTCACACTTCCACTCTTCTTCTCAGGGAGATAGAAGACAGACGTGGTCGCGGTCCACGCTGGACGGCCACCTTCAGGTGCCCCGTATAAGACCAATTGAACTGGCTCGAGGCTGGGAGTCAGGAGCGACAAGTCGAAGTTGAAGAGATTTTCCGTCGTGTTAATTGTCACCATGTTCTGAACCAGCGGCTCGCCACTTGCCGCAAGGTTGATGGAGAAGATAAACTTGTCGGCGCGGGAAGAGTTCTGCCATGTTGGCCAGGCGGTGCCGTGGAAGCGCGAAAGGGCCGCATTAACGATAAACTGGCCCTGCTTTTCGCTCTCGAGGTAGAGGCTGTACCGAGGTTGGAATTGGACGTGCAACAGAGGCGGGCCAGGAACGGGTTTGGGAGGCAGAAGCTGGCCGCCGGGATCAAAGTTGGGATATCCAGCCTCATAGACCTTGCCACACCACCTCGGCCAGTCAGGGTGAAAGCCCGTCTGCTGCTCCTGCGCCTTGGCAGTGCCTGGTATGGCTGCCGCCAGCCAGAGTGCTGGCCACTTCATTGCTGGTGGGCTTCCGCAACTGCTGGTCAGTCTGCATCACGGCAGACCAGCTCGTGGGACAAAAGTGAGGGGGTGCTCCAATTTGAACCTCCAGGGACAACATCTCGATGGTGTGGTACCTGCATACCCCCTCTAATTGTCCTCGGATATTAGCCGCTCGCGGGTGTTTCTTATACGGGAGATTCCATGTTTGCCAGGACGATTCGATAGCCATCCGCGTCTTGGAATGTCTTGCCGCAGCGGCCCCAGTAGGGATTGAAGCTTGCCACAGGTGGGAAACCATTCTGTTCCATGCGCGCGACGGCCTTGGCAAAGCTATCTGCGTCAGGGAGATAAAAGATGAGCAGGTTGTCCTGCGTGGGAGCCCGGCCGGCATTGTGTTGGTGGGACTTTGTGAATTCTAAATGGTATGCCGAGGATTTGCAGCTCAGCATGACCCCATCAAAGCCTTCGTGGTCTGCAAATCTGGCTGCGACCTCGAAGCCCAGTCCATCGCGGTAAAAGGGAAGGAGCGCCTCAATGTTGTCTGTTGGACGGGCGATGCGAAGGATTGCCGATGGAAGCGTCATCTCTTCTACCCTTTGGATGAAATTATGAACGTGTCACAGTGATGGTGTGAAAATGTTGAGGTGCGGCTGTAATTGTGCGAAGCTGATGGGATTATGGTGTAAGTCAGTTTGAGGGATGAGGGGCTGTCGTGGAGTTGATTCACGTGGTAACTGCCTTTGGGCGGCAGCGCTGGGTTCTGTCATTGTCCGTCATGACAACCTGGAATCCCTGATTCGGTGCGGTGAACCCTTCTAAGACCCCAAGACTCGTACTTCACTCTCATGCATTTAGGATGAAAAGGGTTGGACCGGCCAAACAACAACCAATATGACAGAGAAAACGCCCAGTATCCAGAATCATCGACCCGAGGATGCCTACATGACTTGTGTGCATTGTGGGTGCTGTATCTCGTCAACGGCCTGCTAGAAATCGCTGAGAGTGAGGTAGATATTCTCGAAGCGCTTGGCTGGGGCCTGTCGCGTTTTGTTGAAGACGGTTCAATTTAGCCATCTGGTCTGTGCCACCACTTACTGCCTCTGTATGACTAATGAGATTGTTGGAACCTAACTACCGGCTCGTCTCTTCGCGGCCCAAAAGACTATCTAGGTTGGTTGTGTAGAGTCGGCGCCAGCGCAGCCTTACTTGGAGGCGGGCCGACAAAAATGGGACAATAGACCATAGCAGCCCGGGAGTTGTTAGTTAATGAGACCTTGCTCCACTCTAGGAAACATGGGGGGGTGCGGTTGCCCTGATGTGAGAAAACAGCCTCGTTTTGAAGGGAAATTTACAACAAAAATCGTAAGACCGACACTTTGAATGCCGGTTGTTCTTGTTTAATGGTCAGCAAACGGTTCATTATAATCTGCCTTTAACAGAATTAAAGTTTCAGCGTCCATATTGTCAATACCTGACGGGGAGAACAGTGAGGCCCCTCGTCGACCTCCACACCCAACAAGGGTGGGGCCAGGGCGGAAGGGCTGAGCTACAGCCACGTCCCGCAGGGTCAAGTCCCCGAACCTTGTTGGCGATCCCCAGCCCACTGGCTAGCAACTTAACGCAGCACCGCCCCAGCCTGACGGACGCGCAATCCACGAAACAAAACCGAACCGCGCCACACTCCTTGGGTTCGAGACACCTAAACCGCCCAACACCTGACTTCACGACGTCGAGATTTTTCTCTTTCTACCCGCTTTCCATGTCCTGGCGATATACCCCATCCTAGTACCGAAACCGAACCCTTCGAAAGAGTCTCCAACATGGCGCCCACGCCATCCCCCCCATACTCCTCCCTCCTTACCGCCGCTCGACACTCCGCACCACGCCTCGCGCGAGCCACCGCCTCCGCTATTCTCACCCGCCGGGCCCTCACCGTTAACGACACCCAAAAAGTAACCCTCGGCGTCATCGCCGCCTACACCGTCGCCATAGCCCTCCTCTGGAATCTCCCGTACATCAAATGGGTGCTCTGGCCGTTCAAGATGCTTGTCATCGCGTTTCACGAATTCGGCCATGCCATCACCTGTGTCCTGACGGGGGGGCACGTGAAGAGTATCTCGCTGGACCCGCGTGAGGGAGGGGTTACGCATATGCAGGGGGGGGAAAATGCGATTACTCTACCGTCTGGGTATCTGGGGTCGTCGTTGATCGGGGCATTATTGATCTTCTGTGGGTTCAATATTGTGGCTAGCAAGGTGGCGAGTATTGTGGTGGGTGTGTGCTTCTTGCTTACTCTGTGGTGGGGGAGGAGGGATTGGTTGACGATTATGACAATTCTGTTGGCGGTGGGGTTGTTGGTTGGGTGTTGGTTCATCGCAAAGGCGGAGGCGTTGCGTTATGTTGTGGTAGGCTTTCCTTTTCCTGTCGCGGGGCCATTATGTCGTGCTATTGCTAACCATCTGTCTCAGCTGTTCATTGGTGTCATGTCGTCGCTCTATAGCGTGTGGGATATTGTAAGTCTTGGACGTTGTCTTGCGGAGGAGACAGGACTGACCCTGTCGCGCAGTGCGACGATCTTATCCTGCGAAAAGTAAACAGCTCCGACGCCAGCGTCTTTGCCCAGCGCTACGGTGGCTCCTCCCAGTGCTGGGGTGTTATCTGGTCTATTATTTCTCTGGCTTTCATGATCTGTGGAATCATTGCTGGCATCGCTGCTTTCCCTCAGGATGTGGCGCAGCAGAGGGAAGACTCGGGCAAGTTTATCCCAACCAAGTTCTGAGCGCGCGAGCAAGAAGGAACACAGTGATAGGCAGGGATTCAGGATACAGGTTCAACGGCACTGGTATGACGGGGGGCGTTGCAAGGGACAGGGAATTGGATATTACGATGTGATGGAGCACATCACGACTCGACTCGACGGATGATACCCGCGATTCATCAGGCAATAGGTGCTCCTTTTTATACATACTACTAATGACTAAATGAAAGGTTGTCAACTTCTCCTATTCCCCGCTCTCCGAGGATCGTTTACCCCTTCAGTGCGTCATGTCCCCAGTTCTTCAAGCTCTTGCAACTCTTGCTTGTGGGCACGTCCTAGCTTAACCCCCCCCCCCCCCCCCAAAAAAAGGGCGAGAGGTAGGTACCCTCCCTCAGCTTTCCTTGATTGTGGCGCAAGATGTCCACAATCCGCCGCCCGCTCTCGTGGCCTACGCTCTCATCACGTCCACCGTCCCCTAGTCTATCCCGTGGAGGAGGCTTGCGTCTATCTGCACGACGATCAGTTTCTTAATCTATTCTAGAGCAGATACCTACCTAGAGCCACTTGTCTAGCTTGTCGGCTACCATGTTGACAAGTTTTGTTGAACTCTTTGTCACTGACGTCAGTGTTATGCTTGTATTGCTTGTCGTGGAGGGGCAAGGTCTTGACATATGATAGTTGTTTTGTCCTTTGCCATTTCAAAGGATATGTCTTTGGACGTCATGTTTCTTGGTGAATCGTACGGCTTTTCTCGACCCCGAGAACATTGTCTTCAGTAATTGTCCTATAATATCACATCTCTCCCAGACACCGGCACATGGAGTCCAAGACATCGGCATGTGAACGTGTCACCAGTGTTTTCATCATGCCACGTCCCGGAGGAGCATTTGAGATCAGTCAAGTCCATTGTATTAGACAGAGGCGCCCGAACCCCGTTGGATACCGTCCCATTTCCACTTCTAGATACATGACGCATCGTGACCATCTTATAAACTGTCAAACCCCAACGCCAGATTCTTCTCAATTAAAGCAAAAGAGAAGTCATATGCATCCATGTCTCATGCTTGTGTTTTCAGCTTGCGTGGGCGTTGAACCCACCTCCATGCCAGAGTTCCTCTCGTCCAACCGGTGCTGTTTGCTTGTCAGGCGAGACCCGTTGTCGCAAAACTGCTCCGAGGAGTACCTTACCATCTCCCAAAGCCTCCAAGGTCTTCTGATCGTGCTGACCCCGTCCGCTCGCCGTTCAAATGTGAAACCTGGATAATTTTCGTAACTTACATTCCGCGCCGAAACGTGCCGGCTAACTTGAGCGCAGGCGCTCAAATATTGTCCTTTAGTTTCCATGTAGCTCCTCGTCTGGCTCTGTCAGCCTTCTCCGTCAGAAGGTCCCATGTAAGCTTGATCTGAGCCCTCGGACAATCAGGGTGTTCTCCAGCAAACCACTCTATCAGGCCAATCTTGCTGGTATTCGGCTTGCTCCGGAGGAGCTCCCTGAACTTAACAAGGAGCTCGCCGGACAGTGGCTGAGGTGCCTTCTTTGGTCCCGGCTTCCGGGTGAGCAATTGGAAGACATCAGAAGGGGCTGGAGGCGGGGCCATCGGGCTCGCACGGTACTTTGGGGCAGGTTTGGGTGAGACTGAGGAGGACTTCGACACTGTCCCTTCGGAGACGGCCGGTGCTTTGCTGACTGTCGCAGGCCGCCAGTACAAGGCAGAGAAGGGATCAATTTCTCCGTGGGAGGGTAGGCATTCTGCAATGATGGTTAGCCACGGCATCCCTCTCTTAGAAAGCATCATCGTATGCTTACCCAGAATGACTTCCATGCGGTGTTCCAGCATTTTAACTGGGCTGTTCTGACGCTCGTTGTTCTCCCAGCGCAGACCAGTGCTTTCGGGCTCCATTCCACCAGAGAAGACCAATCTTGCTGGTCCAACATCTTCCGAGTCATCAAGGAAGTCGTCCATATCCTCGCCATTGTCCACGTCGTCATCCTCGTCATCCAAATCTTCCACATCCTCGCCATCCTCCTCCTGCCACTCAGCCTCCGAGTCGTAGTCGTAGTTGAGGATAGGCACGATTCGCGAAGTAGGACGAATAGCAATCTGTCGGATGCTCTTGACTCCGGGCGGAAGGCCACTGATAGTGCCGACGTACGGCGGTCTCACATCTTCCCTGAATTTGAGAGACTTGATTGGAACAGCCTGCAATGCCTCCCTAATGTGGGAAATTTGAACACTCCGAGACTCCGCTGTGAGATCGACAGGCTTCCGGGCCGATTGGCCGTCATACTCGGCCATGATCTTTTTGACGCTAGGGTAGACACGACCAAGGCGGCCGGAGAAGGGATTCTGGAGGGCTTCCCGGAGGTGCTCGCGTAGTGGCAGCGGCTCTAAAGTTCTTTCGCCGCTGATATAAGCCTCGAGGGTTTTGGTCTTGGCCTCTCGCGTCTCTTCGTCCATCTCGTAGGGGTTGCTAGCGAGCGTGACACCCTCCTTGAGGAAGAATGGTTTGAAGCGCTGCTCATATGTGGAAACAGCTTCTGTCGAGGGGTTGGATGATGATTCGTCAGGCTGCTCGGCTTTAACAGCCAGTTGCTGTTTCTTGAGAGCCATCGCACCCTTGCTGAACATATCGGATATCTTCTTTTGACTGGCCATCTTCTTCTCCTTCTCAAGTTCTTTTTGAGCCTTCTCGGCTGCCTTTTCAGCTGCCTTCTGAACTTTCTGTTCCGCCTTCAGCTTGTCGGCGAGCTCCTTTTCTTGCCGCTTCTTCTCACGCTCAACCGCCTTCTGGCGCTTCTCCTCCTCCGCCTTTGCCTTGGCAGCTTCCTTCTCTTGCTTTTTGGCTTCGCTGAGCAGTGCCTTGGTTGCCTTCTCCTCGGGGGTAACTTTCCGCTTCTTGACCGGGGGCTCTGCGGTTGATGGAGGAGACGTAAGTTTAGCGGGTGAGGCCGAGGTCGAAAGATGCGTAGCGAAGTGAACCGGTTTGCTCTTCGGTGTGACAATGGGAGATGGGGAGTTGGCGTCTAGCGGGCTACTCCCCGACACCGTCAGACCAGGATCGCTCTTCGCGGGCGAGCACCCATCGTGGTGAACAGGCGTCGATGATTTTCCATTCTCTTCTTCGCCCTCAACATTAGCTTTTGACCAAAACACGGGTAGAGTGGGGTGGGCCTCACTATTACTCGGAGACTCGCTGAGCTGATCAACGCGTGGGGGGCCAGGATAAAAGAGGACATCGCCATCGCGAGGCTTTAGGAAGGCATCGAGAGTGCGCTTTCGATTCGCAGGGTCCGAATCCTGGGTGTTCGTGATATCGACTAAAGGCAACATCTTGGCTCGCGAAAGTCGCACTCGGTGCGCATGAATTCCAATTGACGTGTTAGGGAAAAGAAAGAATCAGGGAGATGGCCGATTTGATGAAAGAACCATAACGACGATGGAAGTGGCGAGAACCTCCCAAGAATACAAGGCCGGCAAGGTTGAGTTGCAATTCCAAAGTTAGAAGTGTTGGAAATGGTTGGTTGCAGAGAAATGGTTGGTGGTGGTGGAGAGAGAAGTGGAACGCGAGCCCTGGTCGCGTTTATTAAAACGCGTCACGTCAGGTCCCCGAAGAGGTTTCGTGTATTTGGTAACTACCCCACATTCAACCAGGGCTTGGATTTACACACAGTGAATAGTGTGGTCAATGCACTCTTTAGCGGCTGCACAATGCGCCCCCCGAAAGATTGTTAGTGTTGGACTTGATTGGGTGTGGACGACAACTAGGCAGCTGTAGAATTGTCTGAGCAGAGCCCAGGTCAGAATATCAGGCACTAAATTGAAAAACCAAGGCTTTGAACTTTCGTCTTGAGCCCTTGATAACTAGAGAAATGGCCTTTAGATTCTCCCTAATGCCCGTTTCCGAGAGCGTGAGGCATCCGTTTAGAAGTGGTAAAGTATCACACGAACAATCCTTCACGCCCGGACTGGACTGCGAAGCTGTTTAGCCAATCAGGCTGCTGCGCTGGCCGAGTCTGTACGATTGGTGCCAGAAGCACGAATTCACAATCTTGAAGTTGGCAGTAAATTCAACGCAGTTCACACACCTCAGGAGAGGCCATGTGCACCGCCCCACAACTTGCCTTGAAGTCTGGCGACGAGGTGTGGAAGTCCAATTTGGCAGTTCAACGCCATGTAACATTTGTTGAACAGCAAAAGCATAGGCCAATTGCTAGTGCAGCGGCGGTATCTGGTATATGGATTCAACAACCAACAACATTGACACTCATGGCCACATCTCAGATTCCACACCGGCGGTCTCCTGCGGACCGCATCAGCATCCAGTTTTAGCCCAGAAAGGACCTTCAATTCGAAGCCAGAAAGCCCGGGCTCGGGGGTTCGGCCAATTCGTCATTTCTATAACGGAACTTCTATAGCGTCAAGAAGCTCAAAGCTTGGTCGCGGATCAGGTCCGGAAACAAGGTTCCGTCTCTCCAGCTGTCAATTCGTGCGAACCTCCGACCTTCCTGTTCAATGGGAGTATAGTGTCGAGTTCTTCCTCGCGCAGTCAGCTCTTCATTGACTCGGTCACGCTGAAGATGTAGCGTGCCTTGGCGCGGTGCGTATATGGTGTGGTGCAGAATACTCCACTGGTATCTTCAAGGAATACAAACGATTGTAACAACCATAGAGCGAGTGGGAAGGTATCTGAGATTGCGCCTAAGAAACCAAACTCCGCTGAAATCTGACAGAAATAGTCTCGACGTTTCGGTGGAAAGATCGAGGGATTGCAAAACGAGAGACATGATTCATAGAAGAACGAGTGGCATCGCCGCATCAATCAGGGTTGGCGATGAAGAGCCGGCCCGTCGTGTTGAGGGATACAGTCCGTTCATCGACGCTGCCTCGTCTCCTGAGATCATCGGCGTTCTTCGTGCTTCGTTCTCTGGTAACAGCAGCATTCCTCGTGCTGTTTGCCGGCATTCGGGCTCCTTCCGCACTGAGGTCAGGAACGCTGTCCAGGCGCTCACCGCTGCTCCCACTGCCAAAACTTCTCGCTTTGCCACTCGCGGCGTCGTTATGGGGGTAGTTGACATGAGACTCATTTTCCTCTACTACTAGTGAGCCTGAGCGTTCCGGCGTGTCACCGGGGCTCCACCGTTTCCCGCCAGTGAGTGAATTTGATGGACCCAGACCTCCGGAAGACCGGTAGCCCAGGGCTCTTCTACCACTAGCAGTGCTGCTGCGGCTCGAGCTTCCTGTTCTCCTGTGCTGGAGTCTTTGGGTTGCTTCGTCGTCATCGCTGTCCTCCCCTTCAACTTCCGTGGCGCTTAGGCGGATAGGCACGCCGCCAACACCAATCAGATGGCTGTCGGGTGAGAACCCCACCACACCGGGTTTGCCATGATGGCGGATTTTCGCCGCTACTTTTCCGCCAGCAGAACTTAGACCCGTCGATGTGCGTCCAGCACCAGAACCTGGCCCCAGCCCACCCGCAGACCCAACTACCTCACGGTGTGCTCGCATTTTGGCCGCGCGCTGCTGCGCCAATATCCTGGGATCCTCATACTGCGCCCGATCAGACCAGACAGTAGCTTTCTGTCGCCTGAGAAGTGCGACATAGCCAGAGGCTTGAGGGGAATTTGGAGCACCGCCAGGTTGACTCGAGGTTGATCGTCTGACATCGGGAGTTGGGGATGTCTTGTAGGATGGTGGGGGCGCCATACCAGCGCTTGAAATCGTACTGAAAGTATTAATACTCGATGATCTGCGCTGGTGGTTCGGCTGAGGCTGGACCAGATGTATTGGTATATTGGGATTCGGATGATAGGGGTTCGCGTGCGGCGGTTGCTGATATGATGGACTGGGAAAGGCGCCGGAAGACGTGGTTCTCGCCCGGTTATGAGAGTATATTGAGTCGCCTGGCGATTCAACAGGCACCCTCCGGCGGGAGAATTGCGATTCGATCATGATGCTGCGCTTGTGCGGGGCACGTGCTGATATTGAGCTGGTAAAAAAGTGTCGCCGTCGCCAAGTATTTTGGTTACTTTGATTGACGTGATTACCTCGCAGTTTAAAGGCAGAATAGGAACTTCGGTGTCCGAGACGCGATATTGCGCAGGAGTGGGAGATGTCGTGGGAGCGGCGCTGGGTCAGGTAGGAACTTGCGGGGCAGTAGTATGATGAGGCGGTACTTTGCGAAGAAGATCCCCACGGCCGTCGCAACAATTAGGACCGAAAAACAGTCTTGGAGGCGTGAAGGCGATTTTGGCCCTGGGGATCGCTGCAGCAAAGTCGTTAGATCGGTGAGGTGAAATGCCCAATACTTATGGAGCGGAGAACAAGGGAGAAACGACGGAACAGCGGGATGCGCGATTCAAAAAGGGCAGCAGCCGCCCTGGACAAGATTAAAGCTGGGCGTTGCTTGGCGTATCCCACGTTGCTTTCGCTGGTGGTCCTGGTTCGATGATGTGATGGTATGGATCCGTGCTCCTTGTTCAGTGGGCCTGAAGCAGGGCAGCACCCCAGTCGGCCCTGATTGCCTGATGGCGGCACGGCGGGAGACACTGGTTTTTCTTGTTTCCGCGCCTACCTTTTCCGGCACGACAAGCTCCCTAAGAGCGTCAATTCCAGGCGGCTGTTTTTACTGTCATGCCGCAATCTCGAGAACCGGGAGACCCAAGGCTTGCCAATCCAATAGTGATGCGCTGCGGAAACGACAAGGACAAAGAGCCGAGTCGGTACTGAGGAAAAGTGGGCTCTGGAGCCCCGTTGGCCAGTCCCTGAGGAGCTGAATGCTCAAGTTGCACTGGCGGGGCGGGCTCGCCGGGCCATCACTGCTCCTCGCCAGGCTTTTCCGCCCCCCGGATTCGTCGTTGTCCGCACACTTTGTCAACTTGGGTACTTTGTCTGTCGTTGATTTTGGGTGGGAGGGGCACAAATTCGATCAGACACGGGATGTCATTGGTAAACCTTTGGCAGATGGGTGTAGGTTCCTAGAGATCCCGACGTAGTCCAGAGCCTTCACCCCGACGTCACTCGTACAGATAATAAGCAATGAGCAGCATTGCACTTCACCTACACTAGACTAGAGTAGCGTAGTTGCGGAGAGCCCCACTCAGAATCGGATGAAGCAAAGCAGATGAGCACTAGGATCTGACAGGCTTTTGCTTCACTATGGCATCGCGAAAAGTTGCGTGGGCGAGATGAGTGTATAGGCGAGGGCTGAGACATAGGCCGCTCGTTTCTTTAAGGGTCGGGTGGGATGGAGTACGGAGTAGTTGTGTCCAACACTGAAAATGGTTCCAGTTGGAAGTTCCTGTGTTGAAGATGCCGCAGATGCGAAGCCATCGTCGCGAGAGCAGTGGCGTCATCACAGCTGTTGGTGAACCCCTAGTGGCCTGGGACTTGCCGCTTTTGAGAACGGCGGCGGCCCACAAAAGGCCCACGCGGTGCGATTTGAGCTCTGACTCCAGGGTAGTCGGCACACCGCTTTGCAAGGACCTTCCAGGTGAAAGCACGATGCTAATTACGGTTCTTGGCAATCGCGTTTCCGAAATCCTGGATCTTGCAACGCGCAATACTTCTGATCACAACGCTCTCGATGAGGCTCTGTTGTATGCCACGGTGCCCCTGTATGATCGCTTACCCATCCGGTTCCCGCCGTCGCCTTTGATAGGCTTGATGCCATGAAGTGAGACCGCTCCAATACCAAAGCACCTCAATCTGACATGTGCAAAATTGGGATGATCGTCCAACTAACAACACGCCAAGGTTTGCAAAAGAACTCGACCAGGACGCCGTTCCAGGTATGGACCTCTTTCATTCCCTTGAATTTTCGCCTGTTAATCACAGGCGCGGCAATGCAAAGCACTAGCATCAGCAATGCAAGTCATATAGCAGTCAACGCCTCACCAACACTAGAATGATGAGATGGCGGTGACGTGGCTGACGGATTGTCCCGGATCGACACCATGGCCCGAGACAGAAACAGAGAGCCAAGACTGATCACGCTTGATGATGTGCAGAATGGCGGGCCAAGTACCTAAACTACAAGGCGGGCAAGAAGCATATCAAGGCCGTTACGAGAGCCATTAGCCGCGCCAACGGCACCCCGAACTTGAGCAGACGGGGCGAGTCTGCCGCTTATACTGGGTTTTTCGGTGCTCCCAGGACATCTACGTCGTCCCGTAACAATGGCTCCTTCGTAGCTGTCGTCGACGAGTTCGAGTCCCTGCAGCCCAGTCCCGGGGCCGTCGGCCGTACTCCGGTCAAATCCTCGCAGCCCCCCGCCAAGGCAGTTGACGGCGAGCGTTCGAGCCTGACCCGCTCGCCGGGCAGTGGTCACCAGTATGGCAGCATTGGTCCTCCTGCCTCACGAGCCAGCGATCGGTACGACTTCGCCCTGCCCGCCCCGGCCATCAGGGTCCCGTCCAGGACGAGCGCATCCGACACGCCGAATATGGTTCGGCCCGGGCCACAGCGGAGTGCTACTATGACCCCTGCCGTTCCTACCGGCTACCAGTCACCGTCTACGATCAACCTGCCAGCCAGTGACACTCCGAGGACTCCCCGTCAGCGTATTCACCGCATCTTCTCCACCAGCTCCGCCCTCGCCCGCCAGAACTCCAGCAAGGCAGACATTGGGCTACAAAGCCTCGATCAGGTGCGTGCCACCGAGCGGGAGTTCTTTGCATTTTTGGATTCGGAGCTGGACAAGATCGAATCCTTCTACAAGCAGAAAGAGGACCAGGCGACCAAGCGCCTGACCACCTTACGCGAGCAGCTTCACGAGATGCGCAACAGGCGAACAGCTGAGATTGCTGAGTCAAAGAAGAAGAAGGAGCAAATCGAGATCGAACAGCCTAGCGGCGCAGAAAGCGATGAGATCGTTTGGGGAGGGTTCAAAGGCGACAGTCGTGATTGGATGGACCCTATCAAATCACGGCTCATCAGGCCTGGCCCCAACTCCAAAGCGCTCCAGCAGATGAACCGCACACCCGTCATGACAGGGCAGACGACGGACGAGCAGCGTGATTACGTCAGGAAGCCATACAACGACGATGTCCCTTATCGCAGCGCAAAGCGGAAACTCAAGATCGCCCTTCAGGAATTCTATAGAGGTCTGGAACTTCTGAAGTCGTACGCCTTGCTGAACCGCACCGCATTTCGCAAACTCAACAAAAAATACGACAAGGCGGTTAATTCCCGCCCGCCTTACCGATATATGAATGAGAAGGTGAACAAATCGTGGTTTGTCAATAGCGACGTCCTCGATGGCCATATTCGTACCGTGGAAGATCTCTACGCTAGGTACTTTGAGCGAGGTAACCACAAAGTTGCAGCCGGGAAGCTTCGGAATTTGAATCGACGACCAGGTGATTCGTCCGACAGCGCTTTTCGTAGCGGGCTGTTCATCGGCTTCGGTGCTGTATTTGGAACTCAGGGCCTGATTTACGGCTCCGAGCTTCTATTTAGTGAAGATTTAGATCTGGTGGAGCAGACCAGTTTTCTTCTGCAGCTCTACGGCGGGTACCTCCTCATCCTTCTGCTGTTTATTCTCTTCACGTTGGACTGTCGGATGTGGACAAAGAACAAGATCAACTACCCCTTCATTTTCGAGTTCGACACCAGGAACAACCTTGATTGGAGGCAGTTGGCCGAGTTTCCAAGTTTCTTCTTCGCGCTCCTCGGCGTTTTTGTCTGGCTCAACTTCTCCAGGCTTGGTAATTGGGAAACGTTGTATCTCTACTACCCCACGATACTGATTGGTCTCTCACTGATCATCCTCTTCTTTCCCGCTCCCATACTCCACCACAGATCGAGATCATGGCTCCTTTACTCACATGTACGTTGCCCTGCTTTGCAAGTTTTCTGCCCACTGACCAAGTTACCCTTCTAGTATCGACTGTTCTTCGCTGGCTTCTACCCTGTCGAATTTCGAGATTTCTTTCTGGGCGATATATGGTGCTCCCTAACATATGCAACTTGCGTAAGTGGCTTTCGCCATTGGAAGTTGATTCCGATTGTGGCTGACCGCAAACTAGAATATTGAGCTGTTTTTCTGTTTGTATGCCAACGAGTGGGACAACCCGTCGCAGTGCAACTCGAGCCACTCACAGCTGATGGGCTTCTTCGGCGCCCTTCCACCTATATGGCGTGCTCTGCAGTGTATCCGACGTTACTACGACACCAAGAACGTGTTTCCCCACCTCGTCAACTGCGGGAAGTACACCATGTCTATCTTGACGGCCGTGCTTCTTAGCTGCTACCGCATACACGGCTCGCAGACCAACCTGAGTCTGTTCATTACGTTCGCCTCCATCAATGCGATTTATTGCTGTAAGTTTCAACCTTCTTGAGCTCTCTCAGCCCCCGCTGATGCCGCTGTGCAGCAATTTGGGATTTATTCATGGATTTCTCCCTCCTTCAGGCCCAAGCCCACCGCCCGCTCCTGCGACCCATAACGGCGCTAAAGCAAACATGGATTTACTACTTGATCGGAGGCGTCGACCCAGTTCTGAGGTTCTCGTGGATCTTCTATGCCATCTTCACCCACAACACGCAGCACAGCACCGTTGTCTCATTTGCTGTCGCATTTGCTGAAGTGATCAGGAGAGGCATGTGGACTCTGCTACGTGTTGAAAACGAGCATTGCGCCAACGTTGCCCAATACAAAGCCTCTCGGGACACGCCCTTACCGTACCACTTGGGACAAGATGTGATTCAGCAAGACAGCGGTCATAGTACCAGCGTGTTGGAGGCAGGAGGACATGGTTCACCGTCATCGGTCGCCCCAAGTGCGGGAACTGTTACGACCAGACCCGGAGGCTCCGTGAGGATATCAACCACCGCTGACGCTCGTCCCAGCCCCGCGGGAGTGTTGCAGCCGGAAGAGGGCCCTTCCACGTACGGTCGGAGCCGCTCAGATACTCTTGGGAAGCGTTCTATCCTGCAAGCCATGGCGGAGGCTCACAAGCAAGACTTTGAGAAACGTCGACCTCTGGAAGAGGCGCATGCGCCACACCTAGCAGATGATGAAGACGACGACGAGCGCAACAGCGATGAGGACGACGAAGACGACGACTCGGGTAGCGTCGAGGAGGAGAGGGTGCAGATTCGCGAAGCTGAGGCACTAATGGAGGGGATTTGTGAGGAGGGCGAGGAAGCTTCAGGGAGCCACTAACCCCTGCGGTGCAGTTGCCACTTGCGATGTGTACCGTGGCGTATTGGCGAGATGGGACTGGTATGGATATCAATGGCGAACAAGAAAGGGAAGAGTGGAAATGGGCAGTATGCGCTCACCCATTGCAGAGCGCTGCAATCGAGAGTGTTTTAGCTGCGCATGCCGGTATGTATTTGGGTAACTGAGGGAACATGCATTAGGACACAGATAAAACGGTTGCAGGGCATACATCCTTGAAAGAAACTGTGGTTAGCTTCCAAGGCGCGCAGAATAATAGATACACATAGATATGTACGTTATGCTCATCATTAGGCTGCTGTGTTTGCAATACACCGAGTGCTTATACAAGGATCCGAAAATGACCGTTTCCACGCTTTCAGCTAGTACAAAATTCACGGATATATGGTGCTTGCATATATCTAGTGCCACTCTCCGTCCACGGTCTCCCAGTTATCTAGGAATCCTTTGTAGAACTGTAACCCCAGACCTGGGTCTAAGCTGCCTGTGGTCGCACGGATGCTGTGCATAGACAGCTGGGGAATGCCCACATCAGCCGCCTTGACACCCATAGCAGCGCTCAACATAGGCCCGACAGTGCCGCCAGATCGACTATCATTTCGGATCATGTGGCGCTGGTTGATAGTCCCAGAGAGGGTGGCTATCCGATCCAGAATTGCCATGGACACGCTGTCAGTCGTCATGTGAGCAGACGCATCCACGCAAAGAGCGACGCCAACGTTCAGTCGCGGCGTGTGCCCTGCCAAGTTGGTTTGACCAAAATTGGGGTGTGCAGCGTGTGTCACGTCAGACGACACAAGGAACGACCGCGCATAGGTGCGTCCGAGGAGACCAGGCCCAAAGGACTCACCACCCTTGGCGGTGGCGAGGGATTCGACAGCACGCTCGATAGTGATCGGGAGGAAGTTACCACGGGCGCCTTGACGGAGCAGCGACCCAATCTCCTCATCGTCGAAAAGGGCAACGAGCTTGATGATGCCGTCATCTTCATCCTGCTTAGCGTGGAGGAGCGCCATGAAGGCGGCCCATGAGCAGAGCTTGTCGTCGATACGGCCAGCAAAGATGAACTCCTTGTCAAGACCACCAGTCTGGGCTGGCTGGCTGTCGTAGAGCTCGAGCTCCCAGTTGAGGATAGTGCTGTAGTCCTTGATACCGAGCTCGCTAGCGATCAACTTGACCAATTTGGGTGGTTGAGTGGATGTAAAGGAGCCATAGCCGCCTAGTGGCTGCTCGTTTGAGGCTGTAGCATTCAAGACGGGGAATAGATCGCTATTGTCTAGCCCGATGATGGGCACCATCTCCGTTTCGCGGTTGCCATGGCCCGTCATACCGATACCAAAATGTGGTGCTAGCGTGGGAATTCGGGCAACTAGGCATGCGTGTCAGTCGTAGAACAAAGCGTTTGGCTGCCAGGTGCGACATACTGGGCCAATCCAGCTTGGCCAGCTTGACAAACGTCTTGCCAGTCTCAGGATCTCTGATTATAACCCGGCCTCCAATGCTAAGATCTCTGTCCCACCATGTCTCGTTGAGGGCACCAGCATATTGCGCAACGCCAAGTTGGACGTAGCCATTGTTATTGGGTTTGTTGCTCGTTGGTTTGAGTCGAGTGGTGAGCGCGTCGATGTGACCAGCGATCATAGCCACGCCATTGCCAGGCTCGTAGGCCTTCCCCACCGAAAAGCCAATGATGGAGCTGCCATTGCGAGTAACGAAGTATTTGCCGCCAGGAGAGAGCTTTCCTGCCCAATCTTCTCGACTTGGGAGCTATTGCGAACAAGAATTAGCACATTGACCATTGTCGTACAGACCCGACGTCGCACTTCCTCGTAGCCAGCTTTGAGCAGTTTCTCCTTAAAATAACCGACAGCGTGGAACACAGTCGGATTCTCAGTCATGAAATTGCAATAGGGCTTGGTGAATGCCTCGGGCCTCAGGTCCTTTGCATTAATTGTGTTATCTGGCGCATCCGTCACCGCTTCATTGCGCGAAGCAATTGACTGCTCGAGAGCCAACGATCGCAGTGAGAGTTGCGAGCTTCGCGCGCGGAGGAAATCGGGCGTGTGACGGGTCATGGCGGGCAATTTTGATATACAAATGGTGACTGAGGGGGAGAGGATGAACCGGCAGAAGAGTCAGGACGAGGAAACGGGCTCAGAGTGGCAGGTGACCTCTCGCTGGGAGATTGTCAACCTAAGACGCGATAAGGTAGTGGGCTGCTGGGCCCACCTCTTATCGTGCAGCATCATCGTGCCCTCGGTGCGGCTCTAATTTAGGTACGACAGCTGGATGGACGATGCAAGGAATCTTTTACTACTAGCAAGTAGGTACGGTGGGATCCGGGGGAGGAGCCCGAAGTCGGGGACATTGGAGTGAGATGCCTCGGCTTAAACTCCGCCTGCAGGTACACGCGGGATGTCTGCAGCAGATGACGCAAGTCCAAATTGAAAAGCTCCCACGTAACAACCACGACTGACAGCTCAACAACTTTGGGTCCTCAACAAGATGCAGTCGAAGTCGCAGTTGCCAGAATACTGAAAATCATTGACAATGACTATATCCAAGTCCAGAAACGGAGAAAGTGCGAAGGCCTACAGGACCGTTCATAGGCTGACATCGTGGGTGGTGGCGCCAATGACTCCGGCGGGACCGAGTCGACGCGATTCCGTCTCCTGCAGAAACGCTCGTTTTTCACCTTTAAATGCGCCGCATGATTATTAGCAGCTCCATGACTTGTTGAAGGAAGCTCACCTGCCGTAGATAGCATGGCACTAACGTGCCCCGCTGGAATTGGGCACAACTGAACTCGTCCCCTAACATAGTAGTTTTTGTTCCTGTCACTGCACTTCCTTCCCCCAAACCCAACCCGCTTTCGTCAAGACACCATGGCAGCAGGACCGTCGCTTTTCTCGTACCTCAACCCGGTGCCGGGTTTTCCGGAGTACTCCGGGCCTCACAAAGTGGGCACCATCGACGTTGAGATTCCCATTTCAGAACTCTCATCGCCCAGTGCGGCGCCATCAGAAACCTCCGACATCACCACAATCCAGTTTCGGATTTTCTACCCAGCCGTTCCTGAGTCCCGGGGCAAGCGCATCACATGGCTCCCAACGCCACAGCGACTTCATGTCTCAGCCTACGCCCAGTTCCTCGGGGCCGGGTCTATGCTTGCGTCGCTCGTCAGCTTCCTGCCGCGCCATCTCCATTACACGACTATCCCTGTTCATAAAAACGCTACCCTCTTGCAGCCAGACTCGACACCTCAGTTGAGGTGGCCCACCGTCATCTTCTCTCACGGGCTGGGTGGCAACCGAAACACGTACAGCCATGTCGCTGGGTCACTTGCTTCTCACGGCGTTGTTGTCTTTTGTCCCGAACACCGGGATGGTAGCGCCCCTGTGTCCCTGATTAGGGAGACACAGACGCAGTGCGGAGTTGGGGCTCAAAAGGTCCAAAAGGTGGTCCCATATCTTCGACTGGCGCATTCGCAGACTCCCGAGATCTGGGAAGCACGTAATAGACAGCTTCGAATTCGTTTGTGGGAACTTGGCCTGGCAATTGAAGCTATCGTCGGGCTGGATAAAGGGCATACTTGGTCCAACCTGAACACCAGCACGCCAGTGCCCGCCTTGTTGCAGTTCAAAGGCATGCTGGATGTGCAAGAGCCTGGAAGGGTTGTTATGGCAGGTCATTCATTCGGCGCTGCTACTATGGTTCAGCTTCTCAAGAGCACCTACTACACAGACCGGCCTGAAGTCGCCAATATGGCGAACCCATTGTTCTCTCCCTGCTTAGGGTCTCCCATCCGAACACAGATCACACACAAGACGCCAACGATGCTTCTCGATATGTGGTGTTTCCCACTCATCTCAGCCGCAACTTCGGCCCTCAACAGCCTCCCCCTCCCGGCCTACGCTGACGTCCCATCAGCGCCTGGCGGTAGTGCCATCCTGGCTGTTGAGTCGGATGCCTTCTTCCGGTGGAGCGGTCATCTCCACGCTAGGGCACGCATCTTATCGCCTAAGCCCTTGGAACAGATTGTGTCGTCGGCGGCGTTTGAGCGACCCAGCTCGGGCCAGCGCTTTGACAAACCCAACTTTTTCTACGTGCAAAACTCGGCGCATCTAAACCAAAGTGACTTTGGTATCCTGTTTCCATGGCTGACCAGACGCGTGTTTGGCGCAGAACAGCCCGAACGGTGTCTCCGTCTCAACCTGCGAGCTCAACTCCAGTTTCTGAGGAATAATGGGTACCAGGTGGCGCGGACATGCGCTGGTGATTTGGCCGACGGAGCAACAAAAGCGCAAGGGGAGAAGATTGGCGATGGAGACGTTCAAGGCTCCGAGACTGGGGTCATGAACGACTCTGCCATACTCGACGGTATCGCAGCGAAGGGACTCATCGAAGCATGGAGATGGATCGACATTGTGGGGCTAGGTGGCGATGCGAGTCCTACAGAGCTAGAAATGCAAGTCGGGGCGCATAAGGAGGGCGACAAGAAGCGAGCTGAAGAATTTGAGCAGAAGATGGGAGGGGAGATGGAGCCTGGGATGAAGGTTGAGAGCCCTGAGGAGTCAGGGAATCAAGCTGTTACGGCTTGATGTATATTAACATGGGAGATAGTAATCTCACTGGCTTCCCAGACATAGCAGAGATATGGGCAAGTCGTGGCGATTTTGAAGTTCAGTTGAAGATATACGCGGTCTAGCATCCGTGTGACGCCGGAAACCCAAAAAAAAAAAAAAAAAAAAGGAACACGCATCCAACCGCCGTGACGGCAGGCGACTGATCCCGGACCTGCTGCTAATATACACCCAACCAATCGAGGGCGCAATGCGGCTCCCGATTTGTATACGGGTAATAGATACAAAAGCGATACAAAACGGAATAAGACCAAAACCAAGTTGACAATAACAAGAGCGTTTCGATCACTTATAAACAGGCAACCCCTCCGCATCCCAACCCGGGAGTTCCGGTGCTTCCGGCCCAACATCCTTCAACCACCGGTTTATCCTTCGCTTGGTATCGATGCGCAGCTCCTTTTCGTTCTTGACCTTGTTATGCAGCTTTTTCGCCGCGACCGCATTCCCCGGAGTTATCCCCACCCTAGCCACAGGGTTGGCGGTGTTCCCCCCCGGAGTAGCAGTCAATACGGACCCTGCTGTGCCACCGGGGGTTTTGAGGGGTAGTTTGCGTTTGTTCTTTTGTGGCTTGATGGCTTTGGTCTTTGATTTGTTGGTGGTGCTGTTACCGGGGTTGAGACCTGAAGTGGTGGCCTTGGTCATGGTGGTTTGGTTCGCACTGTTATACTTTTTCTTGCTCCCTTTGGGAGCCACCGGCGTTAAGAGGCCGCCTAGGTCTTCTTCTACTTTGGAGAGGGTTGAGGCTTTTTCTGAAGAGGGCATGCTCAATGATGAGCCTTTACCTTTCCCGGTTGACACCGAGGACGGGAAGGTTGTCCCTGAGCTGCGCGCGGCGGGGACGCGTAGCCGTGATCTTCGGGGTCCGGTGCTGTCCGAGTTGGTGGAAGCGCACTCGTCTTCGCGGGGCGGTGGTGGTGGGAAGAGAGTTGCTGGTCGGGTCCCTCCACCGGCGTGGATGGCGGGGATGCCGAAGAAGAAGGAGGCAAGACCGAGTCCCAGGCTGCGGCCCCCGGCTGGTTGTCTGGAGGCCTTGCCAGGCCGTTGCGATGACTGGTTGGTCTTGGAGTATTGATAGTCCCATGTTTCTGGAATGTGTCAGAAAGGGCATCGGAAGAGGGAAAGGAGAATGGTCACCGTTGGACAACTTCCTCGCCCGCCAATATCGCTTCTGATCACGAGTTTCATACCACTCCGACCAGGGCCCCGATCCCAGGGCTGACCCGGGTTTTCTTGCCTCGGGCTCTGGCTCTGCTGGGGGCGGGTTGACAATAATGGCGGGTGTCATCATGGTCTTGTCGACCGACTCCTCTGCGATGGATGTCATGATTTTGTCCTGGCGTGGCCGGCTTGGGAGACTAAAGATGGAGGGCGATGCTCGTACCGACCACGGGCTGCGTGGCACTGCCGTTGACCGAGGCACTGATGAAGATCGTGACTTGGATCCCGCTCTGTGTCTCGGCCTCGGCCTCGGTGTGCTGCTAGGAGCGGGTTGTGTCCTGGTCTGGGACTGAGTTATTGCTGAGCTCGCCGATGAGAACCAGCCAAAATCACGGGCAGGTCTCTCCGCTGTATAAAAATTACGACTCTTGGGAGCCATCTAACGTTCCTTGGAGAGATACCTGGGAGAATGGTATGAAACGCAGAGGAACCGTAGGACTGCCGACTCCACCTTTGAAGTGGTGCCATGCTTTTGACTTTTTGCAGCAAGACTTGGGGAGGAGGAACAGAGACAATAGGCCACTGGCGAGCCTCAATCCAGGGAGTAGCCATCCTATCACGCCGGGTGCATGCTGCCGCAGTTCGGTCGAGGCCTTGCTGCCCAACGAGTGACCGACAACGCAGCTCTAGCAAACATCAAGTCCACATGACCCGATCCGACCCAAACAGGCTTCCTTCCTTCTCGTCGCCGCCCCTTGCAAACTCGACTCCTCAGGCGGCTCCAGCCATCTCGGCACAGGTCCGGCTTGGCCCGCCACGACGGGAGTCATGACAGGTCGCCCGGCTATCCTCGTTTTTTCCACTTTGGGGTTTTTTGGTTTTTTTTTGGCTGACACTTCAATGTAACACGGACTCAAAATTCAGCGTGAGCCAGGAGGTGTTCTTCGATTTGATATGCAGTTGCCCCTCAACCGCGAACCATCAGAGCGCGTTCAATCGTGCAGTTGATGAGCGTCCTAGCACAGTGTGGCTTCGGGCAGTGAGTTGGGTTGTGGCGGCAAGTGCCAAGAGGGTGTGCTGTGACCCACTCACCCCCCGTAGCAGTGTATCTTATCGGCTTGCTGCCGATGGAGTGGGGCTTTTCTGCACTGCGACTGCGACCGCAACGCAATTCAACGCTCCGGCGAGGCAAAAGCAAAAGCGACGACAACATCGCGACACGACACGATCCGACCCGACCCGAGCTTCCTCCCGCAAATCTCAGCGCATCGCAACGCGCCATCCCGACACCCCACCACCCGCCCATCCGACCCCATCACAACCTCAAACCAACCACGATCATGACTTCCACAATCGGCATCCCCATCAAGCTCCTCAACGAAGCCCAGGTCCGTTTTCCCGGCCACCCAATTCCGTCTAATGCCTAATCATATTTCCAGGGCCACATCGTTACCCTCGAAATCACCTCGGGCCAAACCTATCGCGGCAAGTTGATCGAGGCCGAAGACAACATGAATGTCCAGCTTAAGGACATCACCGTGACGGCGCGCGACGGCCGTGTCAGCCATTTGGAGCAGGTTTATATCCGAGGGAGCCACGTGCGGTTTTTTATTGTGCCGGATATGTTGCGGTACGGTTTTTTGTCTCTTGGTCTAAGACATTTTATTTTTTAATTTTTTACATGAGGTAGATGCTGACAGACAGAAATGGTAGGAACGCTCCTATGTTTCGTAGTCGCAACGTTCGCGGACGCGGTGTCGGTCTTGCGCGCGGAAGGGCGACTGTTAGCAGGGCAAGAGCCGGTGGGAGGGGGAGCAGGCCCTAAGAAGAAAACCAGTGGTCGTGAGGCCGACAAATATAAGGCGAGGCAGAGAGCCGAAAGTCGGGTGGTGTCTTTGGGTCGGTTCTGTTCAACCTGGCGTTATGGGTTTGAGCTTTTCTTCCCTCCCTTTAGAAATAGGAAAGTATCAAAAAGGAGCGGTATTGCCGGTAGAGAAGTATAGATGGATTTGGTGGGGGAGATTGACGTCCTGGCGGAAATTGCCAGTGGGAGACGATTTCTGCGTCTCGCCGGCGTCGAGAATGGCCAAGAAAGCTTTGGGTACGGATAGCATCCGCAGCACGAAGTTACCCTGCTTCATGCACTGTTCGTATCTATCGTTTGTTGGTATTTAGACGTCTACGGCGCTGATACCCCAAGCCTTAGCTTCTTCACTTCTAAGAAACTGACTACGGAGTACTACAAGATACATTAATGCGAGTATCAGCGTCTTCCCGAAACAGGTGTTATACAGTGGTATACAGAGCTGAAGCCAAGCCACACTGGTCACTTCAGCCTTGCGAGTGCGTCTTCTGCTCTCTTGATTATTTGCCTTATTTTCCTGAGCTCCGCCAGGTGCTCTGTTCCTGGGGTTCGTTTGGTTGCCCGGTCAAGAGCCTCAACGATGCTGGCTTCTGTTGCCCGAATGGCCTTGCGGCCCTCCTCGCGGACCTCGCCCTCCCAGAATTGCCTGGCTGTTTCCCATTTCTTTTGCAGTCGTGCTAGACTCCATACGATGCCCAAAACGGCTATGGCGCCAGATTCATACGCCCCGACGGCGGAAAGGTATGTTAGTCCTGCGAGCGCTGTACTCATGGCTACCCCACTGGTAGTCTGCAGTACAAGTTTCTGCGCCAGAGCCTGGAGAGCTGGGACAGTCTTTTCTTGGAGGTAGTTTCTTGTAAAGGAAATGTGAGTAGGCCACTTCAGCTCGGAGTGCGCCACGACAGCCGTATCGTCAGCTGCCAACCTTGGACTCGGGTACAGCGCCTGGGCGGTATACGCCTCGGCAATACCAGCTTCCTGGACCCGTCCTGCCAGGTAGATAATGGCCCGTTCCGCATCAGGTAAAAACCTCAGAGCGAGCATCTCTGAAGATACCATACCCACGTCATCCGCGCGCCAGAACAGCTTCCACCAACCAAGTTTTCGCCATGATTGACTGATAAATGCAGATTCGAGCCGCTCCTGTAGCTCCCCGTGGGTATTCTGCGCCCATTCAGTCAGCCCCTGATTAAGTCGCACAAGCGCATCAGCTGACATGCGTCCTTGTGTTGCAATCGAGAGATCTCGAGCCTCTTCGACTTGAATTGCGGAGCCCGCGTTCCGCAGGAGTGATAGTATCAAATTCCTGACAGGATTCTTGATCTCCGCCTCGTTCCTGGCCAGGACGTTGCTCTTGAGCCACTCGCCGACCTGGCTGATATTAGATTCAGACCAGAGCGTATGGTATTCGGTGGCGTTGCCGACGCTCTCGCGGAATAGCCGCATTCCCTCGTCACCAGGGGCGACGCTAACTTTCATAAGCGGACAACCCAACATATCTTCATCGCTGACCTTCTTGAAGTTTACCGCCGCGGCAATCGTATCGCTGTCTTCCAGGCGCGGGGTTGACAAGATCTCTGCCGCTCCTGATATGCCGTCCCCAATCAACAGTGCCATGTGTACCGGGGTAGCAATCGGGGTATAGCCCTGCAGCGGCGCAGCCACTTCCACCGTCGGGGCGAGAATGGCGTCCTCGATAGCCATCGGATCTTCGGTATGCTCCGCCGCAGCCAATGAGTCTGCCCTTATAAGAAGTATCTCTAGGTTCGCTCCGTTGAACACAGGGGACGACAGGTGGATCTCTGGAACGACATGTTTCCTAGCCACCTTCAACCCGTACCCATCCTCGCTACTCATATTTTCTGGCTCTCCAACCCGCACGATCAGCGGCTGCGAGAGATCATGCGCCTCCAGTTGTGCCTCCCAGTCCTCTGTCGCTTTCAAGGGATCCGCCAGAACAAGCCTTAGCAGCTTCTTGGTTGTTTCCCCCGACCCAACCCCGCTGTTCAGAGCCAAAAACGCAACCCGTATCGATTCGTGGCCTGAGGGCTGGGACAAGTTGCGCAACGCCAGCTGCAGGCGCGCCAAGTTGACGAAGGCTCCCGCATGTGTTTGAAGATCGTAAAGGGCGGATTCAAGCTCACGACGGGGATCAGAGAATATTATCGCTGCGCTGGCGTCGGTCGATTCATGCCGCGTTATTGAACTGTCGACCGGATGCCTCCTCCATCGCGGCGGTGATCGCGTTGCAGGCGAACAGACGCGGCACATGTTGGCTGTCCTCCCATGGTCAAAGACGCGGCCGCGGCTGAGTACCCACCTCAGCCTTGTTGCTGGTAGCATTGCTCTGCACGGGCTACCTGAGTGGTCAGCAATCCCCGGGGGATTGGATCGAAAAAGAGGCTGTTGAAGCTTGTCGGGTAGGGGAATGCTGACTTCAAGTTCGAGGAGAAGCTCCCGTTAATTTCTCGGCCGATCCCCACAGAATGCGGGCGGGCCAAAGAACTACCCCTACTCCCACGTGTCACCCCTCCACAACCCACCCTGGCCAACAACCTGGATATCCCAAACTCCTCCAAGACGAGGACAGATAATCTTCCACGACAACGTCAGAACAAACGCCCACCTAACACCTCCACACAACCTTGCGCATAAAAACTATGGCGCAATCCACTGCTCACCGCCGCCTCCTCCAAGAGTACCGCGCACTAACAAATAACCCTCCCGAAGGCATCACCGCTGGTCCAGTCTCCGAAGACGACCTCCTCCATTGGGAAGCGCTAATTCAAGGTCCCGAAGGGACCCCCTTCGAGGGCGGCGTATTCCCCGCCGAGCTGCGCTTCCCCCGAGATTACCCATTGGCGCCTCCGACGATGAAGTTTCTGGGCGAGGTGTTCCATCCCAATGGTTTGTTCTGTTCTTTGTCTCCCCTCCATCAACCCCTTCCTGGCGATTTGACGGCCCCCTACGGCGTAAAGGCCGCAGCGGAGACGGTCTTAACGGGGGGGTGAAATAAATGCTAACTGTGACAAAGTCTACCCGAGCGGACTAGTTTGCATCTCTATCCTCCATCCTCCTGGCGATGATCCGAACCACTACGAGCACGCATCAGAGAGGTGGTCGCCGATTCAGTCCGTGGAGAAGATCCTCATCTCGGTCATGAGCATGCTGGCTGAGCCCAACGACGAGAGTCCTGCTAACGTGGAGGCTGCAAAAATGTGGCGGGAGAGGCGCACCGAGTACGAGAAGAAGGTGCGCGAGGGTGTTCGCAGGATGCTTGGCCTTTGATTTCAACAGGTATTTACACCTGTCTGGATAGACCGGTGCAGAGCGGGTGCATCAATGTATATTTGTTTTCTTGCATAGCATAGGCATGGTGTTTCCACGGGTCATGGAGGTCCCAAGAGGGCAAGGCTTCGAACACGTTTTTAAAGCACGTTTGAAATTCTATCATTTGCTTTTGCATCCAGGATTGCTCGCTTGTTTTGCGTCACATGCCATTTTCTGCCTTGAATTTGTCCCACGCTTCATTCAGGGTGCTGAAAACCGTGCCAGCAATCATACGGACCTCAGTAGATGCATCTTGGGCGATCTTAATGAATGGGGTTAGTATTCCTCTGTGTGCGGCATTGTTGAATGGCCTACCTTGTCGGGGTGCGTCTTTGCAATCGCCTTCATATAGATGATCTTGACCTTGTTGGTCATGACCAACTCATGTAGACCGACCTTCTTCCACTCACTCCCCTCCCACAGCACATTCTCCATGCTGCTCAAAAGGGCCCGCAGATTGTCCCTCTTGCCATCCCTCCAGGCAGCAATTCGAGCATCAACTTTGTCAATAAGCTCCAGTTTCTCTTTACCTTCATTCTCGGCCGCTTTGTTGGCGGCGCGTAGCTTCTCCACCGCCTCTGAGCTCTTGTTACCCGACGCGGTTGGTGTGGGACGAGGTCTTGGAGGTGCGGCTTTGGGCTTGCGAGATGCCGGCTTTGGTTCCAGGGCTTTTTGGCAGCGCTGTCGTCCGGCGATGGCGAGCGGGCCCCCATGACCGGACTCGACACAGAGCTGCCAGACTGTAGCAGCTTCGGACCACTTCTCCATCTGTTCCAGCGCCTCCGCTTTCCGGGTCAGGGCCTTGCCGTACAGCTCACGCATGTCGCGCTTTTCATTGTCCCTCCCGCCTAATTCAACATGCTCGCCCTCGCCCTTTCCTGGGCCGATCAGGCTGATTGCAGCATCAGCATCACCGATGGCCTGCCGCGGCTCACCCGTCTTGAGTGCCGTTAGAGATCGGTTGCAAAGAAGTAAAATTGCAAGAGGATGCGTCTGCGGGATTGATGTCAGAGAGGATGTGTATGAAGCATGGGCGGCAGCGTAGTCACCACGCTTGAAGTGCGCGGTGCCCTCCATACGGTGCTGGGCTGAGCTCTGTAAAGCGATTGCCGAAACAGAAGGTATATGGCGCTGCGGGTGTGGTGTCGGCGCCGGTCGGGGCGCAGGGGACTGTCGGGGCGTGGGCCGAGAAGCCGGGGCAGACTGAGCCGGTTGAGAGGGCAGCGTAGGCTGGGGTTTCGTTACCGGAGTAGGGTTAAACAGCAAGTCTGATACGGCACCTGGCGGAGGCGTCGCTTCTTGCTGTGGCTGCGGGGTTCTCTTTCGCCGCGCTGGACTTATATATGCTTGCGAGCTTTGTTCCTCGACTGCTTGCTTGCTGAGTCTGGACCGAAGGTCAAGAGAAGGCGCCTGGTTTGCTTGCTGCCACTTTGGCAATCCACTGCTTTCTCGTGGGCCTGAGACAACAGGTGAATGGTCGCGGGACGCCGTATTGCTTGATGACCGACTCTCAACCAACTCTGGCCTTCGCTCTGACCGACTGCCAGATTCCAGCATCATAGCCTCATCTGTCACGTCAATTCTCCTCTTCGCATCGCCGCCACCACGTTCCTGCTGCGCGGACCTCATCCACTTTGGCTGGCTCGGATCCCCGTCCTGCTGAAACTCCGACACCGCCTTCTGGACCTTCTTTTGCCCTTGCTTCCAGAGGCTGTTGGCTGATTTTAAAAGACTAGAGCCCACAGCAGCAGCAGCCTTAGTAAAGTCTGCCTCCGAAGATGCCAGGTTCCGATCATCTCTACTCTGACTCCAACTACCTTCGCCTTCCCTCATCCACGACGGGGTACTACCGCGAGGCTGACTGGAAGCCCTCACTTCACTGTTACCGAGATATCCCCTCCCGTTTTGTTTCCCGCCCTTTGCCTTCTCTTTTGTTTGTCTGTGGGCGTCGTCCAACAGCCAGTTGACTGCAGCCTGTACATTCAACCCGGCGCCACTTTCTGTGAGGCCTCTCCTGGCATTCTCAGGAGTGAAGCCATAGTCTACGAGCTGCGCAACGGCTTTGTCGAATGGATCTTTTGATGTAGGCGCACTTTCAGGCTCCGAGTCAGATGATGAGTCTTCAATAGCTTTTCCTGGCTGGGGAGTACGTGAGAAGGGCGGCGCTTGCGGTTGAGGCTTTGGCTGCGGTTTCCTGACCTGATCCACAGGTTTCGCCAGGTCACCCAAAAAGTCATCGTCCTCGTCTGCCGGGAAAACAGGCGGCGCGCTTAGCTTTGGCTTGATCTGATTTAAGCCAAAAGGATCATCATCGTCATCGATAAGACCACCCCCAGATGTCATTGAAGTGCCCCAGGCCTTAGCGTTGCTCAGATCCAGTGCTGGCGCCAAAGAAAGCGTGCTGGAAGCTTGGGGCGGTGGGAAGTGACTTGAACTGTCCACCTTGGTGTTGGCATTGAACGCAGCGAACAGGTCGTCATCGGAATCTATGGGCTTCTCGTTCTGTGTTCCGATGGCTCTCGAGGCAGCGGAAGCAAGCGTAGGGGACGATGTTCTGGGTGTGCCTGACTGGATACCGCCCAATGAGTCGAAAAATCGGCCATCTCCAAATTGGGCCTGGGCTTGTTTGCGCTTCTCGTCCTCCCTCTTGCGCCGCTCAGCTTCGAGCAGTTCCTGTCGCTCTTTCAGGCTGAGATTCGCGGTCGACTTTGCCGCGCCAAAGTTGACAAGATTGCTGAAACTGTCGTGGGCGGGTTTTGCGGGAGGTGCCTTGAAGGCATTGGCCGAGGCGGATGGCTGCGTTAACAACGGCGTGTTGCGGCCGGAAGCAAGTGGAGACGGCGTCGGGCGCAAGGGCGCGTAGAAACTTGAATTTGTTGTCGCCGCCGGTGTCGAAGTCGGTGTTGAGGTCCCGTTGCTCGGGTTAGACCAACTTAACCCTGACAAATCATCCATCGTGTAGGAAAGCCATCAAATCGTGACCAGAGCAGTAAAGATGTCGTTGAGAGTTGGACGGTCCAACTTGGACTGTGTTCGTAGGTTGGAAGGGGGGGCGGTCATTGGAGACGGACACTGGGCCCCACTTCTCCAACTTGCTTGGCACCTCCCACTGCACTGTGTGTGGCGTGGCCCTGAAGTGGCCGTGCAACAGCCACGACTAACGTTATCCAGGGTGTCGACTAGGCACGTGATTGGTCTCCGTGCTGCCGACTGGACGCCACAAGCAAAGTTCAATTTTGACTTCAATTTCCCTCGCCTCTTCCTCACCATGCGGCGTGACAATTAAAGCTCGGACTGGCGCAAACCATCGGACGTTTATGAGCCCTTGCGACATTGGTGTATCTCACACCTCATAGATTTTCGGCTTCTCAGCTCGTAATCTTAGTAGATCACCAAATCAAGGGTCGTATAGGTGAAGCAGAACGTCAAAGTTGCAGTCGATCGATTAGATGCAGATATCGTACCAGCGCCACTGTTGTGTCCAGATGGCGATGAAGTGTCGTATTGCATCCATTCTCTGCTCACCTCCTGCCCAACGCGGAAATGCCGTGCTCCATGTTCTGCGATGCGGACTGGTTTACAGCAGGTGCTGTGCCTCTCTATCTTAGTCGTGGATCCGACCACAGTGTTGCATTTAGAGTTAAATCGGCCCTGAGCGCTTAGGGAATGGCCAGGAACAGATCCCACAAGCACGCAAGCCGCAGTAGGGGTTCAGATCTGGGGCAAGCCACATTCGGTAGATCCGTTGACGAAGCGGTAGAGGCGTTGCGATCGGACGCTGATTGGCTGCGTGGGGGATCAAAGACACCCCGGCGTCTTTGAAACGGTTTCAAGGTCTGGGGCGCTTTCCTCCTTGGCTGCCCCTTCTGCTTTCCCCGCCCACCCCAACACCCGTTCTGCAACCTCTTTAACCATGCCGCGTCGCTGCGATGCGCGGCGGGAGTCGATCGTGATGTTCGCGGCTCGCGGGAATCTTCACTCGGCAGAATTCAATAGCAGGTGCCTGAGCTGACCTTCACTACCTAGAATTCGACTCGCACCCAATTTTGGTCGCTGGGCGAGAGCGGCTGTCATGCTCGGAGGGGCGCAGTCGATCCCCCAAGCTGACTGCCATATATTCGTGCCTTTTTTTGACCCGGGTAAATGAAGAGCGTCTTCACCTGCGTTGTGCACCCAGCGGCGGTGCAGCCTTGCGTATTTGCGAGGCAAACCACCGTGATGAGTATCACAGAACCAGGTCGCGCTCAAGTTGCGCGAAATGTGTGCCACGGCTCCTAAGCAAACGCAACCACAAATTGCGGATGGATGTGATGTCCTCGGTTGGCATAATGAAGGAGGGGCGAGCAAACGGGACCCTTGTGTATTCAGGCCCGAGTGGTGCGCCGGCTTGACGGGTGTTGCAGTGTTGGGTGCTGGAGTCGCATCTTTAGATAGACCCCTTAATCTAAGGAAGGCGAATCATTGGCAGGGATCCGGAGGCTGTGTGCCATACTTGGGGTGTGGGAGCCAAGAGGACCCCACCTCGCAGATATTCCAAGACGGGGAAGAATATCTTGACCTCTCTCCCTCGTCTGCCTCAGTGTGTCTCTCTTCTTCTCTGTTCGTTCTGGGCGTTTCCTCAGCTTCGGCAATCCCTTCTTTTCAAAACCTACCTCGTCGTTCCTTTCGGTGTTGATCGCACACATTCATTTCTTTTGCGGCGGAAATTTAGAGATTGCCCGGTTCGGCTCACACAAATCCCGTGTAGTTCACCCTGTGAATCGATCCGAACACCTAGGGAACCACCAACTTTTTTGTGCACGCATTTGTGGGCATCGACTGGAATTCATTGTCGTGCCTTCCCATTCCGCACAATCACGTCGACTTAGCACGTGTGCAACTTCTGGCCATCTGCCCACCTTGGGCATCCTTGCTCCCTTTGAGCGTTCGTCCGCTCCTTCTTGCCGCCAATTGTTCAACAATTTCATCACCAAACCATACGCTCCTTTCTACCTGCTGCCCCGGCGCATTTTCGTTCTCTCGACATATTCTGATTCGTTTTTCTTACAACACTCCTTCACTTCATACCTTTGCAATGAAGAAAGCACTCATCGCCCTCGGCGCTGTCGCCATCAACGGCGCCGCTGCCTTTTGGCGCATGCCTTGCCGCGGCCGCGTTGGCCTTGCCCGAATTGACCCACTCGTCTCTCCCAACGAAGTCGCACAGCACGTCCATGCTATTCATGGCTCTTCCGGTAGGTTGGCTGCTTCAGTGGACACCCTCCATGCTGACAATGGCCCGGGTGGACAGGTTTCAGTGAAAAGGCAACGTTCGAGGATCTGCTGAACGCAGACTGCACCTCTTGCGGCGTTACCCAGGACAAATCTGTGTATTGGGCACCGGCCCTCTACTTCCAGCACGCCGATGGCACCTACGAGTTTGTTGAGCAGGTCGGCGGAATGCTTGCGTACTACTTCCTCTTCAAGGACGACAACAACCCGAGCGCAGGGGTCAAGGCTTTCCCTGAAGGCTTCCGCATGATCGCTGGAGACAGTCTCCGCCGTAACTACTCCATTGCTGGGCTCGATGTCAAGCAGGCTGATCCTGAAAAGTCTCTCTGGGTCGCGCTCGGCCAGACCAGCCAGGTTGATCTTGAGCAGCGCGCCGTCGGCTTCAACTGTCTCAACTACGGCAGGCACCCTGAAGGCTCCCTTTACCGCCACTATCTCCCTGACAAGGCTTATCTCGATGCCAATTGCGCCGACGGAGTCAGAATAGAGCTCATGTTTCCGTCGTGCTGGAATGGCAAGGATCTCGACTCTCCCAATCACAGGGATCACGTTGCCTATCCTGACCTGGTCATGAACGGAAGGTGCCCTCCCGGTTTCAATGTCAAGCTTCCCGGCCTCTTCTACGAGACGATTTGGGCTACCAACGCATTTGTCGGTAAGGAAGGGCAGTTCGTCTTAGCAAACGGAGATATCAATGGTACGTACTGAAAAGTGTCATTAGCGGAGCGAGAAGCCCCCCTAACAAAACAACAGGTTTCGGATACCATGCCGACTTCATGACTGGCTGGCCTGTTGGTTTGCTCCAGCAGGCAGTTGACGACTGCACACACGACTCGGGCAAAGTGGAGGATTGTGTTCACTTCAAGCTTCAGAGCGAGGACCAACAGAGGCAATGTAGCATGAAGGATCTCCCTTCCCCTCTCGTCAACGAGAAGGTTGCTGGGCAGGTCGGAAATGCTCTGCCTGGCGGTGTGCCCATTCAGTACGGACCTGGGCCTGCGACTGTCAAGAACCCCGGCCCTCAGACTACAACCGTTGCTGTCCCGACGGCTACCTACTCGGAAGGCGCTAAGCCTACTGATGGCAGCTATGGACCCGGCCAAGTGTTCAAGGAGCACAATAGCACTGCTGCTGCAGACATTACAGTACAGGCGCAGCCTTCAGTGACGCCGGCCCCCGAAGCCCCTATTGATGATGGCTACGAGGTTGTTCGTACCGACTACGTCACGCAGGGCAACGTGGTCAATATGATTATCATCAAAGAGAAGATCGAGTACGTGACAGTCACCACGACCACGTACACATCGACAACGACAATTACCCCCTTGAAGGCTCGCCATGCCGGCCACGTGCATCGGCACAATCGTCGTCACCACCGTCACTGAGCTTGTTTCGCCGGGCTTTTATCTTCTTCGACAGTATCTCTCGGGGCATGAGTGTAACATATATGGGAGAGATACCTGGTCACCTGTTTTTTTTTCCGATTTTCCCTCAGTTGACGGTGATATTTGCTTCATGGACGTTGTTTCTGAGCGCTGATCTCTTAGAAGGTTGGATGAGATCAAGCGGCCCCGTGGATGGATGGCAGAGCAATACTGGGGGCCTTTATGAAAGCTTTGATCTCGGTGAAATGCATAGCGGCTTGCATTGAATGCTGCCACTTTCTCATATCACAGCTGGCGTTTGGTGCAGTGAGCGTTTGGGACTGATAGGAATGATACCAGGGTTCTTACAGACAACTTCTATCCCGCAGAGATCTTGATGCAAATGCTTAGTTCATTCTTGACCGTGCCGAGTCGCCGGGCAATCGTTTGCAGCAGGTGAACAAACATCCCTATCGGTAAACAAACACATACATACCTTTGTGGCAAGGGTTTTTTTATTCCAGGTAGGTCGCTAGACACGTCAGGTCATTTGACTTTGCTTCATCTCGCTCTTGGCTGCTAGGCGCGGGCGGAATTGACATGTCTCGCGGCAACGAGTGGCTGGAATGGCGTTGCTCATGTCGACGCATTCCAGTCGGCTTTCTGGCCAGCAACTAAAACCTCAGCTCAACCATTGTCATGTAAAATTTCTTGTGTACGCTCGACTTCGAATCGTTTTTTCTCTCTTTGCAACACCGGTTTTGTTACTGTCTGGAACTCGTCGTCTCCTCGCCTCCTCGGCTGGCGTAGCGACAAAGGTTGAAATCTCGTCTTGAGGACATTAACGGTCACTTGTTTCGGCATTAGGCCCGGGTTCGGCTTCATATTCATTCTTGGAGGAGCCCGGACAGTCGGCATGATCTCAGCAAGAGACGACAGCCCGGCGATACCGCCAGCAGAGACAACAACAGCCGACTACCAGACCAAGGAGAACTCCGTGTCATTCGGCGCCCTCGTTGCCATCGTGGTATCCGGGACCATCATCGTCTGCGTGGGGCTCGCCTTTGTAGGCCTGTGGCTGTCTTCGCGGCGTGCGGGGCGCAAGGCACGAGTGGCAAGGGGCGAGACGGTCAGCATCGATGGGGACTACTCGCCGGCATGTGAGCGGAGTATGTCGAGAAAGCTTCGGAAGGTTGGGTCGTCAGCGTCAATGATGGAAGACCATCCGGCAATTCGGCAGTGGCGGTCTTTGCCGCTGCTCCCGCGCGTGTTTACGGGACATTTTGTGCGCACTTCATCTCCGAATTGGCCGTCGGAGTTGGTCCACACAGGAAGGCGGAACCCGTCGTGGATTGACGAGGACGCGCTGCATGGCCCGGAGATGCGTATAAACTCAAGGTTCTCGTGGGGTGGTAAGATCCGAGACTCGTGGCCAATGGGGAACGTTGCGCCAACACTTCCCAAGTTGAACCAGAGCCACCCGTATGGAAGGCGGCCTGAGGATGACACTTTGTTTGGGATCGGGCATGTCCGGACGGCATACGGGCAGCTCCGAATGTACTCGAGGGTGCTGCCAGAACCACCAAAACCAGGCATGGTCCCGGGTCTCGAGGGACAGCAGTCGAGAAGAGCATCTAGTGTCAAGGCTGGATACGGACTCAGCGACCACCTGAGACAGAGTCACGGCCAGTCAAGTAACCCGCCCAGCCCGACTCGGTCTCTACCCGAAACGCCCTCCAAGCGAGGCAGGCAACCTTCAACGGATTCTACGCTCTCCGAGATCCTACGGTCGACGGAGAAGCGTCTGCAAGAGGGTCAATCAGCCGCCAAGAGTATGCTCATGACGTCGCCAGACAAGATGGGGACGAGCAGAGAATCACTCCTCGACCATGGCGACGTCACCGCAGAGGCACGCCCTCTCTCGCGGTCATTGACACAACCCAGGACCCTGAGTCCGAAGAAGGCGGTGCCAAGCCGGGCCGCAACCATCGGACATGGACGCAAAACCTCGGAATCATCCATCATGTCCGAGTCCGATAGCCTTCTCGACGAGTTATTGTTCCAGATTCCCGACTGCCCAGCCGGTCTGACGAGTCCCAGTCGAAAACAGCGCAAGCAAGAGCCAGAGATGCAACTGCTGCCACTCAAATCCGCGCGCAGTTCTCTGTCGTCGGCGCTGTCGACGGTATACAGCGAAGACGAGAGGTCCGAGGGCGTAAAAACAACAATCAACACTCCGAGCAGCTTTGCGGCTGCGAACATTCAATCGATAATGGTCAGCCCCGAGTCTATGGCAGACCCATTTTCTCCAGAGCCATCGCTGCCTGTCATTCGGCCCCTGACAACCCACGGACGGCCTCCTCGACAGCAAAAGGCGCAGGGCTTGTTTAGGGAGAGTCTTGAGCGATCGCAACGACTCCGGAGAATGACACTTGGTCGGGGTGTCAGCCTTCCACCTGAGATCAAATTGCCGCCCTGCCCAGCGCAGACAGAACGCAAGTCTGTCGTTTTCTCCCAGGTTTCGTCGGTCGGGTTTGTTGACTCGCTGGTGACGGCGCTTGATAACCAGCGGTCTACCTCCAAGATTCCAGTCAAGGCCAACCAGGGGCTGCAGAGACTGCAGCCAACAGGTCAGAGCAGACTCAGCTCGGTAGTCCTACAGCCACAGACAAGCTCTTTCACGCTCTTTGGGCCACGAGAACTGCCCAATCCCCCTACCTTTTCCACCTCCAGCAAATGTGCCCCGGCCGAGTCTTCAACTCGCGATTCAGCTTCCACCGTATCAACCACCCGGGCGCCCTCGCCGCCGCGACTGTCGAACCCCAACCTTAGCCCTTATCCCCTTCCGCTAAGACACAGCCTCAGCATCTCTTCTGTTTACTCTCAAGACCTCCCCAAGCCCCTAGCCGACACAGCTAGGAACCCCGCCTCAGCCTCCCTCTTCAACGACAACAACCACAACAACAACCACAACAACAGCAACAACAACAGCGCCAGCTTCCGCGCTAATTTCCGCCTCTCCATCATTTCCAACATAACCAATAACAACGCTAGCACCTCTTCCGCGACCCGCACACCCTCTCCACGCAAGGGGAGATCCATCGTTAGCAACCCCTCCACCCCCCTCGCCCTGACCGTTGCCGAACTCCGCCGCATGAACAGCTGCATCAGCAGCGCGTCCAGTGACAACGGGGGCAGTAATGGGGCCGGACAGGAAAATGCTGCCTTCACACCTGGCCACCGCCTTAACGGGAGCAGGAATTACCTTTCACTAGGAGCTGTGTCTATGGGGTCTTCGCCTGCGTCGTCGCCGTCTTCTCTGGCTCGGGTTGGGCGGGAGTTGGGCGGTGGGAACGGGAGTGGGGGTCCTGGAGCGGGCCGCGCACGGCGGAGAGAAACCTTGATTAGCGTAGGCGGCTCGCCGAAGCGGAGGGTGGGACATGCGAGAGTCGCGAGCCGTAAGGCGAGTATATGTGGGAGTATCAAGGCGAGTGGCAGTGGGGGTGTAGGGACGGGGACGAGGACGATGAGTGATCGGGTGGGTGCTGACTCCCTCTGCGGAATGCCGCCCGGACCTGAAGGTGGGAAGTGTGTTATTGTTGATATGGATATGGAAATGGATTCTGAAGAAAAAGAGAACAAATACCGCGGGTCCAGCAGTAGAGGGCATGAACCACAGGCGCAGACGCAAATGCCTCGCGTGCAGTTCACCTTCGCGGTATCGGCGTCAAAAAGTTCCGCGCCTATGCCAACACCGGCTGCTGCGCAGACTGGGATACGCGGTCAGGCGGCGAATAATCTGGAAGACGATCTCATTCTCCGAGCGAGACCGCCGAGTGGAGGGAATGTGACGACGACGCCCCAGTCATACCCATGCGCCAAGAGGAAGAGATATGAAATGGGTAAGGGGAGTCAGGAGAGTCTGGGTCTGTATGATCAAGATGGGTTTTTAGTCTGTACGCCAATGAGGGGATTGAGCCCTGCCCGCGCGAGTTGATTCGAACAATCTTTCTTTTTTTTTTTTTTAT
>Ga0247765_1000038_pt1 | contig 90954 bp, 82 predicted proteins | sample UWRJL106311C6_FD_179949 | JGI IMG/M metagenome (GOLD analysis project Ga0247765, IMG submission 179949) | Plant litter microbial communities from Arlington Agricultural Research Station in Wisconsin, United States - UWRJ-L106-311C-6 | ecosystem: Environmental > Terrestrial > Plant litter >... | reverse complement strand
AAGTGGCGGGGAAGAATCAGATGGCGCTGTTTCCGAGGGTGGCGGTATGTTTCGCTCTCCCTCTCTGTCTGTCTCTTTTTTTTTTTTCAGAGTGCAGGGTTGTGACGTTTTCTGGTGGTGGCATGGATGTGAACAATAACTGACTAGCTTGGGTTCACAGCGAATCAACCACTCCTGCCGGCCCAACGCCCTAACCAAATTCGACGAGCAAGCCCTCACCATGACGGTTCGAGCCATCCGGGACATTGAAGCTGGTACCGAGATCAATCTCAGTTGTACGTACCTACCCCTCTCACCTCTCGCACATTTCCTAACTGGAAAAAAAAAAGACACTGATTTTGGCCTCACCTTTCACGAACGCCAAACCGCTCTCAAAGCAAAATGGGGCTTCGACTGCACCTGCACACTCTGCAGCGCGTCCCCCTCCACCATCGCTGCTTCGGATGCGCGACGCAAAAAGATCAACGAGCTAGGCACTATTGTGATCAAACATGTGGAAAACCAAGACTTTAAACAAGCCATCAAGCAACACCACGAAATGATGGAAACGATTGAAGAAGAGAATCTGGCGCCGCATATGGGTGATTATTATGAAGTCATGACGCGACTGCTGGCGGCGACAAAAGATATGAAGAAAGCTAAGAAGTATGCGAGGTTGGCGATTGATGAGTTTGGGACGGCGGGGGAGACGAAGCGGGAGTTGGAGGCTTTTTTGAAGGTGGCATGAACGGGACTTCTTTGATGGGGTTTGTTTTGTTGTCTTGGTCTTTTTCGGTGTTGGAGTTTACCTACTTACTTTAAAAACAGTGAAATGCGAACTTTGTAGTTGAAATAGAGCATGTCTGACTACCTAAGGTACCTAGGCTGGTAGGTAGGTAGGTACATGTAGTTTCCCCAGTTCTAAACCCCCGAGCAAAATAAATAGTACGTGATTTCTACCCACCCATCCATCCGTCCATCCATCCATCCATCCATCCATCCATCCATCCATCCATCCATCCATCCATCCATCCATCCATCCATCCATCCATCCATTTATCATCATCATCATATATTATTACATACAAGGTCCGTAGCAAAACTACGTGTTAACTGGAACTCTAAACAGTCTGCCCACCCCTTTGCGACCCTCCAGCAAACCTATTCATGTTTGGGAAAAGCGCCGTCACCGTTGCGGAAACCATGGCGACGCCCATGCCATCAGTTGTACCGCTGCTGCTGCTTGGGCCAATGAGGATATTGACAAGGAGTAGGCTTATGAGAAAGATGCAAAGGATTCTGATGTGGTATCTGAAAAGGGGGGTTGTGAGTCGACGCGCTTCATGTTTGAAAGGAGGGGGTGGCTGATGAATATGTAAAAGAAAAAGAGGTTATTCGGGTAGGTTACCTTATTTAAGTTACCTAGGTAGAGAGGGAGGGGAGGAGGAGATGGAGGGATGAAGGGATGAAGGGATGGAGAGAGGGAGGGAGAGATGAAGAGGTCAAGGCGGTGGATAAAAGGAGTAGGCGAGGAAGTAGGAAAGTGATGACTTGAAGGTGTGGTTGCTTTGCTGGCGGGTGGGGGGTTAAAAAAAAACGGACAGAGGCACGGAATAGCTGGAGAATAGGATAGGAGGATAGGAGGATAGGAGGATAGGATAAAAAAGCATTGACTATCATGAATGCGTACTGAACCAAGTAGCCGATATTGCACAAACACAAGACTCCAATGGTAAACATCCAAAAAACGACGACGCTAAAAAGCTCAAGACGCAGAGAGGGGTTTTTATCAGTTCTTTGTTTTTTTCTCTCGAGATAGGATTGGATGCCTAGGAAATAGTTCGCGCTCACGCTATCATGAACCAGTCCGGCTGGGCCGGCGTGACCTGTTGAGGTTGATGGTTGACAAAAAAGACGTATGCTGCGAGGGAGAATACGGAGCCGATCAGGGCGAGCATGGATAGGGTGCGACGGATGGCGGTGCCCTCAATGTCAGGCCGAGAACATTGCTGCCCTGTCTCACCGACATGATGGATTGTCGTGTTTGCAGCACTGGCGACTGTGCTGCTGGTGTTGATGATGTTGTGCTCTGGCATGGTGGTTTATTAAGATGGTGAAGATGAAAAAGTGGGAAATTGGTGTAATTGTAATTTGGGTGAGGATCAGATGCGCGAGTTTGAAGACGAAAGGGAGAAAGGGAAATGGAAAATGGGGAGCGGGTTTGACTGGGGAAAATAAGGGAACCCAACCCCTGGGCGGCTTACCCCCTGCCTGCACGCAATTGCGTCCAAGGAATGCGATTGGCCACCAGCCCGTCAGACCGGGGCAAGATTTCACCGACGCTGCCCGTCTGGGAGTGATTTGTAAATTGCGGTAAAATTACTTGATCTCGTGAGTCCGAGTTTGAAGCGGTCTCATTGGTGTTAAACTTACTTGGCAGTCCCCACAACCAAATCCCGATTTGGAAAATGGCATGGTGACTGGGAGTGGGACGAGCGGGGAAATGGAATTTCCGCAGTAGGCCCCAAACGCATAACCGCACGTGCCGTCATCAGGACAGCGATCCAAACCAAAACATCAAATCCCCAAGGCAGAAGCCATCCTCCCATCGAGTTCTTCCGTTTGCCATCTTGAGCATTTACCATGTCGTCAGAATCCGGAAGCGGGAAAGCTATCTCAGATAACCAAAATGGACCGACTTGGGTGCCGATGATGGTGCCAAATCACGCGCCCAGAATCCCCCAGGCAGAATGGGAGAAGCACAAGGCCCAGATTGTCAGTCAGTACGTCCAGCAAAGCATGCCTCTGTCACAGGTCAGAGAGATGATGGGGAAAGCCCCACATAACTTCCGTGCAACGTAAGTTGGTATTCACCACGCTTGACCATCTGCGGCCTGGGACTTATCAGTTGCGTGAAGAACAAGACAATACGTCCACCAACTTGGAAAATGGGGAATAGAGAAATACAACACAAAACCAAAATCACGCGGGCCAAAAAGAGCCCAGCGCCGCAGCGAAGACGAGGACAATGTGCAAGACTCGAGCAAGTCTGTCAACAACTCATCCCTACCAACCGAGGGCCAATCGCCCATGCCTGAAGGCGCATATTCATTATCCCATTCAGTGACCATGCATCCGTGAGTCGCGTGTTCTCTTGTTTCTCTTCCAAGCTTGAGCTGATTGTTCCGCAGAATTTTTGCCCGACAACCAACACCACCACAACTACGCGTTCCTTTTGAACCTGAAAGCGGGATGAACCCCGCCGTCAAACAGGCAGTGCCGATGGAGACAACGTCCGGCACCTTCTCCGCCCTTTCTGCCGGTGAATGGAAAAGGCCGCAACATGTCGATGTTAGCATGGAAAACGAAAATCTCGCATGTCCCTTTCGCAAACGAAATCCCCTCAGGTTTAACATCCGCGACCATCAATCCTGCGTCATTCACAGCTTCCCAGATATTTCCCAAATCAAGTAAGCATCAGTTGATGACAGAGTTACTGATGACCCGTGTTGACCACCTAACTTTGCAACAGACGACACGTTAGAGTCTATCATCAACGAAAGGCCCCCCCAGCATTCGAATGCCCCAGGTGCGAAGCGCCATTTACTTTGGCCGTGGATTTAAAGGCGCATCTCGCAGTCCCTGTGGACCAAATATGCCAACTCAAAGTCTCGGCGGCGCCATCAGACCCTGCACATCCGGATCCTGAGGACGGTATCGACGCCAACATAGAGGAGACGCTAACCGGAAGGAGGGCAAATACAAAAGTGATTACATGGGAGATGCTATGGCGGACTATCTTCCCTGATGATGATGCCGTCAATATTCCCGACCCCCGTGAGTTCTATTCCTCGCTTCCAATATTTTTTTTCTTGGGAAAAACATGTATTAATAACAGCTTTAAGATTTCCGCGCTCCTGCCGAGCACTTGGAGTTGCGAGCACATATTGAAGAAAAATTGCCAGCGGCCATCACCGAACTCTCTTGCTTGTTTGGAAAATCCGTCACAATTGAAGCACTCGGCAACGTGTTGCCCTCCCTCCTCGGAACCATCATGGATGGGTTTGACCAACGATTATCCAACCCGTCGTCAAATCGTCGTCGCCGTAAGGTGCCCGTCGTCCGGTACCCTCGAGTTGGCACGCCGCTTGAATCCGGGGTCTCTCCGGCAGATTTGGTTTAGATTTGGAGAAAGAAAAACCTGGAACCCCGACTCAGTTAGTTTGTGTAGGGTATCCAGAAGAAAAAAAAAGTAAACGCTATGCCCAGCGTGAATGGTGATTAAGCTGGGAGATGCGGTACCAGGACCCGCCTACTCTCTGAGTCACTCAAAGCCCCTCGCCCGGTTCAGTCTCCACCGGATATACCCCTCCCGCTGGATTCGCGATGCCTACCTAGGTGGGTAGGTAGGTAGGTAGGCAAACACCTTTTTTTTTCCCCCAGATCGTGAGTCAAGTTTGTTGACAGTCTGGTTTTTCCAAGAGAATTACATGTACAGCCCTTGGTTTTACTCCGGAACTGCCCTGCCTGGCGCAACCGCCCCGTCATTGGTCACAGATAGGCCTCGGGTAATTAATTTGGAGGACTTTTGTGACAAAGGATGACTCCAGGTATCTATGTATCTATCTACATATCTATCCATATATCCATCCATGAAAATGAAGGAAAAAAAAAGGCCTCAAGGTCCTTTGATTCTCCAGGCCTATCTATTGCCCTGGTTTCCCCAGGTTCTTTATAGCCAAAGACCTAAACGCTAGCAGGATGGTTTGCTTCAGCCTTGTTTACTCATCGGCACCAATCTGCCCGTTATGTGGGCATCCTATAGCCACCTCAGCGCGGCCATTTAATAATTCTAACTAGTGCGCCATTCGGCCAATCCTATGCATAAGGTAGGTAGGTACCTAGATAGGTAGGTTGTGGTTTGGACCATCACACCACACCAATCAAGTCCAGGCTGCAGTGCTTATCCAAGGCTTTCTATAGGTGGGTAGGTATCTTAGGTAGGTACCTTACATGTATGTCTGCGGAATTTCCATACCGGGTGACAGTCGGCGCGTGCAAGTTACCTACCGTGAGTGCTCGAAGAGTGTCAACAAGGAGAAAAAAACTACTCCCACCTAACCAACCGCGCTACCATAAACAGCGGTTCAGTGTGAAAGCTGCCGTGGATGATGGTGATGGCGGAGAAATTTCACTGTGGCCGTCCGTAGCGATTGATGGACAGCACGGGTGACGGCGTCAACCCAACCCAACCTTGATCCTCTTCTTCGAACCAAAAAAAATGCCGTAATTCATATATCTGAGTGCAGTTCGACCTTTACAAGGTATAGACTTTATGACTTTCCCTTTCCTTCTTTTCCTTTCCCACTGTTACTGTCAAGAATGGGTAGGTATTCAACTGCAATGTGCATATCATATTCTCTCTCACTAATTACCTATTCAAGTTCTTTTTACTATCTCGCCCCAACCCCCCTGTTTCGTAGGTACGTTTCCAATGTTTCTGTGTAGCGATTTCCATTTCTGCAGCCAATTTGTCTGTCAAAATCGTCCCGTTTCCCCTACGTACCAGTATGTATTCCAGCAAATCCCAACGCCCCTTTTTCATCACCGCATGAGTGAATTCCCCTGTGATAGTTAACGCCGAGTCCCTCCTATCCAGCGCATCCAGTAAAAGCGCCATTTTCTCCATCGCGGCCGGCTGTCCCACTATGATGGAGAACAACTCAGACACGCGAACTTCGTCCACGCCTTTTTCGATCAACATGCCCAGAGGTCTTGCGCTGGCGCATTGTACCGCCGACCACCACAGCTGCTCGGTGATTTCGAATCCGGCCCTCTGTTTGTCAAATAACGTCTTGAAGGCCAGGGACCCAATGTGTCGGAGTCTGGCCTGATGAATTGCTTTGGAAAGTACATTGTCTGAAATCACTTCGTCGTTCTCGACTTGGTCAGTTAACAGCCGCAGCCTTCCCAGTGCATAGTCGGTTGTAGGTCCGAATCCGAAACCATTAACATACTCCCCAAATTCCAACGCAGCCATGAGAGCCTCCTCCGTCACGGGAATTCTGACCCTACTCTGAGTTACCAGTAGCGACAGGATCTCCGAGCCACACGTGATATTTTGGGCAGCCAGCTCCACAACCTTCTCCGTGACGGAAACACTGTCTCCTCCGCGGACCAACAGTAGCTCCATGACATCATCTCCGAACTCTCCGTTCCTGGCGGCGCTCTCCATAAACATCGCCAAATCGTTAATCTCATTACCGCGCCGATGAAGCAGGAGTGTAGTGAGACTGCCCGTTTGCGTCTCGAAGATGCTGCGGAGGGTTGCATTGTCAACCGGGATTTCGCCTAGAATCATGTCCATAGCCGCACGCCATAGCCTCAATGCGCCATATTTGTCCCAACGGTGTCGCATTAAAAGTGCAACCGTCTTGTCAAGAGTCGCCATCACATCTGGATGGGCTATTCCCTGTGACAAAATCCGATCTTCCAGGATCCGAAACCACGAGACCCAGTTACTTAGGGATGTGAGTTCACCAGGCGCGAGGTGGCCCGCGACCTGTTCTCTCATGTGCAGCGTTGTTGGGTGAAACAACCCCCGCGCTTCGACACAGATCTCCAACGCACTTTGCAGGTCGTTGCGGTTGTTGCCATACAACAAAAACCTCATGTCCGCCACTGCTGCCAAGACTCCCTCATCGAGTGAGAATCTATCTGCTGCAGCGCTCATCTGGATCTGACTCACGTGGGCGAGGAGACAGCGTCTTGTGTTCCGTAAACCGCTGGACTAGCCGCACAGCTTGCCCCTCCGCGTCGTTGCGCCCGTATCCCCGCTCCTCTAGATTTGAAAAACTCCATGTTGCAGCTCGAAACATTCTCAGGGATTTGTCTAGCGCCCCTACATCTTCAATGACAAGAGCAGCAGCGACAAGGCTGGTTGTCTGTTCGGTAGTGGTAGGAGAGGTATTTTGCTCGCGCAAGGGTTGAAAGTCTTGCAGGTTCCATAGGAGGGATAGTGTATGGATGAAGCCTGTTCTCGAACAGAGCTGTTGTCGCACTGACTCCCAATTTTCATCGAGTATGATGGCGGTCGTGACAACATTGAAGTATTTGCCGTCACGGGATAGTCGAAGGACGGTTGGCCTGGGGGCCCCTGATAGCTGACACACAATATCCCCATTCTTGACACGCATAGCAAGCGCGGGAAACTGTCCCAGGAGAAGTCTTTGATTTGATATCCCTGGCGTAATAATTTCCGCTCTCTGGCCCCCTGTTTTGAAGTCAGACCTGACCCCCACCAGTGTGCCGAGGACAAAGCCTTCAGCTTCCAGCTCGAGTTTTCTCCCATCATTGAGGACTTTGGTTGTAACGGAGGGGCCCAGCCAAAGCTTGGTTAGCTGAGAAGCAAGCTCTTCCCAGGTGACAGTGTAGTCGAGTGAGAATCCAGCGGACAAAACATCGGAAGAGTCAGAACACATGCCGAGCAGGGCGAAGATCTTGTCGTGCACTTCGGTTGCCTCGTGGGCTCGATACATATCGAATAATTCGTGAAGCGGGCGAATTCCCAACGACATGAGTTCATCCCCTGAGCGTCCATGCGTTACAAGTGACCTCGGTCGGAAGGTTGAGCCATTGATGAGAAGGTTGACAGGTACGATGGACTCCAATTCTTTTCGAAACCTTTGATGCATCAAGTGCAAACCGCGGCAGAACGCGTAGCCATCAACTTCGGTCCCACCACACTTGACTAGAATGTGGCGCGCTGCTGCAACTTCTTGTAGGACCTATGCCATGGGATCGCTGAAGTTAGCTCTCCCTGAAAATAACTGACTCTTCTATGAAGGGTGGGAATTACCCATACGCGCCGAAACCATGGGCGCCGCAGAAGGGCGAGAATTGCGGCGTCTCTGGCATCCTCTACGGCTTTTGCACTGGCATCATCCGAATCACTTGTTGCACTGGCATTGTCCGAGTCGTGGTCTGGACCTTCCACCGCTCGCTCTCCTCGGGCGCGCTCGGCCTCCTCTGCTGCCATTGCGCGCAAATCATCTAAAGCCACATCGCCGTTGTCTATGGCTTCGCCAAGCCAAACAATAACTCGGCTGGCGCGGAAGTAAATCTCGGCCATCAGGCGCACCTGGGCAGATCGCTCTACCAGATCAGCCTGGTTGATGCAGACTGCGTCGATCCAGAGCGGCCGCGCAACCCAGCCATCACGCAGTTGTAGCAGCGCCGCATGGAGACTTGTCGTGATTGGGAGAGAATGGTTGGGTTGGATTGTAAGGGTGTGAGGTTTGTCGGCGCTGCCCCAGACATAGGACAGCGCCTCGAAGAAGTCAAGTCTGGCTGTGGTCGAGAGCGGACGGTGGATGAGTTCGCAATGCAGCGGCGCGTCCAAGTTAACGGCGGGAAGAAGAAGGAGAAGGCGAATACTATTAGCAGGGAGAGGCGAATAAACATATGGCAGCTGCAGTCTCTTAGTGTCAATTGTGCATCGTGGTGAGGGTCGGACGACGTACTGCAAGTCTCTCTTTCGGCTGTGGTTGTGCGGACGGCATGGCAGTCAAGTTTGGGGGGGTGGGGCGGCCGTTTTTAAGGATGATGACAGTCGAGTGATGCTATTGTTGGGCGACAAGCGGTGACCTTTGCGACTTTCTCGCTGCAGCGTTTTTGGTGGGCTGGGGAACGGAACATCCAGCAGGCAGAAAGGGAAGCCGCGATTCTCCCATGCATCGGCATCGCCTCGCTGCAGCCTGCATCAAGGCAAGGCATCTCGCACGTGACGCCGTCATCTTTTACAGAAGGTGCGTCCCAGCTCAACATGGAGACCAGCATTCTCACGACGCCATCCACGTGCAATACGCTGTTCTCCAAGAAACGGCCCTCGGGGACGGGAGAGAGGCCCGAGTGTCTTTTTTCTCCTATTCTAACAGCTAACTTCAACAGAGGAGTCTGTGTGTCTTTCTTTTTTCGAGTCTAATTGATTTTCTGCAGGAAACACTCAAGTTCAGCGCCAAATCGGTCTTTTTTCCTCAGCAATCCTAGCTAGATTGCAAAATCCTGGGGGAATTACCCCTAGACTGTCAGCCCGCCTCCCCATGAGGTCTTCTTCGCCTTGGGGGGCTTCTTGGGGCGTCACCTTCTCGTGCTGAATCACCAGACTCTGCCATGTCCAATTCAACTCATCAGGCCTTTCCGCCCAGTCATTGCACGTGGTCAATCCCGGCCCTCTCTTCCAAGACGAAAGCGACGTCGAAGTGACAGATAGACACGGCCTGACCACCCACTCCCCAATCTTTGCACCCGCCATAACCACGCTATCTCTGTCGCGTTGGTGGCTTGCGACGTGCTTTTGTACCTTATAGATGCCTTTCAACCCGATATGTGTGTCCTTTCCAATATCCGTGGTAAACACATACTCTGCATTCGAAAACACATTTTCTAACTGCCTGGTTTGTTTTTCCTTCTCCACGCCGTCGCCAAGGTTGATACACAGCAAGTCGACCCACAGATACCGGTATCCCATTTGCAACGTTAGATAAATCGCCTCGAGTACAGGCTTGGGTAGGAACCGCCAGCTTTGCAGCGTGTCGTTGGAATGGAATTTCTTGGTACCGCCGGACGGCCGGTTCAACCACATATGGGGGGGATGGAAGACCCCGGAGAGGTTGTGGCGGAGTGCGCAGTAAGGCGTCCCGACTCGAGCCTGTACGACATGGTAGGAATGGCAGTCGAGAAGTTTGAGTTGTTTGGGGTTGCTGTTCTTCGGGGATAATTGGTTCGGCCATCGACGGGGGCGAAGCCGACTTCCGAGTTTGGACTGCGAAACCTTCGGGGCCAGATACCTAGGCTGGAAACTCTTGTCAGGCCCACGGAGCTGGAGACCGGCTTTCCGACGTTTCTCAACCAGCTTCATCAAGGTTTTGCTGCTTTCGGCCCATAGAGCTGGCCATGAAGACCAATCTGCCACCTCCTGGTGCTGCGCAATGTCACCGCTCAGTTTCACATCGATCATGGCTCGACCGCGTGGGACAAGCCAAAGGCGGCACCCTGCGGGAAAGCTCCCACCCAGCAAACCATAGCTCAGCTCGATGCTCTGTCCCACAACCAGGCACAGTGGACAATATGACATTCGCCCTAGTACACGACGCAACCGACCAAGACAGAACCCTCCGGTTTCGGTTGCTTCGCCATCGGTGCGTTTAAGCCAAGCGGGAAATTCGGAGCAGACGCCACATAGGTTCCCGGGTGACGAGTCCGAGCCAACTAGAAGACAAGGGTAACGATAAGGATACGCCAAGTCCAGTCCCCGGAGGTCCACCCCGCTCATCCGGCCGGGCTGGTTCCTCGTGTGCCATTCGGTGTTGAAACATGATCCTTCGATCAAGTGTTCGATTTGCCGTGCTGAGAGAGACTGGAAAGAAAGAAATATTGAAGTTGACAGTTGCATTCTTGTCGAAAGATGAAGATGAAATTGGGACAAATTATTTACGCTGAGATAGATGAACATGTGAAGGACGGGAAGATCGGAAGGGTTGGGAAACGTGCGTCTCCCGGGAGTGTCACCGCAACCACGTGGCATGGGTTGATGCGGGGATAATCCGGCCCCGAGGTGACCGCTTCCAGGCACACGACATGCGCTGTGCCGCGGCAGTGCCTGCTCTTTACCTCTCATATTCGAGGATTGATTTCCAAGGATTGACAGGGTACTTTACGGCATCAATGTCATCCAATCTACGAAAGACTGTGTTGTCAATCTGAGATTTTGAGAAATTGTTGGTTCGAAGATGCAAACAAACACCAAAATATTGATGCCCAACACTTTTCACATGACCCTTCACTTCACCCTTCAGGCGTCATCCCCTTCCACGTTAAATAAACCTGCAACCCGCCCTCCACACTCTGCACTATCCCAAACACCACCGCTGTAACAAACACCCAGATCGCCACCCAAAAGGTATACCACTGCACGGAATTCCGCCGATCCTTCCACCACTGCGTCCAGCCTCTCGGTCCGGCCTCATCAAACGCCTGCTTTAAAATCACCAGCCTATCATGCCAAAACTCAAACCGCTCAAATCGGCGATCATGAGCCCGGGGATTACCGAGTTTACTTAACTCTTTAATAACAATTCCCAATTCTGTACCCATTCCTACTCCTTCCCCGGTTACATCTAGCCATTTAGTAGAAGAGGAGGAAGAAGTGTTCATATCGACGGTTGGGAACAATATCGCCAAACTCCGTAACGTCTCCTCTGCTAGTCCTTCTGGAAATAACCCGCTCGCAAACGAGGTATGGTATCGCAAAAACGCTACATGCGGAAAAATCAGGACAGTCTGATCATCGTCGGATAACAATAAATGATCGATCAGATTACTCGTCCAGCGAATCTTCATGTCCCCTATCGTGAGAAGGGACTTTGCGGTGAAGATTCGCGGGATGCGGGGACTTTCTGGGGAAAGAGTTTTGGTTTTGGGTTTCCCGCCACCAGGTATCCCAAGAGTCTCAGGAGTCCCGGAAGTTCCGAGAGGAGAAGAAAAAAAGAAATGAGAGGAGATGGCTTGTCGGAGAGATAGGTTTGCTGCCCAAGGAAGAGGGTGCGAGCCGGAGATGCCAAAGGCAGGTGCGGAGAATTCGCACATGGCGAGAAGGCCGGCGCACAGGTCAATGGTGCTGTTGATGGTGTTAATGTTGTGATGATGTTTCGGATCCACGCTTTTTTCGTTTCCCGAGTCTCGTGGCTGTTGGAGTTTCTTAGGGAGGAACTGGGAGATCGCATCTCGGGTTACGTCACCGAGAATCTGGGACGTGATTTCTAACACGTCGGCGTGGGAGTTGATGCAAATGTGAATTCCACCCTCGCGCGAGAACTGCTGCACACGGGTACGGTAGTAGTGTTCAAAGTAGGCGTCGAGGTTGGGTCGAACATCATCCTCGTTGAAGCTGGGTTGACAGCCCTCCCATAATGATTCCAGAATTTGCGCCTTGACGTCATCGCCTATAGTGTATTTTTGCAGTGATTCGTTCATGATCTGGGTTCTCTGCTGGTGCAGCAAGAATCCGAGGAGATGTTGGTGGATGGTCAGGCTTTCCCGCCAAGCATTGAGACGCCGTGAGACGCTTCAAAGTGCCGCTCTGCACGATTTTGCTTTTCTTTTCTTTTTGGAATCACAAAGCTCTGTCTGCCTGGACGCGGGGGTCGGATTTGACCGCCATTCTGCATTCTGCACCGGTGAGGGAAACGAGAGGCAGCCGACAAGGCTCTGAGCTCGTCCATTCAGCTCCGCCGCATTGGTGATGGCGGCGGCTATCTGAAACGGACTTGCATTGTCCCTCCCCTAGAAAAGAGTTAGCGGGAGGCATTTCCAGCTGGACGGCCTGAGGCATTTGTGCTTACAAAACAGCCCAGACTCAACTCGGCCACGATTTCCTGTGGCGCGTCCGAAAGTCTCTGCCTAACAATCTTTTCGGAGCCGCAGCGCAGAATGCGCAGTGCAACCCGAATGATTGGAAGCCAGACCCTTGCCTGGACGCCCGGCGCTATCCGTCTTCGGTGTGCTGGTCGGATTTTAATGTTCTGAGTTTGAGTCTGCCTTCCGAGGAAGGTGCGACTCGCAATTCCCCACCACCACCGGCTTTTTTCCCTCACTGCAAGCGAAACCTCACTGACATACCAAGCACACAACTGACACCCCACTCATCGCGCCACAGGCCTCTGCAGGGCACTACTCCATGTGCCATGCTGTGTATTTTCTCATGATTTTCAACCCCAAAATTTCATGTTTTCCACTCGGTAGGCGACATCAATGACGTCGCCATGAATTTGACGCTGCGGAAGCCCAAGACTTGGCCTTATGCCGCCAGTTCAACGGGAAGGCCCCGAGGAGCACTCCCACTGGGTTCTCGCAGCATCTTTGTCTTTGAAGCCATTGGCAAAGCACGTGAAGAATACAACAACAAGGTGCACAAAAGTATCCTCGAGCACCTCAAAATCCACGCGCACGAACTGCAAACATCGGGCTGCGTGGTCCTTTGGTCTCTCTACATGATGGGAAGATCAGCAGAAAAGACAAAGCCGATGGTCATGTTCATGTCGGACGACAAAAAAGCCAGGACTGAAGCATTTGACCTGGTCAAGAAGAGCGGAATCATGAAGGAGTTTCCCGGGTTTGAGATTGGACATATGGCCTTGAAGGACGAGTCGGAGCACTTAATGGTGCTTGGGGCTGCGTCTCTAGACAATGCAGACAGCTTGTCGATATCAACAGCCGACGCCCTGGCAGGCAACGAATTGCCGGATGTATTCGCAAGCAAGGGGCCAATTGTCGGAGCACGCCTCCAAGTTCGCCTAGGGAAAGGCGACAACAACAAACTCGGCCAGGCTGTCGCGGGTGGGATTGTCCGATACAAAGGGACGTATTACATCCATACAGTCAGCCATTTCCTGTTCCCTGCCGACAATGCGGATATAGACGCAAAGGACGATGCTCCATCGACTGAGGAGAGTTCTGATATTTCGGAGACCCAAGTTAGCTGGGATGCGACTGGGTTAAGCGACTTTGAAGACGACAGCGATGAGGACAGCAACGATCTTGTGGAAATCACGAGTCGTGGAAGTGCGACTCCAGAGTCCAGTCCATCTGACTCATGTTCCTCGGACTCTATTGCTCCCCCTCGACCGGATCTGGAAGTTACCGAGTTGTTTCTTGACTATTTAAGAGATGAGTTGGCGTCAAGTTTCAAAGAGCTCACATTTCCTGCTCCTGCAATTGAGCCCAAGACGGAGCAACCGCCAAAACGAGACGGGATGGGCCAAGACATGGTCAAGGTTGGTCGGGTTGCTTGGTTTGACAAAGTCTTGGACTCGGCTTTCATCAAGCTGGACATAGCCGATCGCGAGATTACCAAAGCTGAGCTCCCAAAGGTCGCCCTCCCGCTCGAAAATCTTGTGGACCAGATTGGTCCGGCAACAGCAGATTCCCCGGTTCAAGTTTCAACCACAAGCGGCGGCTCTATCCACGGGACACTATCGGGCACTCATTTGTCCATCCGATTGCCCCATTCGACGACATTCCAGACTGTTTACGCAGCAAAATTGACCCGCCCCCTTTCTTCCGGAGACTGCGGCACCTGGGTCAAGCATGCTGTTAGCGGCAAGCTCCTCGGATACGTGGTAGCAGGGAGCCCGTCAACTGGGCTGATTTTACTTTTGGCAGCTAGAAACATTGTCGAGTCTTTCCTCGGGCTGAGAGCGGATGGATGCGATCCAAATCTGCCAAAAGCAGACACCACCACTGAAGAGACGAGCAACAAAGACCGGCTGCAGTTTCAGGGAGAGGGCCGAGTGGTTCCAAGGGTTAAAACGACCAGCCTGGAAGTCGACGAACCGGTTGATCAAATTACCAATCGCAGCCTACAAGAACGCAAGGCCGACCTTGACCAAATAGGAGCTGTAAACACTTTCGGATTCAATATTCTCGTTCTCACCTCCGTTGTGCTTTCATTACTGCCTTCCCTAAGAGTCGTGGTACCTGCGGAACGTGGCGGCAGTTACATCATCCCCATCATAAACGCAACTTGGACAATTCCGTTCCTACACATTTTATTTCACGCTATTCATATCAGACAGCTTTTAAACGCGACTAGAACTTTCACTGGTACTACCCTGCACTGCGCCGATTCCTTTGCGCCTTACGCCGAAAAGCAGTCCGAACGTCAATCCGAGCTGTCTGCACGAGACCGCAACCTCTCAAGCCACTTTCCCGTTGGGCTGGCGCAGTTCCTTTTCAGTCATGGCACCGCCAGCGGATTTTTGACCCAAGCCTGCAAAATATTGAGCAACCTGCTTGTTTCAGGCATCCAGGCGTTTCGAGTGGCCTCACTCCATTTCATCTTCACAGCTTACTTCAGTATCATTACGACACTCTTTATCACTGAAATGTGGTTGAGTTCGAAGTTGTCTCGTTCGCTTGAACACCGGCTCGCGGCTGCTCGGCACATGGTATCAGCTGCGGGGAGCGGAGGCGACAAGAACTACCTCAAACATATCTTCAGCAGACAGCGAGGGTGGAATACACTCCTGACGTTTTTATCCGGCACCGCATATTTAATGTTTGGAAACATTACCGGAAACGCTGTTCAATTCGGCCTCTACCTCAACGCTTCGCTCAGTGTAGGAAAGCAAGACGAATCCTCCAAGTCAATGGTCATCTTCTATGCAGTTACAGCATTGACCGTCTCCGCAATGCTCAGGTTTTTGGCTATCAAACAGGGCAGTGGGCTAACATCAAGACTTCACTGGATCATGGGAGCATTTAAGGCTGCGATCCTATGCGTCGTTGCTATTGCAGGGCTGAGCATCGACGCAAGCGATGCCACGCGTAGGAGTCTGGTTGACAGTTTGGTCGCTTTCGTCATGGCATTGGCTTTCATGACAAACGTCCACGCAGAGACGAATACCGTGCGGACGGAGATGGCCAAAGAGGGTATCTTGCTATTCGGTCTGCGCTTTGCGTATGGAACCGGGTTAGTCATGGGCAAGCTGAACCCTTACCCCCGCTCTAGCAAACTCGGACCGATCCCTTTCATCATATTGTCTTGGGCACTCAACGTCTTTCTAGTCGTCACCGTGGGAAGTTTTTCGATGACTAGAAAGCCGGGATACAGTTTCCGAGTGCAGCTTCTGTCGTTTCTCACGGAAGCGGTGATCCATGCGATCATAACCACAACTCGCAGCTTCAATCCCTCAGCGCGCGTGGTGCGGAAAGTTGACGATAACGACGTGGATTCTTTCGAAATTATCAAAGTTTGTTCCCATTCCAAAAGACTCCGGGACTGCCACAAAAGACTCCTAGAGTACTACAATAGGATGTCGACGGGTTTGAAAGACTGGCTGGGCAGGCTTACGGGAGTAGATCGCTGGCGATTGACAAGAATGAGGCTTCCATATATCGAAGTCGACGACAAAGGCGAGTTCATACAGAGGGCGGAGTTTGTGGAGTGGGAGACGGGTCAAGACCATTTTGATTTTGCGAGGGTGCGATGGGTCCAGGGAGGGAATACAAGTGAGGAATCTGGGTAGGCTGTGGCGGTACGGAGCTTTAGAATAGCAGAGATTGATTGGTTAAGGGAATATGTAGTGAGAGATGAACTCCAAAGCATCGTTTACACTGGACGCGTTTGACTCCCTGAACCCGCATCACTGGTTGTGTAGCTTCCTTCTAACTCTAGTAGAATCAACAACAAAAGTTTGTAATAGGGCAGTATATGATAAGTAATAAAAAGATTAAAAATCAGCTTTGTGGCGCAGCGGAAGCGCGCCGGGCTCATAACCCGGAGGTCACTCGATCGAAACGAGTCAAAGCTATGATGATATTATTTTGCTGGTGCGACCCAGGTGGAACCGACTGTCTTTTTTTGCAGAATATTGTACAAGTTTCACCATGTAAAAAACGCTCCTAGTCACTGTTGCACTAGCAACAGGCCATGCTTTTGCCGTTTAAACACAACCGTCATTTACGGTGGTACGTTGTGTTTTACTGCAAAGACAATTGGACAGACATGGGCATATGGAATAAAAGAAAAGGAAAACAGATGGATTCAAGGCTATTTTATAGATAAATACAACTTACCCATGTGTACTGCTTAACTAAGGTACCTAGGAGGTGGGTAGGAATCTAGAGACCCTCTTCTATCAAATAGCCAACTACGAAGTGAACCAGTTCTGAGTGTTAGGGTGATTAAGTTGAAATCCCAGCCAGGCTCTCAACGTGATCATCCCAAAACTTCACCGTAACCCCCTCCAACTCCAGGATCTCCTCAAAGTACCTAGGGTCCCTATCCATAGCTGCCTTCCACGTCCACAACGTTACGGGAAAGCCATAGCTGCTCGCGAGTTCAACGAGACAGCGAAAGGCGCGATCTCCCGAAGCGAGAATGAAACGTGGTTTATCTTGAGGATAGAAATGTTTGGAAACACAAATCGCTTGCGTAGCCTCGGCCGAAAGCATCGCGCCCATAGGGAGATGATGTTTTTCTACCAAAGGAGTTCCATCGCTTTCGAGATCCGAACAGGATACCTTGATTTCTGGGCAGCCGACATGGACAGCGCCGCGACAGGCTTGGGTGGCGGCGGTCAGAAAAGTTTTCGTCTCAGACAGATGGGTCTTGTTGGGCTTACCGAAGACGGTTGCGTAAATGTTGGAGGGATCGGTGATTTCCGAAGGAGGAGGGGAAATAAGTTTGAGTAAAGCCGGCATGGAGTACTCCCATTTGGAAACCCCACAAGTGGATTTCATAAACTGGCGACCTCCATCAAGGATGTTGCTGTGGTCAATGAAAATGTGAGCTTTATTGCAGGTGGCCATGGGGAAGGTTTTGATTTGAAGTTTGGACTAACTTGTGTAAAGGTGAGATATTTCGGATAGTAAATCGCAGTGAGGTAATGATGTAGAATGGAAAGATGATACAGTGGTGAGGGAGTGTTTTTATGCTACTTGAACGTGCCAACTCGGTGTGAGCATGAAACTTTTGTTTTTCAGGTTCTCAGGCGGAAAAGTACAAACACGTCTGCCTGTCTGCTCTTTGTTGATGACGTAGATTAATCACGTTGTGTCGACCATGATAATTCCATTAATCTTGTGTAAGCTGCTTTCTTCCTCTGAGAGCAGGAACGATGAGCAAGTCATTGGGAGAACCGAGATAATAACCGCCACACCGCCGGTCCCAGAAGGGAATCGGGCGTCAATCCAGCCTGGGTTCCTGCGACGAATCTGGGCACACGAAATTCCCTTTTTCGTCTGTCATCCCGGGCTAGGGTGAGCTGTGGCTGACTTGTCCTGAGCTTCCCCTGATTCTTCCCTGAGCTAGGGTGATCCCATACGCCGCCGCCACCGCACAGCCTCACAGGCCCATTTTCAGTCCCTTAGGTTAAAGTTTCCTTTCGATGTCACACGCAATGTCCTCGTTCTTCTGGATTAAACTCGTGCAGATACCAGATAACGAACAGAGCGAGATCCGAGCTCTGCCAGTGGATGTACACATCTAGGCCGATGAAGTTGACGGTCGGGGGGCTTGAGACGGTGTCATACGCCGTGGGGTTCAGCATGAGCGTCAGCACGTGGCTGATGGGGAACGCGCTGGTGAAGGCGGCCATGGAGGACGGGGCGACGTCAAGCCTCTTGGAGAACTGGAAATAGCCGTCATGGCGGACCGTCAGGGCCGTTTGGTAGCCCTTGGGACAGTCAAAGGCGGGCGAGTAGTCGGGTTCCTGGACGTAGGAGAGACTGGTGCCCAGAGGCAGGTACGGGTTCTTGCCCGCGGGCCCGGTACACGAGGGCTTCCCGGCGATGACGGCAAACCTGGACGGGTTGTTGCCGTAGATCCCCGCGACGTTGAAGCGCTCGGTGCAAATGGCTGGCGGGTGCTGTTCCTCGTCGGGATTGGGGGGCTGGACTGGGATCTCAGCTGAAAACTTGAACTCAGCGCAGCAGCTGATAAGCCTGGGACGCGCCCTGGCTCTCTCAGCCATGCCGGGAAACTGATTGGCGTTTGGCCCCCGCAGTGCTGTGACTTACGCGATTTTGGGTACAGCTCCGGCTAGTCGAGACTTGTCCAGGCTTAAGTCCAGACTAGCCCGGTCTCCTTCACCTCCGATATTAACCACTAGATATTACAGTAGTATCTATGCAAGAAATTAAGGAAGAATAGGTCGAGCTGTATTAGAGCCAAAATACCAAAATTTCTTTTCTTTTCTTTTTCCTTTTTCTTCTTTCCTGGATCTGAGGGACAACATACCGAGAGTGAGTACTGTGATTCGCAAGGAATTGATCTTGAACTCGAGGCTCGTTGCCTTTTTAGCGGTCGCATTGGTAGAGCCAAGGCGATTCCTTAGCGGCACCCAGTGGTATCTTTGCTCATAATCTTCTTGATAGCCTCTCTTCAGTCAAGCGTGGCCAATGTGGAATATCCTGGAGGATGTGGAGTAAATCTGTCCATGACTACTCTAAACCCAGGTCGAGTGTATGTAGTGAGAACAGCATGCTCCGAGGTCTTCGGTAGTTTTTACGCAGGATACCACTTAGAAAGTGTTTAGTATTTGCCTTCCGAGCCTGGAAAAGATAGTGGTTCCCTAGCAGCAGCTGAGCATGGGTTAACGTAGGTATTTGGCTTCCCTCAAAAGCTCCGTTTCAACAAGCTGAATGGAGTACGCTGCTGGCCCGAACGGGGACTTCTGCTGCCAACTCTCAACAATCGCCTTAGCAAAGGCTGAGGCTCTGTCTGACGGCAGCAAGTATGCGACTCCGTGCAGCGGCGAACCCAACTCTTGACAAGACAGAGAGGGACATTGGGTCGACTGAGCGAATAGGGTGAGCCATCGCATTTGGCTTCGGCCATCATCCCTGGCAGGGCTCGCCGGGTGGAGATCTAAAGTCCGGCAAAGTGAGTGGTCGTCCGCTTGGCGCAGGTCTGAATGATCCCTGGCCGAGAGGATAGAGCATAGGCCACCATTGCGTAAGTCCACGGATATCACCTAAGCAGGCAGGTGGTCGTCGTGTCTAAATGCGAGGATATGTCTCAATGGTAGCCGGGCACGCGCTGTGGAAAGGCTGCGTAGGCGAGGAACCGTGCCCACGTGGCAATCTCGTATCGCCGTTGTACGGCGTGTTTGCTGACGGGATACTGTCCCAAGCTGGGCCGACGGCTTAGCAAATCCCAACTTTAACGCCATACCTCGTTGCAGGATCGCTCTGATACAGAAGCAAGTTTGACACCGTAGACTTCCACGGAAGGGTGTGTAGAGGATCAGGCCCGATGCCGTTTTGGATGGATACGTTGTGCGTGCTAGTGAAGCCGGAGCTCGATGCTTTCCGCAAGACAAGCATCATCAACATGCGCCACATTTACGAGCAGGCCGGCACCGTGCTCGTGCTCGACGCTGCGTTGCAGTCCATGGCTCTTTCAAGCTCGCCGGTGGACAAGTGTGTCACCTTGTACCAGTCTGGGCTGGGATAGCTGTCTTGTGCGTGGCTACCATGCTGGACGTGGATATGGTACCGTTCCTCGACAATGCTCTTCTCGAAGACACCTATTAATCTAGTAGTAAATACAGCTTCATAGAGAAAGTGGTGTGATGGCCTTCGTAGTACTAACTATTCACAGTTTGATTTATCAACAGAGGCTTTAAACAGTGCTCCTTAGCTGTCTCCACAGTTGTAAGGGGGGCTGAAAGTCACACAAATTACCTTCTACTGGTAAGTGGTGTGCTGGCAAGTGGGAAAAAGATCACCATGAAGTCACATCAGGCCATATTACAAAAAATACGGGTAACACTCCGAGTGATCCGTTGTTGTGCTCCAGCGTTCAGCCTCTCACGGCTCAACATACTCATAACAGAGCAAGGCCCCCTGAATGTCGGTCACATCGGCAATGGTCTTATTCGGACTGTTTCCCCTACATATTCAAAACGTGGTTCAAGGTCGTGACCGTTCCCGGGACCACCAGCCGCCCCTGTTGGTTTGCTACAGCGCGGGTCCAGGCAAGAGATCCATCATCAACAAGACAAGAACAGACGGTTGGTGCTCCAGTGGCTTCGATTCCCAGGCGAGTGCTGGATGAACATCATCTTCCCTCATCGCTTCCTGTGTCAATCTACAAGTATAACCGGGTCCTTGCGGCAGATGCACCTTGGTGTTTGGTTTTTAACAACGTCGAGAGCCATGAGGCCGTTATCCAGCACCGGCCAACGGGTGGAAATGGAAAGACCCTCGTGACTAGCCGTAACAGCATTTCTGTGGCGGAGGGCGACGCCATCGCTTGTCGTTCAGGGAAAAGCAAGGTCCAGGCTCCGCCCAAATCGGGAATTTCTGCACGATGAAGCGTGGTAAGTACTAAGGACTTTTAAAGACTTTATTGGTACGACCTACACCAAGCTTCAGGCCTGCGTCTCGCCGGCTGGCTTGACCCCTAGCCCAACGAGAACAGCATCGAGCTCGACTAGTGCAAGACATAATTAAGGCCAGCTTCACGGACAATGTCGGCTACCACATCAATATCAACATTTGAGTCCTCGCCACGAAACCGATGCCAAAACTGCGAGCCCACTAAGAAGGCCTCATAGCGATTAGGAAACTCGTTCTTATTTCCTCATCCCATATCTCACCGAATCCTCACTTCTACACACTCGGCCTCCTCAAATCTCTCACCATCCATGGCGCCATGTACATAGGCCTCCCCCACAAAACTATACAGCCCCTCTCCACCACGCTCGTCTTTTCTCAGCACCAAAGGCTGCCTCCCACCCTTCACGAGCATCAATCCATCGCCCACCTTAGCGTCCCCCGGCAGCAGGGCCAAGGACCCGTCCTCACCACGACCCAACCGCCGCTCGTACACATGCTCCAGCAGGCAAGCGAACTCGCTGAACTCGCGCCACGTGCGCATCAGATAGCCCACGAATGCCAAGGGACGCAGCAAGCTATCGACACGCCATTCACGCAGCTGGAAGATGGTGCGCAGGCTGGCGCGCCATGTGTAAAAGAGCTGCGACGTTGCCTCGCGGCCCTCCGGAGCCATGGTGCCCGCGCAAAGCGTCTGCCAGTAGACGGCGAGCGGATCATAGGGAGCCGACGGCGGCGACGGCGTGTGCTGGCTCTGGCTATCCGGCAACAAGCGAGGAGACTCGCGCGCAAACTTTTCCCAATCCCAGAAGGTGGCCAGGTGCGGGACGACGGACGATAGGTTCCAGTACACCCACGCGAGACGGGCGCAAAACTGGCCAAGGGCCGCAAGCCGCGTTAGGAGTGTGTCTCCACGTTTAATGACCGGGATGTTGCTACTGTCGCGCTGGAGGCGGTGGAGGACGGGAGAGAGGTGCGTGATGGTTGTGAGCTCGTGGCCGCTAAGCACGAGGATACGGCCGTCGTCGGAGAAGCGGGGTGTGCACTGGGTGCCGCGCGAGGCGTGCGTTTGACGTTGTCGTCCGCGGGCGTCGTGCATGAGAGGATGAGGGCCGGCTGCCGCATTGTTCCAGTCCGGTACCCAAGATGGAAGAGTCTGGCTGGCCGAAGGGATAGCAGTAGCAGCAGTAGCAGGAAGCGTGGTAGCGCTGCTGGCTCCGAGCATGTTGAGGTCGGAAGATTGCTGCAGCAGCTGCCGGGCCGTGTGACAGTACACTTCGATTGCTGATAATCCGTAGTCAGGCTCGATCCCGAGGGTGCTAGCGCTGTCTGGCCTGTCTTCATGCTGGCCCCTGTGCATGAGCCCCAGTAGGCCATACACCTTGTCCCGAGGATCTGAGGCCTGCCGAAAACGACATCTGATCAAAGTTTCCAACAGGGCCTGTGCTGCCTGCGCTGGTGGCATCGCGGCGGATGGGCCAGAGAACGGCGGCTGTGAAGACGGCTCGGATCGCCTTTTCTTCCCTAGGGCGCTCATAGACAAATAGGGGACCACAATTGGATCGATAACTATCCCAAGCACCACAGGGTTCCAAATACCAATGGCGAGACCATAATCAACCCCAGCCTTAAATCGGGCCCAGTCCATAGTGAAGGTCCCTGTCATGATCACGGCCTGTGACGCGAGGACGAGTTCCTGGACCGTCCAGGTGCGGAACCACCAGCCGGCACAGGCGAGATGGATGACGCTGTAGTCGTCCCTGAAGCGGTCGAAGGCGGGGCTTTCTATGCGCTCCGTGTTGGTACACAGCTGCGATAGAGATGCATAGTCTAGGGTAATCTCGACAGTGGCGTACTGTCGAGTGGCCGCCTCAGCTGCCAGTTCTTCCACAACCTCGTATGCTTTTTTCGTAAAAGGGGGCCGGCTGTCTCCGAGCCACACGATAGTGCGGGTAGCGTTGCGATAGATGTCAGCCATGATGGAGACCTGGTGTCCTCTCTCCAAGACATCGGACTGGTTAATACAAACGGCGTCGACCCATAAAGTGCATGGTTGGTCAAGTTGCCGGATGTTGAGGAGGGCTGCCCGAAGATTGGTGGTAACCATGAGGGTTCGTCCATCGATTTGTATAGGTGTCAGATTGGCCGTGTCGCCCCAGACGTAACTCAACGCGTCATAACTCTGGAGTCGGCTGTCCAAGGAAAATTCAGCCAAGGTGCACTTGATGTCTTCTTGTCGGCTTCCTGGTAACAGCTGGAGCAGGCGAACCGATTTCGGGCCACGTGCAAGAGCTACGTACTTATACTCATTGCTGACAATCTCATTCCGAGTGCGGTCCTACTTTCCACCGTCAGTTCAAACTCCACGTTAAACACTGTCGCGCATTGCAACTATGAGGGGTCCTGGGGGAGCGGCGGGGCAGGACAAACTGGGGTGACCTCTGCCTTGGGATCATCTTCGTTGGTGTATCCCTTCCCAAAGAGCACTATCTCAATTGCCTCTTGCACCCCTTCCCACGTACGCTTTGACATGACTAGTGGGTCTAGACTTAGCGGGTATGCGCTAGGTTGGATTGCGTTCTAGACGCGTGAATGGAGGTGGACCGACCGAGCGACGGTGCGTTATGTTGCAGCGAGACGAAACCGCCCCTATCTCACGTGGATTGGATTGAATTTTTGTGCAAGGTTAGAATGGCACGTGACTCGCACGGCTCAGCACTCACTAGTGTACGGATGTCCATTTCAAAAGTTTTGATTAGGCGCTAAAAACGCCACCCCCTTTATTTACAAATCAGTGGCCACCTCCTTCTTCCGACCCTCTTTATATTCATTTCCTCCCACTAACTTGTTAATTTGTGTGACCTGACTGGTCTCAGTGAGGTCCAGTACAGGAGGTTACAGGGGGTGAGTCCCCTGTAACGGGCGCAGCGGAAGGCTTTGGGGGTACGATGACTGCCCGGGACGGGGTCAAAGGAAGCTAAGATCAGCAGACCAACCTGCTGTAATAAGCAGAGATACAGGGATCTATGCCCTGTAACAGGGTGACTACAGTGGGCTTTGCACAGAGATCACGAAGGTCAAAAGGTTGCCCGAAGGCTATATATAAACTATCTTGCTTAAGGTAGAAGAAAGGAAAGAATCTAACGCTAGTGACACAGGAGGGGAGATGGTTCTTTATAGGGCCCTCAGTGGGTGTGGGTCAATCTTACAGGGGGTGAGGGCCCTAAAACACAAAGGAAAGCCTATACTACAGAGGGAAAGGTGCTTACGTTAGCGCTGGAATCCAAAGAATTCCAGGGCAACGAGTTGGCTGGGCTGACGTGACAATGGTGCTGGGTCTACCCCTGTAGGCCAAGCCTACAGGTGGTGGGTCCCCGGAACTCCCCGTGGTTGTGGTGACTGCACTTTGCCATAGTGCAGTCGACAGCACTCCTAGGGCAGTAGATCAACTAGGCTACAGCACCCAAGGGTGCTGTAGCTACAGGGCAACTGGGCTGTAATTTCAACACAGTTAAAGGGAGGTAATAAATATAAAGAGGGTCAGAAGAAGGAGGAGGCCACCGATTTGTAAATAAAGGGGGTGGCGTTTTTAGCACCTAATCAAAACTTTTGAAATGGACATCCGTATACTAAGGAATCCTCTTAATCCAGGCCATGATTGCTGATAGCTCACTACGATCTTCTTTTTTTGCTTGGTGCTGAAAAACCCCCGCCCGCAGCGTTCCGGCATGTCAACAAAGAAGACATCTGGGGCGTGTTAGTTGAACAAATAGTTCCGTGCGGCTAGATCTGTCAGTTTCTGCATCGATGACTCAAGAAAGATTTCCGACAAAGAATTGTGTCCTGGCCTTTGCATTGTTGTGCACAAGTTGGGAAGTGGGCACTGGATGTTGGCATCAGTTCAGGGCGGGTGGGTCAACGCGACGGCCACTCACTGGCAGAGACATGGCAACGCAGTAGACGTAAAGGTTGCATTGTGCACCATTGTTGCAAACGCCAACCCTCCATCCGCCAACCTGCAGGAAAATAATGCTGCATGCGAGCATAGCCTGGCAAAAGAACGGCAGCTCTGGGGCTGAGTTCAGCTGCGGGGTTGCGCCCTCTCTTCCAATCTTCTCCGACAGCAGCTGCGTCAGCTCCTTCCCCAAGATGCCCAAAATCTTTGTCCCTCTGCACTGACAACCCTACCGACACCCCAGCTCCTGCCATCATGCGACTTCTCAACGTCTACTCCTTTCAGCTCAAAGAATTCCTCGACAGCAGCACCAGGTTCTACGCCATCCTCTCCCACCGCTGGGAGGAAGAGGAGGTCAGTTTCCAGGACCTTGTGTCGAGTGGAGTCACCTTCCCTCCAAACTTCGACCACGGAGAGCCCTCCCAAAACCGGACCATTGCAGCACTTGGGGCACCAGCATGCACGCGCAAGGGTTTCGCAAAACTTGTTGGGTTCTGCGAGCAGGCCAGGGCCGAGGGTTTCGAATGGGCATGGATGGATACCTGTTGCATCGACAAATCCTCCAGCGCAGAGTTGTCTGAGGCAATTAATTCCATGTTCCAATGGTACGCCGATGCGCCAACGTGCTATGCATATCTCAGCGATGTGTGCTCGGACCAAGACCCTGCCGCCGCCGCATCGTCCTTCCGGGAGAGCAAGTGGTTTTCAAGGGGATGGACCTTGCAAGAGATGATTGCCCCGGCCGACGTGGTGTTTCTTGCTTCGGACTGGAACGAGATAGGGACACGGCAGAGTCTGGCAGAAGTCATCTCAGAGATTAGCGCCGTCGACGTCGTCGTCTTGATGGAGCCGCATCGCCGGAATGAGTTCAGCTTTGCCCACCGCATGTCGTGGGCCGCGAGGAGAGTAACGACGCGCATCGAGGACCAGGCATATTGCCTACTTGGGCTGTTCGACATCAACATGCCACTTCTCTACGGCGAGGGTCGTAACGCTTTCGTGCGTCTACAGATGGAGATAATGGACGGGTCCGACGATACGACACTACTCGCGTGGAGTTCCGAGACGGTGGTTGATACGCCCCTAAGCAACCTGGATGAATTCCATGTTGACCAATGGGGAGGCAACCCATCCCGACGGATGACGGGACCTTATTCGGGACTCCTTTCCAACCATGTATCTGGGTTTCGCAACTGTACGGGCATGCTAAAGCTCCCATCTCAGTGGCGCCAAGCAGGCATGAAGGTCAAGAAACCGTCTATCAAGCTTACCGCGCCGGTCTTTGGGCCTCTGAATCCTTCGACAACTCGGCGCGGCAGCCTTGGCCCTCAGCAACTCTCCCCGAGACAGTCGAGGGCTCTTTGTCGCACCAGTCTCCAGTTTGACACACCGTTTCGGCACCTATGGAGATATGTCAGTCCCAAAATCGGCACACAAACTCCGTGGGGTGATATAGAACTTGCCCTAGTTGGGATGCGATCATGTTCTTGTAGTCTCGCTCCGACATCTGGGACATCATGTCACTGTGCACGCTACATCGGCATTCTCTTGCACCGGCCCTCGGGGGAGCTTGTCACCCGGCACCACTGGCCTTCGATGCTCACCGTGAGCTTGACCGCGGAACTGGAGACGCTCATGGCCTGGCCACTCACAACACTGCAGGCGGCAATTCGTTTTGGCGACGACCTTTCTGGAAGTCGGCTACCTAGCCGCTTAACGGTCCCCGCTGGGTACTCCCCCTATATTCCAAGAGATCGTGATGATGCCGTGCCCAGATTCTCCCACCGCCTCGACTTCAAGTACTATGGCCCAGGGAGACCGCCCTACCGGGTGGCTGTGGCGATGCCTCAACCTTATTGGTACATTCAATTCTGGGACTCTCCGGCTGAATCACCTCTTTCCGTGCTGTTCTTCCACTCTTGTCATGATGACCCCTCAGTACAGAACGTCAGGCTTCATCGGAACGAGATTGAAGAAGCGGCCGTCATTCAGGTCGCCAGGGGCCACGGGATGTCTGCCACAAAACAGCTAGGATTCTTGTCAGAGTCAAAAGTCCTCATTATTAGGGTGCAGCGAACGCCGTCCTACTATCTTTACTCACTTGAAGTTGGCGATGCGAAAGCCGTGCAAGTGCCAAAGCGCTGACTCGGTAGCGACCACACTCGTGCCTTAGTCCCTTATCAGAACCATTGCTTTCCTGGTTCATATACAGCCGATTTTATGCTACATGAATCGAGTTTTGCTTACTTTCGTTGTGCCTATGCTGCGGCAGGAGGGTGAATGCCATTCACCTCTCCAAGCCCGTGCGACCACCTGTTGTGCCCCTATTGTTGGTCTATGTACAACGAGATACAGGATCTGTACTTTGCCACGGATCGCGAATCGTGGATCATAGGCATTCCCATCTGGCTCTCGCTGGTTGTATCAAAATACTGACATTCTGTGTGGCAGACGACGATTGGCCGGACCGACTCGTTACCGGAAATACACAAGCTTCAGCTCAGGTGGCGGAGGTTATCCAATCCAGGTCCAGAAAATCAGCAAAACAGCGATAGTGACAGCAGCAACAATCAGACCCACTTACCAATTGCGCCACGCCCCAAAAGGGTGCCAAATTCCAAGTTGCCACCTGGAATTAATAATGAGTTACTCTTGATGATAACTGCACATACTGGCTCCAAATTGAGCGCTGATTTTACGTTGCGCTGTCATGCGATGTGACTGGGTGCATCTGTTTGATTCGGTCGATGCTGCTTCTGTACTCCTCACAGGTCTTGGCAACTGCTGATTTGACCAACCAGACCTTGCGCATCAGCCTTTTCGGAGGTTGGGGTGTGTGACGCTTCGATTATTGGGGCGATTTTCTGGACCTGGATCGCCCCTCCGTGGAGAATGTGGTGGAGGTGTATGCCAAGATTTTTGTGCGCAGGGAGGTTAGCTCTTCTTCAACTCCATTCTTGTCGACGACAAAGCGAAGGTTCATCGTCACCTGCGGTAAACATGGAAGCAAAGGTCCGCTCGTTCAACAACCTCCCGAGGCCCGAGATGCTGCCCAGCGGCCGTTTTCCCAGTCACTGGGTTTTCGGCGTCTGCCACATCGACATGCATCCGTCAGGCGACATCGTCCTGGCCCTCAACCCGCACTCGGATTATATCTGCCAGGCCGGACCGGCTCAGATCCTCTCGCTGCCCACGACGCGCGAAAAGGCCGAAGCCACCATCCCCTACCTTCTGGCTGCCTTCAACCCCGCGCCCTTGGACTCTTCGGCCCCAACCTGCGCGCCCTGGACCTGGTCCACCCTGGAGCCCGACATGGCACGGGCCATCGAGGACGGGCTCAGGAAGCACGGCGTGAAGCCCGCGCTCTGCAAGGTGGGCGTCTGCACGGCCGAAGAGCGGGATGCTCTGGAGGCCGCCCGCGCCCGCTTCGTCGGCAAGATGGAAGAGCTCGTGGAGCGCGCGGACCGAGGTGCGGCCTATCCGGGCGATACCACCATGTGCCACGGCTGCGTCAAAACCCGTGAGTGCTTCTTCCAGCCGCTCAAGAAGTGCGGCCGCTGCGGCCAGGCCGCCTACCACTCGAGGGAGTGCCAGAAGCAGCACTGGCCGCGCCACAAGCGCGTGTGCTGCGCGCCCGGTTCGGCCCCGAGCAGCCTCGACGCCTTCGGCTACTACAACTCCAAGGCCCGTACCGACCCGGAGGCTCGGGCCCTGATGAGCTCGCTCCGTCTCGGCGGGCCTCAAGACCGTGGGGGAACAGCGTGCGCCCCCCCCCTCCCAGACCCAGACTCGTGCTTGATAACTTGAACTGACAGTTGAGTCTCTAGCCTGCCTCTCCATCGCCTCGTCCTCACGGGCCAGGACACGCCCGAGAATATGCGGCTGCTGTTCGGCCCACAGTACGAGGGCAGCCTCGAGAAGGACCACGAGGAGGCCCGCATCGGCTTCCTGCTCGACCCGCCGCCCGGCTCTCCGTGGTACGTCCTGAACGCCCACATGGGCGACCCCTCGCTCACGCGAGCCTTGCGGCCCGCGACCGAGGGCGAGAGGCAAAAGGTCGAGGAAGCCAGAGAGTTGCAAACGCTGATCCGGCGGAGGGTGGGCGCCGGGAAGTCGCCTTCCGCGGCCGACATGCGCGCCATCGTTGAGCAGGCCTTTGGGTCGGACTGGGCCTTACACCTACAGACCTACATGGTCGCGGCGAATACCATGGACCAGGGCGTTCCGGCTGGTGGATACACTTGAGTAGCACTTGAGTAGCGCAAGGCTTTTCAGTTGCGGTATCTTGATGAAGCAGGAGATTAGCTACATAGCAATATCATTATGACCTCACCTTTATCAAGATAAACCAAAAGTTGAGCTAGCCAACAGGTGAACATTCTATTTCTTTTGCGATGCAAATCCAAGTCTCAGAATCAGATTGATCCGAAGCCAGAAAAGACCTAGCTAGATCTAGATGTAGAGCTGGATTCTTTTTCCCGCTAGAGACTAAACTAAAACCGCCAGCCGCATGCTTATGAGGGAAGGAATGCTCTGCCGTCTACTTGAACCAATCCGAACAGCGAAACGGGCCGTTCCCGAGGTTACATGGCAGGAACTCGTTGCATTATATTTGCATTGTTGCAGTAACACTAACCCGCTTCTATGGTTTTTGTGAAGAGGGGATTAGTGAGGGCCAGCAGGAAGTAGATTGCGAATATTCCGGTCCGACTGACTGCGAGGTATTTATTTATGTTCTTTTTCTTTCCTGCCTAGATACTGAATCCAATCCAATCTTGGCTCAACTCTTTTCGTTGTAATAAAAAAAAAAAAAAAAAAAAAAAAAAAAAAAACCATTATCACCATGAGATTCCCCTTCCTCACCGCGTGTTGGCTTTCTCTTTACTTTTTCGGCGGTGCCCTCTCCAACCCCAGCTCAAAAAAAGCAAACCCAAGCCGACTCCCCACTATCAAAACCAGCGATGGCATCCACCTAACCTACAATCAAACCGGCCCCCCTCACGGTCCACCGCTGTTATTCATCCCAGGATGGCGCCAGGCCGCGATAGAATGGCACAAACAAGCGACGTATTTCTCGTCGGTCGGTTTTCGGGTCATCACTTTTGACTTGCGCGGACATGGCGATTCCGAAGAGCCCGAGTTTGGATACCGAATCAGTCGCTACGCTGCGGATCTGGAAGATGTTCTTGTGGGATTGAACCTAAGGAAAGTTAGCTTGGTGGGCCATTCCATGGGCTGTTCTATAATTTGGGCTTGGTGGGATACATACTCTGGATTCTCATCATCAAGGGAGAGGGTGAAGAAGTTGGTTTTGGTTGACCAACCGGCCGTGACGGGACGGAATCCCGAATGGACAGACGACGAAGCCGCAAGGTTCGGTGCGGTTTTCACACCCGACGCGGTATACCGATTAGCAGCAAACATTTCAGAAGAACTAGCGCCGCTCGTAAAAGGGATGTTTACCCCCGCGGTATCGGAAGGGGATCTAGCATGGGTGTTGGAACAGAACCGCAAAATGAGCGACGCGAATTCCGGGGTGCTACTTCGAGATCATGCGCTCAACGATTGGCGAGATGTGCTTCCCCGGATCACCAAGCCGAGTCTGGTCACTGCGGGAGAGGTGAGTCTTTTTCCGCCAAAAGGGGTGGAATGGGTCGCAGACCAGATCCCGGGGGCAGAGAAGTATACTTTTTCAAAGGAGGAAAAGGGGAGCCATTTTGTTTTTTGGGAAAACCCGGGGGGGTTCAACAAAGTGGTGGAGAAGTTTTTGAGAAAGTGAGACAAGATATACCTAGATGGACTGTTGACTGAAAAGAAAGGAGAGGTTCAAGATGTCTAGAATTGTGGGTGCATATTCGGTTTCAAATTGCTATTCAAGGTAGACTACAGCCTAGTTGTCTGCGACGAATCTGGGCACACGAAATTTCCTTTTTCGTTCATCGTCCTAAGCTAGGGTAAGCTGTGGCCGATTTGTCCTGAGCTTCCCCTGATTCTTCACTAAGCTAAAGTAATCCTATACACCGCTGCTACACAGCCCAAAGGGCCCCTTTTCAGTCCCCGGCTAAAGTTTCCTATCGATGGAAAGCAGGCTCCGGGAGCCAGGAGGCTCTCGAACCTTCTAGATGGTTCAGAACAGTAGGGTACGCAGCCAACCTCTTATGTGCCACAGCGCTGGAAGCCCTATGCTCAGTAGTGCCAAAGGCTATACCTTAGCAAACGAGATATCGAGACACCGGTGGCGTGGTATAAAAATGATCCGCCTTTCAAGTACAAGCTGGAGCGGTTCATTAACAGCGGAACCGTCGACCGCGATCCAAGCGATCTATCAATTTATTGCATTCTAACAGCAAGAAGTAAAACCAGGAGGTTTCAATAGCGAATTTTCTAATATTTACACCCAAGGGGCAGGTCGTAAGCAACACGTTTCGACCATCGTATTACTTCAAAAATTCCTGTACAGAGATTATAGGTATGGTATGTAGAAAATAAGCGCTCTCTTATTCGCTTAAACTGGGCGGCTTAACGTACGAGCTTAGCTACCTGCTATAAACAGAATTCGTATTATAATAATTCGCGGAAAGGCAGGGACCAGGTTTTGGGACTGCCAGTCCGTACTCTCCGCACAGTAAAACTATTATAAAGCCCAATTCTGGGCCTATTCGCTAGAGTGCCGAGCTGCGTCCGACCAATCGTCCGGTATCAAAGCTTCCAAGTTAGTCTTAAGCCCAAATTTAAGCCCAAAATACACCAGTACATGCCCTAGAATGGCACACAATACCCCAGCTCAGATTTTAGGATGGTACATAACATCCCAGCTCGGAATTTGGAATAGTACATAATATACCAGCACTAATAGGATATCTCAGAATATACTAGTACATGCCTTGGGATAGTACACAATATCCCAGCTCGGAATGGTAATTCAAACTCGGAAATCGGAAATAAGCGAACAGTGTTGACCTTGTCTGGAATTATACAGCCGATTCCCCCGTGTGCGAATCCTGTAAAACCTTCTCAACAAGTCTGCTTTACGTGTTTGATGGAATGTGAGTTTTCAGGATGCTGACCGCTTTCGACGAGTGTAGCTTAGCCCCAAACAATATCAAATCTGGGAACAATTGTAAGGAAATACCCCTAGCACACCAACAACCACCACCTTGTATTTAGATCACGACCCTCACCCACCTTTCAGCTCAGGCCAGGTTGAAATCTTAACCCCTTGCCAATTCTTGCTCGCCACCATTGTGACCACCTTGATCAAGCGTACCTGCTTTTCCTTACACTAGATCGTATGTCGACCAGTCGGGAACCTATGATGGTATCTCGGGTATTCGCCGATCAGGAGGTTGCCGCGGGACTCCAAGAATATTTAGGTTTATGGTCTGTGTGATGATATTTCTGGCAGCCGCTATATAAGCTTCGCGAGACGTGCAATAGTAGTTTGCGACAATGCCGTGGCACCACTAGCCTGTTAGTTACCCCGCGACACTAACCAAGTCTTCTCCTCGAACTGCATGACCTTTATTCTACTATCCCCCGCCGCCCTGAGAACTTTGTCTCGGAAAAGAGCTCTTAGGAGACTTGGTTCTTCGCTCCTTACACCGGATCTAGGGTGATTTCGACTTGATGATCATTGGCTGGGGCATGGGCGGCGGCGGCGTCCTGGCTGACGACCTGGCCGAGAAAATTGGCCAACAAAAGAGAATTTTGGTGCTCGAAGCTGGTGCCTACCTTTATCTGACCCACATTTACAATATCTATCGCTTCCCCAACTCCAGCGCCGCGAAAAACTTCGCCTGCACAACATTTAGCCAGGGCGGGAGTGAAGGAACCAAAGATTACATCCACGAGCGACCTCAGCTGAACTTTGGAGGCCGCTCCATTTGGTGGAGCGGGTTGATCCCTGAAATTCAGCCGTGGGAGCTACAATTCTTTCCCAAGAGGGCTCGGCAGGATCTCCAAAATGGACTTCTCGGCAAGGCCAGCGTAAGGATGAAAGAGTCTAGCTCCATAGGAACCGTTGCTCAGAAGATTGTGAAATTTTTTTTAGCAGAGCTATCTGGCACTAGGGCATGTGTTTGCGTAGCTGAATTAGTGTATACATAGTGTGATGAGAGAAAAGTTCCCTGACAGGATCGCGCAGCCAAAGAAGTCCTTCGGTGAGCATTAGGCTCCCGATGCCATGTATAAAGATGGCCCAAAAAGGCTCGCATTTTGAATATATATATATATATAAAAGCCATTCTGGAACATTGGAGACTTGATCAGACGCAGCAATCTGATACCTGCTGAAGGAAAAGGGGTAATGGAGGTCTTAACCGTGGTCCGTCGTAGCATGGCAAAAAGTGTGTCAAGAGCCGGCAAATGTTGGTCCAGATGCAGCCAATCAGCACACCCTTAATTGTCACACAACATACCCCTCACCGCCGATTCGTTGTCCAGGCAGCATGGTGATTGTGGTGGGTGGTGTGATGGAAAGCGATGACTTGTCTGATCATGCCATAGTTAGCATTTCCGCCTTCTACCGCTACAGCTAACCACTTGTTGACGCCTAATCCACGGTGTTTTTGCCCTTAGTCATCGGCTTAGTTCACGAACCTGGCCCAAACCAAGGCCTATTCTAAAGACACAAGACCCGATTTCACAAGAGCTTCGTCTGCCCTACCGAAATGCACTCCATTGACGCCGTGCTGCTCCCCGATGTTTTCTCCCGCGAACTCGTGAAACTCGGCCACATCCTACGCAACCCCCTCGAACCGACGGTGAGAAATTTCATACCGTCAGACGAAGCACTGAAGGACGCCGCCCTCGAGAAATCCGAGGAGCACCCGACCGAACCTTTCCACGCAACAGTCGCTCTCGACAGGAAGGGATCATTTTCGGTCAATTTCACCCGGTTTTTGGGCGTGGGCGCGTCGGGAGAACATTCCGACTTCCTCGAGATCGAAGCGGAGAAGCTGACAGAGCAGTCCTTCGTGAACGCTGATGCTGCCCTCGCTAAAATATGCCGGGGAAACACGGCATTGGAGGAATGGATCAAGCCGTTTGCCGTGCACCGAAAGCCGGTGTACTTCGTCATCGGCATCCAGACGCTGCACAAAGCCAAGTTCAGACGGGCTATCGGAAAGGGCTCAGCCGTTGAAGCATACGCTAAGATCCCCGTTGATGCGTCGGCACAGATGCCGGTCAACGTGCGCGCCCAGCTGACCCGCGGAGGGACTGGCACTTCGGAGGGCACCGTGAGCGGGGTGTTTGGGTTAAAGGTGCTGAAGGGTACGTGGTCTATCTTCAAGGCTACCGAACTGCCCAGCTGGGAGGGAAAGCCGTACTGGACCTGGGTGTATGAGAGAAAGGGAGGCGCAGATGTGGAAAAGCTTACCGGCCTTGGCCTGCATGAGATGGACCAAAGTGATCTGGAAGAGCTGCAGAAGGAGCGGTGGAGTAACGAGGAAGAGGATGCAGAGGACGATGATACCGAGGATGATGATGCGTAAAATGCTTGAGTTAAAACACTGGCCTGCGTCAAAGTGCCCTATACCAATCAAGTATCCGCAGCTTCTGGGCAACAACCGCTTGTTTCTGACCTTCTCTACTGTCAAGCGGTTTGGGGAACAAATGTGAAACGCCTCGGAACGGATGACGCCGACTAATACAACAGATCGGCCCTAGGGATATTTTGCCCGCCGCACGTGAAGGCTGCGCCATGGCATTGCAAGACACACAGCAGGTGTACGGAAGCGTCCTGGCCAATTACAAGAAAAAAGGCTATCCATAGGTTGTCTGCCCCCAAAAAGTGGTTGTTGATCGGGTCGGTTTCTTTAGGTCAGGTGATACAACCCGCCGCCTTCTGCCCCGCCCGAAAAGCAGCCATGAACTGATATGTGCTCACTGGTGCGCATCCCCGTACATGCGAGATAAAACGCAACATTGCCCGCCCCGCGCGAATTTAATCCTGCGCAGTCCAAAACGCTTGACAACTCTTGGGGCCGCCTCGCCTACTGTCGCAAAAAATGGCGGCGCAACTTGACGAAGCGCACGTGGCAACGCAGTTCCTCAACGAATACCGTGAGTCCGGGGAGTTCGCATTGCTGGAAGCGGCTATTGAACACCTCATACCGCCGCTCGAAGGCTTCCAGCTGGAGCCTGGAGACCCCGGGACCTTTGGGGGGCTCTGTTTTGTGCTCGCGCAATGCTTGCGGCTCCGGTTCGACCGGGGAAAGGATCCAGCCGAGATTGCAAATGCCATTAATTACGCAGAGCTCGCTCTTGAGAATTTCCCAGAGCTTTCCGATCACGACGCGTGTTTACTGCGGGCAGAGAGGAAGGCACTTTTGTGGCAGTGCCTCCGTAGCCAAGACGACAGCCTCAGCTGCAAGGACCCTGAAGCCTCCCAGAAAGCATTTAGGCTTGCTGAGGAGATTGAGCAGGACCTAGAGCACCACCGTGTCGAGGGTCAACCCCGCATCGAGTCCACCAGAAGGCGAGGATTATCCTATCAGCTACAATGGGAAAAGAATGATGAACTGGACCACCTCGCAACGTCGCTGCAGTTGGGCCAGCAAGTGCTCGCACTAGTGGAAAACTCGCCTCCGGAAGCCCGCAGCGATGCGCTCAGCGACATGGCATTCCGGTGGCAGAGGGCTTTTCTCTGCTTCGCCGAGTCCCGGCAAGCTGGGACCGAGGGACTGCTGCTCGAATGGGAATACGCAGGTTTGCTTGCCCCAGTGATGCTCAAGGATTCCTTTGAGCTTGACGTCCACCGGCCTCTCAAGCGCATCGAAAACGTCATGGAGTTCTGCTCCAACATCGGCCTCCTCCCACGTCAGGACAGGGGCGCGATGTTGTGTGCGGTATCTGACCTGCTCGACGAGTGCATCTTGCTGCTGGACGACGCCATGCAAACGTCTCTCGAGTTCGATCTTAGGGACCATGCCAGCAGCAGCTATGGCCTCTCGCGTTTAGCTGCGGCTGCGGCTCTCGAAAAGGGAGCGAGCGTTTACCGCGCCCTTTGCCTGCTCGAAAAGGGCCGTGGCCTCTCAAAGTCGGCGTTGCACGGCAACACATATACCAAGGAGCTCCAGCAGCGAACTGATATTCCGGCTGAGCTCCGAGCGCAGTATCTGGAAGCGCGAAGGGAGCTCCGGGATGCCATCTCTGCAGAAAAACCATTCCGCCATCGTCAAACCTTGCTGAGGAGCCTCAGAGCTGCCGAGGCGGCAGTTCACTCCGCCATTGGCACCGATAGATTCACAGATGGCCTTAGTCAACAGTCCATTCTGGAGCTTGCGTCTACCTATCACGTTGTTGTCATCAACATGACAAGTGCTCGGAGCGACGCCATAATCATCACCGACGACGGCTTCCAGACGGTGCCGCTGCCCGACGTCAGCGAGCGCGAATGGATCGACCCGAGCTTTGAGATACAACATCGTCTTGCCCAGGATAGCGAGGAACTCTATCACGAGGCGCACGAACTCATCTTGAGTTTCCTCAGGCGGATATGGACGTCAGTCGTCAAGCCAATTTTGGACAAGCTGCAGATACGCCGTCAGACTGGCCCCCTGCCCACCTGGCCGCACATTTGCTGGATCCCGACAGGGGTGCTGAGCTTATACCCAATCCATGGAGCAGGTTTGGGGCTTCACAAGAAGAGCAACACGTTCAACTACGTCGTCTCATTCTACGCACCCTCAGTAAGAAGCCTCGTCAACCGAAGGCGCGCCATTTCGCAACATCACATTTCGGGTGTGGTTTCCCAAGCTCCGCCCTCAGCTGTGGTGTTGGCCATGGTTGAAACTCCTGGCATGCCCCCTGAGGACATCTGGGAGAACCCTGAGGACGCCCCAGAAAGACTCAACTGGCCTGTTCTCCGCTATTCCTGCGAAGAAGTCGAACTGGTTCATCGTGTTTTCCCGCTGGCTGATATCAAAGACATTACCGAGCTCAATCCAACGACAAAAGAGGCAATCACGGCGCTGGAGGCCGGAGCGCCGATCATTCATCTCTCGTGTCATGGCTACGTCAACTACATGTACCCCACCAAGAGCATGATTCTCTTCTGCGACTGGGAAGACGATCCGCTTACGGTCAAAGTGATTGACGCGTTGAAGATCAAGTCGGAGCTCGTTGTGCTGTCAGCTTGCTTCACGGCCAATAGCGGAGTTGACGATCTGCAGGATGAGAGCATTCAGCTGACGTCGTCTTTCTTTGAAGCCGGCTTCCAGCGGGTCGTTGGTTCGTTGTGGGGGGTAGCACAGAGGCAAACTAGAGACTTCGTCGACGAGTTCTATAAGTACCTAGGTGGTCACCACGAGGGGTCCATCACCACACGGTGCGTTGCGGAGGCTTGCCACGTAGCGGCATTGGAAGTTGGAAGACGCTCCGTGAGCGACGCGGAAGTCCGGGGCGAGCCATTACACTGGGCGCCGTTCATTTGCGTGGCAGTATAGTTCGATATAACAGCTGAATGTTTTACACCAACTTTGCTAAATCTGACGTCTTTGGTTCCAGTTTTATGCTGGATCGTATCGTTGTGTTGGGATATGATGATAAGTTCAGGGTTGAAAAACAGGAGGGTTTGTAGGAGGTGTAAGCACGAGACTTAGAGAACAAAGATCTTCAGCGCTTAGGTAAAGTAGTAATACGAACATACGAAGGCTGCTAGTTTCATAAATGGGACACATTTTGGCCATTTTTTATATTTGGGACCAGTTCTGGGCCCCCTCGGTTAGAGTTGAGAGATTCGCAGGCTGCGGCGCAGCCTGTCGAAAATGGTAGTTAGGGTGGGTGAGTAAAGGTGAGCCAGCCTGAGCGAATACTGAGCAGCGACTGAGCCGAGCCTGAGCAAGGGAGAGCAACGTCACGTGCGTGAGGTACGAAAAAGGAAATTCCGGGTGCCCAATAGTAAACAGTGAACAGAGAAACTACTTCCTCCGCCTGTCCAACCAGTAAATGAGAGCAAAGAGAATCGCACACGCTCCAGCTGTGCCCGCTACGAGACCAAATCCCAGGAGATGTTTTGGTGCATTTTCCGCGGGAAACAAATACGCACCGTAGATATTCCCCGTCTGTGCCGTGGCTGCCATGACACCAATGGAGAATGCGCGAACCTCAGGCAGAGCCTCGCCAAATAACTCGGCGATATAAGCCAAGGTCTGTGAGAAAGCGCCCCATACGCTGCCTGTCATGAAGGCAAGAAAAACATAGCGTGCTTTAAAGTCGTAGACAGCACAAGTCAGGACAGCCATGATGGTCAAGAGGCCCATGCCGCCGATGATGAGAAGCGGTCGGAGTCGGGGGATGCGGTCACCTAGCAGCCCACTTGCTAGGGAAAATATAAAGCCCACAACCCAGATGGGCACCGTCATGTACTGCGCCTTGATGGGGTCGAGATAGCCCAGTCCTCGAACGAGAACGGGGTAAAAGTAGGCCATGACGAGGGTGGCGCTCATGAACTGTGAAGGTTAGTACGAACATCTAGGACAAGAGAAAAAGAAAGAGAAGGAAAAAGGACAAGAAGGGAACAGAAGGGGAAGAGGAGAAGGGGAGGAGGAGAAAAACCCACACTCGAAGCCACAGCAATCGCCCAAGTCTTCCAATCCCCACTGGACCTCTTCACTGTCTCCCACACTCCCAACCTTGTCTGTCCCGCATTTTTACCATCGATCTTGATATTCGCCAGCTCGATCCTTTTCGCCGCAATATGCCTCTCCCCTTCCGTCAACCGCGGACAGCTTGCGGGATAATCCGGTAGTATAAAAACCGCCGCGAGCGCAACACAACAGGTTACACTCCCTTCCACAATAAAGAGCCATCGCCAACCGCGGATTCCCCTTGCCCCTTCGAGGTTTTCCATGACTCCGCCGGCGATAAGGCCCCCGAATGCTCCGCCCATTTGTGCCGAAGTAAGGAAGAATGCCATGCGTTTACCGATTTCAGAGGGAGTGTACCAGCAGGAGAGGAGGAACGTCGCGCCCGGGGTAAGACCGGCTTCGAGAATGCCGAGAAGTAATCTCGTGACAAGGAGTTGCGGGTAGGTGGAAACGGCGGCGACGACAGCAGTGATGATACCCCACAGGAACATGATGGCGGGAATGTACAGTGAAGGACGGGTGCGTGCGAGGATTATGGTGGAGAGGGGGACCCAGGCTAGGTAGCCGACTGTATTCTCGTCAGTATAAGGTTGAAGAGATGGATGGGGTTACGACTTACAGTAGTAGGTGATAATGGCGAGACTGAATTGGTTAGACGAGAGGCTCATGTCTTTGGTGAGGCCGGCGATGTTGGCATTGCCGAGACTAACTATCTATTAATACTGAACTTGTCTGAGAACATACTGGGTACGAGAGAACTCACTTTGCGCGGTCCATCCATGATAGTAGATTCATCAACCACAGCATGGGAAGCAGGTAAATGTCAATCTTGCGAACCACTTTTTTTTCTTCTTCCCCTGTCCAGTCCTTTTCGCTCACACCGCCGCCGGGGTGGGATTCGACTTCGTGATCGAGGGATTTTTCCGAGCCCATTTTGTGTTCACTCTAACCGAGGCTAATACAATTAGGAATTGTTGAACAACGAGAAGGAAGAGAGGGAAAAAGAAGAAAAAAAAGGACAGCGAAAGGCTCACGCTTTTATCTTTCGGGTTCCCACGGTCTCGACCATTGACATGCATACAATGCAGACACGAATGCAGACAAATCTTGGACCACTCTCACCAATGGGCCCATGAACCCATGAACCCATGAACAATCACGCGTCCCCCAGAATCCAATCTAATCTAATCCCACTCGCATTCTCACATATCCAACGACTTGGCTTCCCAACCTGTCGGAGCCCTATTCCCTTTCCGCTCGGGCGCGCAGAAAGTTGCAGCAGATTGCTAACGATATGTGGTGAATTGTACCCCCACCTCTGGGACTTGTGGGTACGCGTGGGCAATTGGGAGAACTTGGGAATATTTCGGAAACCGAGAGCTGCACGTCGGATGTGTGTGATGCTGGCGTGAACTGCGAATCCCCCCCCCCTGCACAGTTCTTGCCAAGAGGAATGGCCAAGGTCATTTGTTTTTCTCAAAGTACTCCGCAGGTACGAATAGGTATGTACTTTTGAGTTTCGAGGTGGTTGGTTTGTTGGTTTATTGGTTGGTTATCTAGTGTCATGTTTAGTGTGCATGGTATATGCAAAGGTCCCAAAATCGGTGTTATGAATACTAGTGGAATGAACGTGTGGGAGGGAGGGTGTGGTGAATCCTGGTGGCTGGAATTCTGGGACCCCGGGCGCTGAGTGCATGCTTAGCGGAACCAGACCGTTGACAGCGGAAGTGGGACTGTCCCAAGGACTTTGGCTTGGCTTAATCTAGTTGTCAACGAGGTAATCAACCTGGGCTTGAAACATACACACACATATATATATATAGTTATATAAAGAGACTGGTTATAAGTTGGTTTGAAGTTGTCATTATGAAATCAAAAAAAGTCCTATAATAATAACCGCTGCGCCATGACAATACATGAACAAATTGATAACATGATCTTGACTGCCAGGCATGCACAGAACATTTGCAAAGTATCTGCTTCACAAAGTAAGAACATATTTGCAATGAATCATCCAACTCTCGTCGCTCTACCACACTTGAGAAGCTGAAGATATCGGAAGACTCTATTTGGTTTCCCGGCGTGATGCATCATGCAGCCTGTCGGTCTGTCTGTCACGTTACACGACACCTACCGAAACCAACAACCTGTACCCCTCTCTTTCTGATTCAGATAAATATCCTCGGCGAATTGCTGCAGTTTTTCTTTCAATCTCATCAGCACTCTCACTGCACCTTCACTATCAGTACAAACTTCACCTGTCTACCAACAAATATCCATCCCCATTTCACCCCAAAGAAAAGAGAGAGAGAGAGAGAGAAAATGGCCCCCCAATACGACAACATTGGCTCACAATACTCTCTAACCAAACTCCTCCCCGTGGTCCGTCTCGAAACCGCCACCCTTCACGCTATCCTCTCTCCACATCTCCCCTGTGCGCGCGCACTCGACCTCGCTTCGGGAACTGGGCATATCTCGCGAAGTCTGGTTTCCTGGGGAGTATCCTCGGTTATCGGCGTGGATGTTAGCCCTGCGATGGCTGCTGTCGCGCAAGCCGAATCTGCTCTCCTTCGCACGCGAGAAACGGTGACAGATTTGGAATTCACCGTAGGAGATGCAGTCACCCTCGGAAAACTCTCTCCCGAAGATAAAGGGTTTGAGATTGTCGTGGCTGGGTGGTTACTAAACTATGCGGCAAACGAAGCCGAGTTAGTTGGCATGTTTAAAACTGTTGCCGAGAATCTCAACGGTAGGGGAGAAGGTGAAGGAAAAGGGGGGGTGTTTGTGGCCATCACATTACCTCCCAGAAAAAGAGCTGAATTCGACGCGTTTGCCGCCTCCATGAATGATCCCCAGCTAGACAAGCGGAGGCGAAAGTGTTTTGGAGTGTCGTATGATTATCATACCAAAGTGGACAATGATGGATGGGAGGCAAATGTGGCCATGCTAAAAGAGGATGGAGAAGAGAAAAGGTTTGTGATGAAGGGATATCATTTTCCCACAGAGGTCATTGAGCGCGCGGCGAGAAAGGGGGGATTGCATGGCAAGTTGGAGTGGAGAAATGTCAAGATGGAGGAAGAGATGCGGGAGGATGCGATTAAGGATCATGGAGAGGAGTTTTGGAACGAGTATTTTGAGATTGGGCCGCATTTTGGCGTGTTGGTTGTGGAGGGGTCCTGAAGATGGTGTTCGAGTTGGACCTTATTAAGGCTTGTTTTGCTACCACTCTGAAATGACATTCACATATCGCTACAATCAGGTGATCACTTACCTTTTTGATGACTTTTCTTTTCTTTTCTTTTCTTTTCTGTTTTTTTTTTTAGCCAACATCTAGTCAGTGTCCTCAGCGGGATTTCCAAGCGTCCACCCAGCGTCAATCCGGCACTCGCTTAGAGAGGAGGGTATACTTGATTATCACAAGTGGCTCATATAAAAAATCAGTTGTCTTCTATACTCCAGCATTCCCCACATTCCGGGCCCTTGTCAATATCGAGCATGTTGTCAACCGAGTATTACTGTCGGGGTACCTTGCTTTTCAGGAGTGGTGTGGTGTCTGAGAGCGTGTCAAACGACATTTTCAGGAGGGGACCGCTTCGTGAGGCTGATGAGCCGATGACTTGCATCTGAAAACGAGGTCAAAGCGGTCACTTCGCGGTGGCCCTGCCAAATAGAATAGGTAAAGGCTCAAGTGACCCCGCAACCAACATGCTCTCCATATTCTCAACGCATGTTTCTTTTTTATCTTCCACCCAATTGACATTCCTATCTAGGTATTCGCAGGCACAATGGGAGATGCAATGGAAAGACACCGGTATTCGCTCTTGGATCTACCCAACGAGATGCTCACCGAAATCTTCAGCCAGCTCTGCCACCATTGTCACCCTCCCGAACCTTCCTGGCCTCTCCCGCACAAACCCAGTCTTGCCGCCTTGTGTCGGGTTTCAAAACACACCTCAAGTCTAGCCACGCCGATTTTATACCATTCTCTTGATGGCGGCCGAGTATTCATGTTTGAGACCCTACGATTCCTAAACACAGTTTTCAAAAGACCCGATCTCGCCGCTCACGTGCGAGTGTTTGCCCCCTTTGTCCGGAGACGATGCGTCAAGGAAATAACCCCGGAATTGATCCAAGTCCTCAACGACACATGTCGTCTTCTTCGCGTCAATCCTCGATCATACAATCCCCTGAGAAGGGAGTTATGTATCGCAGTGTTTTTAAAAGAACTCGCCCTCCGCGCGCCCGCCTTGGCGGAGTTGACTCTTGTACCCATCCAGCTTGCCACCTGCAGCGAGGAACAAGACGCTCTCCGGAGTCTAGCCACCGACCCAACCCGGCCGTTGCGCAATCTCAAGAAACTCGACCTATACCACGAGACGGAATCCGAAAGTTTGTTTGCCCTGGGAGATCTCAACATAGATTTGCTTTTAGCTGCCGCGGCCAACAACTTGGAGTGTCTCGAGCTGAATGGGTTTCACCTCGTATCCTCATCTCCATCTCGACTACCGGTCTTACCAAATGTCCGGGAAGTGGCCCTCACGCTATGTTCACTGGATTCTGGAAATCTCGGGAATTTAGTCAAGATTCTTACCAACTTGGAGAGGTTTAGCTACACCTCCAAGGGAGAGCCAAATATACCTACGACTACCGCTACAGATGCCCTAACCGACGATGGCATAACCACAGAAGAAGAATTCAACCCCGCCGAAGCAACAATACAGCTCTATCGACGCCGGGAAACGCTAAAACACATCAGCCTGGGAATGCCCTGGTCTTGCCATCAGTGGTTCATGTTTGGGACAGAGGAGATCACGCGCAGTTACGCAGGGTTTAGTACCCTAGAATTCCTGGAGCTGCATTCGTCGAATATTTTCGCCCATCTCGACAACCACAAACATGAAGCATCTCAAACTTTTATTCTCGACCAAAGTTTTCACACTGGTGTCTCACTGGAAGAAAAGCCGCAACCTCTGCCTCTCCCTTTACATCTCAGCTCCGACAACCACGGACACGGCGGGATATTAGTGGAGCTGATCCCCCCTTCGCTAATGCACCTCATAATCCGCGGACCCTGTCCATACCACGAAGCCGCGGCACTAGCATCCGCAGCGACAGTAGGCGGGCGTTTCCCTCAGTTAAGAACAGTGTCATTCGAGGCGGTAGTTCCGGCGATTCTGCGAGAACATCAAATGTACAACATGTGGACCATGGATAGGGAATGTTGGGCGAATCTAAAGGGGTTGGTCTCGTCTGTAGAAGAAGAGGATGGTGGTTTGACTTTTGAATGGCTCGTTTGATATCTCCCTGCCTTTCCTCTCATGAAATTTTGTTAAGGGAGGGCTTTGCATAGGTAATGTAGGTACCTAGGTAGTAAAACTTACAATATTCTGCAAAAAAGCAGCCACCTGACTGTCAATAAGGACACACATGCAAAATAATACCTAGGCATACACTAGCTTTGACTTGTTTCGATCAAGTGACCTCCGGGTTATGAGCCCGGCGCGCTTCCGCTGCGCCACAAAGCTGATACTTGAATCAGTTTATCATCCATCATATACTTACTGCCCTAGGCTAGAGAAAAACGAAAAGTTAAAATAAAAAGTAAAGTGCCACAATGAGGCAGGAAAAGAGTTGGTAAATGGAACATGACAAGGTGAGATTGTGGAATGGCTGCCGCCCCACGGCTGCCGTCCCAACGTCTGGCAACAAGGCTACCTAGTCAAGGAGAGCCGGACATGATAGCAGACGGGAAGACTTTCAGTGGCTGCCGAGAGACGTAATTGGGAAGCAACTGTCTCTCATATAGAAGAGTTAGAGAAACTCACAAGTTCTAGTTGCCCAAAGAATCATGCCAGTGGACCTGTCCTCGCGGTACCACCTCTCCTTGTTCACGTTTCCAAGTCCATTCGTTTAGATCTCCTTGGTTTCCTTTAATGAAAAGGGGCATGAAACTATGAAAGACGCTAAGTCTCCGGTTTTCTTGAATGCCAGGCTTCCATGGCTTTGTTGTCTCAAATTGGATTCAGGGACCTCCTGATGGGGCTGGGTAGTGGTGGTTCCTTCTGATGTATCTTTTGTTGCCGTAACGCTGTGCTCGTCGCTGGTTACGCGTAACTTTGTGGACGACAGTACTTCGCGGGTGATGAAGAGTGGCAACGCATGGATGTTGAGGCTGAACTTTCCTCGGGTCATGTGTTTACCCCGCCTCATCATCCCCACCTACCCCCACTAGCTGGAGCCTCTGTCTCCGCTTTACGCACTGCCGCACAACTACCGTCCATGTCCAGAGTGGTACATTTTCCACAATCTCGTCGCAACCTAGAATGAACGGCCCGAGGACAGACGTCGACGCCGGACCCGCTGAAATCCAAACATGCAACTCGTGCAACGGCATATTCACAACCGCATGGTCGCAGGATTACTGGGGTCACAGATACGTAAACTTTACGGGAAGCCGCTCGCACGTTCAGCAGCATTTGAGCCATTGCGGCCTGTGTGCTGTATTTCATCGCATCCTTGCGCAAGAGGAGGAGGACAAGTTTCGGAATTTGAAAAATTACGCCGCCGACATACGGCCCGACTTGGATGCGTTCGATGTTAAAATCGAGGAAAACCGAGATCAGCGGACATTTGAGAGTTTTGGATCGCAGCTGTCGCTTCTTCGCCATGGATACTTTGCTGCTTCACTCCATCTAGCAGCTCAGGAGGGTACGTGGGTGTTTCGATTTCGCAGCTCAATGTGTTTATGTCTGACCTTGCTGCAGGCTCCGAGGCTGCTTCGTGGATACCATCCCGCCCACCCTCTAGTGACTATTCATCTTCTCGGGCCTTCAAAGTAGCGAGAGGCTGGATGGACGAATGTGCCGAGAAACACAGCTGCTCGACATCGACCGAGAATGCGCCCTTCTTGCCGAGACGCCTGATCGACGTGTCTATCCCGGACACTACAGACACTCTCCAGCTCTACGAGACTGCCGGGAAAACCTCGTCAATCTCGTACTGCACACTCTCGTACTGCTGGGGCGCTCCCACTAAGCACACGCAAGATCCCACAACGACGCTCAACCTTCAACAGCGCCTGCTCGGGTTTTCCCTCCGTCAGCTTCCCCAGACCATCCAAGATGCCGTTTTCGTCACCCAGGCCCTGGGCGTCCAGTATCTGTGGGTTGACGCTCTCTGCATTGTACAAGACGACATCCGAGACAAGGAAGATCAGATCTATGTCATGGGTGACATATACGCTCACGCTTGCCTAGCCATCCTCGCGTCGAGCACTTCGGGGTGCGCCGATGGATTCCTCCAAAACAGGCTGCAACGTTACTTCTCCATTCCCTACGGCCTACCGGACGGGACCTTGTCCTCGGTCATGCTAGCCGAAATTTTGAGACAGGAGGAGGAGCCTCTTAGCGAGCGCGGTTGGGTGCTTCAGGAACAATATTTCTCGGATTGCATGGTGATTTTCTCTAGCACGCAGCCTTATTGGATCTGCCGCCAGAAGCTCTCCTGCCTCGACCCAGCAGTGGGGTTTCCGCCAGAGTACTACTTTCGCAACTCGACAAGGGGCAATGAACTGGTCTGGCTGACGCGACCAAAGACCACTTGGGTCGACATCGTGCAGGATTATTCCAGAAGGCTACTTTCCAATCCTGAAGACAAACTCCCCGCCATTGCCAGCATTGCGAGAGCCTTCATGGAGCAGGAAGGCGGAGGCGCGAACCTCGCAGGCCTTAGCTCGGCTACTTTCGATCAAAATCTTACCTGGATCGCGAGCGATGGACGAGCCGCCCCCTGGCCATCGACCTCATCACGGCCACCAATCCCTTCCTGGTCCTGGGCATCGCGTAAGGGCCGCGTTCGCTACATAGTATGGTTAGAACACGAGCGCCGATTTGTGCCCCGCCTCCTACCTGCAACTAACCTCGTCGGTGCGATAGAGCGCGACCGCTTCGGCAACATTACTGCCGGCTGCGTGCGTCTCCGTGGCTTACTAAAATATCTCGTCACGCCACCAAGCAAGACTTTCGGCCTTCGAAGGCTCGAACAGGGTGTGCCAGCTTTCGCTGACCACATATGGGACGCTGAGGCTGGCCGATACAGAAAACCGGCGAATTTTAACCCGGACGGCACTCATTTTCTTAACACACAATTCCGGTACGGTAAAGACTACTTTGGTAATATCCATTTGGACGACGATTGGGAGATGGCCATCTCGCTATCGACCCCCTCATTCAACGAGGTGGATTTCACCGTACCACCGGTCATTTGGCCCGTCCTGCTACTGGGAGAGTGGAGGGAAACTCGCTATGAGTCAGATGAGTCAGTGGGGCATGACTGCTGCGGCTTGGTTCTTGATCAGTTGCGGCCAAAAGAGCAGCAGACTCGGACGGAGGAGGGAGTGTTACGCCTAGGACCGTGTCGTCGAGCTGGAGTGTTCTACGGATATTATGGAAGCAGTTGGTATTTTAACAGTGGCATCGAGTGTGAAGTCGAACTACGATAGCTGTCAAAAATAAGAAAGGTTCAATACCATACACGGCGCGTGCCCTAGCCGGTTTCCGAGGCGGTTAAGTTGCCCCTGGTAGTTGCGTTTCTAGGACATCTGAAAATGATCTAGATAGGGGGCTGAAGGGAAACTCATTTCCAATCCCATTGGACTCAACGTTGTGGTTTTCCTGGTGGAGCACACACACTAGACAATGATCGCGCAACTGCTTACAGAATACCCCTCCGTGATACTGGCAAATCTACAGGCAGTATTTACCGAGCTTTTTGGTTACAGCCAGACTTTATTGAACTCGATTCGTACCATTATTCAATATTTATAGTCCTTTGTACATCAAATAACCATTCTCGAATTCGAATTGATGGCATTTATTTATGACACAAGTTCTCTTACAAAGTGTTCGGCAGTACATCTCTTCTTAGTAACTAGAAAAAAAATATTAGCAGTTGACTGGAGGTAAGAGGGATAAACCTAAAGGTTAGGGGTATTTGAATTAGAAACTAACCTTCGCAGTGGTAACTCGTGTACTTACTATTGACCCAGCAATTCCACTTAGGAATATAGTCCTATTTCATAACAGCGAGTACACGACCCTAAAATCGACACCATGAATTTCCCTTTCCTTCTTCGGAACTGAGCGGTTGCCGCCTTGGCCTGAGCCAGACTGAGCCAGACTGAGCGAGGGGGTCACAGTTCTGGGCTGCCTCGGCTACAGTTGCCACGGGTCTAAAATGGCGGTGGAGTTACGAGGACCCAGTTTTAGGACCTCTACCACCACCGCCTAGCCGCGCTTTCCTTGACTCTAACTAAAAGAGAAGAAAAAACCTGTAATTTTAACACGCTGATAAATCATGTATATTATATTCGAATTCTAAAGTGTTGCTCTCCACCTTTTCCGGTGTCTCTAAAGCGGTTACGCCCAGGTCGAGTTATCCATTTTTCTGAACAACCTATCGGAATCGGAATCGGGTTAGGCACACTTGGGTGGAGTCGTAAGGAGATCTCAGGCACTCTGGTCAGGGCATAAGGCATAGACATACGATGGACTTTAAAATGGGAAATGATAGTTATGTATAAGCTATTACCTAGCAGTGTCGGTAATACATAGTAGGCTCCCTAGTAAAAAATTCCCGACCATGCTTAGTAAACCCTACCACCACCACCAGTACCCCAAATACCCTTACCTAACATCTTCTAAATCCCGAAACCATAAGCCGGTAAAGTGCGTAGCGAAGAGTGCAGGCACTTTCTGTGGCTGGAATAACCCTGTAATCCACGGGACAGTCCGCCTCACGCAGTTAGCTAGCCTTCTAGGCCCGAAATTGTAGCATAAAGAGCGTTTGGCCGTCCCAGTAAAAGATTTGCGGACTTATAGCTACGATCAGCCCGAGTCGACCAGCAATTGCGGGCCTTATACAACATTCCTGACCTTTAACTTACAGGATATACACATTAGCGACGAATCAGCGCTATGTCACGAAGATAATGGCAGATCTAAAGTGATGGAGGCGAGAAGTTATCTTATGGCTTAAGCATGTGGATCATCCAAGAGAGGAACCCAGGTGTCGTGACCATGCTGGATGGTGACTTTCTGCTACAGCGTCGGTTGCTCCAGCTATACCTACTCCTTAACCGTTATTGTGACAAGGGGCAACCGCAGGGTGCTGTAGGTGCGGCTTGGAACAGAATGTGGCCCTGTGGGCGCTGAAAAATTCTATTCTGATTACAATATTTGACTATGGCCTCGAAGGTCCTTGGCCTTCGAGATACATTCTGGGCCTGATGGCTCTTCTAATACTGAGGTCCTTTGGGACCGAAGTTCTCTGTCATTCCGAATGATGACCCGTAGGCGCTCACTAGCCTAACCTTCCTGGCCATCGTGGCCTCATTCCGCTCAATTGGCGCAAATCAAGGTTCGCCGGGGCGAACCTTGATAAGCCCTCCCCAGAACCACCGAGATTCGGTGAGCCGTGGTGCTAATCCAGGTGTCAGGGGCGTTCAGCGTGTGGCAATTATGGCCACCACTTCATTCCCCATTGAGACACCGGCCATAGCCTCTTATACTGAGAACCCTTTAGCTGTTATCTGATCTCGATGGCGCTGCTGGCCGTGCCGGACACCGGGTAACTCTGGTGGGCATTCCCAGTCATCAACGGCGCGCCCACAAACATAGCACGGGAATGAGAACTAAGCCTGGAAGGGAAACCTCAGTTTGGCGGACATATCGAGACAGAGACGTTGATATCTTGCGCCGCGGCCTTTTGTACCAAGGGGACTGCAGAGCTCGAGACGGATAAGTCCATTGCTATTGTATGACACTTTATATGCTAGCTGCTAAGAGCGACATGGCCCAAATCCTGGACCACGGTCCGAATTTTGGCCAGAATATACTACTACATGCCCTGGGATGGTATACAATACTCCAGCTTGGAATTTGGGACAGTACATAATATCCTAGCTCGGGATTTAGGATAGTATATAATGCCCCAGCTCGGAATTTAAGATAGTACATGGTTATCCAGCCCGAAATTTAAGACAGCACTAATGGGATGTCTTAGAATATACCAGTACATGCCCTTACCACAGCCCCTTTTGTCTTCCTTAAGCTACACCTTCCTTAAGCTGCATTCTCTTATCCTATTCACAGCTTCTTCCCGTTTACTAAGACCCTAGAACTGAAGATGTCGTTTGGCAGAGTCTGTAGCGTAAAGCAATTACGGCACGATAAGGTCTGTATGGTAATCCCCGTCGCAGACTGCAGGCTTTTGCTGGGGGTGCACTCATACTTTGGCTAGGGGTGCACTCATACCCTGAATATCCAGCCCCCTCCACACCACCGCATACAGAATCATTACTACAATAATAGAGAAACAGAAATCCTAGTAATCTACGCCTTGAATTGTTCGCAGAACCTATTTTCTATGTACTCTGAGTCTCTAGAATGCCCAGAAAGCTCCAACGTAGTAAAATAAGGCCTTCGCGCAGCTGTGGAGATGGCACCAAGGCACAAACTTCGTGCAAACCGCGATGTCTATGCAGAACCTCGTGCCTTTGCCGTTGGCCTAACCGTACGGCCACTCCTGGTCGTTTTCGCAGGCGTTTCCGAGACTAAATCACTTTCTGCCACCCGTTTTTTAGTAGAGGCACCCACTGCAGCCCGCGTCTTCAACTTTAGAGTCATAGTCGCCTGAGTAGCCATAACCTCCGCCATTTGACGAGAGCTTGAAGCCATCACCACTACCTCTGGGCTTCTCTCACGCTCCCACAATGACAGCGATCGACGGATATCGGGCTAGAGACGCGGCGCAACACCCCTAGCAGGCCCTGGAGTGGTCCTTCTTCGTCTGTTCCTATTCGCAACAGGCTGGCTTGGAGTGCTGGAAGTTGCCGCTGGCTGTGAGGCGCGGATGGCTGCAGCAACGGCATGCTGAGCAGGCATTGGAACCGGCCTATTTTTAGGTCTTCCCCTCTGCTTCTCAGCAACCTTAAGATCGCGGATTCGAAGGTATGGGTCTCCCTCATCCTAGCATAGGTTAGAGAACGCCGGTAAACAAGATCGTAGATACTTACAAGCCTTACTCCGAGATGCCAATGAGGATTAACATCCCAGAGGCGAAGCTTCCTCTTTGTGACGATGATGTTGTAGATCTTGTGCTTGCAAGGAATACTGTCCTGGAGGGGAGCGGTACACTCGTTGCAAGGCTTGAGTTCGATTGCCGTACGCCCAGGAGTAGGAAACGCCGCCTTAGCGATTCTATACTCCTGATTAATCAACTCCAAGGCCTTGTAGGAGACCGTTCTTGGCAGAGAGCCGAGATAGGTACGCGTGAGATAGTTCTGCTTAGTGTTGACAGCCTCACGCGCGAGAGTCTCCAGGAACGCCTTGCCTTGGCGTTTAGCTAGCGCCTCGGCCGCCTTGAAGAGCCGGAAGCTCGTAGATTTGCCGTTAAGTAGGTAGCTTTTGATGTTGAAGTTGCTTGCCTCGGTAGTAGATGTGGCTCTGGCACCGTAGTTCTTGTAGTTCTTGGTGTAACAAGTCGCCCACTGTTCTCTTGAGGGCATCCAAATCTTCTGGATATATCTGAGGATCGCTGGTTGATTAGAGAACTCTTGCTTCAAGGCAGAATAGGCCTGGAAGAAGAACTCCTCCGTTCGCGCGTACACCATCGTCTTAAACATCGCCTCAACGCCGTGGTGATTATGAGGAATAACCGGAAGTTTGGGAGGAGCAACACCAGGATCTAGGCCAGTCTGGCACCCAGGATGGGAGGCCAGGAAGACGCTTGTAGTAGGCTGGGTTTTCACTTGCTGGGGGTCTTTGGAGGATGTTTCATGAATCCCTGCGTTGCTAAGAACGTCGAAGTTTCTCTTCCTTTGCATCATCTCAATAGCGACGCTCTGAAAAGTGTATCGGGGGTGACGAGAGGGACTTTGACAGCCGTCCCACCATTTGGTCTAAGCTAGTCGATTATATACAGATATGTTATATTTACTAGTATACGTTGAGCTAGCATACTATGCACTAGTATATTCTAAGCTGTTAGATTGTGTACCGTTATATTCTGGGCTAGTTTATCATACGATGTACTAATATATTATCCGCTATCCTAGTTTTGGAACCAGAACACTACGTACTATACTATGAACTCAACTGGGATATCACGTACTATTCTACATCATGTACTAGTGTGTGGCAGTGGTCCCTAATTTGGGCCATCTTTTTAGCTTGCCGGAATTTGGGCTACTTATCTAGTGCATATAAGCTCTCTAAACACACAAACACATAAGTTACTACTATTCTTTTATTCCTGAAACTCATTCCGCACCATTTTAAACACTCCTAATCTCTTAGCTAACCAGAGAGGATGCATACCAAACAGTTAAGGAGCTTTCTCTAGGTCCCAATAATCTCTCAGATGGCACGCTAGCATCCATTTTGAGCGCCGCTAAAAGGTGAGTGTCGCCAAGACTGCCGAGCTATTCTTCCGACATCGTCGTCTCAAATGCGGGAATCCAAACCCTCCCGCATGAGCGGTTCCAAGCGGTCGCTAAACTGGGGAAAGTACTCGACTTGCATCATTTACGACTGCAGGATAGACGTGACAAATCCCACCAGCACGAAGGTATTGGACGAAAAGAAAATCGCGGTCTAGCGCCATCGGAGCGCTTGTACCAGTGCGAGAATGAGGGGAATGAGAAAGGGGTTTATTAACTCGCTGTTTTGCGGATTGCATTGCTATTAGAAGTTCCTTTGCTTTATAACTATTCAGAACTTCAACCTCTTGCTAACAAACGAAAGTGTCTCCTGAAGCCGGTGCTTCCCGGCCCTTATCCCAGGCAATGCCTGCACCTCGGATTCATCCTTTTGAGAAATACGGGTGATATCCGACGCTATAGAATTGACCGTTGAATCTGGAGGACTACCGCTTGTAGCCGCCAGAGAAGACGAGCGGTTACTCAAAGTCGTAGTTGACATAGAGCCGTTCAGCGTAACCGGTGGTTGAGAACTCAATGCCATGCTCCCTTCCTCCAAAGACCCCGCTTCACTCTCACTCTCAATAGGCGGATCCCCCTTCACAGGATCACCTTCATCACGCCAGTGCCAATGCAAACTCATATTATGACCAAAGATAACCGCCCCATTATCCTCCAGTACAGTTCCCTCCTTCTTCCTTAGACAAGATGCAAACTTAGCAGGAAACATAGCCTGCACCGGGTCATGATGCTTTGCTCCTTGGTTTGTCGTGCATGGACAACCCTCAAAAGTCGTCTGCCTCATATGCCAAAGCACATTATGACAAAGCTTCCTGGGGTTACATCTCGTGTCCCCCTCCTCACTCATGATCTGCTGCAGATCTGCCACTCTGGCAGCTAGATAGAATCGGTTCCTCGGTAAGGATGACCAATGCGGGCACGCGCTTGTTTTTCCCATGGGTTGCAAAAGCTCGCCAAAACCACGTCCAAATAAGGTGACAGCATGAATCGCCCTGACGAAATCAACCCACCCCTTTCCAATCGTCTGGAGCGTGCTTACACGAGGAAAGAAGGGGTCGCTGTCCGTAGCGATATCGCGGAAATCCCACCCGTCGAGGTGCCGTCTGAGACGCTTCTTGATGTGAAGCCCGTTTTTCCGCTCCATGTCGGTTTTGTGGTCGATAAGCTTTTCTAGGGTACTATAGATGTGCTCTACGCGATCCTGGAGGCGGTAATATCGCGTCTCTTTGATTGGGACAATGCAGGGGATCCTAGAGGCTTTGGGGTCGTGGGTTTCCTGGTCGTAGGTGGAAATGTCTTCAACGAAAAGGCGGAGGTAGCGGATGCTGGGGTCTGTGAGAAGCTGTAAGGCGTTGTTTTGGGGGGGATCTTGGTGGATTGCTGTGGGTGGTTCAACCACACAGGCTGGGTCGAGAAGGAATGCAGATCCGAACTTGCGCTTGCTGTGGTGGAGTGAAGCACGCAATAGGTGAAGGAGGGCGTCGGCGCCGTTGACAAGCCATCCTCGTTTGTCTCCCTCATCCCAGAAGATGAGGTGCTTAGATGAGATCCATTGCAGCTTAGTGAGGTAACCGTGTCGCGAGATATGGACGGGCTTTTCCCTGTTTCCGAGGGAGAACACTGCGGTGGCATTGACGAAATATCCCGTTTGGATCTCAAGCTTCTCCATACTAGACTCAGAACCTGCCTCCTGCAGGTGCGATCTGCCAATGTCGTATTCGGCGGATATGGAACCTGGAATTGCGGGCAATGGTTAGCTGCGAGGTTCCTAGGCATGGTCTGTTCATGATAAATGAAAATGAGATTGTGATATGTCCACTTCCTACTGACCAACATGTGAAATGACCTCCGAGCACCATCCAACAACGTGCCGATAGGTTTGAAGCGCTGCCAATTCAACCTCGGCATGCTCGAGGTGGCAATCCAGGTATGAGATTCGGGTGTTAGCATCATTTGTGTGTAGCAGGTGCCAGAGTAGCAAGCCGTCGCAGACCTCCGTCGGGACGAGCATAGTTGAAAAGCCCTTGATGAATATTTTGCCCCCGAACTTTTGGATGTACTTTGTATCCGCCAGGGCCGTCATCATGTTTAGCGGCATCTCCAAGCCAGTGCTTCTCTTAGGCCTTGAAGGTGTTGGAAACCCTCGCGCAATAACTGCCCTCCTGAAGAATCCATACCAGCATCGCCCACTCTCGTCAATTGAATAAAAAGATTCGCAGTCCTCGAAGTCGAACTCGATGTTACATTGTACAATGCAATCTTCGTGTTTCGTGCCTTGATTCAGCGCCCTTGAAGACGATGAAGATTGAATGTTAACTCTTGGAACACAATAAATCACCTTTTCCACATTATTGGGACCTGACCGGAGGGCAGCACCAAGCCATGCAAGCTGTTCTCCGATCTCCGTCACAAAGTCGGGAACGCCTGTGGCCTTAACGTAGAGGCTGCTGTGTGCAAGGGAGGCAGATAGTGTGAGCCCTGTAAAGGGTCTAGATGTGCCTGGAGGATCATGTTAGATGTCTGACTTCTTCGAGAAATAAGATTGATGGTCCCGGTTTTCAGGTCAACAACTTACAGACTCTGTTGGCAGATTGTCCGCTGGCCAGAAGCGACTGCATAAGTCTTAACGTATACTTTCCAGTCTGGGGCCACGTCTGGCTCAGGTATTCGCGACAGCTGAGTGCATAGGCATTGTCGCAAAGACCCGTGAGAGTGACAGCATTGGCAATTGCCGAATCGTCTGACTCCGATTGGTCGTAGTTCTGCTCGTGGAGAAAGATAGTCGGACTCCAATCCACCGTATACACTACGGTACACCCCTGAAGGGATGTCTTCCTGCTGATACGCCGTGGGGTAGGTATTGTACTGAGAATCTTGTTGCGGACCTCGTCCAACACGTCTCTGCCAGGGCTTTCCATCAAGGCTTCCCTGCGCAGCTGGTCTCGAAGCCAGGAGTACCCTGGCGACCCGGAAATGAACTGTGTATACTCTTCAAGACGAGGAATAACAAGCTCCTCGTCGGGTTCATCCGAGAACACATCATCTCCGAGGTCGAGGTCGACTTCATCCGGCGGCGAAGGGGGTGATACGGGCTCCGATTCATCATTGGACAGTAGCCATCTTTCCAGGATTTGCCATGTAACGACCCTCTCTCTCTCAGGTTCGAACTGCTGGTGGGTGTAGCTTTCGTGAAACAAGCTGGCAATTTCGCTGCTCAAATTAGTCACATATAAAGAGAATACAGGATATGGCTTCTCCCAAACAGTTTTTGACGTACTTGCGGTGTCTGCAAATGAAAACCATCACATCACGGTTAGTCTGACTTGGTGCTTGGTAGCCGATGCTGAGTGCGAGCGCTCTTAGGAGCCGAGGGAGTGTAGCACTCAGTCTGGCGACAACCTGGGGGTCCAAGACCGATACTCCCAAACCGTTTGACATGTCCTCGGCGAGCGCGGCTGCATATTTCCCGTAGATGGGATTCGAGAGACTCGTGGTGTCGGAGTAGACCGTCTTGGCGTCGTCGTCTTGTTGGTCAGTCTCCTGGGTGTTCGCGGACGACACTCCGGTTATCTCCGCTCTCTTTCCAAGGTCCAATGCACTGCACCGTGAGGCTGTTCCGTAGCCTGAGTCTGAATACGGAACACTTGCTGGAAAGAGCCTCCCTGCTTCGTCATGGTCCATCACGATAGGTGATGCTCCATGGATAGATGCTTTGCCCTCTGATGGCTTTTGTATGCTGTCCTTGAGATCTGTTCGTCCAACTGTAAGCGAGAGAGGCTCTTGTTTCCATGCTAGGATTGAACTGACCATGATGTGGGACTTCCGCTACCGGATGCGGAGGCTGTAGCTGCATATGCAGCTCGCCAAGCGCCGTGCTCAGATTCGGAACATCAAGAGGTGGCGAATGCTGCGAACCTGTCTGTATCGTTGACCCAAGTCCTTCCAGTGCCGACATGATGTCGCCTAGTTGCAGCTCCGAGTGTGAGTCAAGAAGAGCTTGTACCTCGTGGATGACGGGCTCGGACACCTGCTCCGATGCCATGTAGGGCGAGTTCGGTAAATCCCTTGCTTCAGGAAATACAATGCTGTACTTGGAATACCAGCGTCTTTCATCACCGTTTTGGCCAGGCATTCGTTCCAGCTCCCGCGTTTCTCTTAATGCATTCATCTGAGCTAGTGTCACCCCGGGGTAGTTGAACTCCCTCCTATGACACGCGTCCTCCTGTAGGTGAGCCTGCCTCTGCAAGTCGGGTGTGTCGTTCAACACGAGGTGTTTAAACACGAGGCCGCATTTCGGGCAGTGAATCGGCACCTGGTGAAGGCGTGCGATATGTTGAGTGATATCCGCCAGGCGAACCAGCTTGCGATTGCGACAACCGGGGTACAGGCGTGGCTGGTTCTTGTAGAAAGGACATGCCCAAGACGGTCGCTCATCAAGTTCTTTTCGCCATCTTTTTCGGTTGACTCTTGAACTTCCCGTGGTCGAGGGCGGTGCCGAGGAAGCCTCATGGCTGTATTCAGGGCCCTGGAAGCAAAAGAAACTGCCTAAGCTGTATGACAAAAGCCACTAGGGTGGAGTGAGTCGCAGCTTACCATCATGTCGCGATTTGGTCACCAACTATGACATCTACTTCAAGCTACGATCAAGACCTAAAACCTGGAATGCCGAAAGGCGCGAATTTTCGCTCCGCGAGTTGTCGCAGGCAGAAAGCAACAAAAATCGGGAAGCGCGATTGAACCGCGTGAAGCCAGGCACATCTCGGTCGCGCGTAGTCAGTGATGTAGTCGGAAGCGGTGGACAATCCTGACAAGAAGATGGCCCCAGAGCTTGAAACTCGAACGTCCGAGAAGTTGGCGTCGCGCCTGCCTAACGATTCAGAGCTGCGCCCACCTGGCGGTGAAGAGAAGGAGGCGGCTCTAGCGTGCTGAGCAGATATTAGCCGAAGCTGAGCCGGGGCTGATCTGGACTGATCAAAGCTGACGAAAAATCACGTGACTATGAATATGGGGTAGTCGTCGATTTTAGGGTCATATAACAATCGTATCAGTAATCGCAGGCCTTCGCCGTCTGAATTCTAACTGATATATAGGTACGCACAGCAGATCATCTTCATCCTTTGTCGCCACACACGCTACGGCTCTTTCGCTGCATCAACACAAACGCCAAAAGGTCCTGGTCCCTGGCCTCTGGAAGATTATCTGAGGAACAAGGGGACATGTTCTGGGATTCCTGTTTTGGGAGACACCTCGAATCCTCGGAACCAAGGGGCTTTGTCTACAGCTAGCTTGGTATGATAGAGAGCGGATCAGAGCTCATCACACCGTGGACTACTCAGAAACAGTTGAGCACGTATACACCGACTTTTCAGAAGCCCTCGTCCAACGGGGTCAGTGCCGGTTCTTGCGGCATGGTTGGGGCCCCTCTCTAATGCCCTGCCATCGACCGTCGAGGGGCCCTTGATGGAGCACAGGTGTAATATTCTACAAGGTCCTGACATCTCACACATGTACAATCACATCGCCAATTCACACAAGGCATAAACAGGTAGACAGACAACAATTTATTCATTGTGTGTCTAAAACATCATTCGCTGGAGCAGTTGATGCCCAGGCCGGATAATCAAGGTCCATGGGCCAAAACAAGGCAGAGGAATCCTCCTTGACTGACCCTCCTATTATCGTTCGGTGGCTTGTTACCTCCCATGGTGACGTCAGCTTGCTCCGCTGGCGGCTGCGCAGAGTCAGTCTGTGCGGGCACAGCCTGCGAGGGACCAGTCTATGTCTCACGCTTGATCTGAGGCTCACGCTTGAGACCACCCAGTGGCGTCGCGTTTGCCCCGGAAGGAGCGGGGGGATTTCGATTCCCAGCCGTTCTGCGTGGCGGGTTGCCACCCCTGTTTCCAGGTTTCCAAGGCGGCCGATTTTCGTCCGCCTTGAACTGTATCGTCAACCTGGTTGACTTCGGCTCCTCTCCAAGCTGGAGCAGCGTACCAGCCAATGCCATAACCGACTCACGGTTGTAGGCAATGTCTGCAACGAGTGCGTTACTACTTGACCAGGTACGGGGCCATAGTTGTTGACACTTTTTTTTGTCAAATGCGCTTATATGCGATCCCTCAAGATCGAAATAAATACGCAAACTAGTCTGTCAACTTCGGCTGGCAGCGTTTTGAGGCCATCGCGGTTGTAATTGACCACTTCCGGATCGCCTTCAACGAGACGATCCGTGGGAACAAGTGCAATCTTGTTCTTCTCTTTCAAAGCGGACCCTTTTAAAAGGCGGCGGGGGAGCCCGTATGCGACCACTGTCGCTTGCCGCCAGCATTGGCGCGCTTGTTCTGGCCCATTTGGATTGAGTTTCTGCTCAACACGGCAGAAGTTAGTTGCTGCGATCGAGAGCGCGAGCCGCCTTGTGATACTTACCTGGTGCAACGGTTCGCTGTCAGGGTAATCGTCGTGTGGTGTGTTGCAAAAATAATCTGCCGCTGGCGGGGGGGAATTGTTGCAGTTGGTGAGAGAGTTGCAGAATTGATGAAAGGCGAGGAGCCTGTGATGATGCCAAATGATAATGGTAAAAAGGTGATGCCTTTGGTCAAGTTTGACTGCACTGCTGGAGGGGCTAAATACTGGTGCTCTGGGCTGTGATTACATCATCATTATTCCACTGTGCCTTCCAAAGCTTTGCCAGTTTTATTTTCCGAAAGTCGTTCGAGTTCCCTTTTACAATCAGCCCTTTCGCAACATCCGCAGCAGTTTGCAGAGCCAACGCATCATCAAGCTCGGTCAAGAGAGTCGTTCGCCCTCGTAGGGTGTCAAATCGGTGCATGTCGGCTGCGGTGCGAGCCTTGCTTGTCGTCCTCGGTGAAGATTCATGTCCCGTTTTCGAGATGTCCGAACCAATCGGGGGAAGCCCTGGTTGTGTTACCATTCGCGATGCACGGGGACGGATTGAGCATGCAGCGTGCCGCGCGTGGAGGCAGTGCACCGACAGGGGGTCGAGCCTCGCCTTCATTTCACTCAAATCATTCATTTCTCGTCACGTCTGTCTCTGAGAGCGGCTCCGATACGACGCGATGAGCCAAACTGATGATGGGAAACGACCAGGTTGACTACGAGTGGCTTGCCGACCTCTCAAGGTGTATGTCTGGCACCCTATTTTGTCACTTGGGATCTCTGGTTGGCTGACTTCCAATTTCACAGGGCAATGCTTCACGACATGCGAATTATCACGCCCCGCCAAGTCGCTCGACTTTGGAAATGAAGGCTTCACAGCATCGTTGACAGACTGGCACGAGCTCCTGCAACTCACGCGCCCCGATTCGACTTGCGGTGTGGTCTTCCTCAGGGGACGCTTTCCCGACAACGCGGCATCCATCCTGTCACGCGCTCAGCGTCGCGACGATGGCGGTAGTAAAGGCACCTTCGGGACTCGGCTTCTTCCACCACACCCCGACTTTCCTGATGTTGAACTGGGAGAACGCAAAGTCCAGGGGTGGGTCAACTTCCGATGGCCCTTCACTCAGTATGAGCTCGTGCGGAAGCATCCCGAGACCGGCGCCATTCTGGGAACAGGCACCTCCGAGTCCATCTCATTTGTGAGCAGGGGGACGGTATTCCAGATCACGCGCCTCAAATGGGGCCAGGGGAGCTCGATCAGTGACTATGATGCCTACGCGGCCCGGGAGAGTGGCGCGACTGCTCGGTTTCGCGTCGGGGGCAGCGTCAGATTCGGATGCCCCTGCTCTAGTACTGACCCCAAGACCTTACATCGGGACACCTTCACCGTTTCGCAGACTGGCAGAGGAACAAGCTGCGCTTCGGCCAAATACCGCACCCGGCTTGAGATGGGGGTTTCGGTCAATGGCCAGAAGTTGGCCCCATCCCCCACTCCAACTCCATCAGTGGATGGAAAGTGGGCGGATCTGTCATCCGAGCATCGCATCAACCTCGCTGTTGGAGAACCGACCTATATCGTCTCGAGATACGCATTACGCAACGATGAAGAGGATACTGAGCGAGATGTTGACTCTTCCTTGCCCACTGACTTACTCGATTACCTTGGCGTTAGTCGAGAGTCAGCAAACATGAGCGACCGGCTTTGGACGGCATTATGTGCGACGAACTATGAAGCCGTCGAGGCGGTGGAGTTCTGTATTGTTGGGCGATGTGTTGAGCAGATTCTCGGCGTCACGTCGGTGCCTGTTCTGCCTGTCTCCCGGTCGAGCTCCAAGAAGCCGGGAATGCCCGAGATCGCCCTCATTGGCAACATCATGACGTATCAATACGTCGATGTCCAGAGCATGTTGTATGTTTCCCCCCCCCCTTCAGTTAGCCCCGAAAATAATCTCAACAGACAAACTAACACGCTTTTTCAGCTTCCAGATCCGGCTCCTTGTCAAGCTCCATTTCTTCATCAAAACGAGAAAGCTTGAGCCGGATTTGCTGCAGCCATTCTGTCATCTTGACCGCATCCGAGAGCTGTACCTGACCAGACTGGAAGACGCCATCCGCTCCGCCGTGACATGGCTTTTCATGACAGACTTGAAACCCGTTCGTCTGCTGCTCGCCGTCCACAGCGAGCCAGCAGCGGAGGACCATGCCGAAGATGTTGCCAGGAGTCGGAGGCTAGAAATATGCATTCCCCAACGAGAAGCCAAGTTTTGGGATCTGTCTTATAACCGCGGATGCTATGCATCCATGGCAGGTTGGCTCGTCTTCCAGACGTGCCATGAAGTGGTGACGCCCGGCTTCATCAAGGAGGTTGTCCTCCCGAATCTCCCCGTCGCCTACCAAGTCGGCATCGACCGCGACAGACGCAACAAACAACCAACTTCCAAGAGTAACGTCCTTCACTGGCTACACTTCAGTTGCCTGTTGCTGCTGCAGGATGAGGTTGGCTGGGAGGAGAACGAGCTCCCACCCGGCGTGTACCGACAAGACTTGGATTTGGAACAGCTGCATGAGACGCAAGAGCGGTTCGAGAAGCATGTTTCCCGCCTCAAAACTAGCTCAGCCGATGGATGGTCGGTCGAGCACGAAGAGTTGGATCGGGTGTTGCTGCTGGCAGATGAGATGGGCTTGAACCGCCTCGAGAGCCAAAGGTCACACAGTCTAGCCGTCTCGCGAGTTCGACAAACCCGGAAACGGATTCGAGAGCGCAAACGCACAACGAAGTTCAGCACGGGTCCGAAGCAATGGATGGCATCACTGTCCCTGAGCAATGGACCTTGGGAGCTGATGTGCACAAATCACGAAGCCTACCTCAGAGTTGCGGGCGAGGCCGATGTGATTCCTGCAAGAGACCGGTTGTTTGAGTTCCTGTTGGCTGATTACTCCTTCATGGCTTCTTGGGATCGTGCCGACGCCAACATGGTGGGACGGTGGTGGAGCATACAGCCTGTGGCGATGATATGTGCGACGCTGTTGGATCTGAAGCTAGAAGGTGAGAGTCCTCAAACCATAAACCCCTGAAATGTCTTAGTCTGAAACCTGAGCTAATTAATTACTGCTTACAAAGGCAAACTCCAAGCGGCAAAAGCCATTGACCCTTCCTTAGAGGGGACTGGTGGTGGTGACGAACTTGCGCAATCAGTGCCAAATCTTCGGACTGACACCATCCTTCTCGGGGGCTCGGGTTCAAACCCTCCTGCAAAGGGCGCCACAGTCAGTGAGCTCGCTCTTTTGCAGTCTCTTGTCCAAGAGCTGAGACAATCGAATGATGCAGCTGCTGCTGGTGATGGGAAGGTGAAGGCATTCGACTGGATCACGCGACGGCCAACCCCAATATACTATCCGACTTACGCAACGCAATCCCTGGACGACACTCCCGAAATCTACGTCCGAACTCAGTCGAAGGATGTCCACTTGAGGCGGTCACTGCAGCACTATTTGGAGACACACGGGGCCAGAGATCTTGCCCAGATGCCGGAATACAATACATCCAATGTGGGTCGCTACATCACACACACAGACCTTTCCCTCTTGGACCTATTCGATGTCTTTCAGAACAATAACTTCGAGTTCTACACGGAGCATCAAAGGTGTAGTAGTAGTCCCCTGGAGATATCGGTTGAGAGGGCCTCGTCAACACACTCGAAGGCTGGTAGCAACAAGCGCGGAGACATGGGTGGGGCGCTTGAGGACTATGAAACAACTGTCCTGAACTCCCTCAATGACAGCGTAGGTTTCTAAACATGCAAAATCTTGTTTGGTCAAAGCTAACTCCACTCAGCTGGTCGATGTTGGCTCCAAGCACAGGATTCTGTAAGAAACTCTGTACCAAAAAACAAGGCCGTATGGGACTTAATTAGCTGACGTGCGGTGTTCAGGTTTGCCAAGAAGTTGTCACCAGCTCTCATTGGTGGGCTCATCTATCTCTGGCACCCGGATGCATTGGATTCCATCGACGATCACTTTGGATCCATGTCGCGGTTTACCGAAAGTCGAGAAAAGTCGATGTGGACAACCTCCATCACAATCTCTCACTGGGCGATACGAACCGCCGAGGAGCACAGAGCGGACCCCCACCGAGAGACCCATCGACAGAATGGCGACTTCCCGCCCGAGAATATCGTGCTGCTTGGGTACAAATCGGACCAGATGCATGTTGTCGAGGAACGTTCATCTACCGTGGTGATGACAGGTCACCCAGATGGCTATCTTTGGATATGCTCGGTGCTGTCGTCATCGACTGACTCGGAAGCTATCGCGGCTGTCATCAACAAGGTCTTGCCGAAAGTTCTTTCCAAGTTCATCCATCAGCAGGAAATGGCACGGTGCCTTGCCTTTCTCCTCCTCCTTGGACATGTTTGTGAGAAACTGGCTTCAGAGTACAATCAAGTGCTCTCAAGATTGGATGAGATAATGGGAATAGGGGTAAAAAGGACTCTATCATCATCAGTTGAGCCTAGTTTGGGACGACTTTGCTGACTGACAGTACCCACACAGGATCGGACACTCCTCGAAGGGCTCGAAGATTGGTGGGGAACCGTGGAAGCCATCAACAAGCTTAAGAAGATGTTGTGGGGATGGGAGGCCCTGAGAGTGTTCAACGACCGCTTGTCATGGTCTTTGTCTCAGATTCAGAGAGCACAGGCTGCGATGGAGAACGTCATCAAACATGTAAGAGGCTCACGCGCACCGAGGTCAGCTCAGGAAAAATGCTTACAACAAGAGTTAGGATTCCTTGCAGCAAGACATGGACCTCATCCAGGAATACAACAGCATTATTGACGAGTTCAAGAAACGACATGGGATGCTGGTTGATGTTGCCGAGAAGACGCAGCTGAAGATCAAGCAGGTTACCGGCTTGAGGGATGGCGTGAGTGTTGTCGAGTGTTCACAGCAGAACCTTTTCCAGGATTTTCATGGACGTTAATTAACAACAAATTGGTTCCAGATCTCGACAATCACGAATGTTGTCGACACGCAGACCGCGTTAGCAGACAACCAGACAACCATCCAGCAGGGCAACAACATTCGAACCCTGACCTACATCACTATTGCCTATCTGCCGCTAGGCTTCATCACGGTGAGAGAGAGATGTCCCCTCCCCCCTTGTCACAGCCCCCTTGAACAAGTCAACTAACACATGCCTCGGGGGGGTAGGGCCTATTCTCAATCCAACACGCCACATTCATGGAAGGAGCAACGGACTGGCAATTCGCCGTGCTAATCGTCTTGTTCTCCTTGGGAACGTATTTACTGGCATTCAGCCTGGACAGGGCTCTGGTGCAGTTCAAGGGAAAGCTTTGGCCATCGGCGCTTCGAGCGAGAAAGAATGCCCGCCCTAAAGAAGATATGGAGGCTATACCGCCGCTTGATACTTGACCTAGGAGATGAGGTGAAGCTGGGTGAATACCTATTGTTAAGAGTATGTCTACTAGTACTGTGAAAAGCGCCCCCCCCCCCCCCCCCGTACTGTAAATGATACAAGATATCATCATGAACACGAAACTATGGAGCGTATATTTCCTCGAGGCCCAGGTCAAAAAGATTCAAACACATCAAATCGTGGCTCCAACCAATTTGCATCCCCACTCAAGCGTGCTGTAAATCCCACAGCGACTTGAAAATACTTTCCTTCTTCTCCAACAAAGCCTTCGGCGACTCATACTCGGTAATCCGACCATCCTGTAAAACCAGCACCTTGTCAAAGTCAACAATCGTCTCCAACCTATGCGCAACCGTAATGACAGTCCAATCTTTAAACTCGGTCCGAACCAACTCGCTTACAAACTCTTCAGTGGTACGGTCGAGGCTAGCATTGTGTTAGACCTCGGTAATTTCCACAAAGTCTTTGGTGGATTAAATGCTCACCTGCTCGTAGCCTCATCCAAAAGCAAAACATGACTCTTCCTCAGCAGCGCACGCGCCAAGCAAAATAACTGCCTCTGCCCAGCGCTCAGCCAGTCTATATCAAGATCCGCATCAAGACCGCCTTTCTCTTCAACAACCTCTCGAATCTTCGTCTTCTCCAACGCGACGAGAAGTTGCTCGTCTGAGCACTTTTCTACTGGATCAAGGTTGTAGCGGACTGTGCCGGCTAGGAACATGGGGTCTTGAGGAAGGGCCAAGACGGATTCTCGAAGGGCATTGAGATTCAGGGTTGACGTGTCTATGTCGTCGATGGTGATTGTGCCGCTTGAAGGCTGGTAGAGTCGGAGGAGGAGCATCATCAGTGTGGATTTTCCAGATCCGGAACGGCCGCATATGGCGACCTTCTCTCCTGCTCCGATGCTGAACGTGATGTCCGAAAGGACTGCCTGGTCGTCGTATTTGGCGGATAAGTCCGTGACTTGGATAGCTCCTCGCTGTGGCCAACCCGAAGGAGGTATATCAGGTCCGTTGACCTCTTTTGGTGTATCGGCTTCGAACTGGTTGATGCGCGTGATGGCTCCGAGGCTGGTCTCGAGAAGAGTCCACATCTGGATTAGCATGCTCAGCGAGATGCCGATGGACATGACGCTCGTGAGGGCGACACCGAGCAATCCGGGGTTGATCTGGTCTTTGAGACCCACTGCCAAGCCGACGAGCAGCACCGCGAGACCGCCAACTGAGAGATCCAGAACTAATCCTAGCCATCTCTGTATCATCCATAGGAGGTAGAAGGGCTTCTGAGAGTCGTCGAGACGCTTCAGGTTTGCCTCTTCCGCGGCTTTTGTCCAACCGTATGCGCGGATTGCGGTGAGGCCTTCAAAGGAAGAGATGAAGAACGCAAATACAGGGGATTTCGCCTCGAGATCGAGCAGGCGCATCTGACGTGAGGTGCGAAGGTAGTACTTTTGAAGGAAGAAGAGGAGAGCTATCAGTCCTGGAATGGCAAGGGCGAGCCAACCTGATGCCACACAGGTCAGAGCAACCTGAGCAATTGTGGCGAACAGCACTGCGAATGTCAGTCTAATCGCTCTCATGTCGAATAACGTAATGTACATACTCCCACATGTCATCATGAAACTTGATGGCAGTTGCATATCCTGAAGAGGGCGTTAGTCAACGTTGATGGGTTGGTTTGCGGATGTCTTGAGACTTTCACATACCACAAGAGTCATGTCCTGGGAGAAGCGGTTCACAATCTCCCCTGCGTCGGTTGAAACGAAGAAGGAAAGAGGCGCTTGCATCGCTGCCACTAGAATCTTCCGATGAAGTAGCTTCCCCGAGTGAGGCACGATCGACACCATGAATATCCTAGCTCTGTTAGCAAAAATTGCCCCTGGATCAAGTCAACGGAGAGGACTCACCAAAACTGGAGAGTCAAGCAGATGACGCTCAAGACGCCAAAGAGAATGAAGATCGCGACATAGTATCCAAGCCGGTTAGCAGCATCAGTTTTGTCGGCCGATGCCCAAACATTCAACCATAGCGCTGCGGGTGTCAGCCAAATCCATCTTGTCAAGAGTCAAGGTCTGACCTACGACCAGCGAACCGAAAGCCCGTGCTGCCCAAGGCGAGGAGACAAAACACAGAAAGCTTGAAGTTTCCCATCGACTTCATGTAAGAGAGCAGTGCACTCGAGTTTCGCCTTCCCCTAGACTGCTCGTTATCTGCCGTCACTTCAGTCGTGGTCTTCTCCTCTTTCACTGATGCGACCTTTGTGAGTACCGACTTCTTGGTAAAGGCTTCTTTCTCGGCTTCCTGGACCGCGATATCTTCGGAAAGCTCCTCGAGTCCCAAGCGGCTTATGTCCCCTGTCAAGTCTTTGAGCTTCCCCTGCTCAATGATGCGCCCGTCCTTGCCGAGAACCACAATATGATCTGCATGGGGCAACAGCTGCACTGGCAATCGGGTCAGATGCTTGTCAAATTGAGTCCGTAAAGCATTCGACTCACTGTTGTGTGTCGCCATAACAATAGTGGTCTGGCTTCCAGCACGCAGTAGACCCTCTGGTCCCAACACAGCTGTGAAACACTTCGAATAGGTATCGGCATCAAGACCCTTGAGGATATCGTCCAAGATAACGATTGGTCTTCGGTTATACACAGCTCGCGCGAGGGCCTAGAGTGACGAACAAAAGTTAAACTCGGCGACCAGGCTGAAGATCGGGTGAACTCACCACTCTTTGTTTTTGACCTCCGCTGAGTGAGAGCCCGCGGCTACCAATGGTTGTCTTGTCCCCATTCGGGAGCTGAGCTAGATCTTCGGTAAGCTGACAAGCTGTAATGACCCGGTTATAAAATTCCTCCTCGAATGAGCCGAATACGATGATGTTGTCGCGGATGCTTTGGTTCAGCAACCAAGCATCTTGATCACAGTATGCAACTTCGTCGGGGACTGTGTACTCGACTGATCCAGAGAGGAGGAAAGTCTCGCCAATCAGCCCTTTCAAAATGGTGGACTTGCCGCTTGCCACTGGGCCAATGATCAAGATCAGCTGCCTGGGAAAGATGTCGAGCTTGACGTCTTTGACAACTGGAGAGGCCTCCTTGTCCCACCCAAAAGCGGCCCCGCGGACCTTGATCCAGGGGATCTCACTTTTCTCGGCCTCGAACCCTCCTTCATGGGATTCAGGTGTGCCATGTCGAGACGCTGACGACTGTGCGGATGATGACAGACTGACCCTTCGAAGGATTCGATACTCCTTTCGTTTCTCCTTGAGCAGAAATGCCTGGACTCTGTCAAGACACGCCATTGCTGCGGTGATGTTTGGAATCGAGGTAATGAGATCCATGACTGGCGCGACAAGGATGTTGAGCAGGCTCAGTGACGTGAATGCTGCAGCAACATCTATCTGATTCCCGCCAGAGAGCTTTTGAACGACGGCGTAGACTGTGAACACCACCATTGGTAGCAGCAGTGTGGGTACAATACCTGCAAGTATTGAGATGACCTGAATCTTACGAAATTGCTTGGACTGGGCTAATTCAAAATTCCGCAGACCTTGGATCTGCGTTTCGGCGTTATTTGTAAGCCCGGCAACCTTGATGCCCTTCACGGCGCCGATCAAGTTGCTTGTGATGCCCACACGTTTTTGGATCGCTGCCATCCACTTGGTTTGTCGTATTGGCACGAGCTGGGCAATGTATATCGACCCCATGGCGCAAAGAAAACAAAGTATGATGGCCGAGATGGATGATGTACCGAGCTGGGTGCTGAGGATCCACAGTGCGAGAGCTACTTGGATGACGTCTGGGAAAATGTTGATGAGGACGTAAGCCGTTATAGTAATGCGCTCAACATCGGTGCTCATCAACGAAAGTGCGGATGATGAGTTACCGGTCTCTGAACGGACGTCAAGCATAGACTTGAAGATGGAGCCAACCAATGCTCCCCTGACCTTGACCATTGCTCGAAAGGCCAGGTACATGTGGAAGCGCATTGATATCTGGTAGTGTTGTTAGCTGGAGCGAAGCAACAGTACAAGGAAATCAGCATTGTACTTGCAGCAATTCCAGTGTAGCAAAGGGCGAAAGCCCCTATCAAACCATATCCGTAGTCTTTTGGCATGCTTGGGCGGGAGCTGATGTAAGTGATCGTACTATGCACCAAGAAGGGTTGGGCTAAAGTAAAGCCAATGAATGCCATGCGTGGCAGAAAGGCAAGTAAGAGTTCCGGAGCGAATGTCCGCATACATGTGGTCGAGAGACAATGCTTCTTGGTTTTGTCGGCTGTGTGGCAATAATCAGCTTGGATGCGTCAGTGGGGAGCGATTAGAGTTGATGATTTCCAACCTTTATCCCATACCCGAAGTAACCGGTCACCGAGCGCTTCTCCTCTGAGGCCGCCATCCAATTCGTCGAGATCATCCATGAGAATGTCTCGTTTGTATCCAATCTGGAAGAGGGGATTCAGCCACCACATGAAGGTATGACCGAACAAGCCTTGCATCATCTCCCGAGAGGCTCCTGTTGGTGGGTCTATGCCAACTTCCCATTTTCGGAGAGACTCTAGAGCCACAATGACGACCCGTATCAGGAGAGAGACGGTGAGGAGCGACGCGATGTTGCTATTGCTATTAAGCAACCACTGGGTTCGGATGCGGGGAAGATCCAGCAAGACAGTCGTGACGAGGAAGAGCTGGATGAGGACAGATGGGCGAAGATCTCGGCCGTGCTCAAAGACGGAGAGAGCGAGAAGGAAGAGGGTAGAAACCAGGGATAAAGCGGCAGCGGCGAGAGTGGCGTTCGTTCTGGTTCCGTGACCGGTTGCGCAAAGCACGAGCAGAACGAGCTGGAGGACAGCCTGGACGGAATATGCCCCCTATTTCTCATTTCAGCCACGGCCAGAGGAACTAGAACAATGAACCTACCAGTTTCAGGCCAAGAACCAGTGGCCAGTTGGCCGCAGGTGTGGTCTCCCATTTTTTGTGAGCCCGATATACGGTGACTGGCCGGTTCCAAAGCTGCCACAAGCGCGCCGCGGTCAGGGGAAGGACGACAGCGCAGGGGACAATTGCGAAGATGGACTCCTCGAAGACAAGAGTGAAGTCAAAACTGTAGCAACGTCCCGGTTCAAGAACGGGTCCGAACGTATCATCCCCGGGGCAACGTTCCATTTGATCTTGCTGATGGCGGATTGTCGCCGTGAGTTTCAAGCATTGCCGGAGGAGGTCAAAAGAAACTCTTTTCAATTCGATCGCACATCTGAGCAGTTGGATACGCGGCATATGTGTGGTGCTGCATCGGCCTCGGCACAAACCGGCCGATTTCCCAGGCAGAAGAGGAAAATGCGGGCAGCTCCAAATTGCGGTCAATCGGTCCTGCCTGATCTCTGCGGCACCTCCAAGTCTGCGCGTCACACTCCCGCCTGCCTTGGGAAGGTGCCAAAAATTTATGCCGCCTGCCTGCTTACCTACAGCTAAGCTGCAAGTCCGCGCAACCCTGGCCGACAAGGCATTGTTCCGGGACCACCCGACTTCATGGGGTGTTCGTCAGATTCCAAGTTTCTAGGGTAAAAAGTCGCCCTCATCAGTCTAAAGGCGCCGAAAGAATTTATTCGCGAAACCGTCGAGATTTGAGGTGCGATTAAGGTTATCTACACAGAGCTGCTCTTGACTGCGATGTTTGTGGGTGTGTGCAATAACACCCCCGTCCTCTAGTTGAGGATCCTTGCCGCGAAGCTAAGAAGCACAAAGGGGGAAAATAATGACAACCGAGAAACAAAAAATGCCATCTGACCACATAATATATCCTTGGACCCTCCGAGTCCCTCAACTTGGTCGCTCTTAAACAGCCCCGACCGCGAGAGTCCATTGCGTAGGTAGTCATGTTGCGACCGCTGGCGTTGAGAGCTCTACCGTCCGCCCGTTGAGCTTGTGGTGTCGCGTTTCGAATCAAAATCCCTCCTACCCCCATCCTCGATCACCTGCTTGTCTACCTATTTCTCTCTCGTGACAGCATAATACTTACGGTAAATATCCCGACGAAAAGACTGCTTCAGGTCAGACACGACCTTGCCATCAGCCGGCAAAGCAGTCTGGACAGCCCCAAGCCCACAGAGCCCATTCTTGCGATCCAGAAACCAAGTAAATGTCATTCCCCCACCCCACGTCAACGTCTCATCGCTGTACCACCCCTCAGTATCCTCCAGAGTCAACAACCCGCCAAGACCATGCCCGACCTTCTTGCCCGGATCTATACCCACTCGGAAAAACACACCAGCCGGACTCTCCATGGCAGCGCGATGCCCCGCCTCCGCCTCGGCCCCAATCCGGTTCCGGAACATATCATCAACCGTCTCCGGTTTCAACAGCTTCCCATCGTTCACCAACAGCGACTTGAGCACCTCAAGATACCCCTGCCCCGTCATGAACAGCCCGTGTCCTCCAAAATCACCCTTACTCATCGCATTCGGCGCGCTGCCCCCACCCGTGACAGCCTTCCCCAAACACTCGGGGTCATCCGGATTCAAGTCGACCAACCGCTCCCGAATACTGTCGTCCCCCTTGACAGGATAAAACTGCGCTTCGTCAGGAGAGATACCCAACGGCTTGCATATTCTCTCTCGAACAAAGTTACCGAGGGTGTGGCCGGTGACGCGCTCTACGATTCGTCCCGCCCAGTCTAATCCCGGTCCGTACATCCAGCCTTCGCCTGGCTGGAAATAGAGCGGGTAGTTGAAGGCTTCCTCGACGGGGCGGCGAGTACCCTCTGCAAGAGGCGCTTCGTTCAGCTTCCGCCATTTGGCGAGATCGGGAACGAGAAAATCGTACGCTATACCCGAGGTATGCGACAGGAGCATCTCGAGTGTGATGGGTCGCTTCGCCGGGACGAGCTGCGCCTTTCCATCTTCGGCAAAGCCAGTGAGGACTTGTTTGTTCGCGAGCTCAGGGGCGATATCGGACACCGGGTCAGTGAGAGTCAAGAGACCGTCTTCAACGCATTGCAAAGCTGCAATGGTAGCGATGAGTTTCGTTGCAGATGCGAGGTAGAGGATGTCGTCGAGAGCCTGGGGCGCTTCTCGCCCGAGAGGAGGGTGCGCTCGCCGAGGGCGCGGCTGTATGTGAAAGATCCGGTGGCATTGGTGGCGCAGATGATGGCCCCGTTGATCTTGCCCGAGGCGATGGCGGCCTCAAAGGCCGATTCCATGTTGTCGTCTGCCATGGTTGTCTGACTTGGGGGGATTTGGAGTGCTTCGTGCTCGGTGTTGGGGGTGGAACGATATTGCGAGCCTGTCTCGTGCGCGATGCATGCCATATATAGCGTGCCGCGATTTTCTAACGGCCTTTTGTAAGTCCCGACGATGACTCATGCGGCGATGTCTGAAGTCCGAACCAATCGGTTGGCGAATCCGATACAGGGTATTGTGGGAGCGAGAGCCCGATGGATCTGATCCTCCTTCAACAATCGCTCTTTGCAGCAGTTATTCCCGAACACGCGTGATCCTCCTCCACGCCCGTCTGTTGTTGTTCTCTGCCAAGCTTTGGGAAAGAGGGACGATGGGTTGCCCGTGAGCCAAAACATCCAAAAGTGGGGCCATGTCAACAAAGGCCCCCACGATGAACAAAGAACACTGGAAGAACACTGGAAACCGTCACTGCAATGCTGATCCAGGGGCCTGTCGAATTCGAATATCAAGAATTGGTTGTGGGGCGCAGAGGCCGGGACACGGGACCTATTCTCGTTATCTCAATACTTCTTTTTGCCGCTTACGGGACTGATCTCCCACATTCTGATGCCGCCTGCGTTTTTTAAGTTTGCTCGGGTGTTGGGTATCCCTGAGACGGCTAAAAGCAGTCTCGAGTGAAGGCATTAGTGCATTCCAGTCGTTTTGCTCGAAGCTTGTACTCAGAATAGTTTGCACCGAGTAAATCTTTTTAACCGATTAGTGAATGCTTCCATACCTACTTGGGGACTCATGCACCCTATCTTGGAGAGGGGTTTTTTTTTTTGGTTTGCGTACCGTATCGCAGACTTGGACATGCAAAACTGGACTGGCTCCATTATCCAGGAACATCTTTGCCAGCTCGACGTTGAGGCTCCCAACCCTCGCAGAGGAGACGAAGGACATCAGTAACCTTCCCCAGATGGTTGAGACGCCTCCATCAGCAAGTCCGACGCATCTGTTTGGGTCAAGACCATGTTGAAACATCAAGGACAAGGCCTCGAAAAGGTTTTGCTTTGCAGCTTGTTGAATATGCTGCGTGTCCGAGTACGCCACGAGAATGTCAATGAACACGTGAAACCATGTTTCACTGCTCAGGAGAGCCCTGTTGGGGTCCAAGCCATATGTGAGGAAACATTTGAACACCGGCATGGTGAACTGGCGGCTGCTGTGTCGATGCTCATGATCATCATCTCCAGGACCTTGGACGCAACTAAGATCTCGACATAGCGCTTGTAGAGTGTCGCGGAAAGCCCCAAGTACGGCCGGTTCTGTATCTTGTGAGAGGGATACTATGCTGGTTCCACGAGACAAAAGGATTTCAATGACTTTGATAGCGTTGGCGCGGCCTTGCTTGACGTCAGCAGGATATGACGGACTTAGTGCCTGTCTTATCATTGAATTCCAAGCTCGTTGAGTCGTCACCGTGCTCCTCCCTGCTAATTGTTTCACTTACGGTAGAATGCCATATTCTATCGCTCTCGAGTCGAACTCGGAAATGCCCTCGTCAGATTTTGGGCCACCACTCCGGGTATGATGAAGCTGGGCCATAGTATCCAACAAATCCACGTCGAACTCCTCAGCCTCAAACTAGTGTTTCTGAGCCCACACCATGAAATCGTGAGTTTGACTCGCTGTGCTCTGTGGGAATCTCGTCTCCTGTGCCACCATGGCAAAGAGAGCATGATTGTTGGGACTGTAGGCGACGCCGTGATAGGAAGCGAATAGTCCTTGCACTTCCCCTTCAAAGAGATAATCGCGAACCGTTCGATGCAGGAAATAGACAGCTTTGTTGTCTGGAAAGCAAGGGCATTCCAACAGGCCTTTATATCGACCGTTCAGTTGGCGCAAGACCATGACTTCTTCATCCTGAATACTTCGACTCCCGAGCGTTGGCGTTTTCAATTTGATGGCCTGTAAGCGCCGTTCTGCTCGGTGTTGACTGTGATGTTCCTCCAGGAATTTGTACAAGATGAGATCCAGGGGCCGTTCAGCTCGCAATGCAACTTGAAAGGTAGCGCTCATTCTTTTCCTGTAAACACTGTCCACGGAGAGCAGGATGCGTTTGAAGAACTCGCCCATTTCCGTAGGAAGCTCTCGAAGACGTTCCAATAGCAACTCGATATCGTCTCCGTTTGCTAGCCCTTCGTTGAGCGATCTGACCACCAGAAACACCCACAAGAAGACACCATCAGCCTTGTCGACAATCTCGGCAATCAGGGTTTCGTAGGTTAAATTCCAGTCGGCAGAGAGGCTGGTATCAGTTCCAATGTTGAGTCTCCCTTGGGCAAACTTTGCAATGTCATCCCTGGTCAAAAGATGAAGATACAACTTCCTGGATGCGTCGATCCCGAAGGCATCCTCAAAGCGATTCAGCGGACGACTGGATACACAGATCTTCAAGTGGGAAAGGCGCGCTAGCCTACCGATCGTCTGTATCAAGTCTGCGGCATCACCGCTATATTCATCCAACCCATCAATGAACAAGCAGAGTTTTGCCGGTGATCCAACTCGTTGGCCGGCATCCGCGAACTGAGAGAGAATACCGATCATCCGATCCGGAGTCCATTCCAAGGCCCGCTGCTGAGGGGTACCGAAACCTTCCCACTCCTCCGGGCACAACTCTGGGATCAAGTCAGAGAACGTGGCAAGGATTCCGAAGAGAAGTTGACGGAGCAGTCCAGCTTGTGATCTCTGCAACTCTGAACCCATGACCCAAAAATAGAAGGAATAGATTCCAATCCGCGCGTCTTTGGCCCATTTCTTGAGGTAGGTCGTAGTCTGCTGTGACTGGCTCAAATACTTCATCAAGGTTGACTTCCCTGAGCCCGGTTTTCCCGTTATCCAGTATAAGCCGTGTCCGTGGGCAAGCCAGTTGCTGAATTGAATCTTGGAGCGCGGATCACGTTCAGGGAAGGTCTCCGGGTGATAAATCCACTCGAATGTCTTGGAATGTGCTTGGTGTATTGCGTGATTTCTGTAGTCCATATCCTCGTACCGAAGACTAACCAATATTCTGTGTTTCTTGGCCAGTGTTTCGGCAGCCAATGCCATTGATGCGTGTTTCTTTTCCATTTGCTGAAGCATGAATTTGTCGATCTTGTTTTCAGTTAAAGCCAGTTGTTTCACACTCTCCGTCAAGGCACCGATCTGGTGATTGAGGCCTTGCCCAACAAGCTTTGGTAGGGCATTCAGAACTGTAAGGGTCTTTTTTTGAAGTTCACTGGGCCAGATTTGCGTTAGAATGCCTAGTTTCATGAATATTGAGGGTGAGCATTGTGCACTGCATACCTGATGTGCGCTAAAACAGCGAGTTCACGACCCTAAAATCGACACCATGAATTTCCCTTTCCTCATTCGGAACTGAGCGGTTGCCGCCTTGGCCTGAGCCGGACTGAGCCAGACTGAGCGAGGGGGTCACAGTTCTGGGCTGCCTCGGCTACAGTTGCTACAGGTCTAATATTGCGGTGGAGTTACGAGGACCCAGTTTTAGGACTCCTATCACTACCACTACCTAACCGCGCTTTCCTTCACTCCAACTAAGCAGCTGCGCCCAGGTCTTATTATCTATTTTTTTTTTTGGAACAACCTATCATTGTAGACACTTCTTTTACCAAACGTAATGATACGTTATATAATGAGCTCTAAGGATGATTATGTCGGACCAAGGCATGGCAAGCCCAGGATGGTCCATGCACGTGATTTGGTGCGGGGCACCAAATCCACCATCTTCCTGGCAGCGCTTCCTCCGTAGAACCACAATCAATCAAGAATCTGCAACCCACCAAACCAACCCACTCGAATGCATGCATCCAAACCAACCTCTCAACGACTAGGCTACGATATAGCTACTACGTTGACCCTTGTCATTCCAACAGATTATGTATTTATGTGATTAATACTAAAGGGTAGTTTAAGTTATGGAAAACGGGCAAGTTAAGGCCCAAATCTGGGACTGCGGTTAGAAACTGCTGCGCTAAGTGACAGTGCCATAATAACCCGAATCATAGGCCACGGTCCCGAATTTTGGCCCAAAACATACCAGTATATGCCCTAGGATGGTATATAATATCCTAAGTCGGAATTTGGGATGGTACATAATACCCTAGCTCGGAATCTAGGATGGTACATAATATACCAGCACCGATGAGATAACACATGGTACCCTAGCTCCATATTTGGGATGGTACATGATATACTAGCACTAGTAAAATATCCCGCAGCATACCAGTATATGATGGGATGTCTCAGAATATACTAGTACACCTGTAATAGGATCGGGTATAAGTACTAGAAGAATGGCCCCATACCAAAAAGACCTTTTACGTTGTTCAGCATTTTATCTTGTCACGTCCTTCGGGGTATACGACTACTGATGTCGAGGACGAAGGACGCTCAAGACCAGGTAACCCTTACACCTGTGTTACCACAGGTATAAGGAGAGACAGCAGAGGCCTTGTGTTGAGCATCATATGAATTCCCCGCAGGAGCGAGGAAGGTTGCCAGCCGGGCTCTTTTTGCAGTTTTGGTCGCACGGAATCCGGATCTTTACTCTGAACTGTTATTAAATAAAAATCCAGGACCAGTAGTACGAGGAGGGGGGGGGCCTTCAACCTTTCAATTATCAAATATTGAATACGGAGACTGTTAACGTATACTTCCCCAAACTAGTTTAGATACCACGAATGTTGATTATCCCTTATTAGCGGCTACCCTTACCAACTTGAAGTTTCTTAGGGGTGGGCGGAGGGTTAGGAGGACCTTTAACCCCTTAAAACATCTGCGAATTGCTAGCGCATACCACCTGCTGCTATACTGTAGGTCCAATCGCCAACTGGGGAGCTGAGCCATCGCGTATGTTCCCCAATAGGGTATAGTAGGTAGATTCCCTAAATCAAAAGGGGCTACGTATCGACCGCCCTTTGATAGCGGGGCTTGCCTAGATTGTAAAGCCTTATTCCTATTATCGCAGCCGCGCCTAGAATCTTCGGGCGTACTAAGGTCTACTCCACGCTTTATGCCCACTAGCAGGGGTCGCTATTCCTACATATCGATGGTCGAGGCGTTCTCGCCTTCGGCTCGTGGCAAGGCGACGAGCTTGTCTCGTTAGGGTGGCGCTCTTGGTACCCTCCCCGTCAGTTAGCCTGCGCTTATCCCTTCTAGGTTGCTGAACCCCCTCCGTTATTTTGGATATCTTCCGTAGCCCGTAATTGGCCTCCGCAACCAATTCCATTCGGCTTATACTTACGCACTCAACTTGCGGTCACCTCGCACTCCGAGGAAGGTGAAAGAATAGTTACGCAAAAATGCCCCTTAAGTACGAAGTCGCCTCGTCGATATTATGCTCCATAAGCTTGGCTGTCTTAAGAGACGGCAAGGTACTACAAATCGTTGAAAACCCCTATATCTAGGCGCCTACTAGAGAGGCATCCCCCCCAAAAACCACCGCCATAGTTGCAATCCTCCAATACCACAACAACCAATGAATTATATCGCATTTGCCTCCTCCTCCCTTAGATCCATCCTAATTAGCTGTTGGCTTCTTCTTATCGTACTAATTGGGGCTGCGCGCGTTTCTTATCATATGGTCCTACCCTGGTTGTGATACGAGAAAATATGCAAGTAAATGCTGTAAACGGGTTGCGGGGCATACGTACCCTGCTTAACTTTTATCCCGCCCTCCCCCCATCTTCATCTTAACATGTCTCACTACCCTTCCAAGACTGACACGCATATGTAGCAGAGAATGCAAAAGCCGCTATCTATACCAAGGGCTTTTTTCTATCTCATTCGATACCTATCCTACATCATCGCGCAAGCTACTACTTCCGACCTCCGTCTCCCGCAATGCTTAATCTGAGCCAGTATACGGTTAATATACTAGCGGAAGACTTTAGGCAGTACTATACTGGGGGCTATCATCCTGTCTATCTGTATAATTGTCTCAAAGATAGAAGATACGAAGTTCTGAACAAGCTTGGCTTTGGCTCCTTTTCGACTGTTTGGCTAGCAAGAGACCACGTGTGAGCTTTCAGATTTCTCGAACTTGGTCAAAGGCTCTTTCTCACTCCTGATTCTAGCATGTAGTGCTATATGTCTATCAAAATTGTGGTGGCCAACGGGTCCGGTACCTAGAGCCATGAGCTGGAGATTCTGGAGCACGTCTGGGCAAATGGCCTTACTTCTCATCCAGGCTGGAGCAGCATCATGCAGCTTCTTGACTCCTTCTTTCACGAGGGCCTAAATAGATGGTATCTCTGCGTGGTCATAGAGCTGCTGGGACCTAAGGTGTCTTGGCTTGTAGAAAAGTCGCCAAACTACCGCCTCGAGGCCGGTCTTGCCTGTCACGTCTCAGGCCGCTTGGTTGAGGTGGTAGCCTACCTCTACAGCTGTAGTGTGGCACATGGAGGTAAGGACAAGCTGCTATTTCAAGTACATGGTACCCTCTGACCTGATCCTGCCTTAGACATTTATATGGGCAATTTACGCCTGCCGCCGTCGGTCCGGGCGGGGCTCTCAAGTGCTCTCATCTCCCCCTCTATCGGGAGGGTATCTAGGAAGGACGGGTCCCCACTTAGGAGAGGGGTGCCCGAGTATCTTGTGGAGCCATTAGAGTATAATATAGGGACATTAGACCCTGAGAATGGCGATATCCAACTTGTGGATTTTGGCTCGGTTATATATCTCGCTACCAGCTGCTGTTTCATGTTTGTCCACTGATGACAGCACCTACTGTAGCCTTCTTCGCCTCAAGCCCACTAAAGACAATATACACACCCCTCTTGCTCCATCCCCTGGAGTTGGTGTTCAAACGCACCCTTACCCAGGCGGTTAATATCTGGAACCTTAGATACACGGTACAGCAAATGGTATCATCTGGTACCTCCTAGATTGCTAATCGCCGTGATAGCTGTACGAGCTTACCGTTAGCCGTACGCCTTTCGAGGCCGGATTCGAGGATCAGGAACTTATATCACAGTACGGGCAAGTCCTCGGCGGTAAGGTACCCCCAGAATGGCTTTACGAGGCACTTGCGAACGGGGTGCTTGATCATGAACCGGACGGTCCGCCCCCCTCACTGGCGCGTGTGATGCACCTCTGAACTAATATTGCTAAGAGGATTTAGCCGATGATTTTCTTCCGCTCGAAGACGAAATCCAGAGAGCTTACGTTGACTTATACCCGAGCGAGTCGCTGTAGTTTACTAGCAAAGACCTCGAAACGCTAGGAAAATACCTCCGGAAGATGCTGATTGTTGACCCTTAGCAGCGAGCTACGGCTGCAGAGCTAGCCAAAGATGTGTCATGGACCTCTGCGTGACGTGCCAGGAAGTCCAGATTCTACAAACGTAACCCCGGATAACTAATTAAGGCAGGCCTCTCTAGGTGAGTACCACCACCTATAGCCGGTGAAAGGCCTCCGGCTCCTAATAATTAGCAAATGGAATTTGCCTGATAGATGCAAAATGGATCTTACTCTAAAAAACTGCCACAACCTGACAAGATACGTAGCATCATCGCCTCCCGTTTAGTGCTGCGGCCCTTCGAAGAGAATACTGAGCCTGGTCTCGTAATGGCGCCACTAGCTTTCACTGCCCGGTTTACCCAACCCATGCAACAAATCTATGAATAGTAGGTCTCTGACTCTGCTAGAGAAGGAATAACCGAAGAGAGTAGAAGACGACCCTATACAATCACACCCCCATACGCACGAGTCAAGCAGTCTTGTCTTGGCGAGGCTTGCGGACCAATGCCACATTTGTCAATGACAACTCTGATAAGGCCACGCTCGATGATACGTTCAAATCAGCCATATCCATGAATCAGTAGGCTTTCCTTGGCGATGGTTGTCACGTTTTACCACTGATGATCCAACAGGGTCACGTTTAACGACTGACCCGGAAGTTAAGGAGAAAGAAAGAGAGCGAAACAACACATAAGTTGCCTCTTACTACTATGTTTCCACAACCTCTCCACAATCTCTCTTTCCACACCCAACTCCATTATACAAACGCCAACTTTATCCGAATAACAAGCCTTTATACCTAATTAGTGGGAATTGACGGGCCAACCTGGGAGAGTATACAAGTATATAGGCTCTCTGGCTTCGCCAGAGAGCCAAGGAGAACAGAATCAATCAGAACCTCTTCGTTTTCCACAGTTTCGAAAGTGCAGTGTTTCTGACAATTCCTAAGCGGAAGGCTGGACGAATTGCCCATGAAGTTCTGGGTGGTGGCTATTGCGGATGCGAATGTCCCAATTCTGGGCCCTTTGCTTACACGGGATAATTTTTGGGCGCCCCGCTGTTGAATGGTTGGCCATCGTTCTTTCTCAACGGAGAACTGGGTTGAGCCTTATGATGGCAAGCCCCACCTGTCACTGTCACACGGCATAGCGCCAATCGGCCATGAGTTTGTACTCAAGTCGATGGTCCCAGGCTTCGCTGGCGGCGGATTGGATCTGCTCTGCGACATGCGACAGGCTAGTACTTGAAAAGAAAAGAGGCCACAAAGCAAAGTGGGCAAAAACCCGGGCCTCTTTATATGCACGGAGGTTCCAGGGGGTCTGAAGTCTCTTTTGGGCTCCTCACACAGAAGTTAGAGCCCTGGTATCCCAAATTCAGCGGTAATGTGCTTTGAGTGACTCGAGATGTCGGAGATGTCGTGGGACGCCGGCAAGTGGCTTCCAAAAAAATCATCACTCGGAACTTGGAGGTACTTCCGGGCCCGTAGAAATTGGCAGCAGTATAAGGTATCTCCTTGTACATCCGAATAGCCTGGTCGCTACTAGCCAGCCATCTGACTCTCGACCGCTATCACATCTACCATCCGCACTACCATAGAATCCACTATCTTGTTGATGGTCTCCTGACTAATTCGCCTCCAACCCTTGAGAATCAACGCCTTTTAGGTCTGAACCGATACGATAGTTGGCTCGTACGTACTGCTTTAGCCAATCAACTGTTCCTAGGATTCTGGCTTTCTGGGAGGTTATATGGCGGAGGCCCATCGTGGTGGTGAGAGTGGAAGAGTGGAAAAGTGAAAGAGTGGAAGGGTGGTGGTGTGATGGAAGATGGTGGAACTGTTAGTGGCCCTGTTAGCGCCAGGGCTGTAGTTAGCCTGTGGTCGGCACGTGCCTACGTTCTGAGTGATGATTTTTTTGGAAGCCACTTGGCCGGTAAGCAAGCTTGACCAAATCCTGGGCAGGGGCTGAGCCGGGGCGAGGTGCGAAAAAGGAAATCGGGTGGAGATTCGTCGCACATTCTAACTATTTATTAAGATCTCTACCCAACGCCCGGTTCCGACACATTCCAAGCCTCCCAATACTGATTCGTAAAACTCGGCATGCACCTAACCTTCTCAGGCGGCTCCGCCCGCCACTCTATCCTAAAATTGCTGGCGTCGCCCGTTCGGAAGGCGCGACGGCCCTCCGCTGCGCTACGGGGCGCGCCTTTTCCGAACGGTCTCCTGGCAATTTCAGGTCTTTCAGACCTTCTCTTGCTGTGCGTTGGGCGCCATTGTAACGGTTAAGGTACGGGCTCCGTGGATAGAAGGGCGTAAACTCCGTGGATTGAATGGCGGAAAACGTGAACGGGCGACAAAACACAGGTCTGAAAGGTTGGAAGCCCGCGATATCTACCCTGCGGCGCGCCACTTAAAGAGCGGTGCTCACGGTTCGACTGGCCCGCGGGGCGGCCGGTACGGCGTATAGGTCTTCTAGGTCGTTTACGATGCTCCAACCCCCCGCGTTTCTCTACGCGATAGCGCCTCCGGATAGCGATCTGCTCTGCCGCCGCCCCTGCCGTCCGCTGGCTATAGCTCGGGTTACAACCACAAGGGAAATAAGCGCAAGGGGGAGGTTGCGGAATTGGAGGAGGAGGTGCCGCCGAGGTAGCGCGGGGTTTTTAACGTAAGGTTAACCAGCCGCCAGAAGCCAAGGGCGTAATCGTACCGGTTCGGTTCTCTTCCACCTATTGCGACACTGCTTGTAATCCAGAACGTAACTATCACCACCACAACAACCGCGGAACTCTTCAAGCGGTAGTACCTACTTACATCTACCGCATCGTCTGGTCGCGCCCGCGCTGGTATCTGCGGAGTCAGCCATCTTCTTCGCAATAGCGGCGTAAACGGTCGAACTACAGGTTGAAACTAAAGCGTAGGATCAAGGGTGGAATTTCTGGCCTCTCGATGACGTTGGTAGTGGAAGTACTGGTGGTATTCGGCTAGATCTAATCTACGGCTATCTATTGGTCGAATCCGCCTCGATGGCTCCAGTGGCATTCGTATCGTAGGGCTCAGATTGGTCCAATTTCTATCAGTGGCCATCTATTGGTCAAAGGGCATCGCTCCGGCTCCGCAATTAACTCCACAATTAGCTTATCAGTTTTTTTTTTGTAACCCGGCCCAGCAATAGAAGGTCTTTCAGACCTGTGATCATCCACCCGCCACTGGCTCGTGTAACCCTTCAACTTCTTAATCAACGCCGCCTTCTCATCGCTATATTCCAAATTCACCGCCGGCGCCACCGCGATCTTCCCGGCTGTGGACGGTAATAGATATCCAAGCGCGGAAGCTGCGCCCGGATATGAATATTTCGCGAGTTCGCTCGTAAGGGCGGCCCAAATGGAAGTTTGTCATTCTTGACGACTTCGTTCTAGTTTGGTACCCCATTAATCCCCTGGGATAGCAGCTGGAAATAAGCTGACAGAAAGAACAAGTCGACCGGGGGTTAAGAAAGTCTGGGTTGATTCTCCACTCGAGGCGTTCTGTTTCTTGTCGCATGGCGTCGATGGCCTCGGGTGGCCCAGAAGGGAACCAATACTCTTCGAGTTCCGAAAATTGTATGTCTTTACTAACACTGCACAATTTCTGGTCGGTTGCTGCCGTGCCAGCTTTTGTTGTTTGCATTATGAACGGCCGGCTTGGTGTTTCTCTCCGTTGTTTGTGTTTGCTTCGATGTTTGTTCTTGCTGGGAGAAATGTCCCAACTTCTGTGCTGCTTTAAGCTCCTATCTAGGAGACGAAATACCCAATCATAGTTTAGCGGAAGGTGGCCTCCCAACCACTCATCAGCGGCCTCCATATTGCCAGCATGCACACGAGGGTCAAGCCACTGCACAGCCTGTGGTCCCCGTGCTGAGCAAGGGTGGCAAAATCAAGTCCGCGCTCTGATTAGTCTCTTCCGCGCGACACCATTTGTCAGGAGTTTCCGCAGGTAGCCTTGGCGCTGGCCGGACCTGCGATGCCGTGCACACTCCAATTGGGCAGTCATGTTTTTCGCAATAACGTACGGATACTTGATAAGCGAGCGACGCACCACCCCCAGCAATTTACCACATTCCACCACCAAAAACCATGGCCAACAATTCAAATGAAGCCAGACTTCTTTTAGCCATCAGGGCTCTCCAAAACAACGATAGACTCAGACCCGAGCGGCAGCTAGGCTATATGAGGTCCTAGAAGCAACACTCCGTCAAAGACACGCCGGTCGGCCTGCACGACGCGATACTCGAGCCAATTCACGCAAGCTTACCGATTTGGAAGAAAATACGATTGTGCAGCGTATAATCGAGCTGTCTGTACGCGCATTTCGCCCTCGGCTTCCTTACGTGGAAGATATGGCCAACCGACTACTACGTGAACGGAACGCGCCCCCTGTCGGTAAACGCTGGGCCCACAACTTCATCAAAATTTTCCCAAGTACGGCATCCTATCCTTGACGATGATTCGTACAATTTCGACGAGACTGGCTTTATGATGGGCATTATAACCCCCACTATGGTAGTTACTACGGCCCCCGAAGGCCCCCCGCTGCCAAACAAGGGCCATCCAGGCCCAACCGGACTACTCGCACAGGTTGCCCTGATGCGCGCCGAGTACGAAACCGAAGTCAAAGCCATGTGGACGGTGGTGGAAACAACCATCACTGCCATCGAGGAAAGCCTTAATCAGTTCAAGAAGGGGCCCGGAAAGAAAGTGGGCACACCAAGTCAAAGCCAACATGCTGGAGTGCATTGACAATAACATCGTCAACAGCCTCATCGTCCCAAAGTACGTAACGCCGACCTCTACGCCAGAGCCGGAGAGAGCAGGGAGGTCCAAGAGTCCCCGAGGATGTAGGGCACGAACGAAGAGCCCAACGCCGCCACCAGCCTGAGCCAGCTCACTCACTCTAAACAGCCTAGCAAGTCCGCTACCTAGCTACACACAGGTAGCACAACCTAACCCACAAGAGCCTATCAGCAATAAACACAGAGGAAAGAAGGTGACATTTGACCTCACCACAAAGTCCAGGCCAGCTAATGGTATGGCCAAGACAACCAACAACACACCTGCGGGGAAAAACAACCAGCCAGTTATAGCTAGGCCAGATAACAGGGTCTTCCTCAGGCTGGACCCAGACAGCAAAATCCAAGACCTGCTCCCAGCTGAGGTCTGCCTCCACCTCTACACCGTCCTCAAACTCAAGCCCACAGACCTCACCTCAGTGTTTAAGGTGGCCTCAGGTCGGGGAATAAATACAGCCAATCAGGAAACAAGGAAGAAGCTGGTAAAGTCCACATCACCAGGCCTGTCCTTCTAACAGTTAGAGAGGTAGATAGCATACGTGGTCCCTAGAGTACCCAAACAGCTGTAGACGGCAGGAGGAGTAGTCCCCAGCGATGAACTTGTCAGTGAAGAAGTGGAGAGGGCAACAGGCGTCAAACCAGCCAGAGTCACCACGTCAAGGTACAGAGAGACGGCAACACACAAGGACTTAATCATCTTCCTCCAAAAGACGGTAAAGCCTAGGTACAGAGTCTTTGATTCAAACCCTGCAAGGCTGATGAACACCAGGCCTAAAGTCCTACAGTGCCTACAGTACCAGGCGTTCCACAGGCCAAAGCCCTGCAGAGCTGAGCCCAGGTGCCCAGGCTGTGGCAACCTGAACCAAAAGTGCCAGTATTTAGAAACAGGCACACTACAGTACACCAACTGCAGAGGGCCGCACAGAGCAGACTGGCTAGAGTGCCCTGCCCAGCTAAAGGCTAGTAACACAGGCGTTGTTAGGCCAACAAAAGAACAACTTAGAGCCATCAGGGCTCTGGGAGCCAGGGCATATAAAGGAGTAAACAGCACCCCCCCGTCAGCACAACCATAAAGCACAGCAGACACCACAACCCCAGGCACCTCCCCAGCACCAGAGGGACCCCAGACAACAGAGCTCAGCTTCGAAGAAGTGGTTAGGTCAAGGCCACTGCCCAGGTGTGAAGAACCAACAATAACTGCACCCCTAGGGGCACGGAATCCCACAGTCGAAGATACAGAGGATAAGGACTTTGTCATAACCGTCAAGGAAGAACAGGCGTGGGGGAAAGAGATGTGCAAACACTGTAACAGAACCAGCTATACACTGTACAGCTAGCTACCACCCACAGAGGAGACGGACGTGGCAAGACAGGACCTGTCAGGAGAGCTCAAAGCAACAGAGATGTCAAACAGAGCAGCAGAAGGCCCTCTCCTGTTCTTCAGCCAAGAAAGTACACAAGGCTCACCCCTGTTCAACACTACAGCCAAAACAGCTGAAATTGCAAAGCAGGCACCCTGGGCCTCATATAACAAAGTGTCCAACATCAACCTACCCAATATCCAAAAACACAGAAGAGGCCCTCCTGGCCCTAGCAACCACACAGTCAACCGAAAAACAAGGATCTAGACACCCAAAACAGCTAGGTCTCTGGAAGAATCCAATCTCAGCAAGATAAACGGAACAAACAACCATCTCACAATCCTACAGTTAAATGTAGGAAGATCAGGACCAGTTACAGACTCAGCCCTAGCAACAGCACACAAAGCAGGAGCAGAGGTAGTATACCTACAGGAGCCGTGAGCTGGAGAGTTTAAAGGGGCTGTCCTAACTAAGTCCCACCCAACATACCGCAAATACCTACCACTAGGCCCTAGAAGGCCCAAAGCCATCACATATATGGCCAGGGGGGTCAGGGCTAACCAGAAACCCCTGCAGGCAGCTACAGCATACTAGGTTGTGGTAAGGGAAGTCAAAATCTTCAACATATACCGAGAACACAAAGACCAAGACGTACTGCAGGATCCCCTGGTTGTGGCTCGGATCCACCTCAGGGGTTGGCACGTACGCCGACCTCACTCCTCTCTCCAACAGTGCCGTACGGCAGGCTTTTCTACACTGGATTTAATTTGATATCCTGGGTTGCGGAGAGACGGAGCGACAATATCTGTCCGTCGGCTAACAATTCCATCTACCTAATTGTGTTGGATTGGTCACTTTTTGGTCAATCGGCTTGAATCTACTGTATTCTGTTCTATCCCTGGAGCTCTCTGGCTCTGGAATTCTTGTGGAAATCTTTGCTCACCCGGAGCTTGCGGAGGGCCGACCGAACGACGAACGGAGCGACGCAGAAATTTTAACCACTAGCAGTAAGCGGTGAACACAGAGTTGTCACCAGCTTGAAAATTTGATTTAAATCATTAGTGGATTCCGGAGACACTAAGGATTGCTTTTGGAGGGCAAGAACAGACGCGGTACTCACCCAACGGTCTAAACCCTTCAGGTTTTCGTCGAAATCCTTTTGCGCTCCGCCTGGTAGGGCTGTAAAGTGATAAAAGATGGAGGTGAGACAATAAGCGTGGTGGGCGCAACGCAGGGATAGCATACCAGAAGTCACGTATACCACCTTGGCAAAGTTCTCATCCCGTCCTAGGGTTTCTCTGAGGCGGTTGAGAAATCTCGTGGCGGCATTTGCGGTCCCCACTTGGTTGATCAGGAACTTGACATCTGGCAGTTCGCCCGCAGTTAGCAGTAGCACAGAGCAGCGCAAGGGAGAAGAGAAACGTGCAATCACGTGGATATCCGGTAGCTTCTAGCGTGTCGCCACACTCTAAGATAGCATCCTCAAATTCGGTTTCATTTTCCTGAGAGGGCGCGCCGTCCGTGATGACAGATATGAGCAGCGGCCTGATAGGGGTTTTGGTCACCCCGAGCTTGCGATACACCATGGGTTCGAGGATCTTGGACCTGAGGTGGGTGCCAATCTGCGTATCGCCGCTGGGATGCCATGACGTGGACTTAAGAATATCTTGGATATCCTGGAAGCTCAGGTTGGAGGATCTGTCCACGTCCTGATTGATGAAACGCAGGGAGACCCCCTCATCCTCAGGGGTCATCATTGTGGCAATGCGGGCGATGTGTTCGACAAGGTTTCTTTGCGCGGCCCAGCGACCTTCACGCTTCATCGAGGAGCTGTCATCTATATGCTCCCCCGTTAGAGTATTGCCGCCACCCGTGAGCTTGTGGAAGCTTACCACAGTAGAAAACTTGCCGATACAACATCAACTTTATGACGGTGAAACTCTCCCACTGTTCTCGCGCAATGCTGTCCGTCAAGTCCTCTCCCGATTCGTCCGTTTGCTCACCTTCATCCACATCCTTCAGCTGGACCCCCTGAGCCCCTTGGAAGAAGTTGCCCTTATCCCAGATCTCCTTGACCTGCCGCAGCTTTTCACGGTTATCGCCAAAGTATGCTTTCTCATGCATCTTCTTCGATACGGCGCCATCGGGAAAGTTGATGAATGCAGCCTCCCCGCCGAGAGAAAAGCGCCGCAACTTAGCCTTGACCCCCTCTAGAAACCCTCTCATATCTTTCTCCATCCATTTGTCTTCCCAGTCCAAGGTGACATATGTGTGGTATGTGGCTTCACGCCAAAAGAAGGCTGTGTCCGATGCCCTTTTCTCTTTAGCTTTGCCCCCAGAATGAATCCAAGTGATGAGAAACCCGACTTGTTCTCCCATGTACAGGCTCCGGAATGTCTGCATTTCTTCCCGGAGGATACTAGTAACGCTCTCGATCGTGCGCTTCTCATTGCTGAAAACGAAGGAACTGTATATACTGTAGGTTTTGTTTGTCGGAAAAGCCCTCGTAGTCTCCTCGGACCACTGGAACACTAGGGTCTCATGGAGGAAACGCGTCGACTTCTCTGGTAGGGACCTCCGCTTGAGCTGCTTTGCGAGCTCTGGATGTTTGATGTATCGGTCGATCTGGGTATCGAATTCCTCCTTGTTGCCGTCAAAGCAAGCAAGGAAGCGGACGCTGTCGCCTGTCTTTTGTCGGAGATCGCACATCCATGTACTGTCGATGGTCATACGACTTGACCAGTCAGCTCTGTAAAAAGCATTCATGGTAGCCATGAAGTCGTCCATGGTCTCCGGTTTGGGGAACCACTGATACTTTCCAGCGACCACGAGACCATCTTCATTCTGCAACTTCTCAACTTTCATCTTCATCTGGACCATGACACCAAAATTCCCCCCACCTGCGCCGCGAAGAGCCCAGAACAGCTTGCCCCTATCAGAGCTCGGATCATCGGTATCCCTGACGGTGACCAACTTCCCATCGGCAGTAACGAGAGTCGCCTCCTGCAGAGTATCGCTTCCCATGCCGAAACTTCTCGTGAACGGGCCAAGACCTCCGCCAAGGACAAAACCGCTCACTCCCACGAAAGGGCATCGCCCACCATTGATGATGAACCCGTTATGTTTGCCGTTGATCAGCGTCTTGTAAACGGTTCCCCATTGGCAGCCAGCGTCGATGGTGACAACGCGCGACTTCATGTCCAGCTTGACTGTGTTCATCCTCCGTAGATCCAGAGAGATGTCCCTGGAAGCAGTGGAGTGACCCGCATAGGAATGACCGCCACACTTGATGGTGAGCGTGAGCTTCAGGGCTCTTGCATACTTGATGATAGACTGGACGTGAAGAATACTCTCCGGTTGGACGACGCAGTCGGGTCGGGCGAAGCGAAACAAAAGGTTGGAAGTCGCGACAGACCGTTCGTAATCCTCTTCGCTCTGTTGGAACACAGGGATGCCTTGGTCTTCCAAGCGCAGAATGAGGTCATCCATGGCGTCGAATGAGAAGGTTAAGTCGAGGTGATGTAAGGGGCTGTGACAAAGTCTAAAAACCACTGCATACTAGGTTGAAAAGGAGGAATCATGCAATGTTCTCAAGGCTTGGAACAGAGTTCGATTCAATTGATGATCTTCTAGAACCTTGGGAAACCCCTCCACTATTGCGTCCACAGCTACTTATCACTGCAACCTTTCTTTTTAAGCGCGCTTTGCGGAGATCGTAGCCGAGGGTTGGGCTTCAATGCCTCGGCGTCTCTCGACCCGCTGCGGGGTTGCGTTGGTGTTGGGCGCTGATGCTTGAGTGCAGGAGTGGCATTCAGAAAATAGTTGCCAGCCCAATCAAACTCCATAGGTCCGAACCAGGGCTAGCGTCTGGATACTGATTGGGTTGGTATTTGCAACCTTCTCCAGTCGGTGCCTTGTGCTGCTGTGCGACCAGTCAGTGCCTCTTTGGATTGGAATAAGTAGTATTATGCAAGCAGCAAACGACGGGGATTGGCGGGGCAAAACAGAGAGTGGCGCGAGGGTTGTGATATATAACGTCTCGCATGATCCTGAGCGAGCCTAGGCCATTGTGAGCCGGAAGTTTGTATGATGTACGTTTTTATTGTACGTAAGGGTCCGAGGAAGTGCGGCGACGCTTGCGACAACCTACAGGCCGCCCTTATGGCCAGACCGGCCCGACGTGTCCCCGTAAGAGCAGCAGTGGGGGGGACAACTTCAGACAGTGCTCACACAGAGTGCTTAGAGGTTTAGAGATCTCCGTCAGAAGCAGAACTGCTCTGAATACTCTTTGCCAAACGACGTGAGTGTCTGCTACACAGATTCAAGCCGCGCAAAACTGCCTAGATCGATTCGAAAGGCCGGGAGAACTTGGGCCATCTGAAAGGCAAGTGATCGCAACACTCAGCTCAATGAGCGTTTGTCTTGGTCGCCGAACCTCGAAAAAGCATACTGACAGGGCAAGCCCTCCCCAACGAGATGGCTGACGATGAATGATGCAAGGACTGACTTTCCGCTCCCGCCCGAGCCATGGAGCCACAGCAACTGCAGGCCGCTCATAGGATCAAGCCATCGAGTGAACTCGAAGTTTTGTAAGATCCATTCGCAACCTTCTGACACCATGAAGCTCTGGGTGGTGGCTATTGCGGGCGCGAATGTCCCAATTCTGGGCCCTTCGGCTAAAACTGCACCCTCTCGGAAGGCTGTGCTATTCAATGGGCAGATATTAGCCGAAGCTGAGACGGGGCTGATCCGGACTGATCAAACGTGACGAGTAGTCACGTGACAATGAGCAAAGGTGGTTGTCGATTTTAGGGTCATATAACAGCTGTGTCGAGCTGTTTCCGGACACGTTCCATCCTCTTCAGCAAATCCTCAATCTTTTCCTTGTGCCATAGAACTGCTATGGTCTGACGAGCACTTTTGCATCGTCCGTGATGTTGATTTGGTGTTCCGAAGCGCCGAAGATATCTGAGCAGCTTATCCGCAATCTCCCGACATTTCTGTGCTGATTCCCGGATGCTCTCTTCCATGAAGCCCAGATTGGCCCCAGACGGGATAATCAAGGCTGCACTGAGGTCTGACAAGCCCGCCGCAACTTGCTTGATGTCAGCGACCTCCGCTGTCAGTCCATCAGCAGACTTGTGGATCTCTCGAGCTTGTGATAAGAGCTTTTGTCCAAACTCAAGAAACTGGAGCACGTTGCCGGCTAGCGCAATGGCGGAAAGCGTTTCAAGGGCCATGTTGACAATCGGGCCAATTCTGATCCGGGGGCAAGGGAAATAGTTTTGGGGATGCGGGTTCCGAGGAATATTTACTGAAGATGTCGTTGTTGGGCAGTCAGGCAGCAACCGTCAAAGATGAGCGACGTGAGAGGTCAGGTGACTTCGGGGAAGATAAGCTGAAGATAAGGCTTCACCACACCTCACGACTACCTGCCCGTACGAGAAAAATATGGAAAACGTCTCTAAATGTGTCCCATCTCCGTGTACCTCATTCCAATAGTTCTTACGAGCCAAGTATATATACGAAAACCCGCCATCTGTAACTCAAGGAGAGTAAGCATCAAACGCCGTCGTTGCCGGTGTACCAATAGCCGTTCCTCCAGCCCCCCGGAGTGTAAATACTCCCATCAGCCACCGCCGCTATACTCCTATGCCTCGGCAACTTTATCGCTGGGAGCGCTGCCGGTGGCCACTGCGGACGGAGCGGCAACGTGCACAACAGCCGAGAAGCGGAAATCATGGTGAGTGCCGGGTCTTGGCCCCTTGGCGAATCTGGGGCAAGAGCTAACCAAGCCTTCTTATATATAGTCTCCTAGGTATAACGTAAGTAATGTCAATAAGAAAGCTTATCTCAACGCCGTCAAGTACTTAATATCGGCCCGGGCTTTAAGCCTAGCTACGGTATCTTCACGGGAGAATTATAGGCTTCCTTAGTACAGCTTGCGGCACCAGTTGTATAACAGCAGCTATTAGTAGGTCCACTTACAAGCAGGCCCTGGACGCCATCTACTCTGGGCCACATCTGCAAGGGCACATGGCCCCTGTCCATAATTGTACGTCAGCCCCTGTAATAAAAGAGATTGGTCTAACTTATATCGCAGAACGGCGATTTGATCACCTCTTTAGGCGACCCCGTCTTCTTCCTCCACTACGGCTTCATGGATAAAATATACGCCGATTGGTAAGCCAAAGACCCGTCAAAGAGATATATAAAGACATTAGCGGGCTTAACGCCCAAGACCCTGCGGTTGGATTTTCCGAGTTTCTCTGGCGGGATGGAAGTAGAGTTAGCGATATGGGGAAAACCCGGCAAGGAGCTTCTCGTAGTAAACGCCAGATCCATAATCTGGGGATAGCGGCAAGAACATCACTCTGAACCACGTCATATCTTCGTTGGGCATAATTCCCAACGCAACAGTTGCGGACCTAGCGTTGAATTGTAAGTATCAAGGCCGCCGTGACGAAGCTTCTGATCTTAATGCGTCAGTATGTCGAGTTTCAGCAGCAAAATATTGGGTCTGAATCATCCAAATACGGTATCGCGTCTTGTATTTTTTTTT
>Ga0247765_1000037_pt1 | contig 91173 bp, 94 predicted proteins | sample UWRJL106311C6_FD_179949 | JGI IMG/M metagenome (GOLD analysis project Ga0247765, IMG submission 179949) | Plant litter microbial communities from Arlington Agricultural Research Station in Wisconsin, United States - UWRJ-L106-311C-6 | ecosystem: Environmental > Terrestrial > Plant litter >... | reverse complement strand
GTTCGGAGCTGGGAACATAGGCGGAGTGCACTCACATTCCAGAGAAGAGGTTTGACATTGTCGAGGTGCAGAGGCACAGTCGCCGAGAGCGGAGATCGCCGAGACGATTTCAAAAGGGGGTGGGAAGAGTCAGAGGACTTGCCCCTCCTCGGAGAAAAAGGGATCCCAAAATACGGTGTGGGCTTTTTCTGCCAATCGTGTGAGAATTGCAGTAACTCGCCTAGTCCATGCTGTTTGTGTCAGAATGGCTAAGTCGCCATTGTGAATCCCTGAGCGCCTGGGATGGGAAGGAGGGGCATGGATGAAGCCCCGCCAACCTCACCAGCCAGCTCGTGCGCCACAGGCGTGCTGTCTTATCGTTTATCAGGCGCTAACTCGAGCTGTGGCGCGCGCGCGTTGAAGCGCTGGTCACGGCGCCACACCTGTTTCTGGGTCGTGATTTCATTGAACAGAGTACTCCGTAATGACGGCTTTCTTTTGACCATTGCAATTGCAAGCCGTCCATTATAAGCGTCTTGCCGTCTCCTCCGACAGTACCGAATCTTCTTTTCACCTCCAACCTTTAGTGCAACCCATCGGCAGTGAGCCTCTAGCAACCAACTATCGAAATGTCAGACTCCGAAGACCCGATTGAAAACGTTGACGATCTTGGCGATGATCTTTTTGGAGATGATGATGCTGGCGATGCCCTCTCCGAGGCTGAGAACGCCCTGAGTGACCGGGAACTCGCCTCAGACAAAGGCGGCGATGACAGAGATCACCGGGGCGCCAGGGCCTCTAGCGAGCAAGAGGCCGAATTTCGTGAGAAGCTCATAGCCGAGGTGCCCATCTACCGCCATCGCATTCCACGATCCTGCGATGGAAGTGTAGGTTACCGCTTTCAGGCCTTTTCAGGATGCTACACCTTGCTAATACCTCGCAGCTACATTCACTCCGTGTGCCCAAGTTCATCAAGCTCAACCCGATCGAGTACAAGGCCGACTCATGGCAGCCCAGCAAATGGGATCTCAAAAACGCGAATTCAGAGGCGCCCGTTCCCGTAATTCTCTCCCGGCGCGACCCCAAGACCGGAAAGCTACAGAGCAACACAAACATTCACAAGTGGAGCGATGGCTCAGTCACTCTGGCCATTGGCGACGAGCACTACGAAATTCAGTCCAAGCCGCTCGTCGGCCCTGACACCAAGTCCTATTCAGAGGTTCAAGACGCGCATTACTACGCCGCAGCCGCCCACCTGACGACGAACTCGCTACTAATTGTGGGACATTTTACGGAACAGTACACCGTGAAACCCAACAAGGAGGTCCAGGACCACGCGCTCGAGCGGCTCAAAGCAACGCTGGCCGAGTCTAAGAAGGAGAAAACAGACATGGTTCTCCTCACAACAGAGGATCCCGAGATGCAGAAAAAGCAGGCGGAGAAGGCCGAAAGGGAGCTGATGAAGCTCCAGCGAAAGCGAGAAAATGCTGCTGCCCGGGCCGATGGAATGGGCCGGTACAAGGGGGGGGCCCTATCAATTGGTGAGCTCGAAGGCCGGCGCGCTGGAGCGGGCGGCCGGAAGCGTGGAGCCCCAGGCGGACCCAAGGCCAAGCGTCGTCGCCCGGAATATGATTCCGACGACGATCTACCCAGCGGCGCACGTCGGACAGACAATTACGATATGGAGGACGGCTTCCTCGTTGACAGTGACGAGGAGAGTGAAGTTGTGGAGGAGGATGATGAAGAAGAAATTCTCGACGATGACGAAGAGGAGACGGCCCCGCGAGTCAAGCGTCGCCGAACTGCAGATGAGGATGAAGGAGACAAAGACGCCGAGGGCGATCTGGATGACGATACTCCCCAGGCCGCCGAGTCATCGAACCGACGCAGACGGCACATTATTGACGATGACGATGAGGAAGAGTAAACTGCGTCTTCGTCGCGGATATTAAAGCTGTCATAAATATGTCGGGGCCTGTTTAAAGTTGGCGCTTAGGGTATGGGATTGGCATGCTGGCGTTGATGGAGCGACCAGGGTCATAACAAGATTTCTAGGGCCATTGTCACTTGTTATCACTTGGTGTGTGCGTTGAATGGTGGTTAGGATCATGCTCGATACCAGCCTTAGTAGTAGTTTGGTGAACTCGGGGTTGCTGTTCTGTAGTCCCCCTGTGTCCCTGGATATGCGCCGACCGGTGTTGCATGGGCGAGTGTCTCCTCATCAGAGCTGGGATACGCTCCAGCCTCGTCCGACCTGTCTGGGGGCGCACGCATGGCCTCTAGGGTGGTCGCGTCGAGCAATGGCGGTTGAAAGGGTTTGAGAGTGTGGATCTCGCGCCCCGATGGCATCTGCGCCAGCAATGGGCCAGTGGGAGGAACGACCTGCGTGAGCATCTACAGAACTAAATGTTAGGTGTCCATCGCCTCGAAGATTCGATAATCACTTCTCACCGTGTCATTCTGCTTGGCCCACTTCGTTTCGAGCATCTCAATCACTCTAGTCTCCTCAAGCTTCCCAGCATCAGCACCCCAGTTCCCCCCCTTTTCTACCTTGCGGTCTTCCCTCTTCTCTGCCCACTCCTTCTTAAATCTGCCAAAGCCCCCCGTTTTCTTCGACTCTTTCCGCTCCACGCCAAGCTCCTGCAAGCCAGCTTGTAGCCAGGCGATGGCCGTCCCCGTCTGGCCACCGAGCTCCGAATCGATGCCGAAGAACCGACAAGCCTTCGCCCTGCTCGTCCGCCGTAGGTCTTCTAGATAGCGCACAAACCCCTCGCTGATCCTGCCACCGGCGGACCTCCCCGCGCACAGCGAGTGCGCTTGTGTAGCGTGCTCGCTTGCTGCCAGACACAGCCGCGCAAACAGATGGGCTCGTACCTTGGGCATGTCGGGCGCCTTGTACATCCACTCGGTATCGTTGGCGTTGCGGTCCTGTGCGACAACAGCTGGGTAGGGGTCGTCCTTTAGTACAGCCAGTAGGGTCGCCTCAGCTAGCGCGAGCGACGCCTGCGCACGCACGGCGGCTGGGGAGATGTCAGCGCAGGGGGGGCTTGTTACGAGCCCTTCGGCGCGCGAGCTTAGGTAGTCGTAGATACCGGCAGCGTCGAGTAGGCTGCGCGTTGCGGCGGCTACGGCTGTCTGGCGATGCTGGGTGCCAACGGGGGCGGTGGATGTTACGTACAGAGGATGAAGGGCAGCACGTGCCTGGAGCGCGTATGCGCTGGCGAGGGTTGAGAGAGTGAAGAAGACTTCATACTCCAAAGACTGGATCTTGACCCGCGGCAACTCCTTCCCAGGGATAGGGCTGTCTGAGATGGTGGGCCGCCATTCAATGGCTGGGGCGGTCTTAAGGATGACATTGACCTCGTCGCCGTGGATGGCCTTGTGACTGAGGCCAGCGTCGACGGCGAAGAGGTAAGGAAGGTATCCATTGATGCCAGACACGACTGAGGATAGACTGGAGGGTTGAGAGGACGGAGGGAGCCGCTTGTGTTTTTTGAGTGTCTCCCTAACAACGCCACGGTGGGTGCTGGCGTTGAGGGGTAGCGAGGGGTGTGATTCGCAGCTGAAGCTGGATGAGAATGAAAAGGACGACGTTGTCGGAAGAACGAATGGATAAGGCATGGTGTAGCCTGGCCTAGCGCTCTAGGGATCACAAATCCTCTTTTTATACACGAAGAGTATTGTTTTGTACCTGCTCTACGACAAGGGAGGGAATGTTTGGCTGAGGTGGGGGATGGTATTGAGGGTGACATCACACACTCGCCAGCTGATGCCGGCCCGTAGTCGCAGTGGGTCCAGCAGCGGGCGCTGCAGCGAAGCCAATTGAAACCGTACCCCTGTCCGTCGCGCCTCAAGCTCCAAAGCTCACCACAGCTCGTTCGACAGAGCTCACGCCAGATTGCAATAGTTGGTGTCAGGCCCGCAATCGATGCGGCCTCTCCCCCGATATCTACCGAGAATCCGGTGACAATGGCCGCGCCTTCACCATCACCACACAAGCCACGGCGGAAGCCTAAGCGCATCGTCAATGGCGCGAGTGTCCTATCCACAAATGAGCCTGGCACCCACTTGCGAACCCCGTCCTTCCCGCTTGCTGGCTTTCTGTGGCCGGCTCGGGGCGTAGCCTCAGAATGGGAACTTTTACCATTGATTCTCATGGTCACAGGTCTATTCAGATGGGCTGCTGGACTCTGGGGCTACTCTGGTTTGTTCTGCGTTCTCCCTTGAAATGTATCACCGTCACAACCGCTAATGTCCTGTACAGGCTTCGAGAAACCGCCAATGTTCGGCGACTACGAGGCGCAGAGACATTGGATGGAGGTGACGACTCAAATACCAATCTCCCAATGGTATTTCCACGATCTTCAATGGTGGGGTCTCGACTACCCTCCCCTCACGGCCTATCACAGCTGGTTGTGCGGCAAGATCGGAGATCTCATTGATCCCTCGTGGTTCGCTCTCTACACCTCCCGCGGCTCCCACGACTCGTCGTTAAAGATATTTATGAGGGCGACGGTACTCGTATCTGAGTACCTTATCTATGTTCCTGCGGTTGTGGTTTTCGTCCGCCGGTTCAGCAGGCTGAGTGGCGTGGCGACATGGACCTCGTCTGTGGCTCTTGTGGCCATCCTGATGCAGCCTGCTACCATCCTCGTCGACCACGTACACTTTCAGTACAACACAGTCATGCTTGGTTTCGTCACTGCCAGCATGTCGAGTATGCTCGCTGGTCGTTATTTGTGGTCGGCCATCTTCTTTGTCGCGGCCCTCGGATTTAAGCAGATGGCTCTATATTACGCCTTTTCGATCTTCGCATATATGCTCGGGAATTGTTTGTTCCCAAAGACCAACTTCCCGCGGTTCTTTGGAATTGCGGCTGTCACGACAGTCTCGTTTGCGATTTTGGTACTCCCAATCATTGTTGGGACTGTCTACGACGTCAGACGTGGCATCGATCCCCGACCCGATCTTGATGGACCCCGACCTCCTCTGCCGATCTTCCAGGGTCTCGCTGAGTACTTAGATACCGAGGCGTTCTACTACCCCGTTGTCGAACAACTGATTCAGATGGTTCATCGCATATTCCCGTTCGCTCGCGGCCTCTTTGAGGATAAGGTAGCCAACTTCTGGTGCGCCCTAAACGTGGTTATTAAACTGAGGAAGTATCCGTCTGAGTTGCTTCAGCGCGGAGCCCTTGTTGCGACGCTAGCATCTATCATTCCCCCAAACCTCGTTCTGTTCTTCAGGCCCAGAAAGCCACTGCTGCCTTTGGCTCTTGCAACAACAGCTTGGGGCTTCTTTTTGTTCAGTTACCAGGTACATGAGAAGAGTGTGCTTCTTCCACTCATGCCGATGACGCTGCTCTTGGCGGGCAACCAGGGGTTGACGAAAAATATTCGTGCCTGGGTTGGGTTTGCCAACATCCTCGGCTGCTGGACCATGTTCCCGCTTCTGCAGAGGGTAGACCTTCGGGTTCCCTATACTGTACTCACCCTACTCTGGGTCTATCTTCTCGGGCTTCCTCCTACATCTCTGGGCGCTTATTTCGAGGAGGGATCAAGCCTCCTCGGCCAATGGCTCACCTTCTTCGTCCACATCTTCTTCTACATGTCGATGGGACTCTGGCATGTATTAGAAGCTACCCTACAGCCACCCTCGGATAAGCCGGATCTGTGGATTGTCATCAACGTCGGGATAGGAGCGGCTGGTTTCTCACTCTGTTATCTGTGGTGTCTATGGAGGCTGGTGGTGGAAAGTGACATTCTTCCACGGTCATGGGTAGGGAAGGAAACCAAAGCAAAAACACAGTAGCGCATGGGTTGGCGTTTGGAATAGCGACTGGGGAAAGGAAAAGAAAGAAAACTGTGAAATAGAGATATACCCAGTGAACAAAGATTTCGCGGTCATTTAAGCATTTGATTGAGTGTGTGAGTTGGGTTGACATGGCATGTCTTGATGTGTGCATTTCCGCGTGTCTGTTGAACTGATGATAGATGACGTCCCGAGAGTTGAAACGAAATTCTAAGCAGCGCATGTTTGTGTGTAAAAGCCCCCTTGCGATGTCTACAGAATATGGACTATTCTCCGAGCGTCAAAGCGCAGAGCAAAGTGAGCTGTTGACCTGCACTTCCATCCGGTCTTCATTGGAACTCAATAATTCTGATATGTATGGAGTACGACGACAAATCCTAGAGCCGCATGGGATCGAATCTTGACTGCCGATTTTCTATCCTAGACATTTGGACGGAACATGTCACGTTTGGCCCGATTGCTGCGTGGTGTGACCTACAAGTGGTGTAGTCTAGTAGATATGCTCGGTGGCAAAAGTAATCTTGTGCTAGGGCAGTGGGTAGATCTGTAGTGTTGTATTCTCCGGACGGCTGAACCCGTCTGTCGTTGATTGCCTTGGGCAAGGCGACATTAAGTTTTGACCCGTTCAATGGGCATGGATGGGAAACAACACCTTTAATGAACGGAATGGCCTCAGCTCCGTTTTTCGAAATCAGGAAAATATCTGCCGAAGCCGAGATGGGATGACCCAAGAATTGGACACACGACGACACCACCACCGACGCAGGTTCAAGGAGCAAGATGAAGCGAGATCCAAAGACTGGCGGATATTATTACACTAAAAGCAGAAACTTGTTATCTGGTGGACTGCGAACGGTGGCGGTTGCTAAGCACACCCATACAATTACCCTTGTCGTATGTGTGTGGGTACCACTCGGGGAGATGGTGGGATGCTGAGGTGGTGAGTGGAGCGCATCCCCTACTAAAATGGGAAGTTGAGTGCAGATGGCTTCCAAGAACACCTCGTGTACTTCACTACCGACGCGAACGGACACATGATGCACGCACGTCACCACGCACATGTTGCCTGTATGCGACCATGAACCAGGGCCAATCTAGGCAATGGTTTAGGGGCCTAGGACTGATTTTGAGTGGTGATGAATGTGCTGCTGGAGGTTTGACAAGGGACGGCTGATGCCCAGGTGAGCATGCACGATGAAGGTTGATGGGTTTGGGTTGGTATTTACCCCTTCATTCTCAAGGCGCAATGGGATTGATAATCGCTCATTTCGAGGCGGAATCTAGATCCGGAATCTAGCGTTGGTGGAGTGGCCGCGACCACCATCAGCCGGGCCTCGAGGAGGGGGAGAGGCACCTTTCGCCTCCCGTCTGTTGATGGCCCAGAACTCTGCCTCGATGGTGCAGTCCAACACATGCGCCAAACTTGATTTACGGCGCTTGTCCACCCAGCCTGGCGTCCCAACCGTTCTCCATTAATAACATCACTGCCAACTGATAGTTGTTCGTGTGCCGTGCTCGTTGGACATGTTGTCGCATTCGTTGTGGTCCTCGGGGAAGTTTGCTGTGGATTTGTTTTGCGTGGCTCCATTCCAACGGCCCCGTCCGTTTGGGTGAAGGCGGGTCTGTGCTCACTTCAGGGCCCAGACCCCCCAATGACCGACATTGTGGGGAAAAGAGGCACTTTTCCGCGAATGGCGGGTGCCGTCTTAAGTCATGCTCATCCTTCCCTTCACTAAACTCCAGGCCTAGACCGACTAGATGCCGATCTACAAAAATTGAAAGCCACCTAAAAACGGTGGAATGTCATGAGTGGCGGTGAGCTTGGAATCTTTTCCACGAGATGACGCGGGCTGCCCACAGCAAGAAGGGTAGTTCATGCCGGCTTCCATTTTACCCAGCGTGCCGAAGAATGGACATCTCTTCGGGCCATTTTGATGGACTTTGGGTCCAGCAACAGGGCTGACGGCGGCTCCAGAGCAAGGAGCCAAAAGTCCTTGGCGGCCCAGAGCAATCAATCCCCACTCAAATGCCCTTGGCCGGCCTCTCAGCCGGCGCGTCGTGACTGGCCGGCCCAGGATGAGGATCATGCACGGACTCAATGCCATCCCGCTGTTTAGGGAAGGCTTCGCGGTACCTATGCTATCCCCTTTTTGAAAGCCCGACCCGGACGCAGTACACAGTGTAATATGATTAAATGTCAATCAATGGCAGGTGCTGGTGCTGACGGACAGAGACTTTAGGAGGGGCAACGTCTCCGTCATCAGGCGGCCGTACCTTCCATCTGCCAGGTTCTCTGCTTTTGGGGGAAAGAGCAAGTCGCGGGGGCGGAATGCAGAGGTCAAGACGTTCTAATTTTCCCAGGTCAGCCCGCCTCCACGGGTCACATCACCCAGGCGAGAAGAGGCGGGCAATGAGAGACCAGAACTATCCCGCGAGGGGAGGGGGGGTGTTCAATCATATATGCCGCCCATATTGCAGGCAGCGCAAACACCCACTGGCAGATGGGGCCGCCTTATCGCCCAATTCCCTCCAGGGCTGCTTTCGATCTAGTCGCGACCGTCGATGAGGATTCCCTACCTCGAGCTCCCAAACAAAGAAATACGCACCCTCTATCCGGCGTGAACAGGGTGCCTCCGGCCTAGCCAGTACTTTTCCTTTTCTGCGGGAACCGACACCTCGTGGTGGTGTCGGTGGTGCCGTTTCTTTGACCACAAAACTGTCCACCGGCCCCCGTCTATCACAGGCATGGGGCAGCCAAGCGGTGGGCTTTGTCTGGTGTGCCGCCCCGGTCATCACACGCCATGTGTTGTTCAAGTATTAATCACTAGGTGACAGCACCGGTCTTGTAGCCCGTTTCCCCTCTCTCGCCGTATCAGTCTGCATCTCTGCCGAGCCGGTTCCCCAAGTGAGCGGTATATGCAACGCAGCTCAGCCCCCCCGGGCATCTCGCCAAAGAATTCCCAGCAATATCCCCGTGGCCCTTGCTTCCCTACCCCCCATTCACTTCCCGGCCGCCACCGCGGGCGTTGCCCAACCGGGGATCTAGCATACCTACTCAGCCAGTGACCCGCAGCTATTTGCGGCTGTCAGCACCGCAGGCCCGGCCAGAGAGATTGCCTTATTAGACGGTGGTCCCAGCTGCCCACCCACTCGCTGGCCCCTTTGGGTTGCTTTCCTCTTTTCCCCTCATCTGGCTCAATTGCTGCGGCAAGCAACGCGGCAGCAATGTTGGCATCATACCTCCTAAGCGCCGTCGCCCTGGCCGTGGGCACAAATGCTCAGACGACCACGACGACAGGTGCCTCGAGCGCTACATCGGCTTCGTCTGCACCCAGTTCGACGTCGAGCGGCACCATCATCGACATCTCAGTCGGAGCAGTGAGTCTTGTCCATCGTGTTCCGCTTGCTGATGGCACCCACTCACATAAAAGTAGGAACTCCACAAGTTCGTTCCCGATCAAGTCAAAGCCAATGTTGGCGACATCATCCGTATGCGGTCCCTCCACACTGGCTTTATTCTATGACGAGACTAACATAGCCAAGGCTTCGGTTTCTACCCAGGTGGTCACCGGGTTGCTCGTGCCGAGTATAAACAGCCATGTATCCCTTACGAATATACAGGGGCCAACAAGCGCGGCTTCTGGAGCGGCGTTTTCTCGCCGCAGGTTATCACTGTCCCGCCCCCCTATTATGAGGTTAGGGTCAACGACACGAATCCCATCTTCTTCTACTGCGGCGCGCCGGGGTCATGCATTCAGTATGGCATGGTAGGTGTGATTAATCCGACCGAGGAGATGAACCTGGCGACTCAGAAAGCCTTTGCCGCCAACTCGAGTATCCAACTTGTGCCTGGCGAGCCATTTCCCTCAGAGACCCTCAGCCCAACCGCGACACCGACCGGGACACTAGCACCAGGGTCGGGACAAAACAACACGCCGAACCCTCAAGCAACCTCGGATAGCGGTTCTGGTCTAGGAGCTGGCGCCATTGCTGGTATTGCCATTGGCGCGGCAGCTGTGTTACTGATTGCTGCTGCTCTTATCTACTGGTGCGGCCGGCGAGGCGGATTCGAGACGGCCTACCGCAAGAGCATGTATCCCAGCCTGCCACCGCCTGGCGGCATGGCTGAAACCAGGCATCTTGACCCCAAAAGCCCGAGCCAGCAAACCACATCGACTTTCCCGCCGATGGATCGTGACCCATACCGGGCCTCAGCCCAGAGCGGACAGGGAGCATTTCATGGAACCCCGCCGCCACCCATGAGTCCAGGGATGACGGGGTATAACTCTTACCAGCCTACAATCCCCAGCAGCAACTACTCGGCTGTCGACGGCCATTCCAACCATGTGCCAATCCACGCTTTCCAGTAAGTCGCCGGAGATTCCCGGGTTTAGTATTTACTGACAAGAAACAGTGCCGGACAAGCTTCTCCTCAACTATCACATACAGCACAGTTCCAGCCACCAATTGAGCTGCCGACAGCCGACAGTCCCGCCCCAGGCCGATCTCCGCCCCCCCAGTACCCAAAGATCGAGAGGAGTGACTCGCAAACGACGGGCAATAGTTTCTTCCGGCCCTCCAAGCCTACATCATGACCGGCAGCCCGCAGCGCTTATACCCCCGATACCTAGTGTAAAGTAATATGAAGTCGGCAGCGAAGGAGACGCGGCGGTTGGTAATCATGGCATGGAGTTCTAGGAGTTTGTTTTCTTTGTTGTATCATCCGTTCTCTATAAAGAAAGACTGGCATTGCAGTCTGCTTGAAGGCCATTGGGTTAAAAACGTGTTGGATACAAGGGGGCGATACAGGCCCTGATACAAGGTGCTTGCACATTGCTTTTACTACTAGTTACTACTGTAAACACCGAAAGCGAGGGAGATTCAGGTTCTACTGATCTCAATGCTAGGATTTGTTTCAATTGTCCGCAGGAGCAAGATGGCCACGCGACACGAATTCTGCTTGGCAGCCTTCTCGGTTGATAGTGCTGCTATTTTAGGATGTACCGAACTGATTAGGCCCTCACCGGTTAGCAGCTCACCAAGATGCAGACAGCGAGCAACGGGAACAGTTTTTGTGTAATGAATTTTGCCGGTCCTTGGGAAAGGCTCTCTTCTGCCGGTTCTGGCCGGACAGAATAGCGGTACGTATGTTGGAGCACAAGAAAATCGCCCAGCTTCTGCAGATAGAAACACTGTGTTTCACTGCATACGTAGAATGCTGAGCAGCCCAACCCACCTGAGCGTCGAAAGCCCGTTGATGGATCTTCCCCGCGGTAGACAGGAGTACCTACACTACAATCCAAACTATGAAAGATTGTTAGCGTGGGGTCAAGCCAAATTATTTAGATCCTGATTTTAAAATTCGAGACTTTAAAGTTCTCCTTGAGACCTTAAGTTTTCCTAAGTTATCGAGAGACCCTTGATAATACCTAGGGAAAATAAGTTCGCAGGTTTGCCCCGGGGATATTCGTACCTATCGGCCGTCTTCCGACAGCTGCCAAGCCAAAATGGCTGGCGCGAACAACCTTTCCGCGACTCGACTGTATCGATAAAGAACTTGGAACAAAGGCGGTCAGTGGCTCCCCGCGTTTCTTCGAAAAAATTCTGCCATGTGGGCATCGCAAAGAAACCTGGTCGTCAATAAAAAAGAATATTACATGTTGGAAGCTGCCCTTTGAAGTCACACGCCTTTCCCGCTATCCAGAGCAGTCAGCCGTTGCTCGTGCACAATGCCGCGCAGGGAACCCAGTGAGGAGGAGATTGAAAGGCGCAAGGTGAGTACTCCTATCTTTTTACCGGCTTGCTTTGGTTGCCGGCTCGGGACCGAGTTTTGCTCGTCATCCGCGGTGGGATTTCGGATCGCTGATTGAACTTGGCCCCATTGCTCTAGATCGTCGGTATCAATCTTGAGACAGTCACCGATGTCACTTCCACCGAATTCCCAGGCCATTATCCCGGCGAGGACCATATGTGGGACATCAACAAGTTCCGCGATGGCCTTCGTGTCGAATTTCACCAGAACGAGCCTCTCCTCGCTTCCTTTTCAATGATAGGCATCGACGCCTCTATTGCCAATGCCTTTCGCCGTATCATGATTGCTGATGTTCCTACCCTGGCTGTCGAGACTGTATTCATTGATAACAATACGTCGGTCGTCCAGGATGAAGTCCTCTCCCATCGCTTGGGTCTTATCCCCTTCCGTGGTGGGCGTGAGGGGCTTGACAAGTTTCTCAAGTGGTGGAAGCGTCCGACAGATATGGAAGCGGCTAACGGCAACTACTTCGATTACAACACCGTCCGACTGACGCTCCATGTTGAGTGCACGCACAACCAGAATGCTGCCGAGGACGAGACAGACCCGACCAAGCTGTATAATCACGCCCATGTCTACGCTCGGGACATTGTCTACGAGCCTATCGGACGCCAAAGCATGTACTTTTCAGGCGATAATACTATCGCCCCTGTCAATCCCGACATTCTCATCGCAAAACTGCGCCCCGGTCAGGTCATCGACTTGACCATGCATATGCACAAGGGAGTCGGCTCCGACCACGCCAAATTCTCACCTGTCGCCACGGCCTCATACCGCTTGATGCCAACAATCAACATCCTTAAACCTATCATCGGCCAAGATGCCGTGAAGTTTGCCAATTGCTTTCCCAAGGGCGTGATTGGCCTCGAGAAGGTGACGCGGAAGGAGGCTAGCAAAGAAGGGAGCGGTTACGAGGGGCACGAAGGCGAGTTCAAGGTCGTGGTGAAGGACCCTATGCGCGACACGGTCAGTCGCGAGTGTCTGCGCCACGACGAATTCAAGGATAAGGTCAAGCTGGGGCGGAGGCGTGATCATTTCATTTTCCAGGTTGAGAGCACGGGGCAGTGGGATAGTGATGCCATCTTGCTGGAGGCTGTGGCACATCTCAAAGAGAAGGCGAGGAGATTAGAAGAACATCTCTTCAATATGGCGAGGTAAAGGCGATGGAGAGCGAAAAGAAAAGTATTATTAAAGCGGCGGAGAGGCTTTATCAAGCATTGGTCATGGAGATACCCCTTTGTTTCCTCTTACCATGCTTGTCTACAACTCGGGACTCTAGACCATGGAAACGGCGTCACGGCGGTGTTGTGGTGTATACCACTGGGTTTGGGACCGGCGACTGAATCTCTGCACTAGATAAAGGCTCGCCAATGGATTGTTATGATTGTCAGTGGCTAGTCTGGAATTTTCGGTTCCATTTCGGCATCTAGTATCGTCTGTCTGCCCCTCCCCTGAACGGCCACATCGTGAGGGGCAAATTTGTGGACGTGGCCATCAAAATGTGCCCTCTTTTTGCCCCAACACACCCACGTCCATAGCCACGCCCATACTTCACCGCTAAAAGCGTTGTTGCAACCCGGTATTCGTCGCAGTCATGAACGTCCCTGCAGCAGGCTACGCCGACTTCCTGAATTTCAACTTGAACTTGAATGACACAGTGGCAAAGCCCGGGTCAGTAACCGCAATCTCCTCGCCGTCGGTCAAGCCGAGTTCAAGCAGTGTCTTGTCCAGATTCGGGCGTGTCTGCTCCTCAAGGCTGCGCAGCGATTGCATGTACAGCGTCTTGGACTCTGTGCGAATCGAAGGCTTCTTGAGCTGCGCTTCGGGCCGGGTGGCCATGGAGTCGACGAGTTCGCGCAGCGTCCAGGTTGGGTCGACGAAGAGGTCGCGGGCGAGGTTACCACATACGGGGCAGTCGTCTTTTTTCTCGTGGCGGAAGGTGTACGTGTAGATACTGTCGTTGCCAGAATACATCATGTAGTTTTCGTTGGGGTAGCCAAGGGATGGTGCGCAGTTAGAGGCGATCTTAAGGGCTTCGTTGCAGCAGGCGGCTGCGATGACGGAGTTGGTGGCGGCAATGGCGGGGATGATGTTCTTGACCACACCTTGTGTGAGGGCGTATGTAACGCCGGGGATATTGAACTCTTGGGCACGTATGAGAGCCTTTTGATATAACCAGGTAATGTGTTCCGGGTCGTCGTTGTCCAGCTTTGGGAATGGCTTCTCCTCATCCCAGGCGATGACGTGTGCCCACTCGATGCAGTGTTCAGGCTGTCGGGGGATGCTCGCTAGGGTACAGAGCGGCACGGCAGCCCGTGGCGCGTGCATGTCGAGCTGACACTCGATACAGGATGTGACAGTTGGAAAGATGACCCTCGCTTGTCCCTTGAAGCCTATGGTTGTTAGTCAAGACAGCGGGTAAGTTATAAGGACCCGGAGACCAACCTTCTGTGCCGCCGTCTATTAGGGGCTTGAAACTGTCATCAACGGCTACGTCAACCATGTTGACAAGCATGGCGTTGATCCACCGTCTTGCTTCGATGCTGTCCAGACCGCACACAACGAGCTGGAACTGCATGTAGAAGTCCTCGTCAAAGTCCTGAATCTTGCAATTGTACGGTGTGATGTTGACCCCTCCCACCCGCTTCTCGACAAACCTAGCGGCTACCTCGGCTTTGAACTTGCCGACGTCAGACTTGCGGAAGAGGAACTGGCGGTTGAGGTTGGATATGTCGATGGTGTCCATATCTATAACATGGATATTTTTGAACCCCGACAGTGCGAGGTTCTTCAGGATTTCACAGCCGAGACCGCCAGCACCTCTGTTAGCTCATCAGCGATGGTTAGAATACAACATAACAATTTCAACTCACATTACTCTGCGCCATGGTCAGCCTTTGAGCTTTTGCGAAATGGCCGTGATAGAATACTCACAAAACCTTCATGTTCAGCATGGCCTCGGCTACTGTATCCCCCTGGAAAACATCGGGATCTGTGAATGGGCCGGCCCTCGTTCGGATACGATCGAGATACTGCCTGAAGAAGGGGTTCAGAATCAAGTTGAACAATCGGTGAGAGGGGAATGGGGTGGTTTCAGACTATACTGACCATCTTTCTGGCTCGCTAGCCGCAAAAACTTCTCCGGCGGCCATCTTAATACCGTTTCTCGTATACCTGGGTTTTTATGGCGTCGCCTCTCCCAAAAGCTTGCTCACCGTATCAACACACCAAACTTCAGCTCAGTGAGGTGTCGCAGGGAGACAGGCAGCTGGAGTGGGAGCTTGACGCCAAGACCACTGGGCTGCCCCCAACTGGCCTTTATCGATGGCGGGGTTAGATCCCTGTCTGCCTGCCTCAGCTGCCTGCAACCGACCCACTTCTCCGCTGAAAGCCGCTGAGCTTTGGGGAGCTGCAGTAGAAGCGGCGGGAGTTCACGCGATGGTTTGCAAGACCCGATACTCGAATTGCATGATTCTGCAGGCGATGGGCTAAGGGCTTTGTGAGGGAGCACCTTGGCTGGTTCCAGGAAAAGGTTTGTTTTCCTTTCGAATTTCTACCGCGTCATTGTCATTGACCAAATCGCTAGTAAAGGCACTTGGATTTGAGATGCCAACCACGGTCGTGCTTCTGTCGGGACTGATCTCATTCGCATCACACTTTCAGACTGGCTCTATGCTCCACCATATTGTGCCGCCATCCAAACGACAAAGCGGAATCAGTCGAAGTGATGGATGATTTCTTAACTCCAGTCGCCACAATTCGACCTGGCGAAAAGAGCCCGATCAAGCCGGTTCAAGAAGTGAAGCAAACAACCCAAAGCAGAAACCCAACGTCGCCGGAGGATGCACTCAAGACACTTCGCAGCGAGCCTGAGTATGACTCCTTAATGTCTGTCTTACGCTACCTGAGTCGCAGCCAGCAACCTGAACTGGCCGGATTTGACATTAGGAGGCCTAGTCCCATCAGCGCTCAGCTGGTCCAGGTCTTGGTCTCTGAAACAGTGCCCAGTTATTGGGCTATTATGAAGGAAGACTCACCCACGACAAAACACTCAACCCAAGGCCTGTTACTCTCATGTTTGCGTAGCATCACGGGCATCAACTCCGTCTTAGAGCGCCTCAGAGCTACCATTCATGATTCTGCGAGGAGTAATGGGAAGCGGTCGCATCTCTCACTAGAGCTGGCCGTGCTCCTAGAACTATTACATAACCTCTTGAAAGATCACGACTGTGTCCTCGGCATCTGGAAATCCGCAACGGCCGGGACGGACAAGCGGGGGAGGCTGAGGCCCATCGAGCAGGAACTACTTGCCTTGTTTGGAAGTGGTAAAATCATCTCACTGGCTGCGGAAGCTGAGACACTTGTTCGGGACGGCTCATCCAAAACAGACGCGGATGGTTACTGGACCGGTAATGCTCTGCGGTATACACGGTGGATTGGCGAGAATATTGTCGCTGCATTTCTTTCCGAGAGCGCCTCGGACATCGCGAAATTTTTCTCGGGTTTATTTGCAAAGGCTCTGGGTCTTGGGCACTCGGGTAAGTAACATCTTACCACGCAGGGTTGAATTCATGTTAACTCTCTATTCAGAAGTTTTGATCCGAAAGCTTCTGACAAGCTTGCATCTAGAGCAAGGTGCTGACTCGGCCAAGTTTGTCATGCTCTTGGACGGGCTGGCAGCGACCGAGCAACGCAAAGTCTTGTTCTCCGTCTTGAAGCTCCTCTCGGCCGATTTTCTAGATCGCCTTGGCCTTTGCGACTCGGATGAAAGTAAGCGGCTCATATCGGCCGTTGCTGGTGCCATAGCCCCCATTGTTTGGGAGTGTCAAACAAGGAGACGTCACATCACAGAATGGCTCACAGGGCCCACGGGTGCGGGATTAGGAGAGGGTATCGGCATCCGGCGAGCAGTGCTAGCTGTTGTCTCACAAGACAAGGAAGCCGTTCTCGGGGTGTTGGAGAAGAGCATCAGTCAGTTCGGGGACCAACTCTATATCAAGCATTCGCCAATTTTACAGCAGGAAGGTAGGTGATGGGCCGATCAATCTTAAAGCACGGAACTGACGGAGTCGCAGCTCATACCCAAGTCCTCCTTCTGAGCGCAGGATATGTCCACAGAGCATTGCCTTTCAAGCTTACCATGCTCATGAGATCAAGTGGGTGGCTCAATGCCATCTCGAACAGGCTTTCCGCGTTACATCTCCGAGCCCGGTTTCTTGGTATGGTGGTGGGTGAGGCTCTCTCCGGCATAGTTGACAAGAGCGACAAAAGACTCGACTTCAAAATGGACGACACAATCTCACGTGAAGGAAGATGGTACAAGGGGCTCATCGAAGTAGCAGATCACATCAGTTCATTGGATCCTCTTGTCAAGTTTCGGCCTGCGTCTCAGCCTGCGAAGAAGTCCAGTCATGCGGTCCCTGCAAAAAGGCCCTCACCTCAGCCGCCAAAGCCAGGGTTTATAATCGAGGAACTGAGTGAAGAAGAGATAGCCGATGATGACATTGTTCCCTTTGGGAAACCTGACTCGGACGACGAGGACTCGGATGACGACCCAACATTAGTACGACGTAACAAGCCAAAGCCACCTGTCTACGTTCGGGATTTGATTCGGTATCTACGGGATACGGAGAATTACGATCACCAAAAACTGGCGTTGAGTACAGCTGCGCCACTCATACGGCGTAAAGCGAATTACGGCACCGAGATCGCGGAGCATGCTGAGGAGCTTGCTTCGTTACTGATCGGGTTACAAAACAAGTATGAAATAGAAAACTTCGACGACCTCAAACTGCAAGGGATGATCGCTGTGGTAGGGGCGCAGCCCAAGATCATGGGCCCGTGGTTTGCCAAGACATTTTTTGACGGCGACTACTCTGTCTCCCAGCGTGCTTCGGTTCTTGTCGTTCTTGGGCTGTGTGGGCGCGAACTTGCTGGCTTCGAAACTTCAGAGTTTGCTGTAGCGGCGTCATTTCCGTCCAAGACGCTCCCGGAGCAGGTTGAGCGGCTTTTCATCGGTGCCACACCACCTGGCTACACGTCATCTACCTCATCGCTGAAGCCGCTGCCCCCCAACTCCCTGGATAATATGGCCCGTTCCATCACCTCCGATCTATTAGCTCCCCTTGCTGCTACAGCTGCAGATGCTGCGACCGGACCCGATGTTCTGAAGCTCTCGACTTTTACTTCCCGACTTGGCGAAGGAGGCAACCTCAACGTCAAAATCAAGTCACGGACCCGACCCCGCGTTCGGGCAATCCCCAATACTACAGCGCAGCTTCTTTTCTCCTCTTTTTTCTCTCCCCTCACGGCACGATTCCAGGCTGCGTTGCATTCCTCGGCGTCTCGCACACGGGGCATCGTCTTCCAGCCCTATCTGCTGGCTCTCTACATCAAAACGTTGGCACTTCTGCTCCACGCGGCCGGACCAAGCACACTCGCGCTTCCTGATATGACGGCAGAGTTCTGGGGTCTTTTGCTCAGCACGAGAGTACGCGCACAGGCGGTGGGAGACTTGTCTGTCACCCAAGCGTTGCTGTTTGGATTCCTTGCCGTTCTGGACGTGAATGGAGACAGAATGAGAGATATCTGTAGAGACATGGGAAAAGAAGTAGTGGAAACGCAGCAGTGGGTATCGGCTGTATTCAGAGAACTAAGGGGAGGAGATGGTGGGGATGAGGATCAGGTGAAGACGATGGCAGCAGGGGTATTGGTGAGACTGGATGAAGGCGTAGAGAAGTACAGGCTGCTAATGGTTGGGGACCTGATCGGATTTGGTCAATAGTCATACGTATTTGGAGAATCGCTGCAGCGGGAGCTTTGTTCAGAGGTATCATGTGACATGACGTAAGCGCCACTCAGCTCTCCTACTCTTGGCACAGAGCCGCCCTAAGCCGTAAAAGGTTTGGCGCAAGAAGTTGTTAGGACGCTATCAAATAATTGACAAATCAGCTGGCGCAATTGCAGGCCATCCGAGTTATCTTCAATTGCCTCCTGCTTCGTCAGTCTTTGCCTACCAAGCAAGGAGAGTTTGCGCCCCGCACGATCAAGCCATGGCATCCCAATCAGCTTCAATTCGTGAGTTGCTTCCGGAGGATAGGAAATTGTAAGCGTAGGTGCTGATTGATGCCTGTACAAATAGCCTCCCTTGGACAGGTCGCCGCCCCTACCCCGGCTGTTTCCCAGAGCGCCGACGCTGCTTCGAGGCCAAAGGTGTGTGGCGATGGCTCGCCTAGCGTATACTCTACAAATTGACTGACGGGGGGATACAGCCCTGCTGTGTTTGCAAGGAAGAGAAGGCGAAACGCGATGATTGCATGTTGTTTTCCAAAGCGGCGGACCCGCAGAAGGATTGCCAGTCGACAATAGAGCAGTACAAGAGCTGTATGCTGGGGTTCGGTTTTAAGATTTGAGAGGCTTGTCTCGAGTTTGATTTTCCTTCTGTCTTGAGAGGATAGGGGATTGATGGAGTGTACCATACGGAAAGCATAAACTGTACGACGACTGGCAAAGCGGCATTGGCGGCGTTGGAAGACATTACTGGATGGATTGGTAGACTCGGCTTGAACTGCACGATTCCCCCCCCTCAGGGTGTTGGGTTGGTGATGCCCCAACCTGGCTTGGTTAACATACAAGGCGGATTTCAGACTTCCCCATTGAGAAATTCCGCAATGCTGACTGCACATGACGGTCCCAAACCCAGTCAACAAAAATTGTTTCTTCTCCGACGGCCGTCTCGAGTGTTCAGTTCCCATCAGAAGCACGATGATTAAACAGTGGCCTTTGACGACCCAGGAGCGGGTGATCCGTCGCCGACTGCATCCGATGCCAGCGCCGTGATGTCCTCACGTCGACCTTTATACAAAGCACGCAGCTGCGTCCCATGGTTCACCATGATCTGCTGGAGATCCACCAGCTTCTCGGCAATGGTCTGGAGCTTTTCATCCCGCGCATCCATGGCCTCCTTAATTCGCTTCGCGCGGCGCAGGCGCATAAGGCAGCTAAGTAGAAACCCGGTCAGGACACAGCTCAAATTGTAATATGGTAGTTTAGTGTGGGGGATCTCACTGCAGGTCCTGATACAAAGTAACTGACTTTGCACACGGTCCTGGATGGAGGCGAGGTGGTGCTGGTATGCTGCGGCGACGGCTTTGCGCTTGGCATCTCGGATTTGCATCGCCTGTTAATAGCGAAGGAGGATACCACGGTTAGTGGGGCGGTCTCTCATTTTTGGTCATCCAGGATATGTGGAAGGGGAGGTCGTTAGGGACCTTCTTCACCCGGGCCCGGGTGGCCTCGGCTTCGTGAGGCCCTGAATGATATTCATCGATCTCCGCGTCCGAGCCGGGATGGGCCGGGGCGGTGGGGGCCTCTCTTGGCCGGGCCGTGTTGGCGATTGGTGGCATCAGGCGTTGTTGACCGAGAATCAGGACAAATGATTCGATTGTTTGAATTTCTCTCTTGATTCAACAGATCAAGTGTCGAGATGCGAGCTCAATGCTAGCTCCCAAATAGGTATTATGTGAATTTCCAACTGCATCACTGATGAATCTGGAAAGCACCTCCCACTCTCCCGCCAAACTAAACAATCCCTGCTGGGAAGCTTGGGAAGGTACCGTTTGCGGGCTTGGCATTCCCCACATCGAGCGGTAAGAACCCCAGCACGACGGCAGAATCCACCGCCCCAAAAGTCCCCAAAAAAAAGAGAAAAAGTTCACTGATAAACTCGAGATTTCGCGCCGAGCAAACACCCTTCGCTTCGAAGCTGAGTCAAGTACTCATATTAACTGAGTGCATCTTTGGAAGCGATGGGTCTCGCTGCGGCAAAAAAGTAAGTCCCTCCGAAAACCGAAGTTCGAACAGTGCTGACTTTGCGATGCAGCAAGCGAAAGCTCGGGAACGATCCGAACAACACCAAGTGGGCACGTAAGACCGATTCGTACGGTCAACGGCTTCTTCGAGCACATGGTTGGGAACCCGGCCATTATCTTGGTGCGCAGGGCGCGGCGCACGCAGAGTATCACACGGTGGCCAGCTCGTCGCATATCCAGGTTGCGTTGAAGGACGACAATCTCGGGCTGGGAGCCAAGCGGAATAATGGCGATGAGTGCACGGGTCTCGATGCTTTCCAGAATCTCCTGGGGCGGCTGAACGGGAAGAGCGAGGAGGTTCTCGAGTCGGAAAGAAAGTTGCGCGAAGATGTCAAGCTCAGTCACTACGTGGAGCGGAGACTGGGGACAACCCGATTCGTTCATGGCGGCTGGCTCGTCGGTGATGAATTAAAAGAGACTCGGACAGACGAGAAGACCGGTTCGAAACCTAGTTCTAATCCCGAGTCCGCTGCTGTCTTGTCAGATGAGACGGAGGTGTCGAAGTCAGATAAGAAGGCAAGGAAGAGGAAGGCCGACGAGGAAGGAAATGAGGGAGACCCCAAGAAAACCAGCAAGAAGGAAAAAAAAGCAAAGAAGAGAAAGATGGATGCGCAAACTGAGGCGGCGGATGCCGACGACACATCCGTCGAGTCGAAGGCTGAGCGGAAACGAAAGTCCAAGAAGCAGAAGTCTGAGTCTGGCAAGGCCGAGGCCGAGTCTCTTCCCACACCATTATCCGAAGCTGAGACGTCAGGAGCCGAAAGAGAGGAGAAGCGGAAGGAAAAGAAGGGCAAGAAGAGCAAGAAGGATAAAGGGGAAAGGAAGGAGAAACGGCACAGGAACGAAGCGTCTGAGGAAAAGGGTGGCGACACAGAGGCGAACAGGGAAGAAAGGAGGAAGAAAAAGAAGCAGAAGAGTGAGCCTAGCTCGGATTCTGACAGAGAGAAGGCTTCGAAGGCTTTACTGGCCGTTCAAGGCAGTGGCATTTCAACGCCAAGCGGAAGTGGTTGTTCGACACCGATCACGGGTTCAAGTCGTTACTTGGCAAGGTCACGGTTTATTGCGCAAAAGAAGCTGGCGTTCACAGACACGACAGCACTGAACCAGGTAAGCCAGGTCCCCGTCTCTGGACAGAGCAACCGACACTAACGTCCGGGAAAGATCTTCATGATCAAGTCGTAGTTACTTGACGGTAGTGCAGCATCTTTAGCACTAGTTGATCAACGACACCGGATGATGATACCCATGTCCGTCACGAATATTGTTAATCCCAAAAGTTTCAAGCCTGGGATGTCAGGACCGCCTCCACCATTCACCGCCGTCAACAATCATTCGTTGCACCTTAGATGAGTGACACGCCCTTCCCGATCATGAGCATACCAAAAAATCCCACCGTAAGCCACGGGAAAACCATGCCCAGGAAAATGGGTACCTGTTCGGAGCTTGAGGGCGGGCAAAGGAGGAAGCCGATCCACAAGGTGACCGAGGCGCCGATATACGCGGAGCAGCGAACTCCAGTATTCGCGTTTGTGGCTAGAAAGAGGGCGTTCCAGAGGTTAAATAGACTCAAGAGGGTAGCAACCGTGTTGATTCCTGGTGAACTCCCGCTGCGAAGATGGTACACGCTAACGAGATGGTTGAAGGCATAGATGAAGATCATGACTGGCGAGCTGAATATGTCCACCTGGTACGCAGTCAGCAGTCTGTCCATCTAAATTCGAGGATTGCCCTGCACCATAATCTCAAGTATCTCGCTGCCTGTGGAGTTTTGATGGTCTTTGAAGCGTAGGTCGGCCATTCCGAGCAATGGATGAGCGCTTGGTGATAGTCAGATGGTGAACCTTTGGTGTTATCAGGTGAAAGTACCGGGATGCTGGAAGTGGATACAGAAACCGGGTGGAACGATTGATGATGATTGTGCTGAGCAAACGTTTGGCGACGACCAGTCCACTGATGCCTCTGCTCGAGCACTGGAAACAGTCGAACGCAACTACTGTATCTTCGCCCGTCCTTTCTTCGTTCTCAATTACGGCTTATGCAGTCGCAACTGCTGTCCCCGACCCACCTCTTGCCCGGCTCCATGGTTTGCTAGCGCTGCCAATGTCACTTCTGCCTCTACTCGTTTAGCAGAAGTTAGCTGTTCCTCGAACAGTATATCTCTCGATCCACATGGCCTGAAGGCTTGACTTACATCAAGAGACCCCCTACACTTTCGCCGACACCCTACTCAACCACCAACGCTCATGTTCTGGCCAGCTGCCTTAGCAAATATGCAGCGATATGCAGACACCCCGTTTGAGAACGTCGCAGGTCCACCAGGAGACGGTGATCACGGACGACTACTTATTTCGCATCACTGGGGCTGGCTCTTGGTCTCTTTCCCAGACTCTAGGTCTACAAATGGCCACGCCAATGACAGTCCAATGAGGGCTTGCTTACGGTGGTCGTTCTGCGTACGTAGGGGGTCTTAGCACACAGAAGAGGCGGATAGACGATAGACGGTCCAACCAGGAAGGTTTCGAGGAACCGTTTATCACATTCGAGATAGGCATGATTATTGTTTATGGAGGATGCGGCGTAGAATAGCGAGGGCCTTTCCTTTCACACAGGCGCAGAATGCAGAAGATCTGAGCCATATCACCCGATACATGTAATAAACGGCTTGACGTGACAATCCAGTGCCTTGTTCACTCGGGCCTAGGTATTGCTTGACGTTTCTTTAAACAGCCCTTTGGCCGTTGAGTAATGGAAACCGACGTGGCATCGAGTCTCACAGTAACAAACTTTCAGGGGGTGAACTGTACGTAGTGAGGCTAAGCATATTTGCGCTGGTTTTCGAGGAAGAATGGGCGCACAAGCTGGGATGGGGACTCGTAACCTTCATCCAAAAAATCACCATGTCACAACCTGATCTGACGCCAACTGACGACCGAAACCGAAGCGTTCTATTGTATTGGGTCCACATTTATGATCGCCCCGGAGGAGCGGAGGTTCACCAGAGGAACTGGTGCCTGTAAACCCAGGGGCTCCAAGCTCGGCCGAATCACCCCACCGGTTTAGGAATGATGGAGGAGGGTTTGAACTTACACAGAGAGCGGGGCGGAGAAGAAAAAGGAAGTTAGGGGCACATTACCCCTTACGAAAGCTGGGCGTCCATTGCATTCCCCACCACCCCTAGGTTTCCGTCCGCTCATCCAACTCTCTCGGCCGGAAGTCATTGGGGATTGGAGCCAAGCACCTCGTTACTTTAACTTCCTGTCTAACCATTGGGGGGGCAAGGCGAAGCTAGTGTACACTACACTAGGTAGGGCATACCAGCTCCTCCGAGACTGGGTCCCCAGTTTAAGCGCCAGGAAGGTTGCGGGGGAGTTGACCTCCAGCAGCTGGTGTCCATTTTCCATGTTACAATTTGCGCACCTCGACGGCTACCGGCAGTGAAGGGGGGGGGGCATGGGTGTTTGTCGTCGGTTGCGCTACTTGACTTGGCACCAATTTGATGCCTTCTCAACGAAGTTCCGGGCCCGCTGACGACGACGGCGGTGGCGGCGACGGCGACGATGCCTCACCCCCGGTCAAAACCATCCACCCAGCAAACAGCCAGACTGAGCCAGTCACAGCTCGAGTGGGACAAAAGCAATGGCCCCTCGGGTCCGTGAGACACGAGGGCGATTCTAGATGGTGCGATTGGCTGTTTCTGACGTACCCTGGGGACACGAGGCACATGGTGGCCGTCCATTTGGACTCCCCGGCCTCGAACGCAGTGGTGGTTTGTTCCGGGTCTGTGACCGTCTCCCTGCTTTCTTTTTAGCTTTTACTTTTTCTCGGGTCTCCGTTCTCCGTTGGGCGCCGAAAGCTGAGGAAGTTCAGGTTGCCCCTCACCCCTAACTCATCCACGACGAGGGGTTCTGGGTGGATTTTCGCCACCTCAACATGGTACATAGACTGAACACAGGGATGCGTTGTGTGTGCAACCCTGCTTCTCAACAGTTTTCGCACCATCCAGCTGCAGGCAATTTGGAAGGGTCTTGGACATGCTGCAGACCGAGCGAAGCAGCGCGGTCCACGAATTTCACCAACCCGTCCGTAATACACTGGCCCGCTCGCCAATCTCTTGTGGTCGGGCATGTGAGTGTGCGTCGTTGACGGAGTGGACATGACGGGAGAGAGTAACCTGGGAGGGGGATAGGGACTGGAATGCTTGGCACGCCGTCTCAACCCAGATCCTACCCCCGCCCCGGTCTTATCTTCCCGGCTTGTAACTAAATGTCGAGAGGTCCACAAAGGCGCCTGGCGAACAGACGCAGGCTACTGCACGGCGAACGGAGGTCACCTGGAGTTGGGCGGGGTCAGTTCTGAGTGGTCCTGCCGGCTTCAAAGGTGCGTCTCGCCTGCATCTCGACTGCATCATGCCTGCATTCACTAGCTTACGCTGAAGCTGACCCAGCTCGACGTGGCATTCCGTCCGGGTAGCGGATTGAGGAGAGAGGGGAAACTTGTCGTGGTGTCCGGCTGGAGACCGGACCACTGCCGGTGCCCCCGCGTATATCCAGTTGGATTGTTCGAAATGGAGATAACACAACAAATCCGCCAGGAGCCGCGTTGTTCTCCCCCGTTTTCTTACGGACTCTTGGCTTTAGTCTCGCCAGCGAGATGCACGTGTACACGCATGGCATATAGCCTGGATCTCTTCGCTGACTGACGAGGATAGCTGCATTCACACCCAAAGAAACTGTCCACTCAGCGGCCGCAGCCCTTCTGCATTGCAGCACCGGTGAGGATAGCAGATTGTTGCAGACATATTAGAGCGAGGAGAGCATCAGGGTCCTTCGGCCGATCCATGGTGCCAGCATACCGATGTTCTTCAAGGTCGTGAAGGAGGGCGAGCCGCTTCGTTGATTTGCCCACCACATCTAGTGAAACGATGTGGGTAATCGTGGCGAATAGATACGACGCGGTTTGCTCACCACCATCTCCAAATCTCAACTTTGACTTGGTATGCGGCGGCACTGGCGATGCAGTCGTTCTTGCCTAATCCGGCTAAGACTCTCAGACCCAGCTGGCGGTGAGTGTACTCGAACGGGAGCTTGTTCTGTGGAACCTCTCATGTCTAGCTGCGATATAGCAGCCAGTGGACCGACCCCTTTCTGAGAAAATAAAACCATCTAGATTAGAAAGAGCGCTGGACGTGCTGTGATAATGGACGCCGTCAGTTACCCCGCAAGTCGGTCCATTAGGGGTCGAGGAAACTAGTGGATCCGTGACGTCGAGGGGCGGGAACTTGGCACTCGCCTTAAATTGTTAGTGCGTCCACGCCAGCGTTGTTTCCTCCCCCAGAGTTCTCTCGCTTCCTGCAACCCCCATTGGCTGGGTGACGCCTTGGTGACCCACCGTATGTGGACGGTAGCCAATCATGGACTGTGAATTCTGATTAGATCGCTGATAGTGCCTTCTGGGCCTGGTGGAGGCGTCGATCGCCGCTTGCGCTTGCACTCTCACAGCTGTGATGGGCGAGAGGACAGTTGACATGCCTCCCCCATCCTCTTTCCCTCTCTGGGCTTAAATTCATCTTGTTCTCTCTCCTCCGCTTCGCATGTTTTCCCCCTACTCTCTTGCCTGTTCTCCAAGATAAATTGTAGTCGAACCACCCGAGTCATTCTGTCGCACCAGATCAGAGCCCCGAACCCCGCATTATACTTGGCCGGTCCTGTCCCGCTCGTTGTGGACAAAGGAAGCTCAACCGACGCCTCCCCTCCCGGCATATACCAGCGACGCCCCAATTACCACGGCACCTTGACGATAGAGCAATCGGCCCAGTCTTGCCGATCACTAGGCTTTCTCGAAGGCCCGAAGCACAAAGAGATAGGCGCTATTCAACCGTCACGTTTCTAGCGTTGCACCGTCATCATACCCACCCCGCCTCGGTCGGCTTTCCCTGTGTACGTTTCACCCTTGCTGCACCGATCGCACCAGCGCCTTTCGGCTCGACCCATTCCACTTTATAAACATACGAGACAACCGTCTCTGACAGTCTCCTTCCAGTAGAAGAACCCGCTCTCCCGAAGCCATTGCTGTCAGGTGTTTTCAACCGGCCATCCCTGCTTGATATTAAGTCCGTCTTTCGGGCTTGAATCAAAAATTCTTATAAACTCCGAATCATCTCTCACCTGTCCGAACCCCTTCTTCCGCCATGTCTTCAGACAACACGAGCACCACCTCCCCCAACGATATGGCACGTTCGCAGCGACGCGGGTCTGTCACCTCGGCGGCTATCACCAACCTGTTCCGAAGCAATTCCATTTCACAGACGCCTGTGGCGCCTTTCCCAGGTCCTCTGTCGAACGCCGCCTTGACTGAGCAGCAGCGCCGGAGACTCTCGATCAACACGCTTGGCCTATCAGGCACTTCTCCCACAGCGCAGTCTTCTTTTCTGCGCCGGGCAAGCCTGTCTACCAATGCCGACTCGATCGACGAGAGTGCCGTGGAGGAGGACGAAGTTGTGCGCACGGCACCTACCACACCCTTCACCCGCCGCATGAGCTTGGGAGCTGCCCAGGCCATGCGTGGCATGCGCGGTGGCACCAGCCCCGGCGCCAACGGTAGGCCTCCCCCGCCTGTCCGACGCAACAGCACAGCCCGCGGTGGTCCGCCAACGCCTCCGATCGGTACGGCTGGCGCCGGAAACTACACGTGGGGCAAGATTTCATCTCAGGCAAGCACTGCAAACCGAGCTGGACCTGGTTCTGACGTGTGCTCCCCTTCTGCTCGATTAGACCAAGGTTTCAACTGGTCCGATCAGCTTAGGTCTCGTGCCGAGAGCGTCACCTCGGGCTCTCGAGCTTCCTTCTCTTTTGGCTCCGGCTTCGGTGGCTCACCTCCTCGCGGCAGCATGAGTGTCCCATCTGCTATTCCCCACCATGATCGGGCCAAGTCGGTGTCAGACATGCCAGCCCCACCTGCTCAAACGCCACGAGCACGCGTGCCCCAGAAACCCGACCACTTTCAGGAGCGCATCTTGAAGGGAGACTTTTACATGGACTAAGGGACGCAATCTCTGGTCCACATTTCATCGGTATTCTTGATTGCGCACCTGGCTGATGGGATGACAACGAAACACATCGCGGCGCCGCCAATTTGGCGGCCGGCTCATAGATTGATGATTGGTATGGCTGGGTCCATGATTCCATGATGATTGCAGTTATCTAACACGTGGGGTTTCTGGCGTTTGGTTCGTCAGGGTTGGGGTCTTGTCTTTGTCAGAGGGGCAGTTTTAGTCTTGAAAGATGTAACTGTACTGGGGCCTCAAAATTGGGTGGACCCCCTCTTGAAGGAAAAGCAAGCAAACGGAGTTTCAGCGAAGAAATGCCGCCGGATGGCAGGGCATCACAAAGCGGACTTGTTTTCTTGGGGCAGGCGGGCAGAATGGAAATGGGTGGCAGAACCACGGCAAGATTGTCTTGACTTTGTTGAAACTTTTGTAAGACTAGTCTAGCTGGACGACTGGAGACCAGATTGCAGCTGGTGCGAAATGAATGAATGAACTGGCACGATGAGGCAGACAAATTGTCATATAGTATTGTCTAGGAAACAAGAGCTCGATGAAGGACGTGTCTCTGCTCGGGTGCTTGTGTACCAACCAGTCCAGCTTGACCATCATGAGAGGTAGATACTCATCCCAGCAGAGTGGTAGAGGACGGGAAGGATAGTACCATTTCGAAGAACAAAACCTTCGGGTGGGGACAAAGGGGACCCGTCAGGTGATGGATTTCCGCCTTGGGACTTTGGGGTCTAGGATGTAGCACAAAGAGGTCATCAGTCTGCTGAGCAAGTATCTTCTGGGGGTCGCAAATTGGTGAGCAGCAAGGTATCGTGGCTGTAGGTTGGCTTGTCCGTCAAGGCCCAGCCAAGATGTAAAACTAATCTCTCAGTAGTGTTGAACAAGACACACCCAACCGCCAACGCAAGTCTAATGTGCCACCACTGGCGTGCACGCAGCTTTAACCTAACTTAGAGAAGTAGTTCTTCCTGACAGCACACAAAACCCCAGGTCAATTGGCCTTGGCCTCTTCCCTTTTTCTGAAGAGATGCCTGTGAACTGGTGCCAAAGCCAGACTCGCTCTATTACCGCGTTTGTCTGATCACTGCCCTCGCCAAGATCTCGAGATGAAAAGAAGATATCAACGAGGTAGCAGGTTGTTGGTCAGAGCCCGATTTCTCGTACCCTGCCTAATGAATTCTAGCAGAACTGGCCTCGTCAAGCCTAGTCACTTCTGGCCGCGCCCCGGGTTGTCACCGTCGGGTCCCGCTTGGAGCAATTCCTGCCTTCTCAGATGAAGAAACAAAGCAGCAAGGGAACCAATGTTGGCAGATGTTGTTGGTAAGCAAGAGGAACAATCCCTGGAGGAAACGGGGTCATGTCCATCTAGACTTGTCAAGTTGACGTTCCGGGAGAAGCAAGGTGAATAATCCTAAGGAAAGGTGAAATGTAAGTCTATTCATTACACGGCTTGGTACCTACCTTGGGTAGGTAGACAAACAGATAAGCCGTGGAGAAACCCGTTCACTCACCAGACCTACCTCGGTGACTGAGCCTGAGCCGGAATCCCGAGTTTAAGCTTGAGCTTTGCCACCGGCTTCCCAATCTACAAGACCAGAAACCTGATCCAATAGTCAAGCATGTCTCCTTGCCTTTGACATTCCTTCTTCTTGCCTTCTAGAGATAAAATACCACCCTCTATTGCTTCCCCCCCTCCAAAAAAGGGGGGAACCAAAGTCTGGAAGGCGTCCATGTCCCGAGTGTGGGCTTCAAACTACTTGGGACCTGCCTGTTTAGACGTGGTTGGTAAGCAGGATACAAAGAAAAAAAAAACACTGGTGTGCTGCGGGCAGGTGAGTAATAGAAAAAAGCAAAAAAGTGCGAAGAAGAGCCCAGTCGGAGGTGATCCAAAGGCCTGCTTGGCCTGGTTATGCCTTTCTAACATTGAATTCCCTGCCTGCCCTGGAGAACAGTAACAAAGAGAGGAACGCGCAGGGGGGAGGGGAGGAGCCAAGACCGTGGGCTCGGGGAGTTGGGAAGAGTCCGTTGCGCGCGGGTGGGTTGTATTGTGCTTGATCTTGGTCATGCCACGAAAGAGCGGGAGGATGGACAGCACGTGGTGGGAGATGGGGGGACATGATGGTGATGGGAATGTACAATTCAGCCCCTGAAAGCTTTTCTCGCGCAGTTTTTTACAACTTGGCAGCGATTGGGACTCTCGAGCCCAACGGCTAACCCGCCCCGGGACGATGCTGTTATTATCAAGGCTGGATGAAGAACATCATAAGGCCTCGGCCGGAATAAATTCAAGGGATGGGTATTTTCTCTTGACGGCGTAGGTGTTCAAATATTACACCAACCCTAACGTAAGTGCCATGTTTTAGGGGCTGTATTGTACGGGAGGAAGTGGAATAGCAGTAGATAGTGGAAGTTGTATTGCTCTCAATGCTCTCGGTGTCGAATCACTGCAGGTCCTGATAGATTAGGCCCATAAGGATGGATTACCATCCGCAAGGCACCAAAAACGTTCACTCTCACAAACCACCGAGCAGACTCGCAGAGGGTCATGACGAAAAGGCACACCCCCCACCAAAGGGGGGAGGGGGGCTGCGGAAAGGAAAGGCCAAAGGAAATAGCACTGCGACTTAGAAACTCAACGATGCCAACGACCATGGAAAACGGCGCAACTAGAAAAACTTGACAGAAAAGAATCACGTAAGACTGACGCTGCTATAGCTGCCTAGTATACAACACACACGAGACGCCGCGGCGCCGTGACACCGTCAAATGACACCGACAAAGTTCGCTCGCTAACGCCATCACCCCAGAGACACCAGATACCCAAAACATCCGTACCCGCCTTCTTAATTGCCTGCGTGCCTGTCGTCGCCAGTTCCTGGGGAATCATAATGATACACCTAGCCACCCAGCCACCCCGTACCCATGACGAACCCGTCCAATGTCATAAACCATCCAGCCCTAGGATCCTGAGAATACTTCTTAGAAATAAGCCCCACCGCATAGCTACGAATTCAATAAGACCAAGACAATCGAACGGGGGGCCATATCCAACCCATCCACCCATAACGCAAAATCAAAAAGGAAACATTCCTGGGCCTCCCTGGCCACTCTGGCCACCCCCAGCTCCCCCAGCGCTCCCACCCATCCCATCCATCCCACCCACCCCTCCCATCCCAACAATACCCATCTGCTGCATCTGGTGAAACCACGGCGGCTCTTGCATGATGTACCGCATCGTCCCATCTGCTAGGTCCTCAAGTGACCAATCCATGGCCTGGGCAAACTCATCGCCAAGGCTGGAGTAGTCAAAATCAGACGAAAAAGCACCATTTAGCCAGGGCATGACGATTGCAGGCTGCTGTGTATTCGGGCCTAGAGGGGCGGTAATAGACGCAGGTGGTAGATTGCATGTTGGCGGAGGAAGACCCGGGTCGGCCGTTGAGGCAGAACGGTTATCGTTGGTATCGTACATGTATGAGGGAGGCGGGCGGCTGACGGGTACGCTGTTACTGTACCAAGCGGCGTTGTTGGCTGAATTGGCCGACTGAAGGAGGTCGGGATTGCTCGGGCGGGGTGTGGCAACCGAGTCGTTGGTAGCAACTTCAGAAAGCAGCTGAAGTGGCGTGTTTGCTGTTGTTGAATAGTCGGGCGCCGGGGTACTGCTGCTCTTGTCGCCAGTATTTTGGCGGGTTTGGTACGGTGTTGGCAATGTGTCGGGGGCCGCCGTCGAGCTGAGCGAGGTGCTGGATCCCTTGCTGGAACCGGGTGGGCCAGGCGCACCGCTGGGGTTTTGCTTCTGCTTTTGGAACCAGGACCCGAGCATGACGAGGACCACCAAGAACTTAGCAGCTGGGCGACATCGGTCGTCTGCCGCTGTCGCACGAAACTTCTCGAGCAGCTTCTCAAGATGCTGCTCAACCTTCATGTTATCCTTGTTGATCACCTTGCCTAGCTCGCTCTTGGGCGACGCACATGCAAAGTACAGCTTGATCAACACCACGACGGCATACGCAACTCTCACAAAGTTGTAAACGGGCAGGCAGCGTATGTCGTCGGGGTCGAGGGAAGTAAACACGGTGAAAATGCCATCGATGGCCGTGAGACATGCCGAGATAGCATTGATATGGGAAGGTGTCAGCGGAGTATCCGACGGGAAGGCGTCACGAAAGGGGTCTGCCCCCGCCGGTGGTTGCTTCGAGTCCTCGGTAAAGTCAGTGTGCGTAGCAATCTCATGCATGTACAAGTTTAAGACATGGAAACTGAGTAGCAATGACGCTATTGTTCTCGTTAGCAGATCATGACTGCTGGTCAATACGACCAGAACTCACCTTGCTGCATCTCTTTTGGAATCGCGTTACTGTATCTCTCTAGCTCGCGCTCGAAGCCCCTCAGCGCATACTGTGTCCTCGAGTCTGAAATACTTGGTGTCGATGTCGGATCGTCCATCGACAACAACACACCCACTTCCTCAGCCACCTTGTGAGTCCATATCAAATGACAAAAGTATTTATCCGACGGCGCCGCCTCAGGTGAGCCCTCGAGCACGTCGACACACTCGGCCATGAAGGTAGTCCACCTGATCAGGTTCGGGCGATGCAGCGCCATTGACGTGTTGGTCGCCAGAAAATAGCACGACAGCCAAGTCCGCCTCGCCTCGAGCGTCGTGGGATCTGGCGGCGCGTTCTTCTTCAACGGGTGGTCACCCCAGGTTTGAGGAATGTGCTTCCGGAAGCCGCCCTTGGCCTGCTTCTTACGACCGAGGCCAATATCTATGGCCATGACAGCCGCCACATGAACAAGCTGGTAAAACTTGAGCTCCTCAAAGTGCTCGGGGGGCCAGTACCAGATGGCTGCCACGTGTAGTGCCTGGACGAGCTCGAGGCTCTTCTGGCCGATGATGATAATCTTCTCGGCGAAGATCTGCATCAACTCTTTTGTTAGCACCTTTTGAATGTGGGGCATCTCGGACGTGGCTGCCGCCATGATGGAAAGGAACAAAATGGGTTTGGTTTCGCGGAGTTCCGAGGCCGCCATGTCGGCCGAGAAGACGACACAAGGCAGGTGCGGTGACATCTGGTTTGTGTAGCGGGTGAAGAGCTCGTCGGCCTGGGCTAAGGTAATGATGTTACGATCCACTACGTCGGGTTGCTCCTCCGGCGTCTCGGGCCGAGGTGGACCCCCAAGTGTGGGCCGCGACTCGTCACGACCGTCGCCGAGCTTCCGCTTGTGCCCAGCAATGGGTGGGGAGTAACCCTTGGTGTTAGTGTTGATGTCGATGGTGCCATACGAAGAGAGCGTCTTGGACGCTGCAGCGGCGCGCTGAGACGTAGTATATGAAGTTGTCGAAGCGGACCTTTCCCTTGTGGTGTCGCGCACCTGTGAAGTCCAATCCCGTACAACGAGCGGCGAGCTCCCGTAGCCACTACCAGCGGATCCCGGCGCCGGCCCCTCATCGGGCTTCTGCCCCACACTACTAGCCGCACTCGTGGGTCCGGCAATGGCTCCCGGTGGTCCCGACCCCGGACCTGAGGCTGACGCTGGTTCTCCGGGGCTCATTGCTGTTGCAGGAGGCAAAGTAACGCCGGTCCTAGTCGCCTGAAGGCTGGCCGTCAGTGCGTCGATTTTCTTCTCCAGCTCGGCCACGCGGTTGTCCGTCTTCTTCTGGCGCTTTCGTGTGGGTTGCGTGACGACGCATGCTCGGCCAGCCTTGGCGCACCGCTTGCAGGGGCCATCAGGATTGGCGACATCGGGTTCGCAGCGGACCTTGAGACCGCGACAGCTCTCGCACGCACGTTGTTTCTTGGGGTCGTTTGGGTCGCCGGGAATGCCGCCTTCAGGCGTGGCGGGCCCGCTGGAGCCGGTGCGCTGGTGGCTTGGTGTTTGTTGCGAGTGCGACTGTTGCGATTGGTGTTGATGCTGCGGGGCGTGCGACGCACCCGTCGCAATCGGCGTCAGCGTCTTGTTCTGCGGCGTAAAAGACGACGAGACGTGTGAGTACGGTGGGGATGGCGATTGGGCGAGTGGGTGGCCATGGCCGTGAGAATGGGCGTGGACGTGAGCGTGCGAATGCGAGTGCGAGTGTGAGTGTGGATGCGCGTGTGAATACGGCGATTGCTGCTGCGCGGGCAGTGGCTGCAGCAATGGTAGCTGGTGCGGGAGCGTTCCCGATGACGCCGACAGTGCCTTTTGCTGCTGGGCAGGTGTTGTAGGCGGGCCTGGTCTCAGACCAGCGCCAGTTGAGTCGCGCAGCCGGGGATCCAGCGGCGCTGAGCCCGGATCCATGACGGACTCACTTTTGCGGGTTACAGCGCGATGTGGTGCTGGTGTCGGCGACAGTGAGAACGGGCGGCCTTCATGTGCCCGACTGCCGATGCGCCGTAAGAGTTAACATGTCGGATGTCGGGGGGAAAAGAATCGGGCGAGTACCCCCGAGGTTTCCGAACCTTCTAAAATGCACTGGGGAGGGGGGGTTCCCAGACGACCCCTTGGCGAGTGAGGGGCCACGGCTTCCCAACAACAGCCTCATTTGTCAAGCCTGTGTTTTAGCCTGTTGCCTCGAACCAACAAGCCCTTTTTAAAACCCGCGACGGACCGCGGAGTCCGACGCCTCCTACTCCGTGCCTCCCGCATCGACCTTTCCGCTGCAGTGATGCGCACGACTTCAGCAAATCCTCTTACCTACCTATTCAGTAGTTGTGTTAATTCTTCATACGCCAACCGCCACATCACAGGTTTTTGGCACTGAAAATTGGTTCCAACCAAGAGTCGAATAAATGATAACACCCAAACACCATGCTGGTTGTGTTCCTGGCGCGTATTGCCCAGGCCCAAAACTGCTCCTCCCAAGACACGGTCCATGACAAGCCTAAATACAAAAGCAACCAACCAACCCCAAAAGTCCAAGAAGCTCCAAGAGAACACCCCTCAAACGCCACATCAACGGCCCTTGATAATGGTACAGATTAGCCTCCCCGAGTCCCTTCGGACTTCTTTCTACCAAAAGGGCATCACGCGAGCCCGGTTCATTACCGCTTCCCGCCTTGCTATCCTAGGGTATCTCCGTAACCTGAAAAGGCTTTCCGTGCCGCTCGGCTCCGGTCCGTAGCTGGGATCCTTCCCGACCTCATTGCATCTTCTCCTTTGTTGGTGTGCGTGGCCTTAAGTCGCGTATATCATCAGAGAAACAAAATAACAAGAGAAGAAACAAATGGCCAGAAACTAATAAAAACAAGGCGTAAACGATAGAAGTGGTATCTTTTGCCAACCAACACCAGCTGTAAAAAGATTGCGGTGTATATGTACAAGGTACAAGCTCGATGAAACCAAAGAAGAAGGATAACAATGGAGCAATGCCGACGGGGTTTCAAAATTGGCTCTCCTCTCTCAGCCGGCTCTTGGAGCTCTGTGTCGTGAGACTGCCCATGAACATGGCGCTCTCTCGTCGATTCTTCATATAAGGTTGCTCATAGGGCGCCGGCGTCAGCCCACTGTTGCCGTACAGCGGCTGGTCATAGCCGGGGTTTGTTTTAAAGCCTGTAGGCGTATGAAGCTGAGTTGGATCAAAGCCTGGCGGAACAACAAAACCGCTTTCATACGCCGGCCTCATCGATGTGTGGCTGCCAGCTTGCTGAAGATTTTGTTGCCCCAAGAACCCGGGTTCGTAGGTCGTCTGCCGTTGCGGCGGCGGCGTTGGGGTACTCCGCGAATGCAGTGTTGCCGCATTCATGGTGGCCATTTGCTGCATGCTCATCGGAGGTGGCGTCGGCGAGCTGCGGCTCGCTTGGCCCTCCATGACCGCCTCCATTAGCCGCTGGCGATGAGGCGAGTCACTGTGCGACGTCGATGGCCGACCATCTGAAGGTCTGCGCTCTTGAAAAGACGGTCGCTGCTCCTGGAATGATGGCCGTTCCGACGGCACCGAAGACGTTTGTCGCTCGTAGCCGTCCATTTCTAGAACAGGGAGCTCGTACTCGCTAGGGTCTATGCCAAAGATTGGTTCATAGTTCTGTAGGAACATGGCAAAGACCGGTGCCGGAATGTTAAGCGTCGGCGAGAAGACAATGCCCACGTTGCGCACCGTCATTTTGTTCACGTCCGAGTGGTTGATGATTCTGATCAAGAAAGAAATCAGGTATTTGAGCAGTGTGGCGTTCGCTTGCGGAAGTCGTTGAACTAGCTCGGCAAGAGCCGCGATCTTTTGATTCTTGTTCGTCATCTCGGTGACGCCAATGAACTCGAGGCGCAAGTCGCTCGTTAGAATCGTGTTCGGGAGCTCTCGCAAATACATTTTGAGAAGGGAGGCAACGGCATGAATATCGTGGTACTGAGGATCCGTAACCAGGTTGATGTCACCCTCGTTGTTGAATCGCTCCTTCAGCTGCTTGATCACCACATTGGATCCACTGAGGCGGAATATGCCTTCCTCGTTAATGGCGCCCTTGGCATCGAGATACTGAATACAGCGGTACACAACGGCTGGTAGCGGAACTCTGACGTCGGTAGGCGAATTATACCGCACTGCTTCTGCGAGCGAAGCACCAAACACTTGGCGGACCGGTCCAATCGGTTGGCCAACTCCTTGAACAACCAGCCCAGGGCCGAGAGTACTGTTTTCATTGCCAAAGAGAGAATCATTGCCGTCGCTAGAAGACCGCGTCTTGGGCCCAAACCCGAAGAAACTGCGCTTACGAGCTTTCTTCTCGTCCTGGTTTGGCGGAGCCAGGCCCATCCCGAGTTTACTCCCCCAATTCTCCGAGTTGGTGATCAGCTGGGGGTCGCGTGGAGCCGAGATGGCATATGCTGACTGCGATGACATGGTGAATCCTGCGCTCGCCGGCGGCTTCTCGGGGGCACCTTGAGGAAGATCGCCTTGCCGCGTGGCCTCGTAGTTGACTCCGATCAAGCTTTCATCGGCCATAGTCTGCCTCTGCGTGTTTCGCCCCTGGTTCTTCTTCTTGCCGTTCCCCCTCTCGGAGTTAGAACCCTGCCTATCCTGAGTCTGTTCTTGTCTAGCGGGAGGATCTTCGTCATCTGGATCCCTGTAATCAATCCATCGGAGCAGAGCGTCAACCCATTGGTCCCGCTCCTGATCGCTCTCGGCACACAGGACGTGCTTGGTCACGCTGCTGGGGTCCTTTTTCTTCGGCTCCAGAATCAGGAAGGCATGGCGGTACTGATTGTCAATATCATCATTGCCGGCGCCGCGGGCTGGGGAACCCTCGTTGCCGTGTTGCGACTGCTTTCCAATCTGCGCTCTCGGCAGCTTGATTGTGCCGAGATGAGCGCCGCCCGGAGTCTCATAGTACTTAAGCTGGGGGCCGTCCAGCACAAAGAATCTGGCCTTCCAACCGCCAAAGTTCTTTCCTCGCTTTGTCAAGTAACCACTCCGGAAAGGGCGCCCGCCTGGGCCCATCCTCTGGCTCGACTCGGGATTTGACTCGGCCGTTGAAGATCCTGTCTCGTCAGCGTTGGGAGGCAGAGTGTTGGTAGACAGATATCTGCAGAGCTCGGTCGCAGTCGCGGTGTCTAGGGGCGTATTGAGCAATTCGTCAAGGTATTGGTTCAAAGCCACCCGGCGGGCATCCAGTTTCGCCGGCGCATGCCCGCTGAACAGCGACCTGTCAGGTGTCTTGGCGGTAAAAGTCGGGCATTGCTTGAGTCTCTGGTCAAGCTTGGCCAGTGACACAGAATCCTTCTCAACTCGCCAAAGCTCTCCACCGTCGGCCCGAGAAAATATGGCAAGCGTAAACACAGGGTCTTCCTCGAGCTGGGTAAGAGAAAGCAGACTGGCTCTCGACGGTTTCATGCGGGACGAGGCAACTCTAATATCAACCGAAGGAAGAGCGTTTGGTGGTAGCAAGAGATCCGGATATTCCTCCGTAACAAGACCCTTAAAAATCTTGGTCCTTCCGCCGGGTCCATCATAGAGACTCTTTGTCGGGCTCGAAGAGGAGTCAATGCTTTCAGACCCCTTCTTAATAATGTTCAATGGTTTTGGCGTGTTGAGGACCAACGGCTCCCCTACAGCTGGCGATGGCGTCTGGAGCGGGGTGTTAGGGGGTAGTGGAATGGGGACTCTCGGCGGGCGCGGTGACAAAGGAGCCGCAGCGAAAGACGAGACGCCAAGGGGAGAGAGCGGCGGTGAGTTGACAGGCGACTTCATGTTGATCGGTCTCGGGCTTGCTGGAAGCCCAGGGCTCATCAGCGGCGCGGGAATTGAGCGAGATATGATATTTTGCCCGCTCGTGCCACTCAAAACGCCTGCGAGAGATGCTGCCTCTCGAGGCTGACCAATCTGTAGATATCGCGGGCTGGCAGGCATCTCCGCCTTTGCAGTTGCGGACATCTCCTCCTTGGGCGTGCCTTTACTGCTGCTCTTTTTACTCTTTTTGGACGCACTTCGGACCTCTGCTTCTTTGAGTGCAATGATTTCTCGCTCTCGTTCATCCTCCTCACGTGTTCGCCGGCGACCTCTGCGGTCATCCTGAGGAATCTCGTCAACTTCAAGAATGTCATCGTAGTCGGTGTCGGTTTCCAATTCATCGTCCAATGGAATCGTGGGGCTCTGTTGCGGTACATTCTTGATTTGCAGCGGTGCCGGCGGAGGCTTTCTCGGTGGCGGGGCTGGGGGCGGGGGAAACTGAGCAATACCCTCGTCCAAGCTCGATATCCTCTCGGGGAGATTGGCGGTCGGTGGCTGGGGAGGAGGCATGCGCGGCGGGGGTTGCCGTGGGACGCTACGGGACGGCGGAATAGCCATATTGACGCGGAGCTCCTTGGCTTCGTCCGCCTGCTTCCGCGCATCCTCAGCTTCCCGCTCCCGCGCATCAGGATCATATTGGTCCAACGCATGCTCACTCGCTTTCGGCATCGCATGCAAAGGGTCCAAAATCTCGCCAACGGCAGATTTCGGGCCGTTCAGGTTCGGCTGATCAGCTGGGGGGGTGATCGGGTAGGGGGCCATTGACACATTAACCGGCGACTGCTTCTGGCTGTCCGAGTCCAACCCTGGGGACACGGGGACTTCGAAGATTCGCTCCTTTAGCGGTGCTTCCGACGATTCGGTCCTGCTTGCGGCTCGTGCTCTCGGCGGCGGAACCCCTGGTACCGGGGGCGCGGCATCGGCATCACCTAATAATTCTTTCAACTTCTTCCTGTACTTCTCTTTATCCTTGAGGGCCCTCTCGAGATCCTTATTTAGACCTAGGATCATGGCCCTTTGCTTGTCGACTAATCGCCATAGCTGAGCGTTCTGCTGTGACTGCGAACTCTTCTCCTTCAGCAAATACTGTATGACGGCCTCGGGACTACCCGCCGTCTTGATTAGGTGCGCAATGTCTGCCGGGCCGGCGGCGTTATCCTGGGACGTCTTATTGGAGGTCGATCGAGATGATATCGCAGAAATTGCCGAATCCATCGACGAGTTTCTTGGGGCGCCCTTTGCGAGCTCGGCTCGCACGCTCGAGGAACCAGCCATGGCCGAGGTTTGGGCCGACGAGGGAGAGGCCCCAGAAGGCTTCGGGTTCACGATGGGGTCCGAGACGCTGCGGCTGTCATTCGGAAATCGTTGGGAGAGAGAAGGAGGTACCGGTCTGGCAGGAGTAGAACAGGGCTGGTCAGCATGACGAGGCTCAAGACTCAGAGCCCGCGGCACCCAACGATGGCGCCACGGGCGGGGGAAGTGAAACGGGAAGTCCATAACAAAACAAGACAAGGACGTACCCTGGGCTTCTCTCCTCAGGAGTGGCAGCACCCGAAGACTCGCTATTGTAATACGTTTTCCCTGAAGCCGGCGCGGGACGTTGGTCGTCGGGGGCTGTGGTTGTCACTATCCGCGGGACAGCAGCCGTTGTGTAGGGTTGCTGCGCTGGCGAAGGCGTGTTGGCTCCGAACGACGTTGGGCCGGGACTGGTCGGCGGAGACACGGCGCTGCTCGAGTGGAGTGGGCTAGGCTCGGGCTTTCTTATGGATCTGGGACACGCCAACGAAGTATTGTGATCAGTATTTGTGGACACTGCAGGGTCTGATGCAGTCACACGACAGGACCAGCACCCAGCAAATTCCTGGGAGTGCAGTCGATTTGCAATGTGTCGTGCTTGACTTTGTTGGCAAAATGCTGTGCTGCTTTTTTAGGCCGTATTCGATTCCCAATCTCATGCCCAAGCCCTGCAGGCTGCAAGATGGCGAGAGACGTGGGCAACAGACAATTGGATTCAAGTAACCTGAAGCGGTTCTTCTTCGACCCAATAGCAGAGTGGAAGGATAAGGAGGGAGGAGAGATGAAAGAATTGAGGGGGGAAAATACGACTTCACTGCGCATCCCAGACTTGGAGCGCTCAAACGACGGAGCGAGAACGACAATAGACAGACACAGCGGCAAACACACACTGCACATACAACAAACCGGGACAGGGACAAAGCGGGATGGCAGATTGACAAGGAGGGAAAAGAGAACCCGGCAGATTCAGACGTACCTGGAGCTCACAGCCGATAAAGGCGTTGGCAGCGGGCTATCTTGCGACGAGTAGCCCAAAATCTGACTTCTCCCAATAGTAGGGCTGTCCTGGAAGGTGGAATCCATAGACTGCGGGCTCGAATCGGTCGACGATGCCAGATGATGATGGGGCTGGTGGCCGAGGTGAAGATGGTTTTCTGGCAGACCTTGGTCGCTCTGGAGCGCAAGCTGCGACATGGTCCACTATGCGACTGGCAGGGCGGATGGGCCAAACCCAAATGGTAACAAAGGGCCGAGGGTCAGAGCTTAACGCAGGACAACTCGCACCAGTTTCGAGCTGCCTGGGTGACCCTGATTGACGTCGCATATATTAACTCGCTCTGCCTCTTGTCTGCCCAGATGCGGCCTGTAGCGGGCGGGGGTGGGTTTGCAGGTGACGGGTTGTCTGTGGGCGACGGCCGGGAGTGTGTGCGCGGCGTAGCACAGTCGAGCCTCTAAGTCTGCAAGTCGGGTGGCACTGCGTGTGTCGTACAGGAGGTGCAGCAAAAGCGAAAAAAGAGGGTGGCAGGCTCCTTGGATAAATAACAACCAGGTATCAAGACGCTGTCGCTGGGATTGCTGTGCGCGACGCTGACAACCAGCCTGTAGCTGTTGTAACTGCGGCTGTGAGAGCCTCTGAGACCGGAAAGCCTGCGGCTCGGTGTCTTTTCCTGAGCAGCCTGATGGTGATGTGGACTCGGCTGCCGCAACTCGCTGATGAGCGTTTGGGTGGTCAATGGCGCGTGTAGCTTGCGAGATCTTGGAGACCGAGGAGAGAGGGAGATCCGTCAAAACAGCGGTCCAGACGTAGGGACCGGTCCCAAGGTCGCATGTCCAGTAACTCTTGTCCAGTAACTCTTGTCCAGTAACTCTTTTTTTTTTTTGCGGCAGCAACCAACGGGATGGAGATTGGTTTGGCGAGGACAACAAGAGCTATCAAAAATGGCAGTAGCAGCTCTGACCCTGGGTTGGCGGCTGTCACCCCTGAAGCGAATTTCCCTGATGAGCCCCTTCAACTTTTTTGCTCGCCAGCAGCAACATTAGATATGTCAAACTTGGAACATTCTGCAGGACAGAACCGTGAGTTTAATCTCCGGGCCCAAGCGATCTCAGCGTCTTGGAATCATTTACATCTGCATACTAGGAATAGTTTGGGCCTCTTGGGTCTGCATCTCTGAAAGCCACCGCTGCTGCTTCGCACAATTAAAGGCCCAGGAAAGCTTCTGCCGGCCGAGGCTCGTCCCCTACCCTCCCACTTCCCACTAGCGCCGAGGCTACAGGCCCGAGATCCTCACTAACAGCCCCCATCTCTCGTCACCCTCGTCTGCCGCAACTTAAACTATGGGAAGCTGGGGAAGTCTGAAACAAACTCGCTCGTGAGGCAACTTCCGCCCCCCCATTTAACCGGGCCAGGTTCCACGCCCTTGCCCATCAGACTCGAAACCGGGCCAACAAACATTACCCAAGCAGTTCGACTCTCACACTGGGCAGACATTTACTTGTTCAACTAGCGCCTGCGTGGAATGTGGCACTCTTACGAATATCGGGCTAGGAAAGGAGCATATGGGCTCAAGCAGGTGCATAGGGAGCTGGGAATAAAGGTTACGGGACACTCTTGATGTCAAACGATCGGTAACTTCACGGTCCCGATCTTACATGCTCTCTTGATTCATTATCGGGTTGACACTTTTCTTGATGCTCGATGTTAAAATAATACAAAGAAAAGCCCTAATTTGCTCCTGGAGACCCTAATCCCTGAACTACACTAAGTTCCACGGGCAAGGATCAGGGTTCAGCAGCAATCGGCTCCAGATCCAGCCACTCACCACGCCGCATTCTTCGTTTTTGTCTGAACATGGAACCTCAGTCCCGTCTTTCGTAGGCGTTTCTTTTCACTTCGAAGCGCGGAACACTCTCCGATTCAATTCTCATGTCAATTGAGGCGACAATCGATTGGCCAATCTTTAAGGGCGATTCATCCCGTCTCGCCGATGGAGGGCGAGATTTCTTGGTGAAATTTGATGTTTAGCAGTCCTCCACCACCCCGCCTCGAGCCCGCCTCCCCTCCCCTTCCGTGAACCCTCCCCCACATCGCCGGTGCAACGTTAGTCAGATGTATCATGCAGGAGGCGGATTCGTGCTGCGACCTAGCCTGGGGTTCAACAACGTCTGGGGAAGGGGAGGAGAGAAAAGTAATAAAATAACAAAATGAGCCCGAACGATTTGCAGACGTAAGTAGTAAATCCTTATCTCGCCAACCATATCTGTAGGTTGTTATTTGTCTGCTCTCTAAATTTTCGCTGCCGCCCGTGGACTGTCCCGGGAAAACAACTGGCTGTGCATCCATTCAGACAAACGCCCGGGGGGCCAAGAAACGAAAAAGAAAAAGAGAAAAAAATACAGAGAAATAAATGGCTGCACGCGCGCACCGAACAGTGTACGAATATACGCAATAATTACATGACAGTGTGCAAGCGAGGTGTTCAGTCACCTAGGGACGCGCATCACGTGGGTATTGACAGACACGCATGCGAGAATCCGGAGAATACAGGCGCACCTTGCTCATTTTGGTTGATACGTATTGTATATTTCGAGAGCCCAGCGGCTACCGGAAATGTAGGTGGCCATGCGCTATGGCTGACTGCATGTCTATGTATCTGTCGCATAACGGCGCTCAGCTGCTTCATGGGCGGCTACTCATCCGAATTCATCTCTCCTCTGCCGTCTGTTCCGCGCTTGCAAAAGCACAGAACAAGTACGAAGTTGACAGGCAGCTTCCTAAATGGTACGTGTACAGTTGGCCAGCAAGTCTAGTAGGCAGGTAAGTACCATGTCAGCTGCAGTCATCTTCGCCATCACCACCAGCGTGGGGTGTGTTCTCGGTTCCTGGATATCCGGCCACCCAAGAGCGGGTGTATTCTCCGGCCTGGACCCACTAGAACCGGAGACACAAGAGTGGTGGGCATTCACCCCCTTTCACCAAACATGAACTCCCAACATGCTACGTTATCATCAAAAGAGCGGTATTCTCGGGACGAAGGAGGTAGCCATCTCGTTTAGGGACAAATCTCGAAACTTTCCACAAAGTAGATGCAACTTTGATAGCGGACAGCCGAATTGGTGGTGTGGGAACGGGAATGGAGCATTCCCGTGCCTCAAGCTGGTGAAAATATAACTCTTCACCCCCTTAATTCGCCTTGTTGCCATCTCCTCAATCGGCAGAGAGGGATTTATTTTCGCAGATTACCTACATTATTAGCTTGAACTCCTTTCCTTTCACTCGCAACCTGGTGAGGGTCAATGAGAGCCGGACAGGGAATGATGACTGGAAGGTCTCGAAATCTGGTCACATTCCCTTGAGGCTGCATCTCTGCGTCTTGATAGCTAGGTGTCTGATTCCTACTAATTAAATATATATATATAACAAAAGTCATTGTTTCGAAAAAGACAAACGTTACGTGGTCCTCAGGAGTTCGACTTGCCGAGCAACCAATGCAAGTCATCTCAGGCGTCGCTCGCTCACGTGGATGACGAGGCGGTCTGAGCCCTGCGATTGGCGTCTTTATCGCTGATGACAGCCCCTGAACTTTCGTTTTTTGGTGGGTCCAGCGGGAAGTACTGTATGGAGCAGTTGACGGCTTTATTAGTGTACACTGCACGTGCAATCGCCACCACTGCTTGTTTGCTTGTGAGCTAGCTGGTCCACCTTCTCCACCGCCTGGCTCTCGGGGCCGAGACGATTCACAGTCCCCTCCGTCTCGAGCAGATCAGAAGCATCGAAAAGAGATACAGAAGCAAGACAGACAATCACACAATTACCAATGACTGGCTGGTATGTACATCCTGCATTGCTTTTGTCTCCATATTACGTGATCTCGACGACAGATCGCAACCGGACGGAACTTGCCCGGTTACATCATCCGAAACGCCCAGCCGGCTTGGTGGTGGGGGTGTTCTTCACGCAGCGAGCCAGCCACATCTGCAAGCACTATCGAAGCTCAGAAGAGTCCCTGCATGGAGGGGGTTGTGACAGATGACAGGTGACTTGTTAGAAACGAAAATGACAAAATTGTCAGTTTAAGAAAGTTTGTGTGTCGGCACTAAATTCTCCCTTCCGGCGCGAACTCGAACAGGAATGTGCACACACACAGCACACATACAGATAAGCGTCTCTGTTTCAAGTTCCCGCTGTGTTACTTTTTATAAGTCATCACCGCCCTTCCCCGAGTCAGGCGGCATCGACGATCAGGCCCTTCGTGTTCCATAGCCGTTGATTCGAGCGATCCCGTTTTTCGTCTGTACTTTTGATCCCCCCTCGAGAGAGGGAGAGATCTCTTGGCATAAGATAGATCCAAGCTGTTGGGGAGGGTTGGGTAACACGAACACGCAAATACCGTCAGATCACGCTCGAATGAGCAAGTGATCGGAGCAGTTCAGCTAACCGATGCAGACACTTGCAAATTGTTGGTGACAAATAGTAAAAACCCGCGGAAAAGACGTGGGAGAGGCCTGGTAGAAGCCAAGTGTCAGAAAAACTATCGTCAACATTGTAGACGATGCCCCCATTGTCCAAAGTCCGTTCGCATCCTATTTCCCGGGTTCGAAAGATAAGCCAAGCGACGATGACGGCTTCCAGGACGAGTAACCACAACCCCGGAGCAAGGTCCCCGGAGATCTCATGCATACAAATTGGCGTGTGCGGCTGGAACCAGTTGCTGCTTCGGGCAAGTTGGGGACGAGAAGAAGAATTTGACACGCCGCTTTGGGAATCCCCCTGGCCCTTGCCCCCCGCAATGAGGCTCACGGATCACGTCCAGAAGATCACCATCTTTCACGTTTGTCCCCCGCACTTGCTGATGGATGTGGCTGGTTGTGAAATGGTGAGGCAATGTGGCAACCCCATACACGTAATGTCCTCATACGGAAGGGTGAAAGAAGCTTGCTTCATCTGTTGAGCCCTTGCGTGGAGGTTTGCTGCGCGCGCGCAAGACAGAGAGCAAAATCAGAGGAGTCGGTACCTACGTAGTGAAGACCGTCTCAAGAAGCGCGGAAACGGGGTCTAGAACGTCATAGTGGCGTGAGAATCAGCCCTGGCAAAACAAGATGACATTCCAGCGATCCTGATTGAGGTCGCCGGCAGCCTTCCCATGCTATCCCTGGTGGTGGCAGCAGCAATGACAGCGGCATCAGCAACGTCCTGAAACAGACATTGACAAAGGAAGCTGCAGTGCTTTGGTCTCAGCGCTCGTTTCAGAATTCCCGGAGCCTCGCTACCTCCGCCACGCACCCCTGGCCTGTGCATTCAAGGGATCGGCAAGCGTTTTTGCCGATTGGAGTCATGTTATCCTTGCATGGTCATGTGTTTTCGCGTCCTTTGCGCGCTTTGCCTTCCTCTCCCCGCAACACGTTCCTCGCGGGTTTTCTTTTGACAAGAATAATACGCGCAACCACAGGGCACGCAGGACTCTTCTTCAAGTTTGTACGACGACATGGTAACGTAAGAGACTGTCATCTTGGCAAAATGATGAAGAAAAAAAAATTCGTTCCTGAGAAGGGTACAGTATAACACCTTAAAGTCAATGCGTCAGCCGCGAATCGAACGCGGGGCCCATCGAAACAAGACACAGTAGACTTTTTTAGGCTCCGTGTGATGGCAACGATGGATTTTACCACTAAACCACTGACGCTTTATTTTATCATGGGTACTCTGATTCAGAAATCTCTCATTTGAGGGAATTGTGGCTTTTTGTGTGCCCTCGTGCTCCACTCGCTCGCAGGTGAGGTGGAGATAAACCGTCGTGTTGCGAGTGGGACGATACAGGTTAGGTACCTACTTACCCTCGGTTTTGCTATATTGCGGAGTGGCCATGAGGAAACACTACGGTGAGCCCAGCAAGTAGTCGGGTGTTCAGTGCACTGGACACACCCAGATATGGGCGCAAAAGCTGTGACGTCCAACACCAATCCCTATGGCTTCTGGCTGCGTGATAACCAGGCAACATGGCCCCGCGAGCAGCAAGTAGAAGTCCGCTGTGAAACGACACAATCGAAGAAATCAAGTACCTACCTCTCACGGGCAACCCTGCGCCAACACTGGTGCTTCCAGGTGGCTGGAGGCGTTAATTCATACATGTACCCACCAATGGCGCATGCAAGCACCCTCTCTAATGGACTGAGCAGGCCGTTACGAAGTATCATAGATACAGCTCCAAAGACGCCCATCACCATAATACTCCCTCTCGTCCATCTAGGTAAGGTACCTGAGATAACCAGACTACGATAAACACCCGGAAATCGGAATGTTGTAACAAAGTAGTCTAGGACAGCGAATTCAACGTTCGAGCCATCCCTGTCGGCTCTATGAGGGCTCTCTGGGTCATTTCGATCACACATCACTTCTGCACCTCCGTTGTGTAATCTCGCTGTGTCCGCTCTCCTGATGTTCTAATCATCATGAACATGGCTTTTTATTCCCTGCTTTACTTGTTTGGTCTGGTGAACCCTTGGGACAAGGGGGATTGGCTGTTGGGATGGACACACACAATCCCGGTCAAACTCCACATTGCACATGTATAATATCGATAGCTGGAGGGCCAGACCATAAGTTGACACAGGTTAGCCCCTTTCAGAATTCATTCGGGCTAGGAAGGATACAGCTGTTATCTAAAGTAGATATGCGGAGGATGACAACAAGCTAACACTGGGAGACAACGTTCATCCGCGCATATCAAGTTCCTCATTGCTATCCTATGGACTACATATCAAAGCGGATCGCACGGATACGATAGAAGGCCCTAAACACCGAATACTGATTGAAACTCTCCTAAATATTATCGCCCGCCGTGATGTCGTAAGTCATATACCCGCCCAAATAACCTACCAAACCCTGACGTCCTTATAGAACCATGAATTTCGCTTTGCCGATCATCGGAGCCGTCAGAAAATAAAGCAAAGATTCGCAGACGCCAGAAACAGACCCCGCACAACCGCATGGGAAACTCGCCATTGTAAACTCTTCAGCGGCCATAGTAGCGCTTACCCCTCCACTCACTGTCCTCTTCCCAACGCTCAGAGTTGTGCCTCCACTCGCACGAGCAATCTCGGCCAAGGTGGTGATGGTGAGGCCGGTCGTCATGGTGGCGTTCATCTTGATGGTGGTAGCCTCTGTCTCTGCCAAAGCGATCCTCAATTGTAATATTGATTCTCTCCCTCTCTATGCTCTCACCCCTCGATATGCTCGACGACGGGCTTTGTCTCCGTCTAGGTGGCGGCGGCAACGATAGTGGCCTCGTGCCCTCGACATAGCGATATGTTTCTAGTTCCTGTCTCACGGGAACCGGAACGGGCACGGGTACCCGAACCGGAACGGGAACCATGCGCTCTCGCTCAATAATAACCTCCCGGTCGCGTTCGCGAGACCGAACCCTACTATGGTGACGGCGTCGACGACGCTCAGGTGGGTCGACATCAACAGCAATAACATCGATGGTCTCTGGCTCTGGGGGAGGAAGAGGTACAACAATGGGAGGTGGGCAAGGCGGAGGCACTTCGATGACCGAAGGGGGTGGCGGGGGGAGGCACATCATAGGCGCCGGAGGCTCCTCGACGACGGGCGGACGGGGAGGCGGAGGCGGAGGACAGGCGACAACTGGGGGCGGGGCGGGCACGATGGTGGTAACTTTCCGGCGGACGGTGACGGCACCGTTGCGGGGTGGTTCGAGATAGAGACGTTTTTTTGCGCCGCGATATTCGCGCTCGTAGACTGGGCCACCAAAGACGTTCACTTCATCATCGGGTCAGTTTATAGTGGCATTGCTGAGAAGCGAGTCTACCTACTTTTGAAAGTAACTAAAAGCAAAATTGACAGAGGTGCGGTATTGCTGATCTGGGAAGACAAGAAGTTGGAGTTGGGCTTGATATACTTTGTAATTGACCGCTCTGAATACTCGATGGCAGGTCTCGAGGACGCTTTGTTATAGTGCAAGCGCTAGCAAACCCTAGCGAGATCACTCGAGTTCGAAGAGACCCGGTGGTTGGGATCAAATGGTGTCGTGTAGAGGAGAAACATTCCGAAAGGAAATGCAGCCTGATCTCATGGCATGTCAACTGCAGGTGGTCAACAACAAGTTTATCGTGGGTAACGCCAAGACCCGATGACGTCGTTCCGAGGATCCCTTGTCGGCGATGACTTCCCGCAGCTTGACCCGAGTGCCTGCCTGATCAGGTAAACACGTGACAACCAACTGCCGTCTGATAACTGACTCTCGATGACACGGAGATTCGGAAAGTGAGCTACGAGGCTGCTATAAATATGATAGAGTCATATCGTGGGCTCTCAAAAGACATGAGTCCGGCTCCAAACACACCGAATACGTATATGACGGAGTACAGAGGATATCACAATCACCAATCAGCAGAAGTCGGTATTCATCTCTACAAGACACCATACCAGCCTCTTACCAACCTAAGTTTGGGGAAATATAACCAGAGGGAATTCTCCGTAGCTAAAGTCTTAAAACGTAGCATTTAAAAACTCGTGGTCCTGTTTTCACATAAGTGGGACTCTAGGTGGGGCCGTGTGGCACCCCTCTTCGAGTGTACATACAATCGGGGGGCTCGTTCCTTTTTTGCACCGTTGTACTTTCCAAGCATGAAGGTAGTCCTCCTTTGTACCAGCGTTCGGGACATGCATGGGAGTGTTCCGCGCTCTTCGATGCCAACTCATAGTTAGAATGTGCTGTAGGGCAACTGTGGGGCAGCTATCTTTACGACCCCTTTCATCACAGCGAGCAGCTTCCGCGAAATATCATCAGTTCGTGAGACACAACGCGGTGTTTAGCATTCATGGCTTTAGAAAAGCGCCCATTCCGTTTCGAGAAGTCTGCCAGAAAGAAGGAGAGATGATTTGACTTTCGGGGCTGCGTGGCACTCTGGGAAGCAAGACGGCAACATCTAAGAAACGGATCTCTCGTCAATCTCGGGTTTAAATACTTAAGAATCCTACACTGGGGGAAGAGACTCCAAGCCCCTTTGCGGATGATGCCGTTGGAAACAGGCAGTTGCCATTTGTATTAGCCATAGCTTCTCTTCGCCATCGTGCAGCCAGCGTTTGGAAGCTCGTCTCAGTGGCCAGAAGCTCTATACTCGGCATATATATATATAACTCAAAGAGACGAGCAAGTAAGATTTGCGTGAGCATAGTCGAAGGCATCCAGGTACCCCGTCAACTGGACCACAGCGGCGCATACCACCAGGACGTGAAAGATCAAATGTGAACCCCATAGGTCGAATTTGCCAGGATATCGACTTTCGGGAAACCTGGTCTTCAGAACCACATGTGTTAGGGTTAATTTCTCTCGTATGTGCGAAATTGCGAGACTTACTGCATAGAACAAAGTTCCAGAAAGAAGGCAGCCTGCTTTTGCCAGAGTATAGGGAAAAGCTTTCCTCATCATCTGCGGCATGCCGAACACAATAAGTCCATGGATCAAGGGCGCAATACCGGACAAGCCAGTCGCCACGAACATTAATGCCCGGAAGAGGCGATACTTTGCGCCCTGGAACTTGGGATGCATTGTCATAAAAATGGTCAACGTCCCAAAAACTCCAATCTATCAACCGAGGAAAGAAGATTGTTAGACTCGAGCATCAGATCTAAGGTAAGGAAAACAAAAACTGTGGATATAGAGATTAACTAACCATAGACCAGTAGATATAGCGTGATAAAGGTTCACACCAGAAAACCATATATATTCCCAAGACCAGGTCGCCTAGTATGAAGACCACTACACCCAGCATGTCCAGTCGCAGGCAGAAGTGTTCCATCTTTTGGGAGTGGTTCATTAAGGTATGGTACGTCGCCGACAACGACAGGCACGTGGCGGCCGTTAACATGAAGATGGAGAAAGCAATGAAATCGGCGCTAGTAACCCCAGAGTATCTGCTGGCAAGGTACTGCTGGATATAACACTCGCCAAGTAGGAAGAAAACGGCCGGGATGAGGTGGGAATAGATGTTGAACGACTCGTTGTGGATATACAACCAACTGCAGAACGAAGCGAGAGCCGAGCCTGAGATGGGCCGATAGCCATGGAGAATCCACTGGTTGGATTCACGCTGGAACCATTCCGGCATCTCATCGAACGAGAGAAGAACCGGGCGCCTTGCCTTACCGGCCTTGGGTGCGGTGTCGCTGATGGATTCCATTCTCTGTCCTGTGGGCGCCTCTGGCAGCTGCGGGAGCGGAACTCGAAGACGGGTAGTGGATGCCATGTATACTGACGTGCCTGATGATAACGTAATGTGGGGAAGCCGAATTTTTGAGAGTAAGTGCAAATGCAAGATGAAGGAAGAGATTTCCCCAGCGCGCTCATCAAAACAAACCAGGCAAACAGCGACCTATATTTGCCTGGATTTGTAGAAACAAAAGTCGCGTGTTTGAATCAATCCAGTAGAGAAAAAAAGGGTTGTTTGCCGGGTTTGTGCCAAATATCAACTCAAATATTAGTAATAATTGTTAACAAGTGTGGAGGTCAGGTGATGGCCAGAGATGGCACTGCCCAAGGTCAAGACCAATGCCCTACATAGGACCTACCCCCTACTATATTAGTCAAAAATTGCCAAATCCAGGCAAACAAACAAACTAAAAAAAGAAGGATTTGCCTGGAGTTCGACCCTTTTTTTTTTTTTTGGCGAATTTGCCTGGCCGTTTTGCCGGGTTTATCGTGGCCTTCGTTTGGTTTGATGAGCGCGCTGTGATTTCTCTCTTGCTTTGTTTCTTGCGCGGCTGCCCTTTTCTTCGGTTCTCGCTAAGCGCCCGCCTTGCTGCTTCATTTGTTGCTGGCCGCCCGGTTCACATCGCTTGTTACTGTTACAATCCTGGGACTCGCACGAAACAAGCAGTAGCCAACCACAAGTCTCACATTAAGCAGTTGGTCCTTGTGACAAAAGTGGGGAATCTGCAGGTGTCCTGGCGGTTGCGCCCCTTACATACCCGCCCAAGATAAGGCAAAAGGAGAACGCTGATCCGCCATGTTCGTTGCTGTACTCCTGTTTAATTGATTGCTTTGCTCACACGCAACAATACGCGCAATGCCCAAGAAAGTCGGTCTTGTCCCAAAGATGATCAGACAACCCAGACAACTTCGACATCCCTAACACAGCGCCTCGGTACCGACGCTTCTGGAGTCTCTCATTTCTTGACCTGCGCCGTGGCTGGAGATGGCGTCCCGCGACGACTACGCGGTCGGGTGGGTTTGCGCACTGCCTACAGAGGTCGCCGCAGCCAAAGCAACGCTTGATCGCGTCCATGACAATTTACCTCCGGATCGGAACTCAGACGACAACAATAACTACATTCTGGGGACTCTTCAAGGCCATAATGTCGTCGTGGCGTATCCGAGTTCCGGGTTGTATGGTAAAACGTCGGTGGCCGACGTGGTCACACAGTTGCACGCAAGCTACCCATCTGTCCGGTTCAATCTCATGGTCGGCATTGCGGGAGGGGTGCCCGATACGAAAGAAGATATTCGTCTTGGTGATGTCGTTGTAAGCAAGTCGACAGCCGGCTGCCCAGGTGTTGTCCAGTATGACGAGAACGGGGAGCGAGCGGAAGATCAGTTTGTTCGCGGCAGGGCGTTAGGTCAGCCAACACCATTGCTTCTCACAGCTATAGGGAAGGCCGAGACGGCCGCCATTTTTGATGAAAGTAAGATGCCTCGGTACGTCTCCGAGATCGTGCAGAAAGACCCCGTCACCTTTGCCCACCCTGGCCCAGAGCAAGACGTCCTCTTCGAGCCGAATTACGATCATGCAACCACGGAATCCGAAGAAAGCGGATGCAGCCATTGCGACCTGAATAGGATCCGATCCCGGCAGCCACGGAAGGTACAGGAACCCATAGTTCATTATGGCCTGATCGCCTCCAGCCATCATGTGATGCGCGACGGAGCGACCCGGGACAAGTTCGCACAAAAGAATAGCATTCTCTGTTTCGAGACAGAGACAACCGGGCTGAGGGATGCCGCTCAGTACTTGGTCATCCGAGGAATTTGCGACTATGCAGATTCGCACATGTCAGAGCTCTGGCACGCCTACGCCGCAGTGGCTGCCGCAGCATATGCAAAGGAGGTCCTCTCTTTCATACCCACTGTTTCCAAGACAATACCTCTGGCCACAAACTCCTATGCTGAAGCCGCACCGATTCTTGACGCTTTACTTCTGACAAGACCCGAAGTTGATCGGAAGTCACTCATTGCATTGAAAGGGCGCAGGGTGGACGGCACCTGCGAATGGCTCATACAGCATCCGTATTATCAAGAGTGGCTGGCAGATGCAAATCATCCACTTCTCTGGATCTCTGGTGGTCCTGGAAAAGGGAAGACCATGCTGGCGATTTATATCACCGAGGTGCTACAGCCAGTGGTCGACGCCGCCGACAATGTTCTCCTCTACTATTTCTGCAGTAACCGCGACAAGAATCGGAATACCGCAATGGCCATCATGAGAGGCATCCTGCATCAATGGATCGACCTCCATCCACATCTGGCCAAAGACATCAAGAACTCCTTCGAGGGGACGGAAACAACCAAATATACCATTTCCAGTTTTGTCTCGTTGTGGAGGGTTTTCCTGACCCTGCTTCAGCGTAGCACGTCTTCGCAGGTAGTCTGTGTTCTGGACGGTCTGGATGAATGCGAAAAGGAATCGCTCAGGCAGCTTCTCGATGCCGTTGGGAATTACTTGTCGAACTCTGGGGAAAAGGTAGAGCCACGACTGAAGCTCATTATCCTCTCCCGACCTCAGCCGGCTGTTTTGGAAAGAAAACTCGGCCAATATCAGCAGATCCAGTTAGACGCTTCCGACACTGAAATTTCGCGTGATGTCGAGAGATACATCTTCGCCAAAGTTACCGAACTGGCGTCTGAGCAAAACCTTTCCGAAGAGATGGCCGCGCAGGTTCAGCAGACCTTGCTGGCTGGCGCTGATGGGACCTTTTTATGGGTTGGATTCGTTGCCAATGAGCTTCAGGGCAGGAGCTGGAGCAAAATCGATGAAGTTCTCCTCCATATTCCTAAAGGCCTGGGTGGGGTTTATCAGCGGCTTCTTCAGCAGATCGACGATAAGGAGGCATTAGTGCCTATTCTTCGATGGGTCGTTCTCGCGGCCCGGCCCCTCACATTAGAAGAATTGACCGTGGCCGTAGGGATCAAGACGGCTAGTACTTGTCCAGCAACGCAAGTGACCAAGAATCGGCTCAAGCTCGCTGGGCTGCTCGTGAAGGTCGAAGGAGATGTCGTCAACCTGGTCCACGAATCGGCGAAGGAGTTCTTTCAGGGCGATCAAGTCAATATCAAAGGAATCAGCATGTTCCACATGAGCCGGGACACTCACAGAACTCTCATGCAGACCTGTTTAGCACACATAGAACGCGGATACGGAAATCCCGGAAGGATTCACGAAATGTCTAGCCACGATCCATTCTTATCTTATGCCAGCCAGTACTGGCCGGTGCATTTCCACCACGCCATTCATGTGATCGATGCACCTTCCGAGTTCTCACGTTCGTTCTTCCAAGTCGACTCTCCGATCCGGGACGAATGGTGGAAAGTCTACTGGGAGCAGGAGAAGAACGGCGGAAGCCCGCCCTCGTTCACACTCTTGCATCTCGCGGCATACTTTGGCAACGTACCCTGGGCCAAGTTTTTGATCAGCAAGCATGCGCGGCTTGTTTCGCGAAAGGACAACTACGGCCGGACGCCGCTGTCCTGGGCCGTCAACCAAGGTCACCTAGAAATGGTGGAACTGCTGCTTGGCCATGGTGCGCGTGTCAATTTCAAAGATCGGAGCATGTTGACAGCACTCCATATCGCGGTCACCGGACAGCACAGGGATGTCGTGTCTGTGCTGCTCGAACACGGCGCCCGTCTCGAGGCCAAGGCGGAGCATGGCGATACGGACACGCCGTTGATGCGAGCCATTCTGGCGAATTCGAGAGAAATTACGCAGGAATTACTTGAGCACGGAGCGCGCGTGGACAAATTGCCAGCTCTTCTGGGAGTTGCCTCCCTGAAGGGACCTACCGACCGGGTGGACGAGCGGGTGACGGAGCTACTTGGACTCCAGGAGCAGGTCTTCCTCGCACGCTTCAAGCGTTCGTCGCGATTTGTTGACCTGGTCATGAAAGGGCTGGGCCTTTCCCACCGTTTTCCCCTCGTTCTCGAATTGATGTCCCTCTATCTCAAGTTTGTGGCGTTGAACCGCTGGGACAGTCTGTCTGTACTGCAGGAGCTCGTCCAGGAGAACAAAACGGATGAACTGCGACAATGGGCAAAACTCTACCATGTGTTCTTCTTGGAGCTGGTTGTCGCCAGGAGTCCGAAGAGGCTAAAGGCCATGGGAGACCTGTCGACACAGATCTTGCGGAAGGTCGCACCCAGAGATCTTCAGGCACTGCTGGCTATCACGGTCTTCACTGGCATAGATACGAAACTCACTGCTGTCCGACACGGGTGGAGAGAAGGAGATGCCATCACGTCTGCGGCAGTTTCAGATTGGGCCGCCATCGCCTGCGACAGGGACGCGTTGGAATTCTTCCACTTCGGCATTCGCGAATTTTTAAGCGACTTCGATGGCTGTATTCTGAATGGGAATCGGGAAGAGAACGTGCTTCGGACGACCCTGCTCATGACGGCTCACTTCGCCATGATCGATAAACAGGAACTAGGGCCGATCGAGTATTTCTCCCGGGTCATCGCGGAGTTTTTCGAAGGATACATCGGCAGCAATTATGAGGTTGAATTGTTCAGCGATGCGAATCAGGCGTGCGCCAATGAGCTATCCGTCATCAGCGAGAGTCGCGACTCTGCCAGATTACGTCTCTTTCTGACCAGTATCTTCCATATCGCCCAGCAGGCCCATGAGAAGGGACGAGACCGCTTTCTCAACATACCCTCGGCAGCATGCTTGATCCTCTGCCACGAGAATGCCGCGGCGCGCCGGTGGCTGATTGGTGAGGCCATCCCGGAGGAAATAGGGGCGTTGATAGCGAAGGAGCCTCCAGGATCGCTGCAGAAGCGGGCTAGCAAGACTTTTGTGGAGTGCCTGATCATTGGGAAGCAGTATGGTTTGACATTTCCTAGGGACGCACCGAGACAAAAAGTGGAACAGCATCTGCAGTCCTTGCCGGGAGTCGGACATATGGTAAGTCGCATCCTTAGTTCACAAAGTTTGCGCAATACTCTCGCTTGAGAATTGGTAGAACGTCACGAGGAAAATTTGAGCCTGTGTATTTAATTATGTTTTAACATGTTGCCTTTGGTTTTTTTTTACGCCAAAAAATATCTTTCTAGTGAAAGGACGTTCATTTAAACCGAAAGCGTCCAAATTGGCCTTTGAGCCTTCATTCACAGGCATGAGCACCAGAATTGTCACCCTGTTTTCTTTTTCTGCTCAGAGGTCTCCCTATCTGCAGGTTTCGAATCTATTGAATTGAAGCCGCTACTATAGTTGGACATGAGTTATGTCACATGCCCAACATACTTGTCAAAGCGTACAACCCACAGTCATTCTGTCGCTCTTACTCTCGCCTTTAGGGACCCAGGTCGCTACCTCCTACCTACGAGCCGTTTCCACCAATCCGTCCGGCTTGACCTTGCCTTACGCTTATTGTCATTTGTTTTTGGTGTAGGCGCCGGCGAGGGTGTCGGTTTACTTGAAGCTTCATGATCCGGAGGTGGTGTTGACGAAGCTGAAACTGATGAGAACGGTTGGTCCAGTCCATGGGAGACAGATTGGACCGGCAATAGTAAAGTCGACTCGTCCAGTACGGACCAGGTCAGTTGATCCGGCACAGACGGCTGACTTTGCCCTCCAAATGCCTGACGAATCTGGCGCTCCACCTCAGGGTCGTGGTCTCGCTTCCGGTATCCTGCGCGGTTGAGCCGCAGTAAAATGTCACCAGGGGAAATAAATTCTTCCCAGTTCTTCCGCCCCGCGGGGAGAATGTTGGGATCCGCACCCAGGTCAAGAAGCAGATCCACGAGGGAAAGTATGCGCTTCTTCACGGCGTAGTAGAGCGCAGTCCTCCTTCCAGAGTTCATGCCATTGATGTCGTGACCCAATTTCAACAAAAGTTTGATCATAGTGACGTTGCCTGTGGTGACAGCTTGGCGAAGGCTTGTGACGGCCCGGCAACAGCGTGACTTGCTAAACGCTAAGTTGGCGATGGCTTTGTGGGAATGGCTCGTCGGTCTGCGATCTAGCCATTCTTCCGCAGTGAGGCCGCTTTCGTCGAATAGAGTCTGAGGCTCTGCAATGACGGATTTGTCAAGCAGGATACGGACGGTGGCTAGATCTCGACCATGGATAGCCAAATGAAGAACAGACCAGCCGTGATTGTCCTGCTGAGAGGCCGTGGACCGTATGCGGTTGTCTTCTAAGAGGCACTGGACGACATGGGAGTGGCCCATGAAGGCGGCGTGGTGTAGTGCGGTCCAGCCGTGGCATGTTGACTTGAGTGGATCGGCTCCATGTAGGAGGAGTAAGCTCACAATGGAAACATGCCCTCCGTTTGCAGCGCAGTGCAATGATGATGTACCGTAAGAGCTGACAGCATTGGGGTTGGCCCCAGCGCTCAGCAACAAACGCACAATCTCCAGATGGCCCTCCTCTGCTGCCCAATGTATCGCGGACCAACCATCGCGATCACGATGGTTCGGATCCTCACCATATTCGAGGAGTAATCGGACAGTGGGAAGGCTGCCAGAAGCTGCCGCTTCTTCCAAAGGCAGAATCTGCTGCGTATTTCGGGTATCAGATACGCTGGCACGGTGTTCAACAAGGATTTTAGCAGTCGAAGACCATCCCAGACTGGCTGCCCAAGCGAGCCCAGACTTTCCACCCGCGCTGAATGAATTAACATCAGCATCCATAAATAACAGTCTTGTCGTGGTGCCTTCTTGCCCGGCAACCACAGCCCAGAGAAATGGGGGAAATCCAGAGTTGTCAACGATATGTAAATCTGCACCGTGCTTGACCAGGGCTTCCATGCACTCGATGAAGCCTCTCTCCGCAGCGTAATGCAGGGGCGTTTGGCCATTTTTGTCCCTAACATTGACACTTGCGCCGCTCTGGATCAAGGACTCAACCAAGTCCAGATCGCCGGCCTGCACCGCGTGGTGAAGCTTCGTCATCCCCAAGTTGTCTTTATCCTCTAGGTCGAGTACTATCACTCGTGCACCGATGTCCTCTTCGCGGTGTCCCACATTGCCACCCGCAGCCTCAACGTCATCATATTGGAAATCCAGGTCCTCGTCGTCCAACATGCTGTGCATAGATGCACGTGTAATTCCAAAAGCCCCGGTGGGCCCACCATCTTCTAACGGTTGGTCGCTATCGACGGTTTCCGCGTTCTCGTCATCATCGCTGGGAAGTTTTTGCAGTGTAAGCAGAGCAATCTCCTTCATATGACCGGCGACGTGTGACTGAAGAGCTTCGCTCGAGAAGACAGTGCTGGATTCGACCTTCCCTGAGTGTTGAAAATCGTCGCCAAATGGACAATCTAGCACCTTATCGAGGACTGGCCTCCGTGCGGCGTTGCTGAGGACCCCGGCGAGCGCTTCAGGCACGCCGTGCTCCTTGACGGAATGCTCCTGGTATTGGATCTCTTGGTTAAAGAGGATTGGATCGTGAGAAGGGGCCCTGCACTCCCATGTATGCCCGTGAGCAGTCTGCATGTGGCTGGACCAGGCTTTCGAAGTTTCAAATGTGAGCGGACCGGGCCCGTACTCGCGGTGACCTCCTTCTAAGCACTGTAAAAAAATACAAATAAAAGGCTCCAGGTCTCCGATGACATGATTCCTAGTACATATTAGCCATATGCTCCCATGAAACGACAGGAATGATCTGCCTACTGCCACAGCAATGACCGTGGAGTATTCCTGAACTCAATAACGACGCCGCAGTATGGACACTGCTGTGTCGGCGGCATCGGAGGGAACGACAACTTGTTGTTCACGAGAACAGATTTAGCCCGGGGAACCTCAGTTGTGGATTTGGCGTAGAAGGCCGTAACGGCAGTTTGTCGAGCAGTAGTCGCATTCGTTGCTGGCGCTGGCGAAGGGGGCAGCATTTTGTCAGTCGCCGCAGGCTTTGGCAACGCGCTCGGCGCTAACCGTACAGCCGCCGCACTTCCCGTCATGTTGGGGAGTTGAACAGCGGCCGGAGCCGTTCCCGGGCTCTGAATGCTGAGATCAATGCGCCTTCGATGTGATCGCTGATAATACAGCCGTCGAAGTCGCAGCGCGTTGGCTTCGACTAATGCTGAGCGGAGCGCCTCCGGCGCTCCTGGGAATCGGAATTCAATATAGCATTTAGTGTAGAGACGTAACTCCTCTATAGCCTTGTTTGCCTCTTCGTCGCCTCTGTACCTTTCGATCTTGCGAGCTCGGTTGGCTTTGGCGGACTTTCGAACGGCGTTGGATAGACGGATCAGCCGCGTCAGTGTTCCGCCGATTGTCTCGGTGATCTTCAAAATGTTCTCTTCTGCTGGATCGATATCGCTCTCTGAATCGCTTGCGTCGTCGCCGGCCCTCCTCGTGGCCTCTGAATTTCCATGTACTGAAATGCGGGGTCTCTTCCTGCTCGAAATTGGTGGTCGGTCGACGATTGGCTTCACTGTTGTCGAGACTCCCATTAGCTTTGGTCTTTAATCCGTCCGAATACGGTACGGGAAGTACTCACAAGATAGCAAGGTATCGCAAATAATATCCAGGAGCTGATGAATGATATCCGCAGCTGTGGGACTGAATCGGAGTCTGTAATCCAGCGAGACGTTGAGCGGCCCGTAAACATCCATGTTTGATGCCCATAGAGAAAAGCGTGCTAGCTGGTCGTCCATGATAGTAGGGTCTGGCACCATTCCCGGCATGGCCATGTTCTTGCGGAAAAGAGACTGGCATTGTGTCGCATGCTCTGCAATGGTCGGGCTAAGAACATCTTGGAGGAAGACATCTTCCATAGACTCGTCTCCCGCGCGCTCGTGACTATCCATGGTGAGAGGTTGCGGTGCGGACGGTCGCGATTCCTTCTGAGCGCGGCAAAGATCCAGGAAGCCAATCCTGGTCTCTGCAGTGGAAGGACGTTCCAAAGGTCGTGGGTAAGCAAATCGCGACTGAGGCTATGGAATTGTCGCATAAGTTCAAAGTGTCAGATAATGTGAAAGCAGCACGAGTCTTGGGTGCTGCTAAGCAGTGAGTTCATCCCCCGCCTTAGCCTTCTCACAGTGGGATAGCGGATATAAGTAGCACCTATTGCGGGGTCCGGCCATGCAATTACGAGATTACGCAGCGTGTACTTAGTCGGCAGTAGGATTTACCAGCGCCGTGGAACGGGGGAATTTACTAAGGGTGCACCCTATACCGCATTTGGGTGTCCCAGTCGACGGCTACTACATCGATTGAAGGCATAGTGAGTGATTTTCTAGATCCAATTGACGATTTCCTGGTGTTGTGGCGCCGTGACGCTAAGCGCGTTGCCTCTAGCTCCTACACGGCTTCGTCTTTCACCTTCCCGGGCCGCTATGACGGCCATGACGACATCCCAGATAACATTCCGCTGGCAGAATTGCACCCCCTGTTGTTGCGCCTCTAGCTCCTTGACAGGGCCGTGGCCAGCAACGCCTACCATCTAGTCACGCCAGACTTCGGTCACCGTATGCACCTTCGTCAGTGCCATAAGGGTGAGGATGTCTGACGCGCGCCGGCCACCAGGCACCAGCAGCGGGTCAGCCGCAGCGAAATCTGGTACACGAGGTACAAGTACAAAACGTGCGGCTCGGCTGCTGTAACTGGCCTAGATTAACATGCAAGACTTGATTGGCCTGTGAGCTTGGCCGGTCTGGTAGTGTAACGGCAAAAACGAGAAGAGAGATCCTGTAGGGATTTCACCCAGGGGCACTCGAGTAATTGTTAAATACCAGGCAGTGCCTATAGAACCGAGCATCTCTCAACGCAGTTTTCCTCTATTCCTTCGATCATTTCGCTCGGCCCTCCGGAAAGCCCGGTATCTGATCTTGAAGCCATGTCCTTTACCAAGACATACTTTCTGTGTCCGACATCCGATTTCATATGTCCACCACCAATGGGCCCGCTATGTCTTGGATCTATAATTCGCTCCACGTCAACACCACAATCCCCCTTGAACAGAGGGAGCGTTGTTGCCGTGGCTGATGCATTCCCACCTGTGGTGGAGACCGACTGGAGGAAGACTGTTTCAACCAATAAAGGACTCGGTTTGGGTGTCTATGCACAGTTCCTGCAGCTAGCTACTTGTGGACTGCCTCTTGGTCTCGAGGCGAACGTCGAGCATTCGAACAAGACGGTAAATTGGTTCGCCTTCGACACGGTAACGACGCTGGCATTCGAGCCGACCCAAGAATACGTGGAAGAGGCTGTCAAGGCACCGGCCGTGCAGACATGGCTGAGAGAGCCCAGACAGAGGTTTGCACTCGTCAGCGAGCTCTTCATGGTCACGGGCATGAAGCTCGTCAAGGGTGCCAAGATCAAATACTCAACTTCACGGAGCACGACGGTCAACGGGAAGCTCGGCACCGACGTGGCAGCGCTAGGCACGACCCTTGGCCCGAAAGGCCAATGGACTAGTACGAATGATGATGCGACGGGGTTCAACCACGAGTCGGAATTTGTGTTTGCGTTCCGCGTCAAGAGGCTCAAGTTTGGCCGGAGACTGAACCTTGGAGAGTACAATAAGGGCGCCTTCATGACCGTTGGCGGGAAGAATGAGGATGACGAATGTGTTTTGGTAGAGGACGTGGATGGAGCTGATATCAAGACTGCTGAGGTTGTTCCCGATGTGACCGAGAACGGCAACGTCTATTGCGTTCCCGCTTAATCATGCTAAACGGATCTTGGACTACAACTGAGACAAACATCAGTGAAACCGTGTGACTGGATGTTGATCAACTCTTAGGCTTCTACTAGTATTTGTACATGTTCCTTTTAATATCCTTGATTCTCCTGTAAACATCCTCCTTTGTCGAACCGCTATCGAAGAGCACTTGAGGCGTGATGTAGTCGTAGCCTACCCCCCGCCTCCGTCTGACCATACTCTTGAAGACCGCATCCATGGAATTATCCATTTTCAGCCACGGTCCCAGCCTTTCACCCTCTACAGCGATGCGCTGTTCCTGTTGCCGGACAAAAGACAGGACCGATGCGGCCAGGCCAGCGGCAATCGGTGTTGCGACCGATGTTCCTGACATAACCTTGACGGTCTGATCGTGTCCGTTCATGCCAGCCGGCCAGTGAGAAGAGACATGCTCCCCAAGTAGACTGAAGTTGACGTCCGTTTCGCTTGCTGTAGGGTTGAAATTGGAGGGGTTGCCATTTCCATCGGTTGAGTGTATACAAAAGACGCTGGGATATTGGGCTGGAAAAGCTCTACCAAGATTTGCTCCATCATTCGATGCGGCCGCGAACAACAATGTTCGCTTGTTCAGCGCATTAGATATAGCTGTGCTCATGGGCTCGTGATATTCACGAATCCCAAATGACATTGATATAATGTCCACTTTCCATTGTTCAACTGCGTGATCGATGGCCTGCACAGGTCATTAGCTCAGCCCCAAAAGCCTGCTCTGGTATAGAGACCGCCTCGCCTTTGCAATATCATCGTAGGTATGTGGATCTAGAGTTTCCTGCCGCGCAATTCTGGCGACATAGATCTCAGCGCATGGGGCAACTTTGAGAAGGAGACCAAGAGCGTGAGTGCCGTGTCCGATCTCGTCTCGAATGTCATGCGGTTCTGTTCCGTTTACAAAACTTCGCGCCTCCTTGATTCGTCGGTTGGTTAGTTGTTGGTCCTCGATCAGGAATGGGTTTTCAGGGTCGAGCCCGGAGTCCAAAATCGCTATTCGCACCGGTTCGGCAAGGTCAAAAATAGGACCAACATAGTCATAGATCGAGGACAGCAGATTGTCCATCCATCTTTCCGAGAGTGGATCCCTGGCAGGTCATTAGCATGACGAAATCTTATAGTTAATGGGAAACACCTCACGCTTGTTCAGGACCCGTCTGGTGGCTTGCATCAAAAAAGTATAAGCTCTTCTCTAAAGGCTTGGCGAGGTGTCCGTGGGCTTGCGATCTCGAAGGTTGTTCCGACATCCGTAGCACGATATCCGAGTGGAGGGATGCGTAGCTCACGGACGCGGCGTCAGACATTGAACGATGCTGACTTGCCCTTGCTGTATTGTTTGCATCGGAGGAATCAACCTTGCTTGTATGAGGGCGGACAACCTCTCGACCGATAGAGCCCCAGCAGGATTCGTTCTGTCGAGAATCGAATGAATTTAAGTCCTCTAATCGCATGCCCCATGCCTTGAATATCACGGCCTCAAGACGTTTGACGACGTTTTGGTAGAAGAGCCGCTGAACGCTGACATCCTCGAAGTCAGTGTGCTGTCCAAGGGGATAGTACTCTCCAATAAGGCATGCCTTCGTAGCGAGATAGTAATCTACGCCAGCGTCGTCTTCCAGAGCCTGAAGTTTATCGAGACAGGTATAAAAATCATCATTAACGTTCCTGGAGACATGCGGGTCCTTTGCCATCAGCTCCACGGGTGTGCAATAGTGAAGCTCGCACAAGAGTATGCCTAGCGCTAGCACACTGGCGTTGGGATGAACAATGTGTTTCGAGGCGCCAGAGCTGTCTCCGGTATCTTTGCTGCGGGCTGAGACGGCTGGAACGTGCCCCAGAGCCAGGAAAGGTTTCGTGATATCAGGGAGCTCTCCATCCTGCCGCGGCTCAAAAAACTGGATCTTTGAGTGATCGAATGAAAACTGCAGCCACGGTGTCTCCAAGAAGGGAAGGAGTGCTGAAGCCAGTGTAACAGCTAAGACTCGCTTCCCCTTAAGTGGCAGGACCGATTCACCACGAAGTAATTCTTGCTGGCGACTGAACAATGCCGACAAGGATACTGTCCGAGACATTCGGTCACTACCAAATGTCTTTGGTTGCGGGCGAAGCCTCTGGAATATCCCATCCTCGAGAGCGAAATGCAGGCAATTTCGCTGACCGAGTGACTCTGTGATGCTTTGGCATATGTGGGCAAAGTCGCCTTGGCTGCGAATTGTAGGTTCAGATGAGCGCCTCAATGGGCTGTTGTGTAGGTCTCTGTACCGACAGTGTTAGCGAACAGACGTCATCATGCAAAGCTTCGAGAGCTTACTTGACCGTGATTTTAGCTTCTTGCAATGCAGTTGCAAGTACGGACCGCACGCCGAAGAATACTTCAAAACTCGCCTCAGCCTCGAGCTCCTTTTTGTGTTGTGGCAGCGACAGCCTCACGCTCAACCCTGAGCACTTCTGGCAAACGCAAACCCAGTGTCTTCGCAACGCATTGTCCAAGGACACCAAATGTCTTCTCATCAGCACGGCGAAGTCGACATCGGGGTCTTCGAGATTGAACCCATGAGTTGGCTCTTCACGAGGAAGAACTCGGCGCTTCCTTCTCTCCTGTTCTAAATGTGAAAGTTCCTGAATGGCATCATCACATTCTCGTTTCCGTTTACTAACGCGAATGACGGTGCCTAGGTCGATATGCGGATCGCGACTCGGATTCTCGATCATGCGGCGAAGCGTCGGATACCGCTCATGTCCGGGTTGTTGGAAGCTCTGCTCCGCGAACTATGTTAGGAAGTAGGAAGTGAGAGGCCAACAGGCCGGACGACTGAAGTTTGCTGTATATCAAGAATACCTACGAAATCTATCGGTCGATCAGAGTCGTTTTGAACAAGCTGTTCAAATGCGCGCAGAGTCCTTGCAACGCTCTCTGGGTCAGCTTCGTCAAGATCATCGTGCTGCAGAAATGCATCCGTCCGTAGCCAGGCCTCACGTTTCCGCGATCTCAGTGATGCCGGCTTTGCCGACGTTTGCGGTCGTTTTCGAGCGAATAATCCGAGCACAGATTGTAGCAGGCTCTGGGAATCAGTGTCGTCGTCCATGGTTGCGCATCCAAAATGGTGGGCTTGAAGATTTCACTGGGGTTCTTTGGCTGAAAGAACATTATGTATGGATCAGACCAGGCTGTGCTACATTCACACCCAGAGCCTCGGGACGACTTGGCGCGCTTGGTCTACATGTAACCCGCCGGGGTTAGTGCAGTACAATCCAACCCCTGAAAGATTGTTAGTGTGAGACTTAGGTGAGAATCCAGCAGGGGTTTGTGCAATACAAAAACAGCTGGGAAGCTATTTTGCGAGGGGTCAAGCCAGAATATTTAGGCCTTGGCTCTGTCATTCAGGGCCTTGAAATTCGCTCCTTAGGGCCTCAAGTTTCTATCATAGCCCCTCAAAAATGGAGGTTGGCCCGCAAGCTGCAGCCAAGCCGTGAAGTACCGTGCGAACAATCTTTCAGGGGTTGGACTGTACACGTCTTGCTCACTATTCCACAAGACGCTGAAGTATTTCACCATAAAGACTACTAGTCGAGAAGAGTGACTTGACTTCCGAACTGGCACCCAGGGAGGAGGTTGTAGATGCGGGCTCCAAATAGCTAATCCTCTATGCCCTGAAACTGAGGCGGCTATGGATGAATCATATTTCTCAGGTGTCTGCTTGCGCATGCCTGCATGCACTGTCACGGTACTATTCCGGCAGATTACACGCAAGATAGCGATGGCTTATGGTGCAACTGCTCGGTTGCATAACATTCTACTTTTGCAGTGTAGTTACACAGCGTTGCCATCTTGTGCCGTTACAAGCTACTAGTATAGTAAGTTGCCCGCTTTTGTTGGTTTAAAAGGTGTAATGAACTGTTACGACGTTAACTCTAAGTCTAGGGAAGAAGACTTATTATGGCAAGGGAGAAGGAGCTGTGGGACTGGTATATATACATGTTGGGGATCCAGCGCTAAAACGCTGGCCCGGATGCATGAGAGGTGTTGGTTGGTCTTCGTCGTGGCGTGAACCAACCACGTGTCGGGAAGCAATCGTTTCAGTATTTTGCCCCGCTTCAGACGGGGGCTGATCCAACATTCCTTGAGCAATGGTGGGGCACACTGCCCCTCATTGACGGGCTTATGCGAGCTTAGCGTGCATTCCTTCTCGTTGGACTCGCCAGTTCTGCAGGATATATCTACGAGCAGCGTCCACCACTGAGCCGCCGTTTTAGCTGCATCCGTTTACGGTGGCTTAACCCTAACCCTGAAATTAACAAGTGCTGTCTTTCTGGTGTTACAGAGTAGATGGTATCCGATTTCCTGAACTCTCGGGCTGCCAAATTCGGCATACTTTATACCTACGACCACGACATAGGAAAACTCAGGATCCCGTCCGCTCCCCCATAGATAAGTCAGTGAGGACCAGACTAGTAGTTGGGTCGTTGACGACCAGCGAATCCATGGTGTTGTATGTTTTTTTTCTGTGTTTTTTAACCTCCTTTTTACTTGCTGCAACACTTAGGCCATTGCCTTCACTAGATTTATCATTTTCTTCTCCTCTCCAAGGAAAATACAATCTGGTTCAAACAAGCTTAACCCATCTGCAGAAACCCGCTCTCTGCTATCGACCCACACTGCAGCCACCCTGGGGTCTCCACCTTTACCCTCCACCACCCTCCCCACAACAAACCCCCAGACGGCTGATGACCGTGACCAAGGTCCCCACGAGCTTCAACTCTATTACTGTTTTCTCAGTTAAAGTTGGACCTTGCCCGCTGGCCTTCCACCAGCGCCTGATTCGATCAGAGTTCAGCTAGATTCCTTGAGACATTGGCTCAGTCGGTAGAGCGTTGGTCTCATAGCAGCTTGATCTGGGTGATTTGAAACACCAAGAGTTATCCAAAGGTCGTGAGTTCGATCCTCACATGTCCCATTCATTTTTGGCTCGCCGGGCAAGATGTTGTGTTTGCTATTGTAACCCCGGCGTGGCAGGCATGTCGGGCGGGAGGTGGGGGTGGATGAACGTTCACATATTTCCAAATGAGGCAACAGCAAACTGCAAACTGAAACGCTATGTTCTGTTTTCCTCCCCGTATCAGAAAATGACACCTCTATCGTTATCATGTCTATCGCTATGTATTTGCAAGTGAAGGGCTTTTACCCACTAGTCGTAGTACGCAACCTCTCCCGGACCCGATCCACCTCCCTCCGCTTCTTGAGTTCCTGATAGTCGGGCAAATACCTACTGACCACTGCATAGGCCGCACCCAATACGCACATCAAGACCCAGATGGCATACCCCCACATCCACTGTGTCCTCGCGCCCACGGCAAATAGACTTGAGAACGCTGCGGGCGAGGCCGCTCGCACACCCGTCACAAGCGACAGGCCCACTGCGTTCAAAGTGCCTAATACAGCCGGGCTGGGCGAAACTTCGTTGATAGCCAGCTGGATTGCTGTGAACGACAAGCTCACCCCCGAACCGAGACAGACCAATGGCGGGGCCAATCCCCAAAAGAGGTTGCTATGGCCGGAGCGGAGTAGAAGGTTGAATAAGGGGCAGACAGCAAAGAAAATGGGGTAAAAGTTCCCACAGACACGCATTACGCCGTTGGTGCCGATGCGTCTTTGTAGTGGCGGAAAGACAACCAATATCCACACGGCCTGGGCGAGGCCCGCGAGGCCCATGAAGAGGGCGATCTGGAATGGGCTGAAGCTGAGGCCGCCGAGTTCAATTGGGGTGAACCAAAAGAGGGGGGCGATGGCCGTATAGGCGAAGGCAAGCATCATGACATGAGCGTAGGTATAGAGCACGACGGGCACCCCGGGGGATTTGATAAGCTCCCAGGTAGATAGCGGCGGCGGCTTGCGGAAGCTGGTGCCGTCTTCGTCCGACTCGGGCGACTCTCGTACTAAGGTCTCTTCGGCAAACAGAGCGGTGATCAACACGGCCGAGAAGCCGATGGCACTCACAGTGAGGTTCGGCAGGGCATACGGGTAGTTCACAAAGAAACGGACCCCACCGAAGAGTTTTGGATACCGATCAGCCGGCTCAGCAAGAAGGCCGCCGAGCAGTTGGCCGAAGAGGATGCCGATGTTTCCTGCAAAGGCAAAATGGCTGAAGGCACGGGCCTGCGTCTTGGGTGTGCTGTGCTCCGAGAGCATAGTTCTGATGGTGACGAGTGTCCCGGCGAAGACGCCAGCAAGACAACGGAACAGGATCATCTGCCAGATGGTTTTGGCCATCCCGAACAAGCCTGTGGCGAGCGACATGCCGAGAAGCGAAGCTACCAGCACCGGCTTTCTCCCGAACCGATCCGCCGCTTTGCCCCAGAAGATCATCAGCACCATTTGCGTTAGCGAGAACAGGGACTCGATCATGCCGCTGTAGAAACCGACATCGGCCTTAGCGAGGTTGCCGTTCTCCTGCGTCATCTTGTTCATGTAGGGAAAGATGGAGAAGAAGGCGATCGGCTCGATCCAACGTGCATAGCACAGGATCATGATTTGAAAGGAGGGGAGGGGTTTGTCATCGTCGCCATCGTCGCCATCTTCGCTGCCGCTCGCGACGGCGGTGGTGGTGGGGGTACTGTCTCCGCTCGGAGCGGAGGTGGAAACCGCGGCGGTAAGCAGCGGGGTATTCTCATCGTCGATGTGGTCGTCAGCTCCGGAGCCGCTTGGCTCGGCCAGAGGTTGAGAATGTGCCATGATGAACAAGACAGAACTTTCCACCAATGGCTATGGATGCATATCTCCGTGACAAAGTGGAGTTAAAACTGCAATGGGGCCGAGTAGAAGATCGGAAACAAAACATAAAATGGAAAGAATGGCAAAGAAGTGCGAGGCGGAATAAAACTGGTCAACTCCTGAGTTTGTCAACCGCAGACGCGGACATGGAATAACACCGCAAAAAACACCCTCCTCTCGACCGGACAGGTGCAAAGGAAGTTGACTGCGCGCAAGTGAATCACGAATCGAGAGACGATGGAAATCGTGAGAACAGGGAATAGATTCCGCGACTCCATTGGCTGGGATTTCCACAAGGAGTGGAGAACATCCTTTGTCCGGTCCGTCCGTCTGACTCTCCGCTGGGTTGGCTCTTCTGATTTGCTGCAACCATTCTGCGAGGTCGCTTATTGGAGTTGAGAGAGGGGGTTGAGAAGGAAATGAAATGCCAGTCAACTTTCCCGCTTCAAAAATTCATAGAAACCATCAAGAAGGTAATGAGAACACCGAAAGTTCAAGTTCAACAAATATAATAAATACGTTGACATACCGGACTTGTGTCATGCAACGTCAATGAACAAAAAAAGAACACAAAACTCCGTCGCCGCGCCAAGTAATCACATGGTGGGGATTTTTTTTTTCTTTCGAGTCCCGGCATTAATCCGCCTCCGGTTTGTTCAGCGTCTGACTGTCGGGGCTCCTCCGAAAACTATGGCTACGACGGATAAGGGGGGGGGGAATATGTCGGACTGTCCGTCTGTTTCTCTTGTGGATGAAAGGTGACACACGCCTTTGCGGGACATGGACTCGGTGACTTGACCCGGACGAGGCTTGCAGGCGGCGAAGCCCGGGTATTACACGACACCAAGCTTTTTGCCTCAGGAACTCGCGGATGGCATGCGGCAAAGGAGAATTTCATCTCTCATTGACAACCCTTGCTACTACGCCACCACGCCGCCCCCCTAGCCTGCCCTTGCTATGCATGCTATGCAATGCCCTCATGGGAATCAAGACGAAACTTGGTGATCCTTGTCATACTCCACCTGAGGTGCACCTCGCCGTTTTCCCCTCAATCAACATCCATTTATGATAATCACAGGCTCAATGCTCGATGTTTTCTTCTTCGTTACTCAAATCGTTATTCCTAAGACCGACCAACTGAGATACCAGCGTAATGTACCCCCAGGCACTGCCTGAAATTTTCCTTGTCTCTCGCACCTCTCCCGATTTAGATATTAAGAAAGTCAAGCGAGTGATAGTGACAACTCGGTATCTCAACTCCGCTGCTTGCTATGCATCAAGAAAGAAAGAAAAAAAACAGTTCCCGGAGTCCGATCCCATTCCGTATCCATTCCATGCCACCATGACCGTAACGTGATCGTCTTTCAAAAACTCTTTTCGTGACTGCTCTGCTCTGGGTGACCAGGCACTGGACCCCTTTTGTCTTGCCCTCTTGTGTCTGTGTGTCTGGGTCTCTCTCTCTCTCTGTGTGTGTAGGAGCCAACCATCCATTGATAATTAAAAACGATCGTGACGTCGTGCCTCATATCTCCCGTCGCCATGCTGGAAAAGCCAAAAAATTCAAAAGCCAGGAGCCAAAAAAGAAAACAAAAGTCGCCTGCAAAGAGAAAAGAGAAGGAGATGCGGGTGTACTCAAACATAACCCCCCCTCGTATACCTCCACAACAAACTCGCCCCCTTCAACACCGGCAACACCATCCTTCTCTTCTCCTCTCGAACTTCCCCGCCCCTATCGCCATCAGCGTCAGCTTCCCCTCCCCGTAACCCCGCCCACCACGAAGCACTCTTTTCTCCAGTTGCAGATACACCACCCCAACTACCAGTAGCACTGGCACCCCTAACACACGCGCCCTCCCTCTCTCTCTCGCCCTCCCTCTTCCTCTTCCTCCCCTTCTCCTTCACCTCTCCCTCCCCAGTTACCAAGCCCATCTCAGCACTCAGCACCATAGCCCGAGCCCAGCGCTTCCTGAACCTGCGCCAGTCATCATTCGTCGGCCACGGGTCACACCACTCCCCACCGCCATCGTCAGCCAGGAGGTCGCCCAGGTCCCAGTCGTCCTTGTCTTCGTCAATGTCCAGCGGGTAGTAGAGCAGCTCGTTGAGGTGGGGGCGACGTGGGGTGTGGTTGATGTTGGCTTCAATGTCGAATTTGAAGCGGTACGCCTGGTGGACGAGTTGGGGACGGGGGAGTATTTGTTGTTCTTGTGTTTGTCCTTGAGAAGATTGAAGACGAGGTGGTTGGTTTTGGTGTTGTTGGTTGTGTCCTGGGGGAGCAAGAGCCGATGGTGGCGAGGGGGGAGAATAAATGGTTGGTGGAGTTGGAGGGAGCCCCGGGAGAGGGGTGGTAGACATGGTGGACATGTGCCCTGATGGCATGGCGGTTGGCATGGGTGTCATGGTTCCTGGGAAGCGGAAATCGAATTCGAACTGGAATTCCTGGTGGACGATAAAGACCAACATCTTGAGTTTGGGAAACTTGGCTAGTGATGAAAGCAGCTTGCCCATGTTGTTCTTGGCTACCTTCCAGCTCAGCACGGGGTGGCAGATGCCCGTGTAGACTCCGTAAGAGGTGCCCAGCGCGAGACGATTGATGTTGTCGCGCACCAGGGGGATCTGGCTCATAAAGTGCAGCGTGCGATGCAGCCGCTTGACGAGAAGGTAGGGTTCCAGGAGCAGCATGTCGCGCGAGAGGTCAACAAATTTTGTTGTTGCGCCTAGCGTCAGGGGCTTGTAGTGGTGGAGAACAAAATACCGGCTCTCTCGGCACACGGCCGACAGGGCCGGAGGTGGCTCCGGATGCACATTGGCAAACATGAGCCCCTGTTGGGCCGGCGTCTTTTGTTTGGCGTTGGGCGCATCTAGCACCTCGTAGACCCGCGGCTCCGGCAGGGAGTATTCCCAGATCATGTTCCGGATTTCGGCCGGGAGCCGCTGGAAATGGCTGAATCGATCCGGCGTCTGCTGCGGCGGGCAGCACCGGTGAAATTGGTGATCGTAATGCATCGTGTCTTGGCTAGGCGAACAAGTAGCAGAAGTAATGTTGGGAGAGACCATCAGTCAGAAACCCAGGGAGGGAAAGAAGAGCGGTCGATGGTGTTATGTATTACCGCCACACGGTCGCTGTGGTGGCCGAATCCGGGCTCGCCGAGCAAGTTTTTTGATGCCCGGGGGCTTGGGGAGAATATAACCGGCCCAACCTCTTGGTCTTACACACAACCTGTCGCTTTTGAGTCGCCTTCCCTTCCCAACTGCAAGCCACTCCAAATAACGCGAGCCTGATATACCGGTGGTCGGGAATCGGACCACTAGGGTATTGTGAAAGCTTATAAGACTATCAGTCCCTTATAAGACTCGGATGATTCTTCCGGATGTAGCTGATGTTCTGATGTCTTGCACCCAAATGAGGCTGTGGGCGAGCCGGGTCTTTATGTAGGGCAGGGCTGGGGGGAGGGGGTGGGTTAAGTTTCTTGACAAGTAAATATTATTACGAGGGCGCAGCACGGGAGAATCAATATCACGTCATCTGCCCTCGCAGGTTTCAAGAGAAGAAAAGAGAAGAGAGAAGGGGAAAAGGAGACGGACGGGCCAGCTTTTGACTGGGAATGTGGGAACCACACAGGTTTTTGGGGATCCCACCGTGCCTCCCAGCTGTTCCCGTCACTTGACGAAAAAGAAATAGCGACAAGGGAGGGCGAACCACACAGCTCGAGCTTATTCGAAGCTAAGCTAAGCACAGAACGAGACGAACAAACGAGCTCGGCGCCTGGAGGGAGACCTGTCGGAAACGAGTTTAGGGAGGGTGCAAGGTCGATACTCTAAAACTTACCATGCGTGCTGCTTGACATGGGAGGCATATCCTTGACAGGAAAGATGGGATGAAGACCAAACCTTCCCCAAGAGGCAGCCTCTCACACGGCACTGGCTGGCACAGCAGGGTCAGAGCGGAATACTGCGGGCTAACTGTGACAGTGTGCGAGGTGAGAAATAGGGGCCGCTGCCAATGGTTCAATGAGCAATGGCAGGCTTGGTCATGTACTTGTCATTACCCAGCTACAAAGACACGGCTGCAGCTGCAACGACAGTTGGCTCCTAGAAAAGGCAGCTGGCGATTGAGACTGACTGCTGAGGCCCAACTGGCCCATCAGCTGGGGCCCCGATGTCTTGGGAGCGGCATGGGGGCGTAGGACCGGGGGCGACCGGGGGGCCCGGGGGTCCTTTGGACGAGAGCGTAGCAGTGGAGCCGTTCTCTCACAGCGCCGAGTACCTCCTGCGCTGTAGAGCAAGCAGAAGCTACAGAAGGGAAGGGAGTCGTCGACGACAGCAAATGGTACGTGGCTAGGGAAGGGATGAGCTATTCTTAGCATATAGGGGCCACGTTTTAATCCTGCAGTGATCCAATTCATTAGCTCTCAGGCTTACCGATCTTGGGACCCATGGTAACGTGCCGTCGAAACAGAGTTGCAGTTGAGCGCCGGCTTTCGTGATCGAAGGGGGGTGGAGGGGTGAGTGAGTGAGTGAGCGGGGAGAGGGGGGAGGGGGAGCGTGGCAGTGGGTCGGAGCGGTATCGGGTAGGGGGGTTGGTTGATAGTTTGGACTGGAACAGGGAGGGCTGGAATTGTGAGCTTGTGGATGCGGCATGGTGGTTCAGCAGCGGAACAACCAGCGAACGAGAACAAGTGGCCGCCATGTTTCCAGAGGCTAAGCTGTATAACATGGGAAGAAGGAGGGTGGGCGTACTATGCGCCCAGCGATCTTTTGGCGCCATCAACTGTGAGGCGAGGCGAGATCAGGCTGCACAAGACGCAGAGACCCAAAAATCCACCGGGCACACTCGCCTGGATCGCCTAGTCAAGAGCCTCGGCTGGGACATTTTCGGGTGCGGGGCACCGCAAGGGCAAAAAAAAAAAGAGGTTCAGGCATCGTGGGATAGGGGATCATGCGCAGCTGGCAGGCGACAAGGGGAGGTAAAACCTCAAGGTAGCACAGGACCAAGGGCCGAGGGAATTTTTGAGACTGAGAAGCCTGCAGAATACCAGGCGCATAGACATGGAACGTGGGGCAGCCGGGTAGCGAGCTTTGGAGAAGAGACAAACTGCGAACGGTGCGCTCGGTTCTGGCCGGGCTCTCAGACGAAACCAAACATGGGTTGATCACCCTCGAGCCTCTGGATCTTCGTGTTTGGCAGTTTCCTTCCAATGAACGATTGACGGCGATGATGCGATACGATGTGATGCTGAGCGGGACGAAACGGGGGTTCGACAGAAGGCGAAACGAGAAATAGAGTGCTCAAGCCAACCGCGCCAGTTTCGCAGGTTGCGACAGGCGGCGAGGGTTGCGTGACATAGATGAAGGCACTCCATGATTTAATCAATCGCAGCGGCGGTTTTTGGAATCTTGGGATCTGTGTGGTCGCCGAAGTCACTAGGTGCTGCAGTCGAAGGAGCCCGGTCTCAAATCTGGAAGGCCCTCCGACGACGGGAACGGGAGATGGGTGGGGGTGAAGGAAAATGCTGCATCACTCGCAAGACCAGTCCGAGCCAGCCCTGTCTGGGTAGTTCGTTTGTTCGCGGAGGTCTGTTGCTGCTTGCTGCTGCCCGCGCTCGCCGAACCGAGAAACGCCTTGAGCAGCGAGCTTCCTTCGCCGCTTCCCTGGTACACAGGCGACTGGTGGTGTGGGACGGAATGGCGGGGTCGGACCGGAGTTTTTCCGCCTAACCACTTTCATTGGCTCAGCACTTCTGAAGGTGTGACTAAGCTGGCCAGCCCCGCCAAAATTTTGGAATATCTACCTACTCGCTTCAGAATTTTCTTTCCTTTCCTTTCTCTCTTTTTTTTTTTTTTGTGCGGCTGCCACGACTCCAAAACATTACCCGTGTTGCTCGGATCCTGATTTTCTCTCGAGAATTTCACAATGGACTATTCGTAGCGTCAGTTGTGGCACAGATGAATCATAATTGCAGGCCGGCATTCGCATCAGTCAAGCCCATCTAGATCAACCCTGCAGGGCTAGGTGGTGGTGCGGAAACTGGACAAAATGTTTAATTTTGGCTCCCATGTTTATTCATGCGAAACGCCCCGACGTTTTTGAGGCTCTCGCTTGGGTCCCCGAAGCAGTGCCGGTACCGGGATTTTTATCTTGGTGATGGGCTGTGACACGGCTATTATCGATGGCATAAGTCCAAAAAGCTGGCGCCTTGCCTGCGCATGATGCTCGCGTTTCTCCGATCGCTATATTCCGCGACGTCAAACCTGGACGATGGCGAGCATCTCGTTTCGCTCTTGTGAATCCCGTGATTGCTTAATTTCCCCGTTTCCAGGATTGAGGCTGGCGACCCCAAGCGCTTCCGAGTCATGGGAGGTCGCTTTTTAATTTATCCGCATTTAAATATCCGTGAAGCTGGCACGTCTGGCGGTTGGCAATCAATGCCCGCCGCCTCCCGCCCAGCCCTCACCTCCCGAATTTGGTGAATGGACTTGGCCCTCCATTTAATCGATATGATTGGGAGCCCGGTTATCAGCTGCTCGAGTGACGCGCCTTGCAACACCACACAGTCAGGGCTGACCCAGCCTCGTGCACCATCTTGTCAAGTTGGGGAGGGGCAGCCCCACGTCATCTATACTTTAATGCTGATAGATGAGCTATTCTCCAACCCCAGCAATCCCAGCCCTCCTGGCCATTTCTGAAAATGTTATTGCAACTACTCTCCTGGTTCGTCTCCGATCTTCTCCAACTTTCCCATCTCGCGCTTCTCGCCAGCCTCTCCGACAAGCCTGATCCTGTCCAACCTAACCTTTTCACTATCACCATCCCCGTCCACGATGAACATGACCAAACTGGTGATGTTCTGAAACTTGACATAGCGCAGGGGGATGTTGGCAGTGCCCTCGGCATTCCAGTCCTTTTCGGTGAGCTCGATGGTTTGAGTGGAAGCCATGTCCTCTGCTTCATCAAAGCCAAGGTTGTGAGGTTTGTTGCTAAACAGCTTGATCGTTCGTGGCCGCATGGGAGCTTCATCATCATCATCATCGTCGTCGTCTTGGGGCGGGAGCGAAGTAAGCTGTGATATCCGAGGTCAGCATTTCAGCGAAGAATCGAGTGACACGGGGGTACGTTACCTGCAGGGTATGCAGCTTGAGCATGGACTGGAAGGGCATGAAAAGCATCAACTGCTCGTCGGTATCACTCTCGACCCAGTCTTTGATGGTTCCCTTCCCGCCGGACAGTACGCTTGGCTTGGAGCCGTCAAAAAGAACCCGAACACTCCCAATGTCGGAGTCGACGTTCAGAAGCTCGCTGCGCTGTAGCTCGATTTGACTTGTGATGTCGCCGTATCCGCGAGGGAGTGCTGCACCACGCCAATTGTCATCGCTGCCGTTATTCCCAGAAGTGCCTGAAGGACCGGCGGCGGAGGATTTGGATCTACCGCTAGGTTGCAATGCTTGAAGTTCACTGCTGAACTTTTCGACAAATCCACGGAGAGCGGCAACATTTGCGCCCTGGATTTTGTCTGCCAACTGTCCATTCTTGAAGTAGAACAAGGCCGGCATCTGGGTGATGCCATAAGCCCCGGCGACATCCGCATGGGTATCGAAGTTGATCTTGACGAATTTCACGATTCCGGCAAGGCTCATCGATTCGGCGACCTGCTCGAACACGCTCAAGAGCTGGTTGCTGGCGGTGCTTCTCGTGCTGTACACTGTCACATTTTCTGTCAGCACCTATATCTCGGGCGAGCAGGAACGGGAAATTCAAGAATCTCGCGCCATCGCCAACTGCGGGACGTGATTGAGGAGCTGCGAGGCATGACGTGGCGGGGTAATGCTCAATCTGTCAAATCACGGATGCTTACCAGCTGCCAGCACAATACTGCCATCCCTGACGAGCGTTTGAAGCTCATCAAGTGAGGCTATCGTTGTTATTTGGGACATGGCGACCGTGTAGTGTGGTGTTGTGGTGTCTGTGAAGGTGTTCTTGGAGCTACCGACGAGGAATTGCCCCGCGACTTGGGGATCCTCTGCAAGGCACCAAGGCGCTAAGCTAATCCTAGGCTAGTGCGTCATGGACAAGCCAGCTGCCAGAGCTGCCAGGCCGGTCCCAAGCCAACGACAAATAAGAGAATGTTCCTCTATCTAAATTTTTCTTCTTTCCGCAAAATAACGTTATGGCAAAATATCCTATGATGAATCTCGTATTTCATATCTTCCATCAAAGTCCCCAAAAATCCATCATCGGCAAACCCTTTGGCGAAGGGAGCATCTATCTGCCAAGTATGGCCAAGCCTTCACACGATTGCTGTGTTACACTACCATTAACGGAAACGGGCTGTTTCATATTTGGCGCAAGCGGCTTTCAAATTCAAACAGTCCCGTTCGCGCTCAGCAATGGTCATGTCATCAACAGACCCACTTTTCGAAAGGGCCTAGAGTAGGCCGCGGGGCTGACAGGAGGGACCATGGGACGAAGGGACTTGCGCTCTAGCAGCTTCTCGACACGTCCAACCGACACCTGTTCGCTGGTCGAAACGGGCGACCACTTTTTGTCACGAATTTATACAAGATGCGTTGTTTCCAGCACCCGTTGTTGCTGGATGCGCCGCTGAGTGGCTGGACCCGGGACGGCTATGGCTCGTGCCGCTAATCAGCCCGGGACGACACCACCAATCGACGAGCTCAACGGCATGGACCCACTGCGCGCCCCGGTCTTCAGGACCCTCGGTGCCCCGGCCCCAGCCTCACTGATTTTAGCGGTGAGCTTCATCTCTACACGGGGGCCTGCAAAGCTGCTGCATTTCAACCTCTTTTTGCGAGCCAATCCATTCCGTTCGCGAATTCGCCCCAGGTCTTCCCCACCGTCGCTTGAGCAGAGAGAGGGGGGCGAATTCTGCAGAATTGTTTGAGTGTGCTCTCCTGTCGGCAGTTCAATTCTCAACTCAATATCGCTTTGCATCCCGTCGACTGAGGGAACTCTGCAGCTTCGGCTACCAGCCTCCAGTAGCTTGCGCCAACCGACTTGACGATCGACACGCGGACGCAAACATCGACAAAGGTCCCTTTCTGTCCTACCCTCCCACCCGAGCTCCCTTCATTTATACGCGACCGAGCTCAACCAACCAACCGCAGCGATGGGCCTCCTGAATGATGCCGCCTCCGTCATCTCGGCGCGGTCCTCCCACTCCAAGAAATCCCGCCGCTCTTCACACAAGCACCGCTCCCGATCCCGCTCCCACTCCCCGCGGCGCCATTCCTCCTCCCAAGCGGGCGGAATGGCCGGCCAAATCAGCGGTATCGCCGCCTCCATCTTTGGAGGTGAGTCCTCCTCCGACTCGGACCGCAAGCGGCGCAAGAAATCCGGCTCCTCCCACGCCGGCTCCTTTTTCGGCACTGACGACTACAAAAAACACAGCTCCAGCAAGGCCTCCTTCTTCGGCATCCCCGTCGGCGGCTCTTCCTCTCACAGCCACCACCGTGGTTCCCCCTCGTACTACAAGCGCAGCCCACGACCCAACTTTGTCTCGCGCATGCTCAAGAAGCTCAAGCGCCTCCTCCGCGACCTCGTCTACTATGCCAAGCGCCACCCGCTCAAGGTGTTCATGCTTGTCATCATGCCGCTTATCACGGGCGGGTTTCTCACTGCGCTACTGGCAAAGTTTGGGTTGCGCCTGCCCGCGTCGCTAACCAAGATGCTTGGGATTGCGTCCAAGGCGGCGACGGGTGATGGGATCGGTCTGGTTGGCGAGGCGGTCCGCATGGCGAGCGGGGCGGGGATTGGGACGGGGCTGGCGAGCGGGCTGACTAAGGCGACAACGTCGATTGAGCGGGGGAGGGATGGGAATTATCAGTGGGAGAGGAAACATGTTGAACGGGACTTTGTGGGGGGTGGTGGGAGTGGCGGCGGGTGGGGCGACGGCTTGATGGGCTTGGCCAAGATGTTTACATGAGGAGAGTGATGCCGTGATGAGGGCATTGTGGGTGATGATGACAATGGTGATGATGATGATGACAGAGGCAAGTTTATGTGGTTGGCGAGTTTGCTGGAAATATAGGCCAGGGACTGAGCGAGCGAGCATGCGTTATATACCATGTTGCCTTGTAAGCATGTTCACTTCACGGAAGGCGTCTTGATTACCATATGGTTTGTTCTCCAGAGGGTTGCTGAAGAGCTTTTGAATCACTGTTATTTTTCTTATTTTTGTCTCACATTGTCACTCATGATGATCATTTCAAAGACATAGTCACAAAGTTGAATAGACCGATGGTACAAGCCACTTGATGCGGGGAGGGGTAGGGGCGCCAAAGAAAATGCATATTAAAATTTCCATAATGGTCTAGGTACCAACGTGATACTCACAGAGCCAACAAAGCTGCCACTCACCAGGGCTCAGCAGCCAACTCGATTGCTCCGGATTTGGGCAGGCAATAGGCATGATCCGGGTTCAGTCCCGCTCGGGGAAATCCTATTTCCCTTTCCGTTTACTTTTCAGGCCGCCTATGCTCCCAACCAGCGACTTACGCCGGGCGGGAGACTGGACAGCTGTTGACTTCTTGGACGAGGATGACGACGCAGGCGGAGGTGTGCGGTCGCGTGTTGACCGACGTTCCGGCTCATGTCTAGAACGCTCCCTAGGCAGCGGAGGAAGTGGGTCATCCTCACGAGAACGACCACGACTGCCCGAACTGCCGATCCTAGGACTGTCCCTCTGGCTTGGGCCCGTCACGTAGTCATCGTCCAAGAGACCACGACCACCACTCCCGCTGCGCGGTCTGTCGCCCGAAGGGCTGTCGAGATAAGAGTAAACATCTCCGGTCGTGTCTCCTGCGGCCCGCTTTGTGGGGGCTGAACCGCTGTGGTATGGCGACTTTGAGCCGCCAGTCATGAACTGGAAAGGATCCACCGAGCCCTGGCCAGTGCTGGACCGAGATGGAGGCGAAACCGTGTCCTCTCGGGTAGAGACTCGAGACAGCGGTCTCCCACTTGCTGGGTCCGATGCATGTCGAGAAGGCCCAAGGTGCTCAGAAGCGTTGACGTATGAGTAAGTAAAAGGAGAATCGGCGCGCTCCCTGTCGGCGGCAGCCTTGCTAGGGGCCTGAGACGAGCCGTGGACGGAGGGGGGGCGAAGAGTCCGTGGAGCAGAGGGCGGAAAGTAGCCCATGGGGGGCTGTTGGTCGGCGTTCAACTCCAGAGAGTGACGTTTAGGTTGAGGCGGGCTGTCTTCTTCGCTTGAATCCCTCCTCGCCCGGGATGCCGACCCCAGTTGTGAAAGTGGGATTGCAATCCGCTGTGCTCTGCGCTTCCTCCGATCCTCCTCTTCTTCTCTCTGCCGATGTCTCTCAAATGCCGCCAGCTCGTCTTGTGTGAGCCTTACATCTGTCCTGCCCTTCTCCTGAGCGCGCCGTATCCGTGCCATGGCGGACTGATACAGGGCCTCTTCTCGTTCTTGCGAGGACACTGCCTTGCCCTTGTCGCCATCCGAATCCGAATCATCGCTCGATGACTTTTGCGCTCCGTCGCCGCCCTCAAGTTCATATCCCTTCCTTCGGGATCGAGTTACTCCGCCATCCCTGCCACCCAAGTCTATACCCGTAAACCGAAGCGGATCACTAGTAGTCCTATTTCCCATTGTAGAAGCCAAACCAACGCCTTGTGTATCCTCATCCTCATCAGTGTCCAACTCCTCCACCACACGCTGCCCCGTTTCCCACCAGCTGAATGCGTCATCACTCCCATTGTGCGCTGTATTATTCCTCCGCTCGCGCCTCGATGGTCTTCCCCATTGGGGCGCAGATTTGGGAGCTCGCGGCCGACCACCTAGACCGCCTCCCCGGAAAAAGCCTCATCGATAGGCTTGTCCATCAAAGCAGCGTGTCCGATAATGAGCACGCCGCTCGCGCCAATTAGCCACAGGACTGTGCGCCAAGGCGAAGAGTAGAGACCGATAGGAATAGCAATGACGTACAGCCCCGTGTAGAGCTGCGAAGTCGTGAAACGGTGGGCGCCAATCTCGAGGTCGCGGCCATCAAGCTTGCCAATAATCCACATGCCGACCGTAACGAAGATAATGGTGAAGAGCAGAGCCGGGTTGGTCAGCAGTGCGTAGATGCAGAGCATGACGAAGACGACGGCATAGTTGCTCGAGAAGTGGCCGAGATTGTAGTTAACACGCGACTGCATCTCACCGAAGTCGGCCGGCTTGGATAGTCGCTTGAAGTCGAAAAACTCGGAAACCGGTCGTAGGTTGGCAAACCGGCCGCTGAGAGATCCGGAGCGGAGGCTGCTGAGGCGGTCTCCGAAGTTGAGACGCGACGTCAGAACGTCTATCGGGATTTGGATACGCGCCATCTTGGCTGTGGGTGTACGGAAGATGCAAACGCAGGTTTGTCCTTAGGTTGGATTGTCGAGTCTGTTAATGCGACTGACCGATGCCAAATCGGGGCAGGTTGTGTGGGCGTGGTGGTTTTTGAAGGTCTGGAGATCTGTCAAGTTTGCTGCGCCAGTGTTAGCGACCTGTCAGAAAACAAAATTCTTACCACAAATATTTTTGAGGCGCACGCCGTCGGCACACGATATCTCGACAGCCGGTGGACGGATGACCGCGAGCTGATTGCAGAATAAAATAAACTTACCTGTTGACAAAGAGCCACAGAGTTGAGAGAGAAGAGGCCGCAAGTAATGCTCTGAAAAATATCTTGAGGGTACGAGAGGGAGAGACAAAATTTCGTGCCAATCAGCATCGAAGGATGGAGATGTCCCAAATGAGCTGGGCAATTGACCCCAGCGGCACGATGCCCCTAGTCCCAGAGCCGAGCCGGGAACTGGGGATTGTCCCACGGACTCTCCTCTCTTCCACCAATTCAGGACTCACCAGTCGTTTCCCTCCTCGCAGACTCCCTCATGCGAGTTTTTGGGTGCAAGAGTGTGAGAAGAAGAGGGAAGAAGGATGGGACCCAGGAAAAATGCGGGCGCGGCATCTGTTTTTCTACCCTAAAGGTAGTAAGCCTGGGTAAGGCAGCGTCGCCCTACCCTGAGGTGCCCGCTGAGTTGGCGGTGGGGCGAAGGTTTCTAGCCCCAGTTTCTGCAGTCAAAACACAGCGGCCTGGCCAGTCAAATGTCTTGAAATGTGGTTGCCGTGTGTTTGGGCGGAAAGCTGCTCTTCTCTTTGCCGCTGCAGACAAGGAGCCCCTCACAGATTTGTGCCCAAATCGGCTTGGTCAAGTATCGCGGCCCTGTGTCAGGATTTCCATAGCCCAATGGCGACATTGGAGGTTCCTGCTGGGGGCTGAAAGACAATCGTGTCGCTCACCTGGACGTTACAGCATACCTGGCCCAGTATTCGTATGGAGGTCTCCAAAACCTTGAATAACCAAATCGAATGGACAGGAAAGGCCAAACACGCAGCTACCCGTCTGTTTATCACACAAAATTCGATGAACGCAAAATATTCCACGTGCCTGCCCGCTATTTGGCCCCAGGGCAAAAAGTAGATGTGTGGGCGGTGGGTGACGTCTCGTGCTTTGCTGGACAGCTCGATCTGGAGACATGCAGATACAGACCTACTGAGCCTAACAAGCTACCTTTGTTGCAAAAAAAAAAAAAAATTATTGGACAGAGGGGTTGATTTGGTGCAATTAGCCCTTTGTTGCCACGAAATCAAGAATCGTACCACTAGGTCCCAATTCGTTGTGTACTGTAGGCTAGGTTAACCGGGAGAAGGACGAAGAGGCGAAATTATCATCTTGAAGCAAAATGGTTTCTTTCTGCTCAATTAGAGCTATTGCATACCATGAAAAGCATTGAGGTAGCGAAGGACAGCGTGTCTTGAAGACCACATGAGGTGTTGGATGCTCAATGGTGACGTCAGATTTTATTTGAGGCCACAATGTTGAGGGGTAACCACCTCTCACGAGTTTAGTTTTACCAGGGTAGGATACATACCCAAGAAAGAGAGGAGGAGGCGGGGAGGGGGGTGCCAAAGCTTGATAGATGGAACATTTTCATGTTCCTGGAGAAACTTTGACCGTCGTGTTCCTTCATGACTTAGAACTGGGCCATGAGTGGAGTTCATTAAAGTCCAAGCCAACTCCGAGGCACAATATTGGGAGGCGCGGAAGAAAAGGGGGTGGTGCTGTCATCTCGAGTCGGTAACACTCGCCTAAACATCACGTGAAAAGGGTGTCGAATGTCAATGGCTTTCATGACCAACACGATGAAGACCGTGTTTTGACTGGGGACTGGATGCATTTATTTAATCTCTTTGATGTGAAGCTACCCTGCCTTGTGTACCTGTCCCGTGCCTCTTCCTCTCTGGCCTTGTGTTGCGCCAACTGACCCATGATGATCCGAGGAATCCGGTCAAAGGGTGTGTGGCAGGTAAGGCAGTCTATACGTAAGATTTGTATCCATGTATCGACACCACAAAAGTTTCTTTGGAAATTTATATATATATATACCTATACAACAATCCACACAGCCGGGAACCGATAACCCGGTTATCCTCTTCTCCTACCACTCTAAACAAGAACAACCAGGACACTCATCCGACCCAGCCACACCGTTGAATACTGTCAAACCAAATACACCTAGGTATCATTCTCAGTTACACCACACCTTACCCGTCTGGGAATTACCATACATACCTACCTACCTACCTACCAAACCAACCATGCTCCTCCCTCTACTCCTTACTCTCCCCTCTCTCGGGGCCTCGATGCCAGCTCTCACTGTGGCTTCGGCTTCAGCAGCAGCAATGCCAGCCATCCTAATCCCGCCAACCTCGGCCACAAAGCAAAATGTTCAGCCCATTGCCCCTTTTAACGTCACCGGCTTCGCCGCTAGTGCCGTCATCCTCAGCCACCGCGTCTTGTATGTCTGGTCTCCCCCTTTTCCTCTCCTATCTCCACCTACACCTCCATCTCTACCACCTTCACTAGTCCCCGCCCTCATTCCAATGCTCAATCTCTAGCTTAGAGAGGAAGAATAAGTTCTAACAAAAGAGGAAAAAAATAAAATAAAGCTATCGCTTCAATGTAACCGTCTCTTCTTCTCTGCCGCCCATAGAATGCTCCCTCCTTGGCACAACCCTCTCCTCCTCTCTCAGCACCACACCCTTAACCCGCTGCGGTGGTGGTGGTACCGAGACCCCACCGCCGGCGGCGGAGCTACAAGTTGCCTTCCAGTGGACCCATCAGGCTGATGATGGGACGTCGAATCTGATGATTATGCGGACCCTCGTCGAGGATGCGAAAATGGTGACGGAGGAAGCAAATTATACGGTGCCAGCGGAGGATACGCCCAGCGTGGGGGAGGGGATGTTTAGGCACATGGTTTACGAGGGGCCGGAGAATTTTAGTGTGCCGGCTTTTCGTTACGAGATTTGAGAGGGGGACTTTGTTGTTTGGGTTTTGTGGTGAAATGGCGGAGGGGTGGTTGCGCTAGAGATAGAGATGCAAATCTCTGTACAAAGTAGTATAGCCAATTTTTTCATTGCCTAGAGGGGACGGAAAATGCGATTACGTGCCTTGTTTTGTCACTTGCGAGGAATCAACACACCCGCAGCCCGCCCTGCCTGTAGTAGCTCCTGATATCTCACCAACATGGATCCAGCCAGGCACACAACATGGCCCAAATAGACGGAGAAAATTTCTGCTCACCATTTTCTCTATTCTGCGCCACTCCAAGCCTACAACGAAATGCACGAGCTCGCACTGTCCTCGAGGAACAGGCTCCCATAAATCAAGCCCTCGTTCAGGTTCCGCGACTGGAATCCCGAGTTGACAACATCGCTAGTCCCCGTCGGCTTCTTAAGGATACCAATCTGGTACTGGCCGCCGCCCGAGTTATCGTTGGTGACCGCATTAGTGACACTCTTGAGAGGTTCGTCATCCTTGGAGTAGTAGACACGGAGGGTGCTAGACGAATGTCAGCGTCTGTCACGCCTCCCAAAAACAATAAAGAAGGAGAAAACATACTTCTTGGCATAATCCAAGGTAATAGCAAAGTTCTGCCATGCGGTGCGGTCGATCGGGGTAGACCAGATCTGCTGGTTACGGCGATTAAGCACCTTGTACGTGTCCCGAGCAAGACTGCTCTGGCCCAGGATGGCGCCGGCCTCAAAGTTGAACTGGTTGGACGAATAATCGGCAGCCTCGTGCCAGACGAGCTACAGAGAAAGCATTAGCAGGGTCCCCTCCCTCACTCCCTCCCTACGAAAGCCCTCATCTCCCACGCACCAGGTACTCATGGCTAAGATTCAACGCCCGCTGCGCATCCCACTTCAAGCTAAAGTGAATCGTCTTGACCCCTGTGCTACCCGGGCTGTTGTTGTTCGTATCGCCCTGGAACTGCAGACCCGCTCTCCGGAAACCATTCTGCGTCTGGAAGATGCTCTTGTCGCTGATTGTGACCTCAAACGGCTTGTGAGCATCGGTATCAAATCGTGCGCTCCCGGCGGTGGTGGGGAACTTGATGATATCCGACCACTTGAGTTCCTTGCCCTTGACGTACTCGGCGTTGAACTTGGACGTACCGTACGAGTCGAAATCCGTGGCTACCGCAGCCGAAGGGACGCGGCCGTCGAAGACAATGGGACACTTCACCTCCCCCGTTCCGGCTACGGCGTGAACACGTGGTGGGCGCGCTTCAACCAAGACGGAAGCGGCGCTGAGGGCCAGGCCGAGGAGCATGGTGGTGTGATGCATCGTGCTTTTTGGCGAGAATTGAAAAGAGTGGCGTGCCCGATCTTAAGACGACAACGACGACGAAGGAAACAGCGACTGACCAGAAGCGCGGTCTACTCCCCCTTCAAATATATACCTCCCCAACTTCCCCCCCCCCAAAAAGCAATTTCCCTCATTTCCCCCCTCCGTGGCATCATGAGCGCGGAGCGGAAGCGTGGTTTTTTTTTCTCCCCGGCTGAATTCTTGGGGGCAGCACTTTGGCGAAGCGGCATCGCGAACCGTTTTGTCGATGTGGAAGTTCTAAATAGAATAGTAGTTCCCGTTTGCCGGATGGGTGTCATGTTCCGCATTCCCATATTAACCTTGTGGGGTAGGCCCCAGAGACAACCGCGGGCGACCCCTGGCCGCAATCAATCTCGCCGTGAGCATGCATTTGCAGGCCGTGGAAGCGGCAGCTGACAATTGGTGGTCTGACAGACTCGCATTTCCCGCCATGTTGTTGAAGTGAAGAGTTTCAATAGAGATGGTGACGTGCAGTGCACCCTAACCCTCATGTTCCCCCTTGCCCTGAATACTAGGGATCTTCCCCAGTCATTTTGACCCAACCAACACACCTAGGTACCTATAAGGTAACCTAAAAGACAATATTCAGCCCTGCCAAGACATGTTGTCCTTTTCATTGCGGCAACCGGGTTGACTCGGGACGCCATACTCCCCCAAGTTCCCCTGAATCACCGTAACTGAACGCCAACACCCGATGAGGAAGCTGCCAACAAATGAAACTGCAAGCCGTCCATCTTACCCTTACTCTCCTCGACCCCATCGGAGGAAAGCGGGACCGGGTGGGGCAGGGTTCGGTGACCCGAATCCGACCGATTTGATGGGCGGCTTGTCACGGGTTTTCATGGGGAAACACGAAATACGATGCCGAGCCTAAACACCAGATCAGAACAAGGAAAGTCGCAAGGCTCTGTCTGGTCCTCGTGCATTTCGCGACTTTTTTGTCTGAGGGCTTATTTGCAGGACGGGAACAGTTCCGGATTTTACGTATATGCAAGTTTGTCGTGACCGTCCTGACCGTGATTGGCGGACAAGAGAATTGACAGGTGCATATCATTTGGTGGTTTGCGATGGCGATGAAGAAGAGGGGGGGGGATTTTGGGTATAAAAGTCCCAGTGTAGACGGTGGTTCTAAAAGGTCGAGGTATATTATGCTCACTCCAAGAGCTTTTTTTTTCCCTCGATCTTCCAAATGAAGTTGACCTAAACACTTCAGCTCTGTCATCGCATCTGCCCCCTGAAGTATAGAACCGTTGGCGCTTCACCATTAACTACCACCAAACTCATCCCAGTAGTCCTCAAGACACACACATAGTACACACCCCAACGCACACTCATCCACAGAATTCCCATCCCACACCACCAAAACACCCAAAAATGGCCACCGACAACCGACCCCTCGCCGCCGCCGCCTCCCAAGGACAAGCCGACATCCCCTTGCACCTCCAAGACCTGCACTGCTTCACCGAGACCAACGGGGTGATCACCACCACCATGTTTGACGTGCCCGGGTACCGGGTTGTAAAAGTCCTCGGCGCCGTCTACGGCTTGACGGTGCGAAGCCGGAACTGGGCAGCTTCGTTGGGAATGGTGCTCAAGAGTGCCGTGGGAGGGGAGCTCAAGTGGTTTACCAACATGGTTTGTTTCCTCTTCTTCTACCAGGTGTGGATAACATAGAACAGGGGCTAACGAACCTATTCAAATAGTTGTATAGCGCACGCAATGATGCGATTACCCGCATCGTGGCTGAGACGCAGAGTCGTGGCGGAAATGCCGTGATTTGTCTACGCTTCGACGCCGGTGACTTGGAAGGGTTCGCACAGGTGTGTGCATATGGAACAGCAGCCATTGTTGAGAAGATCGATGCGACAGTGGAGACGCATCCGCAGTTGGTATCCAAGTGATGAGCAAGGAAGGGACGGAGGACCCGAGAATTTTTGAACACATATCCTATGCGAGGGACTAACACTACCTATGAATCATGCCTTTCTAATACAAAATGTCCATGAAACCTGCCATGTACACCGTAACGCCAACCCAGGATGAACGCTCCTTACTTGCAATGCCGAGAAACCTATATACATGTCTACTCGGCCCCGAGGGCCGGGTTGGGTCGCTGGCTCTTTTCAAAGTGGCCTATTGGCTTTGCATTCGCAATCTTCAACCACTCCCCGTTGAATGCGTTCACCAACCAGTTGGTCAGTTCTGTCCCGTGGTCAGTAAACCCTATACCAAAACATGATTTGAAAACTCACTGTCGTAGACAATGCGATTGGCATTGTGAAACCGGATACCGTGATCACTGTCTGGAAACACGTGAACATCGTAGTTCTCTACACCAGCCAGGTCAAGCTCGTCGAGCAGCGTCAAAGAGTTCTGCATATGAACATTGTCATCTGCCACACCGTGCATCAAGAGGAACCGTACATTGCTCGACAGCGCCGTCATGTTGCTGATGGCACTGCGTGAATACCCGTCGGGGTTCACCTGCGGTGTGAGCATGTAACGTTCTGTATAAATGCTGTCGTAAAAGCGCCAATCCGTCACCGGAGCGACCGCCATGCCGTAGCTGAACGTCTTCCCGCCGTCCTCTTCGAGCGTCTTGAGGGTCGTGAAGCCACCAAAGCTCCATCCCCATATAGCAATCTTGGAAGCGTCCACGTACTCCTTAGCCGCCCAGATTTTGGCCGCGGCGATCTGGTCATGCGCTTCAACTACACCCAGCTTTCCACGTGTAAGAACTCGGTTCTTGCGTCCGATGAAGCCGGTGCCGCGCCCATCGACAGTCACGCACACATAGCCCAGACCAGCAGCAATATACGACTGGAAGTCAACACCAAACTTCTTGTCCACGGACTGCGAGCCCGGGCCGCTGTATTGCTGGAAAAGTACCGGATACTTCTTCTTTCCGTCAAAGTGGGGGGGTCGTCGCTCGACGTAGTTGAGTTCCACTCCGTCCACGTTTATGGTGCCGTAGATCTTGATAGGCAACTCGTATTTCCTGGCATTTTCGGCGAGCCCATCGTTCTTCTCCACGACATCCTCATACTTGTCAGGATTACTCGGCGTGCTGATCACCTTTTGCCAGGGAATTCCGGGGCCCGAGTAGGAGAGGAGGGCATATCCGGCTCCGGTGGAGAAAGATATTCCATAGTAGCCATCAGCTGTGGTGTTTGAGATAGGCGTAATCTCACCACCGGCGAGATTGACCTGATAGACGTGTCGCTGGATAGATGACTCCTTGGTTGCGACAAAATAGACAAGATTCTTGTCTAGGTCGACGGCAGATGGCGCATCAACTACCTCCCACTTCCCTGACGTAAGCATGATGGGCTCCGAATTTTCCAGAGGCGTGAAATAAGCCAAGTGCTCGTTGTCCTGGTGAATCACAGTGTCGATGTAACCATCTTCCGCACGTCCCTTGGAAGCATCTGCCGGGATGTATTTGGTGTTGTGGGAAATCTCGAACCAGCCCCCGTCGATAGCTTTGACGTCCACAGTCCTGACCGCCTTTCCTGTGCGGGCGCTGACGTCAACCAAGACAACTCGCATCATGTCGCTGACGCGGTTGGTCTCCTTGATGATGACCTTGTGGCCGGCCCAGGTGACATCGGTGATGAGACGATCATCGTCCTCGAAGCGGCCCGTAATGTCAATCGAGAAGACATCACCGTGGGCGACATCGTAGAACAAAAGGTTCACGATCGGGTTGTGGGCGCCGGCCTTTGGGTACTTGATGAGCCTGACCTCAGGATAGGCCTCCTCGCCGGGTTCGGGCTTCACACCGCTTGGCCTTGAGACGAAATACTGAATTGGGTATTCAGGAACACCAGTCTCGTTAGTCCGTAGAAAAGCAATGTATTTGCCGTCGTGCGACCACCAAGTGGCACTAGGACCCGAAAAAACCTCTTCTTCATAGACCCAGTCGGGGACGCCGTTGAAGACCTCGGGACCTCCATCCTTGGTGATCTGGGTAACCTTGTCAGAGCCAATCTTGCGCAGATACATGTTATTATCCCGCGTATAGACAATCGCATCGCTGGCTGGGCTCCACGAGGCGAGCTGGAGACGGGCCGTGGGTTCACCGGGAACGAGCGGCTCAGCGGTCTGGGTAGCGACGTTGAATATCCAGTATACCGCATAGGTGGAGTGGCGCCAGTTGGACTGTACTTCGGTGGCCAAGAGCACCCGTTGCATATCCTTGCTGACCTCTATCCGCTCAGGCATGTACAACTTGCCGTCATACTCGAACATCCGAGACTTGATCAAGGACCTGCTGTTCTGGATATTTTTCACCGCCCCGCTGGCGGCGTCGGGATTCTGTTGTCTGACGTCTTCCACGACCAAGTAGTCCTTCCCAGAGGCTCCCCTCTCGAGAAGCAGGCCATCCTCGCCTCCCGCACCGGCGATCCAGCTTATACCGTGCCTTTTGGGGTACCACATTCCATTCATGACCTGATCCAACGTGATTTGCTTCCCAGTTCCTCGCAAGACCGTTGCCTGAGGGTCGTGCTCAATCTGGGACGCGGGCTTGTATGCTTTTGTGGATATGTAAACGAACAGGCCGATCACCCAGGCAGCGACGAGGAAGCCTGATACTATTATGAGGATCCTCTTCATGCCACGATCCATATGGGTCGCCCCCGCAGCAGGCTTCTCGGTGCGGGACGAGTTCCTCCGGCCGTGGCCGAGGAAAGGGCCAGTCTCGAGGTCATCGTTGAGGGGATCATCTCGGAGGAGGTCATCGCCGTCGTCGAAGTCGCGGCGGTCATGGTCGCGAGCCTCTTTCGCAGCCAGTCGCTCTTCGATGCGCTCAAAGACGAGGCTTGTGGTGGAGACGGACGAGTCCGTTTCGTGCGACATCCTGTTCCCGTGGGCGGTGGGACTGGCGCTTCGGCTCCTGCTCCCGCCTTTGCGTGAAGGGTGGTCGGAGTACGGGCCCATTGTTGGACGGTGAGATTCGTGAACTTCCCTTGTGCTTTGATCGGGCGGGTAAAACCCGTTGCCAAAGAGAGGTGTTGTACAGGCTAGCGCGGCGTGCCTGCCCTTAGTTTAACATGTATTCTTTGTCGGGGACGCAACGGCACCATAGCAATTGGGTTCTTATTCAGACACGTATTGGGGTTTAGCATGTTGTTGAGTCGGGACCTGTCTTCGCCGCTGCGCAGATCACTCGGCAATGATGCCAAACTAGCACTAGCAGGGGCCTGCGCTAACCCCAACCCTTACGGTAGGGCCTATTGGCTGCGCCAGCGACTGCTTCTTGCCTGCAGCCCGGGCTTCAGGCTGAAGTTAGCGTAGCTCTGGACCTCTCGACAGAGCATCCGCATCCCAAATCAGCCCGATCACCTAGTTGGTCAATGCCAACCTTCAGACAGCATATGCGACTCGCTTTGGTCTTCGGCTCTCTATTGACGGGCACCACTGCTAGCACAACGGAAACGCACGTACTGCCAGATGGCGAGGTGGCCTGGATGTGGTCTTTGATATGGCCAACATTGAACGATTCCTCAAGAGGTGGTAGCCGGATCTAGAAAACAGCCCACGAAGTCTTGGAAGTAGTAGTGAAGATGCGATGATCTGTGTTATATCACTTTCTCTTCTCCTCCCAGCAGCGGCGGCATGGTAGGTACTTACCTACCCTAGGTAGTCTTCGGCTCTGGGTAGCCAATCGCCCTCAGGCAGACATGCAGGCAGGCCAACAACCGACCGAGTGGACGGTTAGGATGGGCCTGACCAGCAGCTGTAAATCATCCCGTAGTCTCACACGTCCCAGACAGCCATTTGAGTACGGATGAGAGACTTTATCCGAGACCATCTCCGGATCACCAGAGACCGCCTCACCAACGCCTCACCATCCACTAACACCATGTCCTCCAGCTTCCAGGTTTACCCACCACGAGGCTACCCCGCCGGCGTTCCGAGGAAATTCGACCCTGACGGCAACGTCCAGCGCTTCCCCGGAAATACCATCGTGTCGCACCTCTCCCCCACCAGCGCCATGTACACGTCCCTTCTTGACCTCCACGCCAAACTCGCCGCCAGCCCCCTCTCTCACTTATATGCCCTCCTCCCCCCCTCCAGCTGGCACATGACCGTCTTTGAGGGTGTCTGCGACACCGAGCGCCACCCAGGCCACTGGCCCTCCGACCTACCGCGGGACCTGCCCCTGGAAGAATGCACCGCCCATCTCGGCAATAAACTCAAAGCCTTTGACCTGGGCGAGGATGCTCGTCCCCCATACCGACTCACCGCCCAAGGTTTCACCTCCTTCGACGTCGGCATCGGCATCCACCTGATGCTGAGAACTCCCGACGAGGAAGCCCGCTTCCGCCGGCTACGGGATCGGCTATCCGAGGTGCTGAAGATCCGCCATGCCCAGCATAACCGCTATGAACTGCATTTGAGCATGGCGTATTTTCTACGCCACTTGGATGACACGCAAAAGGAGGAGCTGGGGAGGCTGCTCATGGGGCATTTTGAGACCATGCCAAAGGAGTTTGACCTGGCAGCGCCAGAGTTTTGTACGTTTGAAAATATGTTTCGCTTTGATAGGTTGTTTTACTTGGAGAATCGGGAGTGAACCCGGTTTGTGGTGATGTGACCTAGGGGTTGGCTACCTATAGGGCAGGCTGTGTAGCTTGAAGGCCTCGAAGGACCTTGGGTTCCCTAAAGTAAAAGCAAGTGATTCCCAGAGTTGTTGAGGGAGGTTGAGTTGTA
>Ga0247765_1000036_pt1 | contig 91297 bp, 98 predicted proteins | sample UWRJL106311C6_FD_179949 | JGI IMG/M metagenome (GOLD analysis project Ga0247765, IMG submission 179949) | Plant litter microbial communities from Arlington Agricultural Research Station in Wisconsin, United States - UWRJ-L106-311C-6 | ecosystem: Environmental > Terrestrial > Plant litter >... | reverse complement strand
TGTGGGGTTGGTGGTGTTTTTCCCCCCCTTTTTCCCCCCCCCCCCCCCTCCCTCCCCTTCTCATCTTCCGTGTTTTTTCGGCTCTCTTTCGTCTTCTTTATTTTGTTGTTTCTTCCCTCATCTTTTGTTCGATTTCCATCTTGCTATTCACTCCAAGTGCAGCGCGCTCACTGACCATATCAGATTGGGATAGGGGCTACGAGCACACAGCCTACTTCCTCGAGTACCTAGAAAAGAGGTTTGGAAAGTGCACTGTCCAGCGCATCAATGAAAAGCTGCGCCTGTGTAAGTACGAGACTAATTCGTTCTGGGTGGAACTGCTGGGACAATCGGTGGACCAGCTGTATTGTGACTATGCGGCATCCGAAGCCGAATACCTGACGGCGGATGAAGGTACTCAGACTTAATATTTATAATGCAGTGCTCAATATAAGTAGGAGGCTCCGGTGATATTCACACTTCGTCCACCATGCCCAACCGGACTTGATGTCCTGTTTCCCATCCTAGTTTAGACCAATGAATATAAACCGAAACGCCGTACCCTTACGCCCCACGAGGGTGGTATCTTGTACATAGCCGAACTTTGCTGGAAACGAAAGAGTGTAACCGGCAGTTCCTCACGCATGCACACTCCCGGTTTCCGACACCATGCTGCCAACCTCCGACCAGCTGTTGGGAGTTCTGATGCCGTCATCCTCCTCATCGTCGCTCACAATGTCAAAGTCCCCACCCTTGGACGACAAAACCTCATGAGCAACATCCACGCCCGAGGCCACCGATGCCGAGTAGGCTGGTGTCAGCTGGCCCTGGCTGATAAGTTCTGGTTCCGAAATCGGTGCAACTGGAGTCTCGGGGAGCGGAGAGTAGAAAGGATGGGACCCCTGTGCCCAGGCCTGAATAGACGCGTAGGCGTCCCGCTCGCCATCATCCTTGCCTGCTGTCATGTACTCATCGTCGCCCAGCTCCTGACCCGTTGCGTCACCGCTGCGCGTGGAAGCGGCAGGTGTAGCGTAATTATCGCCATCAACAGTGGCGGAATCAGCCGTCCCAGACTGGCTGCGGGCCTGGGAGTCAAAGTCAAACAGGACTTCAGGGACAGCAGGCTTGGACTGCGGTGAGAGGGTTTGCGAGACAACAGAACGTCCATCGAGAGGAGTGGCATCATAAATGTCAGACATAGCCTCATCATGACCAGGCGAGAGAGCGTGACGTTCCTGTGATCCGGGGTGCTCATTGAGCTCGATGCCATACTCGTCACTGAAGGGGTTCGCAATCATGGAGGCGCTAAGACCGCGCACTCCCTCGATGCCACGACGTCTGATGCCTTGCTGCTGGTCTTCACCCCAGCGACTTGCGCCCGTGTTGTAGACAAACGTTCCGCGCTCAGCCGTGTTGTCCTCTTTTAAAAAGTCGTCAAACGTCAGTGCCCTCTGCGAGGGCGATGCATCCGGATTCGCCGCTTGCTCCGATTCTCTGCGTTTCTGCCCCTGCATTTCTTCACGACGGGCATTCCAGTACATCAACTCCTCCCGCTGTCTCCGGCGAGTCTCGTCATCTGCATCAACTCCTTCGTCCGCCCCAAGGCTACCTCGGGACTGCAGGAAGCCTTCGGCATCTTCTGGGCGGTTAAAGCGGGGTTCTCGTAGTGAGGGGTCGAGGTTATCGCCGAGCGAATGTAATGCGACGGCAATGCGCCTGCGGAGGTCTTCGGCCACGCGACGAACCTCGGGGGATTCGTAAAGAGCGATGGCGGCGGCGACGGCTACCGAGGCCACAATAATTCCGGCTGAGGCAAAAACCGCTTGGTTAACGGGAGGCATTCTCACAAGTTTGCTGCTGCTCGCGGGGTGTGATGCAACTGTGGGGTAGACAGTTCTCAAGGATCAAATGTTTGTGAAATCAAGAAGGTGGACAAATGCAAGAAGGTCCGGTTTGTGGGACTTTAGAGGAATTCAAAAAAGCGAAAAAAAAAAAGCCATGTCGAGGCGATATGTTTGAATCATCAGGGGGGCCCGAGTGCTTGCCTGGCCTGAGGTAGTTGGATTGCGTGTCGTCAGGACGTCTTCGCCACCGCAGCTCTGAGGGACAATCGATTGGCGCGGGGCTCCGACAGGGGTGGTGTTTGGGGACACAAGAATTGCACAGAACAGATGCATGACAACAGCAACAGAACGATCGAGTTCTTACCTTTCGCCGCGACGGGAAGCGGCATTTTGTCCGAATCAACGAAAAGAAGCCGGCTTTCGTCCACGCAGCAGCGGACCAACAGTTCCAGGCGGTCGAGAGGTTGTGGTGTGACGGATTGTCCAACGGCGCGCACAGAAGGCGGGGAAGAAGGGGAAAAGAGGGAGGGAACGGCAGGGCTTAAGGATGAAATGATGACGACTGCTCTTCAAGCTGAGCTGCCGAGCTGGGGCTAAGTGCTTTTGTTCGGAACAGACTTTCCACGCTCGCAGCGTTTTCTGCAGCGGTCTGTCCCGTGCCGGATCACCCTCGGTCAATGTGCACGCCTCCTCGGTCGCTGCGAATTGAGGGCGCTGAATGGCGGTCGTAAGTTCTGCGGCCCCGTGTTGGGCAAATCACAGTCGATGGCTTGGTGGTTTGCGCGTATTGTGTCTGTGCCCACTAGACCGGGAAGTGATGTTGTTGGTCCACGTTCTCAGTCTTTGTGGTGATCACAGTTGCCCCGAAAAACTTGAAGAATATCAGTGTCTCGGAGACCCGAGAAAGAAATAGTTATACATTGTTTTCGAGCTCTGGAACAGCGAACTCGCAGAACCCGCCACTGTCAGCTCAGGCTCAAACCCAGAACCCAGAGGTCAGACGGCCACAAGACGCACAGCCAAAGCTTTCCCCTTACGTGTGAGATAAGCATTACCTGTCAGATGTGACCCATACCCACTCACCGTCATCGCCCTCGGCCCCTTCAGTCCTTGGGGTGCCACCATTAGATGAGTAGGACACGCAAGTCAACTGTCAATTGGACACCGTCGATGGTGCTCAGGAGAGGCCAGAGGAAGAGTGGTGGTCTTGCAACTCCACTCTAACGTTACCAACCGATGCATCTAGAGTATTCAACAGTCGATATTGCGCTGGGATTCAAATACTCGACGAGAGTTAGGCGATGTCGAGCAGCTTTGCATGACGGCTAGCTGCATTTCAAACAGCAAGCCGTCTGGATCGCACTGCGTCACCTGCCCGCCTTGGCCGATTAATGATGAATTGGAAATCGGTTACCGCCCGGCAAGATTTCAGCGATGCCGTGTAATGATAAAACCTAATGCCTCTTCTATAGATTTGGTTGGCCTAGATACTGAATACTTTGGCACCCCCCGCTCCAATTGCTGCGATGAATTTCCACCTGCCACGGCATTGCCGATTCGGAACCCTCTTCACGGATGGGCTTGGCATCGTTGACCAGGGTGACACGGTAGATTTCCCCAAGAGACAGGGTGAACACGGGCCACTCGATTCACTCCCCCGACGGGCAAGTCACGACCTCGCAACTTTGCGACGATGAGCATCAACAATTGATTGCCCCCTAGAATCTCGACGTGTATTCTTTACGAAGAGTCCTACATTGCACACACCCCTAAAATACGATTTGTGCGTTACTCCCACCCTTTTGCAACACCCTTTCGCCGCGCATCTCAGTGTAGCGCGACCACAGTAGTTTTTGGCGACTGTTGTTTTGATTTCCTTTCTGGTCGAGCATCTTTTTGTCCCGCTTCAAACTGACGGTTGTTTCGCACTCAACAGGCAGTTTTGACGCTACACGGCCCGCAATCCTCTTTTGTGGAGGACATGGCGGACAAAATCACGGACAAGCAGGTCTCGGACCTGCAAACGGTGCTGCGGACCGACGCCGCCATCGATTCCAAGGTCAATCAGGTCAATGCCGTCAAGTCGAGCATCAAGCAGCAAAATGTGCCGGATACCTGTGTCTCCCCCCTGTTTGATGCCCTCCGCACGGCGTCCAGCTCACAGCATGCTGTGCTTGTCAATGCCGGGTTCACGGCGCTGAATCACCTCCTCACTCGTTTGTCGCGACAAGAACCCAAGTACCTCACCAAGGAGGCCGCGCGCACCCTGCCCCTCATTATCGAGAAGCTTGGCGACCAGAAGGAGAAATTCCGATCCATCGCCCTCCAGTCGCTCGTAACACTGTACATGGCGGCACCCCTCGATGTCGAACGCTCGGTGCGGAACACAGCCATGGCAGGAAAGAACCCGCGGGCAAAGGAAGCCAGCCTGCAGTGGCTTCTCCAGATGCACCAGGAACACGGTCTCCAGTTTCGAGGCTATGTTCCGACCCTGATGGAGCTGTTGGAGGACGCTGATGGCATGGTTCGAGAAGCTGCGAAATCCACAGTCATCGAGCTGTTCAGGTATGTTATTCGCCCGTTTGCTGATCCGTTCGGCCACTGAAGACAAACAGGAACGCGCCCAATGCGGCCAAGTCGGATCTCAAGAAGCAACTGAAGAACTTTAAGGTTCGGTCAGCCATTGAACAGGCGATCGTGAAGGAACTTGTGCCCACCTCTGCCGTCTCGTCGGCTCCAACATCACAATCTGAAACCTCCCAGGAAGCTCCTCCCCCCGTCCGGTCTCTTGCAGCCAGCGTATCTTCTCTCGGCGGCGAACGCCCTATTACCCCAATGTCGGACACTCGCCCTGAACAGGTTGAGCCTACATACGTCAATACGCAACGCGAGCTGGATGAGATCTTCAAGGAGATGCAGTACCATTTTGAGGGCAGGGAGACGGAACAAAATTGGTTGAAGCGAGAGGAGAGTATCGTCAAACTGCGGAGACTGATGGCGGGCAACGCGGCGACCGATTTCCAGGAAAGTTTCCTCAGCGGTATCCGCGCGCTGCTTGACGGCATTATTAAGGCTATCAACTCGCTGCGGACGAGCTTGTCCAAGGAGGGCTGCTCTCTCGTGCAAGAGATAGCCAGGACTTATGGCCCTGGAATGGACCCCTTGGTTGAGCTACTAATGCAGACTTTCATCAAGCTCTCGGCTGCCACCAAGAAGATTGCCTCGCAACAAGCCAATGTCACAGTTGACGCGATAATCGGAAGGGCTACCTACAACGCCAGACTCATGCAACATGTCTGGGGGGCTTGCCAGGATAAAAACGTTCAACCGAGACTGTATGCTACTGGCTGGCTCAAGACAGTTCTTAACAAGGAAGCCCACCACAAGGGCCATGTGGAACATTCTGGCGGCCTCGACCTAATCGAAAAGTGCATAAAGAAAGGTCTTGCTGATCCGAATCCGGGAGTCAGGGAGAAGATGCGTTCGACGTACTGGACTTTTGCAGGCATCTGGCCGGCCAAGGCCGAGACCATCATGAACGGATTGGACGGTACTGCGCAGAAGCTTCTGCAGAACGATCCCAGCAACCCCAACTCGCCCAAGAAAGCCGAGCCCAGTGTCCGTCCCGGTTTAGGCTTGTCCAAGAGCACTATGGGAACTTCGAAGCCAAGTCTGCGGGAAACTATGATGGCGCAGAAGAAGGCCGCCATGGCAACAAAAAATCTGCCTGCACGCCCTGGTTCAGCCATGGCCCATTTCTCGCCTGTCAGGACAGCATCCAACGCATCACAGACCTCTGTGGCCTCAACTTCTACCACTACTACAACAATGTCTACCACCTCTACAGTCCGCACGCGGCCCGAGTCTACGCTTGGGGGCATCTCCGGTGCACCTATGCGGCCATCCAGGAGAAAGGCCGAAATGGCAGCACGACCAGCGACAGCAGGGCCTTACTCAGTTCGGGGCCATGACCAACCCTCCGTAGAACAGTCAAGCCCGAGTGCGGTTGGCAGTCACAAACCCAAGGCTGTCACCCCAAAAACCATCACAGCCTCGCCAAAACGCACAGCTCCTAGAACGAGACTGGGTCATCAATCTTGCGCTAGTGAAGGAAGTCTGCCCACTCCTTCCAAGATTGCCGCCGTCAAGGCTGCTGCGTCCCCCCGCACCACTCCCTCCAAGACAAAGGTCACTGTCCCTCCCAGTTCCAGTCCAGCAAAGGCTCACGAGAACTTCACCATGGTGGTCCCTTCGCTATTGAACCAAACAAGCTCGCCTGCCCAGAGACCATCTCTCTCTCCCGTGCCGCCGTCCCCCGCACCTTCTTCTACCGCCACCCTCGAAGCTTCCCTACTGGCAACACCCGTGGAAGCTCCCCTCGAGGCCCCAACGGTAGTCAGCCCGGTGGGGTTGGAGACGCCCACCAAGCCTCTGAAGGTGTATGAAGACCCATTCACGGAAGATCAGACCACACCAAAGCCCACCTTTGTAGTTCCGGTTCTAGAGGACAAACCGATTAACGAGGACGCTGCGAACCTTCAAAGAGCGGAGACTGAGAATGACATGGTAGACGTGCCCCCAGTTTTCTCTCCAGAGAAAGCCAAACAGAACTCACGCCTGCTGGACAGTGGCATCACTAAAGTTAAGGCCAAGACGCTGGACGTGCACGGGTTCCGCAAGCTCCAAAGCATAATCCGCGACAGCAAATCCGTTTTCAACGACGAGAGGTTTGACGCTCTGTTGTTGGGCCTCTTCGAATTCCTTGAGTCATCCCTGCCCCAGACACCGCCAGAGAAGGTGCAGGATGTTCGGGCACAGATACTAGCAACCATCAAGCTGCTGCTGAAGAAAATGCGAGACAGTTTCCAACCTCACGTCTCGCGTGGGCTAGAGAGCTTGCTGCGGACCCGGGCGGCTTACGATGGGCGCACTCATATTGTCAGTGGGCTGGAGCTCCTGGCCGATGAGCTTGTCACTTTGGGTGACGCTGCAGAAATGACCATTGTGCTGTCTCGCATGCTGGGAGCTATGGACATGGATGCAGCTGCCAGCCGCAGCCTGAGCATGGGTTTACATGTTCTGAAAGAGATGGTTGACACGAGAAAGCAGTTCATGCCATCAGCGTCGGAACTGGAGCTGCTTGCTACGCTATCTGGTCGGTGTCTGGAGAGTTCAGAGTCGGCAGTGCGCATGGACGCTGTCCAACTATGCGTGGCACTTCATGAGCGGGTTGGCGACGCAAGGTTCTGGGAAGCTATGAAGGGGGTGCGTGACGACCCGAAGAGTCTGATCACGTACTATGTTGTCAAGAGGCAGAGAGAACAGGAAGGCATGGGGTCTATGGGTACCGTTGCAGTACCAGCTGCGGTGGTAGGGTGATGAGTCCCAACTGCTTAGTTTTGTTTATTCATGATGGAGAGGGTGTCGCCTTGAGTTTCTCGGTTCGCAATGGTAGTATTCCCTTGCTTTTTTTTTGGTTCTACATTAGCCCGGGGGTCGGGATAGGGATAGTGGGCAAGGCGCACGGGAGGTTAAAAACCATAGCGCGGCGTACCACGGGGGTTTTGGTTTGGTTGGCCTTGCAGGATTACCATGGCAGTTCATTTCTTTGGTGTTAGAAGTGGACGTGGGAGTGAAAGTGGTTTGCATTGTACAGTCTTGTAATTGCTCATGGGCCTGGCCTGACATGTTGCTTGGGTGGGTGACCGGGGAAACTGAAATATATTAGGAGTGGCTCTTTGTGTTTAAACCGCGTTCCTTTGATTTGCACTCGGGATGTAGGGTTGTATGCGCAGTCGTGGAGTACGGCGAATCGCTTACTCTTGTTCCCATATTCATGCTCCTTAGTTTCCTCTTCCGCTTCTATCTTATTCCTCCCCCCCTGTTCCAAGCATTGGGCTATGTGATATTACTTCGCACGACATGAGCAGAGCGGTAGCCTAGGCTACGAGGGGGGAAAAAAGACTGGAAGACATTGATGGACCACGCGGTCTGGCCCCGTGTGGAATCCGATGGTGTGTTATACACGTTACAGAGAAGGCAAGGGGATCTGTAAGTTTTGCATTGGGGCCATGAGGTATCTACCTACGTACGTAACTACCTACCTAGGTACCTTGGCACCAGTGTGGGTGGGAGGGACGGACGGCATTGGAGCAAGGGGGGTTGCTATTGTTTGTGGGACTGTTTTAGCTTTGAAGGAAAAAAAACACGAAACCTCTTTTCGGTAATGGAACAACGGGTGCATCCGTTGAGGCTTCTCCATTCCCGCTGGAAAAAAGGATAAAAGGTATAGTTATCTGTATGCAGGGCTGGATCAAATCGAAACAAAATTAGTCAATCAGCTAGAAATTCGTACTTTTTGAGGTACATTGATCGTCAAGAAGTGATGGATGGAATGTGGATGAAATGTGATTGCCATCAAGTCTCTAACAGCCAGCCGGGCGGCGGAGAGAGCTGCAGGAATCAATCCATCCAGTGTTATGTACGTGCGTGTGGCAAGTGTCTGTGTGCGTGCTGGAACTAAGAAGATAACTGGGCATGTTTCGTGTGTGGTGTCGCCGAGTTGGAAAGGGGGTATTTGTTGATCATCTGAGTTCAATCAAACCCCGCAGACATTCTAGGCTGGGTAGAAAAATTGGGCGTAATTGTCCTGTAGGGTTCGACGTTGGGCGTGTAAACCTTGCCATGGAACTCCTGCCCTTGATTCGCACGAGGTTAAAATGTCCACTTGGTGGGTGTGCTCGTTAATGCACACAAGAGAGTGAGTGCACCTGCACGGTAGCACTCGGCATTCGATCCGCACGCCTCTCTTTCCATTTTTACTCTACAAAGTATAAGAACGCAACTGTGCCACCCACGTCAACGGTGTAGAAGGGAGAAATGGCGGTCAAAAAATGCCCATCCTTTCCCCGACACTGTTCCAATTTCTTTCCTGCTCTCCTTGAATTACTCTTGTGGCTTTTAACCACTCTGCTAAATTGTGCCACGCATCCTTCGTCCCTGATTTTCCAGGTTCCTACAAGTGCGAACAGACTCGCCTCACTCGGCGGGTAACTCCCGTGTCCGCCCTTGCATTGGTAATGGTATTGGCATGCCGAGCGGCCGATGTCTTGGACGTCTAGTGAATAATCATGTGCACGGCGCCAAATACTTCGAGTCCCGAAATTGGGTCAAATGGAACACGTGGCGGGTGATAATTACATCTTCATCATCGCCTCATCGGAGGTTCTCTCCAGGAAAGATCCGAATCAAGTAAGGGGGAGGCGAGCAAACTATGGCTTATTACCTGCCATGTCAACCTTCCAGGTTCCGAACCTAGATGGTCATGAACTGGGATCTCATATCTGCTTGCTGGCTGCTTGGCTATTTGTCGGGACCCCATAACGTGCCACGCTGCGGGGATCTCACCTCCTTTCCGCTGCTTTGCCTCTCGCCAGGCACACAGACGTCTGCAGGAACGGCAAGACTTGCCTGGTAACGAGATAACCCCAACTGCTAAAACCGTGACATTCTAGCCCCCAGGTAAAGCGTAAGTGCGGCAACGAAAAAGAAAAACCTAAAGGTTAACAAGAAACCTGGGGGTGTAACCTCGAGTGTGGAAGTCTGTCAGATATCGCGGGTCGCGGCAGGGAATGTCGTTGGCTGAGGGGTTTAGTCTTCCCAGGGAGACCCCTGCGCCTTTGTAGCGAGGGTTTGTGATCTGAAACACGCAGCCTTCAAAGGCAGATTTCCATTCTTCGTTGCCTGGAAGCCCCATGTTCCAAGAAAAAGAAAACAAGTTTGAAGGAAAAAAGAGCCAGTCAGTCGATAGTTAAGGTAAGTGATCGCGCCCCTAGGACCTGGCAAAGAAGATCACCTTCTGGCCAGGATCGGGAATGGAGGATCGCCGCCATGGATTGCTGTTATGCGGATAATTCTTTAGCCTAACGGAGCGTCGTGTTTCGATCGTGTGTTTGGGTTATCGACAACCTGTCCACTCAAGATGAAACATACGCAGTGGTTGCTGCGGAGCTAGCCAGTTCCCTTTGCTCTTGGTTGCTCAAGCTTGCCCTCTCATCTTGCCCTTGGAAACACCAACCGGGAAACCAGACGAGGAACGCAATCTCGTGTGCCTTAATTAACGTTTCTCTGCAGGAACGGGAAGCGGCAGACAGGGAGGGGCGAGGGGTGCATCCGCATCGCGATGGATTAGACGCGGTGCCTTTTGTTGGTCTCATGAAGCGCCGTCGGAATCAAATCAAGCAGATGGGAAGATGTTGAAGCCACCGTTCTGGAGCCGCAATGCGCCCTTGGAAAAGCGGTCATTAAGCTGCGGCCAAGTTACGCAATCAGCAGATCGCTGTCGTCCAATGTTTCTGGGCGCGCATCACCAAGTACCTGCTCGTATCCAGTGCGTGCATAGATAATGTATACGCCCTTCGGCACATCACTGGCATCTTTTTTTTTCTTCCGGACCGGCCCTGGATCGGACGTTGCACAGAATTCCGGGGCTCGACAGGCGGTCGGTGATAGATGGAAACAAGATGGGATGCGGGAGTGTATGGTCTCATCTAATGAGGTCAAGGGCGCCGGTGTTACTGTTTCTACCCTACAAGAAGGATAAAAGGTCAGCCAGAAATGCACTTTGAGTGGCCCTGAATTTCCTGACGGGGTTTGCTGGCGCCCAAACCGACGGCCACAGCCTTCTTGGTTGTCCTCTTGGGGCAATCAACCGTGATTTGCCGCATCGGGTATTGGGTCAGCACCTGGGAATAGACCGGCCACAGAAAATCACAAGAGCGTCTAGGATTTTTGAAGTAATGTAGAAGGATCACAAGGGGTGAGAAAATTGTGTGGACATGGCCTGCAAGTGAGAGCGAGACTGTTGAATCCAGCTCACCGCTCTGTTCGCGTGGTGAGAACGGAGCAGTCTCCTGCAGGAGAGAGGAGAAATTTATGGACAGGCTCGCGTTCAGCTTGGCTAGATGCAAACTACAAAGGTACCTGGAAGGGGCAGCTAGCAACAACACATCTCTCGCTCTCCATCTTGGTGGTTCCACGTGGATTGCGACAAAAATGAGCCTTCCCCTCATCCCATCACCCGATACATTCGCAGGCTTTGTCTAGCGTGACCCAAAAAAAAAAACTGGAATGCCTGGACATCTCACCCAAGGCACCTCGATGCTATTGTGTTTGATGCTGTATCAAAGCCGAGCGGCACTAAGATGTCAAGTTGGTGGAAGAAAGATGCAAAAGACGGGCTGAACCAGTCGATTGGCTGCCGTGTGAACCCCTGTCCACTAACCCTGCTGGACCCCTCGCGACCCCCCTGGCCGTGGAGTGGAGGAACTGGACTGTGCGGGTGTGGGTAAGGGCCGCTTCCCGTTCCTTCGAAGCAGCCAGCCAGATGCCAATCCAAGACCACCTTGGCTCGCGCGTCACCTTGTCCGTCGTCTTTCTTTTCCACTTCTCTCGACGTCGACCATCTTGTGCAGGTCTTGGGCCCAGAGCGACCGGGCAGCGTGCCTCCTCCTTGCTCCCCATTTCAGCACGCCAGATAACACTGCGTCGTCCCTCTGGTCCGACTTTTTCTTTTGGCTTAGTTGGGCCGGCTTCCCGCATCGACACTCCCGTCGTCGAGTTGTATCATTCTGACCTGCGATCGTGTCGTCCTGCTCTTCTCCGCCGAGAAACGAACTCCTACGTGACGAGTCCATCTCTGCCGTGATCCCACCCGAGACCGACGGCGACATTCCCTTGTCGCACGAATACCCTCCACCCCGTCGAGAACGAAGTCCTCCCGACCCGAAGTGACACTTCCCGTGACACCCGCCGTGACAGTCGCCGGCAGCCGGCATCCCACGTCCGGAGTCATCCTTATCTCTCTTGTCGAAGCGACTGCCTGGCTCACCCGACACAGACGGGGTTGCAAACAGCGTGCAATTGGGTGTCTTTCCTGATGTGAAAGGATCCTTCGCCTTGCCCTTGGGAAGCCCGATAACATATCCCCGTTACTTGCTTCGAGTTACGGTCTCTTTCGCAACTTAAGCCGTATCCGGTTCCCCTCTGAACGCCGAGGTGTGCTGCTGCGCACATCTCAAACGCAACCATGGACGATTATCTGGATAGTCCTATGGATGCGGAGGACGTGTTTCCTTGCAAAGGGTGTGGAGAAGTAGGTGCTTCCAATTTGTCCCTGGTTCCCCGGGGCCGGCCGTTGCTGCTGGTGCTGGTGCCGCTTTGCGCCCGCCGCTGTGAAAGCCCCATAAGCTCGGCGATGTTGACCACTCATTTTTTGCAGATTCTGGAAGAGGGGAAGGCTTTTGAGCTCGGTAGGTCTCGCGATCTTTCTCTCAGTTTCCTCCGCCTGCCTCCCCTTCTCTCGCAACCCGCTTTCCGTGGCGTCAACCCCCTCGCATCTCATGGCTATGCCATTCTGCTCTCGACAAGATGGGAAACTGTAGTTCGCGTTTCAGACGCGCCAGACCAACGGATGCGGAAATCGAAGCTACCATCAAACGCATTCCCGAAATCAACGAACTCCTCAGTCGCTACGAGTCTCGCCTCGAACGTCTCGGTTTGGCTGACGGCAGCGAGATGGCCCCTTGTGTCTCTCCTACCCCCTCTACCCCTTCGATACTTCCTACAATCGTTGTCACCCCTCCCCTTGAAGACACTGAAGGCGGGGCCAAGCGGTCTCAAATAGTTCATATCGGAGAAGACTCTTCACAGCAAGCTGGATCTGTTAGACTTCTTCCGCTTACTGACCATTTTGCAGCCGGAAACCGGTGGCATCTCGATTGCTTTCGTTGTAATACCTGCAATACGCTCCTCGATTCGGATGCCAATCTCCTCCTTCTCGGGGATGGCTCGCTAATTTGCAACAACTGCACTTACAGCTGCAGTGCATGTGGGAATAAAATCGAGGATCTGGCCATCCTCACGGGTGACCAGGCTTTTTGCGCCACATGCTTCCGGTGCAGAAACTGCAAGAGAAAGATCGAGAACCTCCGGTATGCGCGGACGTCACATGGCATCTTCTGCATGAACTGCCACGAAAGTTTGATGGCGAGGCGGCGCAAGAAATCCAAGGCGGCAGCTCAGTCCAAGAGGGAAAAAGAGAGCTCTCCCATGATAACAGACAAGTCGCTGCCAGCTTTACCGCCAAACGCAGTCCCTCTCCCTGGTTTCTCGACGGAGCGGGCGACCCCTGAGTCCGACACTCCTACTGAGCTGTCCCCACGGCCCCGAGCAGCCTATGGGATCAATGAGCCAACTTCACGGAGCAGTTCGAGACCCGATCGCTCCCCGGAAAGAGCAGCCGAACCTACGAAGGAATTAACACTCGCCCCGCCTAACCAGAGCTATCGGAACAACCGAAACTCGACCATCATATCGGGAGACCTTAGCAACGGTGGTGACGATGGCTTTTTCATCCCCGTTGCCCTGGATACGAATTCGACGGCTGTGACACCCCAATCGACCACCGAGAGCTTCGCGGATGCAAATCGGAAGAATAAAGAGTACTTTCCTCCTCCCAGATCGGCTGGTCCCTCCGAGAAGAAGCTTGAATCGCAATCATCTACTCCCCATATCGCGTTCCAGGAGAAGGGCCGTCAGCCGTCTTCGGACTACGAGAGCCCACAGCCGCTTGAGCGCCCGACACGAAAGCTCTCCAAAAGGACCGACCGGCATGGGAATCCCAAGCCTTCTCCCACTGTCGGCGACGAAAGGAAGCTTTCGAACGGCAAGGCACCTGCGAACGATGATTTCAAGCTCCAGGATGCACCCAGAAGCAAGAAGCTGGTGAGCCATAGGAGTAACTCTACTGGTGGCAACAGCATCGACAGCGCGAGCACCAAAGCACCCAGCCAGGCTCGGAGCGGTGTTTCTCCTAGCGCTACCGAGTCTTCGCCAATGCTCGGAGTGCCAGACAATGGTGCCACCCCGAGATCGTCGCAGGATTTACGTGTAATAGATGAGAGTTCGGTTCGACCGTCGATAGACTCGATGACTTCAGGACGTTCCGGATCAGGATCGAAGCCGATTGCGCGGAAGGAACTCCCTCCAAGCGCTTCGCTAAATCGTGAGTTGAACGAACAGCCATGGCCTGACGCTACAGGATCTTGGTTTGCTAATTCTCGATGGTTAGTTAATGGCAAGCCCTACAACACTTCGCAGTCAGAATCAGAAGAGACTGCTCCAAGCCGGCCTGGTCTGCCAGATTCAAAACTGAGCGATACATACATGCAGCCGAGAGCACCGCCTGCACCTCCTGGGCAAACTGCCCAGGAGGCCGTAGCTGGCAATGAAGGATTGGGACCAAAAACGTCGCCGAAGCTACCGCGCTGGAGTGCTGGCGGTGATTTCAGTATGGATGAGGACATGGCAAGAATACTGGGCACTGATGAGGGCTCTTCGTCCATCTTGCGGCGTGTGTCGAATGCGGTCCGTCACGGAAGGAACAATAGTGCCGAGACGGGCAACAATGGCAATCGGACCGTTGGCCACACTCGCAGCGTGAGTGAGACCACGCGGGGCACTTCCTCACCGCGCTGGCCTAGGACACCAATTTCAGAGGACCCCACAGGCCACGCCCAGGACATCAGTAGCCCGTTGTCACTTTCAGGCAACGCACAGGACGACCCTGCCTATCTCAAGAGGCAACTTCGGAGCTCAGAGCAACGGGTTGCGGAACTGGAGCGCCAGTTCAACACGGAAAAGGACCTCAAGAGCCTGAACAAGCGACTCATCGAGAAACGCAAGACAGTGTCAGTACTCGACACCCAGACGGAAATCATGATTCGCCAGCTCGAGGTACTCGCCGGCTACGTCGAGCGCGCCAAAAAAACGAATGAGCCTCTGGATCCCCGCGAACTCGAGGACTCGGCCATCAAGGAATTTGTGCAAAAACTCGACAAGGTCAAGCAGAATTTCACAGCAGAGATAGAGAAGCTGCATGCGGAGCGCGACAGCCTTCTAGACGAAAAGCACCAGCTCATGGCCGACCGCGAGCGGGTTCTGCTCGAGTTTGAGCAGATCTCGTCGAAGAATGCCCAACTCGCCGACCTCAACAACGACTTGACGCACCAGATTCAGGAGCGCTTCAAGCAGCAGATTAATACGGGAGACCTGAGATCGCCCAACGGTCTGGGGATATACAGCCACTCCAAGGGTGTTTCCAGCGCATCGGTCAACAATCTCGACACTGCGAGCCTCCAAACCAGCACCTTGGTTGGCACCGACATCGAGGAGCCTATCGTTGAGGGACCCACTGTGGTTAACATTCGCAAGGGCCAGGTCAAGAAGTTCAACTGGAAGAAAGGATCCAGCAAGGTAGCCCAGAACATTTCCAAGGGCATCAACAGGGCCGCTGTCGCCTTCCAGCAGCAGGACCAGCCTCGCCCGCATCAGGGTCTGACAGGCGACAGCATTGGTCTCCCCTACAATATGACTGTCGCCCAGGTCGAGATGCCTGTCACGCCCACTCCGCCTATGGGTGGTCCGAGCCGTGTCCCCACAGAGCCAGTGCGACAGGGCGGCGGGTTTGGCTTTTTTGGCAAGAAGAACAACCTGCCCAAGTCGGCGACTGTGCCCAACATCAGTACCCCTATTGTTGCCGAAGCCCCCAGCACTCTTTTTGGCTCTGACCTGGTCGAACGGGCTGACTATGAGCGCCGCCAGATCCCCAGCGTCGTGACACGCTGCATTGAAGAGGTGGAGCTCCGTGGGATGGATGTCGAGGGCATCTACCGGAAGACGGGTGGCAACTCCCTGGTCAAAATTATTCAAGAGGGTTTTGACAAGACAGAGGACTATGACATCTCTGATCCCTCTCTCGATATCACGGCGGTTACTAGCGTGCTCAAGCAATACTTCCGCAAGCTTCCAACCCCGCTGCTCACCTTTGATGTCTACGAGCGCATCCTGGAGTCGAACTGTGAGTCTGGGCATCTTCGTTCGGTGGGTCCTCTTCTAACACGTCAGCAGCGATTCAAAGCGAGGCCGAACGCTGTGCTCACCTACGCAAGACCGTCAATATGCTTCCTCCCAAGCACCGCGACTGTCTGGAATTCTTGATGTTTCACCTTGCGCGCGTTGCCAGCAGAGAGCGCGAGAACCTGGTACGTTGCAAACTTTTCGTGGATTCGGTATGCGTTAACACTGAGTTTCTAGATGTCCCCCAAGAACCTTGCGGTCGTCTTCGCGCCCACCATCATGCGAGACCACAGTCTCGAAAAGGAGATGACAGACATGCACGCCAAGAACAACGCGGTGCAGTTCATCATCGAAAACAGCCACACCATCTTCGGTGAGGTCTGATCGAACTTTATACCACTGCTGGGGCCCCGAATGCCATACCGGCGTTTTAGCGAAGTTCAGCTTACCCTAGGCAACAATGCCCTCAAAACATCGACGCTGTCGAACAAACATTTTTCCAGTTTTTTTTTCCCAAGCTCACTCGTCGCCTCAGTGACGATAGCCTGCCTGTATGTGTATATACCTTTGCTCATGCCTCATTTACTGCTGCGGCGGCGAAGGTTATAGCGAAGCCAACGGTTTTTTTTCTCTTTCGAACTAGCTGGGAATGGGGAACCAAAAGGAGCAGAAGGTTCTTCTTGCGTGTGTGTTTTAATCGGCGTTTGTTTCTTCACTTAGTACACTGATATGTACCGGACGGAGTCGTCTGTTTTTCTTCTTCGTTCTCACCTTGTCCTTTTTGGTCGGCAAACTGGCGGGCAGGCGGGCAGGCAGCATGAGCGAGTCCTTTTTTTCATTACCTAGGCAATGATCTAGGCAGTGCGTCGGAGTCAGAGAGAATGAGTTCTCGTGTGTAACTTTTCTTAGGTCAGTCTAGTCTGATCTGATTCCATTTCCGCACGATGAACGAGCTGAAAGGGAAAAGAATTGAGTTTCTGTGATCAGTGAGGTTTTCTCTTGTTGATCAGCACAGCGCTGCTTGGGTATTTTCCTTCGGGTGATCATAAACTTGCGTCTTTGTTGCAGTTTTCCTACGTGGGTACCTCAGTGAAGTTGATGATGGCTGGTCATAAGATATTGGAGGGTTTCTTCCAAGTAGCGTATGATGCCATGCAGTAATGCGAAATGTCGCGTGAATAGGTAGGTAATGGGTCAGAGTAGGGTTGAAGCCAGATTCCGTCGAGTTTATGGGGGGGGGTAAATGGCACGAAACCGGCCGGTCAGTTTCTTCGGTTTCGATTTTGGGAGTATTGTTATATATGCTTGCTCACAGCTCCAATGGAATTTACAATACTGGCAGAATGCGTAATTGCTGCGTTAATCATGGGATACATATTATTATCTCGGACTTGAACTGGGTAGGTGCTTCGTACGTAAACAGATTATGCTAGCAGGGACTGTAAATGAAGAATCGCAGAATGGATGAACCTAACTCCTCTGCCCTCTGGTGCAATATCTTCAATTCCACGCGGGATAAATGACCAACTCATCCAAATGGAGGGTATCCTTGTCCTTTCTTCTTTTCTCCGTTTCGTCGTTTTACATCTTCTCACCCCTTCTCCTCTGATTCCCATTGCGCGAGAATGGGGATCACACGGTATACATTGCGCTGCATTGTCTCGTCCTGTATCTTTCCACGTCCCGGCAAGGCGAAAGGCGCTCTACCAGTTTCTCTCCCACGACCATCCACTCCGTTCAAAAACGAAAGGATAATGTCTCCGGCGATACTCGAGATGACATCAGCTCTCCACCAACCGCTTCACTTTGTCTAGTAGCAGAGAACCCTGCCTCCCCAACTTCAGCTTCCCATCACGCCCCGGCACCTTCGCCTTGGCCATCCGCAGATTGAACAGCTCGCGCTCCTTGAGCCGGCGCGCCCTCTCCTCCTCGCGACGTGCCCGTTCGGCCACCTTTGCCTCCACTTTCGCCTTGTTGCGCTCTGCTACCGCCAGCTCTTTGGCGTAGTAGTCCGGCCGACGGCGGCGGCTATGATTACGGTCGCGCCTCTGATCACGTGTTTCCTTCTGGCGTTGCCCCTCCTTGTGATTGTCATCAGAATTGGAATCGACGTCGGCTGAGGGGTTCAACATGGCTTGGCGTGAGGGGTGAATCTGCGGCGCAGAGGGCTGCGGATTTGCATCCTCTCCGCTGCCAATACGTTCGGACTGTTGGCCATCCTCGTGCGTGGCGGCGTTCCGAGGCTGCTGCTCTTGCTCCTCAGCGGGGATGGGCAGTGCTAGGGCGGATGGGTGGTGTTGTTGGTATTCGGCCTTGACTTTGGCATACTTCTTTTTTACTTTGGCCTTGGTGATTAAATCCTTTTTGATTTTGGTCACTTTGGGAGGTTTCGGTCAGTATGTTGACGAGTGGCGTGCAGCGAGGCCGATCTCACCTTTTCGTCGCCAAGGTCCGTCGGGAAGGTTCTCTGGCCCTACGCGAAAGCCATGTCTGGCCTTTTTCCCTCCTCTAAGGTCACCACCTTCGGAGTCTGGTACCGTAGTGGCCTCTTCACGAGGACGCTTGGTCGACATTAATTTCAGGAAGAGTGGTTTGGTCAGGGAGCAGGCGAGGTAAGTTGACGTTTGCGACTGAACTTTTCCGATAAGCGATGTGCTGCTTCCGATAAGTAGTGTTCTGCCCACTTATCGGAAGGCGGTGAGATAGTGGAGACGGCGTTTGGGTGGGGGTGGGTCAGTTAACATGCCGCTAACTTGGGATTTCAGGACCAACTGCTGCAGACACCGCAGTACTTCGTACTGTCCTGTAATTGAACCGCGCTTCAATAAGAGATTCTCGTCGATAACCGTACCACGGATGGGGACAGGCATACAAACATTCGTGCAGAATCTTCAAAGTCAAAGGGCCACAGATCAATACTCAGGACGTGGGCTAGTCTTCTGACTAGCACTTCAGTCAGTTTGCATTGCATCATCTCTGCCGTGCCTCGCTGGAACTTTGGTCCCATTACGGGCTGGCTGCCCGAAAACAGCGGTCGTGTGGCTATTGTAGGATCAGGTGGCTGCTTGGGTTGCCAGAATTGCCAACTGGCGCTGCATCTAAATCGACGGCTGCATCGGCGAGCAGACGATGTAATGACGCACATTAGTTATGCTTTGTCTTTGGTTGAAAAGGGAGAATTAGCGCACAACTTGGCACCACGATAATGCCGCTCGATAGCAAGCATGCTCGGCGTGCTGCAAGGTCGCTGCATTACACCCCTGTGCCTCCCTGACAGGGAACCACCGTGCCCGTCTGCCCGTCCCCGCGACTGGCCACTGGCGGAACGCCGAGTCCCTGTGTGTTGGTTCACAGGCCTAGTGTCACATCCACTGTGCGGAGCCACCTGCAGCGCCTTCTATAGCCTGTCCTGATCCCGGCTTGCCGTCACCATGAGACAAGAAGAGCCATGAATCAGCTCAATCAACTTCTTTTCTCCCTGCACCGGAGAGAACTGCAGCATTCGTCATACCACACATATCCTAGCGTAGGAGAGCAAATTACATTGCGGTCTAGATCTTTTTCCTCTCCCGCCACTGCCGACTGACCACGCACGGAGCCTATGCCGGATTCCCTGGCCATTGTAGCGGCTGCTTCTCTAGCAAGCCCGGCCTCACGCCTCGCTCGACCCTACAAAGAAGCAGGCGATGCCGCGCCATGAGAGCCTCCGCGACTCAAGGTGACTAAACTTGCGCTTGATCTTTGTCAAGATGCCCATGTTCCAGGAAACCTTTGGTCCGCTTGATGCGGAGCCGCGAGAGAGAGCAGGAGCGGGAGCAGAGACCAGAGACGAGACGGATGAACCCTCGAGCCCCATTTCGATCCGCCCTCCCGAGAATCTCAGCAGGGGATTGAGCCGGCGAGTGTCAGAAGAGAGCATCCGGACCGAATTGTGCGAGGGCCCCATCCCCGACAGCCCCCCGAAACTTGAGGAAGCGGTTAGCAATGCTGTGTCGAACCGTGCAGAGCTCATTGAGAGACTCAAGAGAGGAGAGAGTCCAACTTGGATTCCCAACCGCCATGTATGCTTCTCCCACTTCAACCTTTGACGATGTGCTCTTTTGCTGATTATTGCAGCTCGAGTCGCTCTTGAATAAGCCCACGAGCCCACCTCCGCGAACCCCTAAGCCCCCACTCTCAATGTCCCCTGGTCTACTTCCGCCACCCACGATCACCCCAGAGAAGACAGAGAAGAAAGATAAGCATGAGAGATCAGAGGATTTTGGGGCCGAGACAAGACTGGAAGATGGGTTGAACATTGAGCGCCCTCGCTCAGCCTTGCATAGTGGTAACTTTACTCCTGAAGAGTGCTCTCCCCCTGCTCAGGATGACCAAGATACCGGTCTCGAGCACCGGGGTGGTGTTTTCGGAGACGCCACGGCCCCATGGATGGCAGCTTCACCCCCACGAGGCTTTGCGCCTTTCAGCTTTGGACGGGCAACGGCAGATTACCGACGAGAAGCCTTCAATCCCTCGGGCACATCTTCATTGTCTTCGTCTTTCTCATCGAGCTTCGTCTACAAAGCTCCGACTAGCCCTCTGGTCCAGTCAGAGAGCAATGAAGACCTTGATCTTGGTTTGCCGCTGGATAGCATTAGCATCGCCACTGGCAGCCCCGCCAACCCACGACGCCATACTTTTAACTTCAACTTTTCGCAGTCCTCGCCAGTTGGAAACGCAACCCACAGGTCTGCCCCAGCCCGTAGGGAGAGTACATTCCCATATCAAGCCCACCAGCCCCGTCGGTCACTCAATTCGACGCCCAACTTCTCTTTTGTTAGCTCAACGCCACAGACGCCCGCCTTCATCCGGTCGAGACGGCCATCGATCAATTCTGAAATATCACCTCTTCAACATGCATCTATGGTAGGGTCCTACGAGGAGAGTATACTGAGGGGCCGCATGTCTACCACTCCCTCAAAGCCGCTGGAGTTTATGGCGCAGATCGGCGTGTTGGGTCTTGGAAAGTGCAAGCCTCATTTGCGGTGTCCTGCACACATCACTCTGCCCTTCTCGGCTGTCTTCTACAGTTATGCGAGCACCTCTCATGGTAGGAGCAAAATCGAGGATGGGCCGAGCCCCTACGTTGGCCAGATCGATATAGAGAACGGGCTTCCCAACCCAGACGAGGGACAGCGGGCAAGGAGGAAATTGCAGGTCAGAATCTCAGAGCGCAAGGCCGCTGAGGAAGAGTTTCACATGCAAGACGTATCGGCAGAGCTTTCCGAGAACGAAATCCGACGGTCAATCAGGGCCAAGAGACGCTCGAAATCGCCAAAGGCACCGCCAGGTGGCCGGTATCGCATCCCAGAAAAGGGGCAGCTCCAAATCATTATCAAGAACCAAAACAAGACGGCTGTGAAGCTGTTCCTTGTTCCCTATGACCTAGCCGGCATGGAGCCAGGCACGAAAACCTTCATCCGTCAGCGAAGTTACTCTGCCGGTCCCATTATTGACAACATTCCTCAGGCCAGAGATGCGGGAGCTGAAGACAGGCCCATCCTGCGCTACCTCGTCCACTTGCACATCTGCTGTCCCTCAAAGGGCCGCTTCTATTTGTACAAGAGCATTCGGGTCGTGTTCGCCAATCGTGTCCCCGACGGCAAGGAGCGCCTCCGCAATGAGATAACATATCCGGACCCGCGCTTCACGCCCTACAAGCCAGTGCGCGTAATGCATCCACATCACCCTGCCCAACTATCTGGCCCTGGCGTCATGCTCGCCGCCGAGAAAGCATTCCGTAGACGAAGCTCCGGCTTTTCTTACGCTCAATTTCCGCAGCCATTCGACCAGCTCGATGGCTTCCTCCCTTCAGGTCAGGCCTCGCCTGACACGGGACGAGGCGCGGCAGTGGCGGGTAAAGCCCCCATCGGTGCGCTACCATTGGGGCTCCCATGCGCCCAAAGCCCTATGGACAGATCCACCAACAGAGCCGCCTCGGTCACAGGGGCGGCGGAAGATGGGGAAGGCTGGCCTGCGTCGATCACACCGGATCGGATGCGCGGTCTGGAAATGACGGGTTCCGCTGCCGATACTCACCAATTAGCCAGGTATGACAAACTCAGCAAGGGAGACGTTGGCTACGGCGGGAATGCTTTTGCCCTCTTGGGCGCCGCTCCGGGCGGGAATCCCGAGGGTCTGCTCTCAAAACGACTCAAGTCGCTCGGTGTTCAGGGACTACTTGATGCCACTGAACAGTGTGCTGACCAAAATGAGGAGTTAGTGAGCGGGTGATGTGCTGTTCCAGTGTATTCGTGCTATTACTCTATATATAGAAGGACTTACCCGGGGACAGGCAGCTGAACAGACGGGGCAACTATAACAGACAGGCGGGGCCTACCTATCTATGCCTTTACAAGATGTTGGACGGAGCGAGGGAGGGAATTCTGGTCCTGCCGTTCGGCAGCACTCATCCTTGGGAGTTTGGGAGAATGGCAAAGGCGTTCCAGCACATGATACCATTTCTATCCCTGATCCATGTTACCTACATGACAAACATCACATAGTTAATGTAGAATCAGGAGCCGAAACTCGAAGTAGACGGTTCTTCAAGCACAGTATTGTGACGTTACTGATCAAGTTGTGTTTGCTCGTATGTGATCGGCTAAATATACGTGACACAAAAATTCAAATCTAGATCTGGTAGGAGCTGGGTATGTAGATATTTCATATAACTCCCAGGATCATCTGCGCTCGGCCTACATACCTTGATAGTTTACTCATCAGGTTGAGACGTTTTGGAGACCGTTCGTATACAAAACACCAGGTAGCTGTACAGACAGACACTCTTCCCCGTCTGTCACCATGCTAGCCAGGTCCGCCACTTCCTCGTACATGCAATCGCTAGTTAAATTACCCTCTTTCACTCTCTTTTATGGTCGGGCATCCTTCCTTGATGCCGGGGCCGAACCCATACCACCTTGACTCCCAGTGTAAATCAATGAGATTACCTATTCTGGTTAAATGTGTGACTCATAAGCCAGTCCCAGTCTTTGGGGTCTATGGAACCAGCCTCGCGCCTTGATTGTGCATTCCTGAAAGCTTTTCTGACCTTCTTCTTCTTGCTCTTGCTTGGCTCTGGCCGGGTCATGGGCGGTGGTTCGAATCCCGTGACAGCCAGTAGTTTAGCCTCGACAGCGTTTAAATCACCGTTTCGCACAGCAGACGGCCGCGACGGTTCTATGGGCTTGGTCGTAGGCAGATATTCCTTAAGTGGCGGCCCTTGGTCGGATTGATCGAATCTCGTGGCAGCCATTATCTTAGCCTTGATAGCGTCGACATTATCGTCTTGAACAAGGTCGGACCGTGGTGGCGGTTCCACGGGTTTGGTCTTAGGTGGATTCCCCTGAAGCAGTGCTTCTTGACCGGATTGTTCATATCCGGTGGCAGCCGATAACTTGCCCTCAACACTGTCAAAACTATCGTCTTGAACAAGCTTGTCTCGAGACCATGATTTCCTCTTTGGCCACCAGTCGAACAGCAATTTCTTGCGCGATAGTCTCTCATCGATAAGAATTTCTGAGTCTTTTCCAGTGTAAGTTTGGCCCATGCTATCCAGTAGTTTGACTTCAATGTCATCGACGGCATCAGATTGGTGGGGCGTCATCTTAGAATAGCCCCCCTCGTCCGGGCTTTCAGCACCGAGACCAGAGATCTCCCGGACAAGACCAGAAGCAATGAGGCTCGAGAGCGCATACACTGTCTTTGGGCAGTTTTCGGAAATCCAGTCGTATAACCGCGAGCTTTCTTTCGACCACAATGCGACCTGCTCGAGTCCCGCGTACTGTCTCGCAAGCTTCTGTGCCGTGGGGTATATCAGCCTTGGCCGCTCAGGGTCGTTGCCCATTTGGCGTAGGTCCTTTGAATATCGTTCGGAACGGTCTCGCTCCCACCCTATCCAGTTTGGCATGAGAATCCTCTCGCAGAAGTCAAAGGCTTCGCGTGTGCGCTGTAATATCAGGAGTGCTTGGACGTAGTAATTCCAGTTTTTGCTGTCAAGCTCAAATCCGAGACTGTGGACACGAGTGACCAGTGCCATCAGGGCATCGGGGTCTTCCTGGGCAGTGTAGATTCTTTGCATGGTTTTCAGGTGACTAGAGAGGATGAGGCGCAGAGCTGGGAAAACAAGCTGCCCTGCCTCTTGATACGACTGTGGTGTCCCCGCGACACGTAGTGCTTGCTGAATAGTGATCTCCCATGTTTCCAGAGCGTGCTTGAACTGCCCTTCGTAAAAGTCCATCAGGAGGACGTCGCGAAGGAGTAGGAGTGGAAGCTCCTCGTCTTGTAGGTAGGAGGGGAACTGCTGTCGAAAAAAGTCGAATAATTCCCGGACCTTCATAAAGTCCCCCTCTCGAATGAAAAAGAAACACATGTGTGAAAACATGCGAGTGATATCTCTCATCATCTCGGCGGTGGCAAATTGCGTATCCTTTGCAATCCTGTAGAATGTCTCTAGTGCCCGGGAATTGTGTTTTTCACGGTCCTCCATGAAGTCAAGTACTCGGAGCGGGATACGCTCCCAACTTGTCAGAGCCTTAATGATATAATTCAGCCGGGCTGGTGTAAGGGGGAAACCCTCTTCGTCCATCTCGTTGCTGAGTTCTAAGACATTGTGCGGTTCCTTGCTCAGAACGAACGCGGACATGAGCTTTAGGTAATGCTCCTCCTCGGGTCTGAAAAGGCCTTCTTCCACCGACGTCCGAAGGAAACCCAGAGCATCATGTGCTTGCAGACAGCTCCCAAGGGAAGTAAGAATGTGACGGTACGTGACTTTGTTGAGCTCGATTTGGTAACGGGTCATGAATTCCAGGATGCCCTTGGCCTTGGCCAACCTCCGTCGGTGAGCGTAGTGCCCCAATATTGTGTTCCACAGGTGTACGTAATCGCCAGATACGGTCGCCTTCTGTGTCGTCGTGTGGCAAAGGTCTTCGGCCTCCTCAAATCGTAAATTCCGACAATACGCTTCCACAACACAATCGACCATCTCTATGTGGATCTTAATACCCCTCTCAGTTGCCAACCTAAAGAGCTCAAGAACAAAACTGAGGTCGCCACGGTATGCAGCCATGCCCATGACTGTCCCGAAGCTGTAATGGTCGGGACTACCCACCTCACAAACGTGGGAGAAGGTCTCGAGACAGCCTTCGAAGTCGTTGGCTTTCAAATGAGCCTTGAGGATGATGTTCCACAGTGCAGTGGATGGCACGACAACCTGGTTCGCGATCATCCGATCAAGAACTCGTCTGGCCTGCTTGATGTCGCCCTGTACTGCGTAGACATGTATCTGACTTGCCACCCATCGCTCGGAGTTGGCCATGATATCCTGCCGGTGATATTTGGCCCACTCCTTCGTGACATGCGAGACGGACTTGGCATCGCCATGCTTTGCGTATGCTGAGGCCATCTGGTGGTAGGCCATGGCACTCATATGGCCATATCCTTGATACCAGTCCTCCATGACTTCTTCCAAGGCGGGAATATTTTCGGGATAATGAACATTGATCATAGAGTGCAAAATCTCGAGGCTCGGACGTGCTCCCGGAAGCTCTCTATATATTCGATACATCTTCCCCGCCTGCTTGCCTCGGCCCTCCTTCCTGCAGAGCAGGATGTAAGGCTCGAACAAATGGGGGTCGCGAACATGCTCAAGGACATAACCAGCATCTCTGGGCCAAAAGAGTGGCAGAGATGATTCTGCTATATCTCTAAAGAGGCAATTCAACCGTCTTGTGAGGGTGTCGGCGGCCGGGGCGAGGTCTTCCTCCTCAAAGCGCTGCTTCAACGCTTCAACGCGCTCTTTTAAACCGGGTACCTTGGAGAGATGCGTGAACTGGACTGTTGTATACGGCCGCGGATCTGGTGAGACCAATTCGAGCACGCGATAAACCGCGTCCCAGTCAGCATCGAGGAAGCAATGCGCGAGCAGATGGTCAAGCCCCAGTCCAATGCCGTGTTCCGATATCGCTTTCCGACATATTTCAAAGGCAGCCTCCACGTCGCCCAGAATAAGGTTTGCTCTGACTCCTACTTCAACAGCCTTAGGTGTCCAGTTGGGGGTATGGATTTGGAGGAAGAGAGTGAGAGCTTTGTAAATGTCCCGCTCTCGAGTCGCGTCCAGGAGATGAGCAGCTACATCAATCCTAAATCGGCCTTTTTCTTCTGGTCCAAGAACGGAATAACTCTCCCAGAGCAAGTCATATGACTTGCCACGACCGGAGGCAAGTGTATCCTCGACGATCTGAAGAGCAGACCTCCCACCAGCCAAGCCCTTTGTAGGCGCGACTGATGAGTCAATACCAAAGGGATCAGGTTCGTCCTCCATGTGTGAACGCAAAGTCTCTACAACTGGCTCCTGTTGATGCAGCTCAGTGCCCTCAACGTTTTCCGGTGTAACTTGGTCCGAGGTCTTGCTCTCCTGCTCTGGCCTGGGCATGAAAGAGAACAGTCGGGCTGGTATGCTTAGGGCGAGGTTCGGTTCGGCGCGCGGATGCAGGGCCGGCCGGGTCCGCTGAAAGGCAGCCAGAGCGTTCTTTGGATAGAGAAAGTCTAGGAGGAAGGTGGACGCTGTAATAACAGTGGGTTGCAAGGACCGTTTCGTGTCAGATGACGGTTTGTCGGCTTCAGGGAACTGCGACGCGGTGAAAGAACGGCAGGCATCGAGTAATTCGAATCCGGAGGCTCCATGGCTCCAGAAGGTGGTATGGAGACGTCGGCGACTTGCTAGAGGCGATCGAGCGGCCGAAGGGAGGACTTTTTGCAAGGTGCAAGTTTCAATGCTCGCCGCCGTCCTCTCCAGCATCGCAAACTTGATTCCTGGGCCGTGCGGAGCACCGGCGCATGACGAGAATCATATGAATGCTATCGGCGCTTCCTGGGCATGTCGTAGTGCCCGGTTCCGGGAATCGGTGGAGGTGTTGTTGCTCAAGCGGTTGTCTTGGCCGTCAGGAAGTCGCGATCATCTAAAAATTTGGAGGCTACCCGATTCCGTTAGTGGATCTATCTAATCGTTCACTTGGGGCCCAAGCTCCCTCCTCACGCCACTTTAGTGGATGGATGTCCGGCGGAAAACCAGGTACGTAGTGTATAGACAGTTCGAAATTTGTGCTTTGCAGTCCTTCGTTTTCCCCGGATTGATGTTGACCCAACGGCCAAGGAGCTTATCTTGGTCATTCCGTTCTTTCTTCAATGAATTCAGCACCACCCGAATCTATCTTCATGGGCAAAACACACCGTGGGAGGTTGATGGCGCCTGGGTGCAGATGTTGGGCTTCAAGATGATGCGCTGATTGACCTAGACAGAGCCAACCTAATTGCTCTGCCGATCCATGCTATGATGCCCATTTGCAGCGCTCAAAAGCTGTCGGGTTTGAACGGTCAAGCTTGCCTGTTCTGCCTCGAGCAAAGCCTAGAACCCAGGTTGGAGTGATAACGTTGTGCAAGTCAATTGGGTGGACTCGTTCATTTTGGTGCGGGGCTGAACCCCAAATTGCAAACGGTGAAGGTTTGGGTTCGAAATTGACCCCACTCCAGCGTCAGCTCCTCCTGAGCCACACCATCCTCTCCGCCAGCTTTGATACCACTCCGAGCCGCGCGGACATGGACATCACCAATTTCGTCGTCTCTTCGAGGGACGCGGCGCTGTTGTATGGCGACTATGGCACCTATCGCAGGCAGCTGTCGCGAAGGCTGCTTAGCTACCGAAAAAAACTGCAGGTTGTGACCAAGAATCGTGGAAAGTTTCAGCCCGCAAAGCTCACGGCCGACCAGAGCTTCGACAACCCTGAGTGTGTCCATGCTATACCACGCTGTCCCTTGCTGCAGTCTCTCTAACATGATTCCATTCCCTAGGAAGAGCCTCCACCACACACAGCTCCTGCTGCTGACCGCCGAGCGATCCTGGGCACACGGCATGTCCATGAAGGCATCCCACTCCACAGACACGAAGGGAATGAACAGCAGAACGCGATCGCACATAGTCTCAAAGTTTCAGAAGGCTGCTCGATGCGCCGAGTCTTTGGTTGAGGCTTTGTATCGTGGCAATCTAGCTGGCTCCACCGCTTCAGACACCCTGGAGGCACGCGCCTACGCCGCAATGATCAGTGGGACTGCCGATTTCGAGAGACGGGGCTGGGAATCATCGTTGAAGAGTTATGCCGTGGCTCGCATTATCTACAGCGCCCTCACCACCTCGGCCAAGGGGGACATTTTCAAGGAACTACTGTCCGAGACTATCGACCCTTCGATCCGCTATGCAGCATATCAGGCCAAAATTCCTCGTACTCAGCCGGTTCCCACCATTGCCCGCAAGTCCTTCATGAATGCCGATGCCGGCCTCATCGATGAGATGAGGGCAAAATACCCCAGTATTCTCGAACAAGCCGACCAAGATGCCCAAAAGGGCTTCTCAGGAGCCGAAGGGGCACCCACAACATTGACGTGGCGCGGTCGTGAAGTGAAAATCGAAGATGCGGCTATTGCTGTCGCTTGGGTATCAGTCACAGCAGCAAAATCAACCTTGACGGAGAAACTTGCCACCGGCGGTTCGCTGCTACCTAAGGATATGGCCGCAGCGTATGATGATATTCTGAGAGTCAGCCAAGACGCGGTGGATGCTACGAAACAGGCCATTGACGAGCTCAAGGCCGAGGGCATACCGCAGAGCGATCCACGCATGCAGAGTCTCCAGATCACACGCACCGCTGTCAACTTTGAGATGATCAGCTGGCGGATTGGCCGCAACCGTGTGTTGGTGGGGAAGGATGATGGAGCACACACAGAATTCGGGCAGCCACCGAAGAAGAGGAAGCTCGAGGAGGAGGAAGCGCCTGAACAACTTCAAAACCTCTCACCGGGGCGACAGATCGCACAACTCAAGGAAAAGATCGTTTTGTATGCGGGAGTTCTACAGAGTGTCGAGTCGATCTCCGAGCTCCCGGGTGTGGCAAACGACCAAGAACTGTCAGATCAACTGGAGGCCACGACGCAATATTTTACCGCCTTAAAGTATGTAGCACACCCTCAACGCTCTCCTGCTAGCTAACGATGAAGGTGTCTCGCAATCGCTCGGTCTCACGCTGTGGCAAACAATCCCGTCAACGCATTGGCTTTAATTCACCGGGCTTTAGAAGAATTATCTGAGGCGTCACCTGTTCTAGCGGCACAACCTAGTCTGGATCGCAAGACAGGCTCCCTACGCAGCCTTGAGGTTACGAAACAGGATGCTCAAGTGCTTCACAATATCTTGAGCGGAGAATTCCATCGTTCCCGGGCCTTGGTAGAGGTTTTCAGCTCAGAGAAAGGTGTGCCAGGTGCGTCCTCAGGTACGTCAAAGCCCCTATCCGAATGCCTCTCGACTTACCCGGAGGGGGCTGTCAACCTTGACAATATCATCACATTCCCCCCCCAGCTAGAGGCCATACCAGTCAAGCCGCTATTCTTGGACGTCGCCTGGAACTACATTAGCTACCCGGAAAAGCAGTCCGGGCCGAGGACAGAGAAGGCTTCTACTGTTGAGCAGGAAGCAAAGTCCCACAAGCGTGGTTGGTTTGGCTTTGGAAGGTAGATGTACAGGATCGACTTCAATAAATTGGACACATTGGTTGAGTACCACAATGTGAATAACGTGGTGAAAGGAAGGCATCGGAGCTTTTCTCCATGCACGCAGTCCTGTGGGTTACAATACAAGCCCCCTAACCAAGCCCAACTTTTTGTATGGCACGATCAAGACAACTTAGCCATTCCACCCGAGCGTCATGCGACCTAAAGACTGATCTTCATCAACGACACATTCTCTCTATGAGGGGGGATTCTATTAGATTTTTGTTTTGTGGTTAGTCATCCACAAACGTATGTACATTTACATGCAACCCCCCAATGACCCAAATCCGGCTCGCCTCCGTCTTATCGTCGAAAATCGTCAAAATGATCTTCCCATGAACACGCACGTTTTTATGCTCAGAAACGCCTTCCGCCAGCCCGCAATATCAAACACAGGACAAGCTCCCAGGCTCTCCGGTAAAGCCACGATATGAGTACAAAAGAATACAGTAGAGAACCGCTCCGAGCTAGTCACACATGATAGAAAGTAAGGTAGAGGGGTATATGTAAGTCTCGATCCAGTGAAAGGAGCTCAGGGCTTCTTCTCGCCCTCGGCGCCAGCGTCTTGGCTGCCAGTCTGCTGCTCACCAGTCTCAGCACGAGCCTTGTGCATCTTGTCGAAAAGGTTCAGGCTGGCAACCTGCAGCTCGTCGGTCTTCTCTTTGATGTCGGCGGCAGTGGCAGTGCCCTCACCAGACTGGCTCTTTGCGACAAACTCGCGGAGAGAGGCAATCTTCTCACGGATGCCATCTGCCTCGGTCTTGTCAAGCTTGTCGGCGTACTCGTTGAGGGCCTTCTCAGTGTCATTCAGAACGCTATCCGCGCGGTTGGCGGCCTCAATGGCGGCCTTGCGCTCCTTGTCCTGCTCAGCGTACTTCTCAGACTCCTCAACCATCTGCTGAATCTCGGAATCGGAGAGTCCAGAACCGGAAGCAATGGTAATTGATTGATCCTTGTTGGTAGACTTGTCCTTGGCGTGGACGTGGACAATAGAGTCGGCGTCAATGTCGAAGGTGACCTCGATCTGGGGCACACCACGGTGGGCAGGGGGGATGCCGACAAGTTGAAAGTTACCGAGGAGCTTGTTGTCGCGGACAAGCTCACGCTCACCCTGGTAGACCTTGATCTCGACGGCAGTCTGGAAATCGGCAGCAGTGGAGAAGACCTGGGACTTCTTGGTGGGGATGGTGGTGTTGCGGTTAATCAGACGAGTGAAGACACCGCCAAGAGTCTCGATACCGAGCGAGAGTGGAGTGACGTCAAGCAGAAGGAGATCTTTAACCTCACCAGAGAGGACGGCGCCCTGGACAGCAGCACCAATGGCAACTGCCTCATCGGGGTTCACCGACTTGGCGGGATCACGGCCAAAGATGCTCTTGACCGACTCCGCGACCTTGGGCATACGAGTCATACCTCCAACCAAGATGACCTCCTGGATATCCTTCGCCTGCAGGTTGGCATCCTTGAGAGCCTTGCGAACGGGCTCAATTGTCTTTTGGATAAGAGGGTCAACCATCGCCTCTAGCTGAGCACGGGTGAGCTTCTGGTTGATGTGCTTGGGGCCCGAAGAATCAGCTGTGATGAAGGGCAGGTTGATGTCCGTCTGGAGGGAGGAGGAAAGCTCGATCTTGGCCTTCTCAGCGGCCTCGCGAATTCTTTGGATAGCCATGCGGTCACCAGACAGATCGATGCCAGACTCCTTCTTGAATTGTCCAACAAGGTGGCGGACCAGATGAATATCAAAGTCCTCACCACCCAAGTGGGTATCACCATTGGTCGATTTGACCTCGAAGACACCATTCTGAATCTCAAGGACGGAAATATCGAAAGTACCACCGCCGAGATCGTAGACAGCAACGACGCGGTCGGCCTCCTTCTCTAGACCGTAGGCCAAAGCAGCAGCAGTAGGCTCATTGACGACACGGAGAACGTTAAGGCCAGAAATTTGACCAGCATCCTTGGTCGCCTGGCGCTGAGAGTCGTTGAAGTAAGCAGGAACGGTGACGACGGCGTTCTTGACAGGCTTGCTCAGGTATGCCTCGGCAGTCTCCTTCATCTTGTTAAGGACAAAGCCACCAATTTGGGACGGCGAATACTTCTGGCCGCGGGCTTCGACCCAGGCGTCACCATTACCATGCTGGACGATCTTGTACGGCACCTCCTTGATGTCCCTCTGAACCTCGGCGTCGGTGAACTTGCGTCCAATTAACCGCTTGGTGGCGAAGAGGGTGTTCTCTGGGTTGACGACGGCCTGGCGCTTCGCGGCGACACCGACCAACCGCTCACCATCCTCGGCGAAGGCAACGACTGAGGGGGTTGTCCTGGCACCTTCCGAGTTCTCAATGATCTTGGGAATCTTGCCTTCCATGATGGCAACAGCCGAGTTTGTGGTGCCTGCCAATTGAGATGGTTAGCTCGCGCTTAGCTAATTGAGTGCGCCGCAAGGATTGCTTACCAAGATCGATACCGATGACGGCGCCCTTGACTTTCTCATCCGCTCCCGTCGACTCGAACCGCCTATAGGCAGGTACCATGGGTTTACGCAGCATACCTGCGAAGCGGGGAGCTCTCGGGAGCTGTAGAAGATAATCACGTTAGCATGATGTGAACACTAGAGTGCGACCGAGTCGTGATGGCCTCGCCACTTACAGCTCGCGAAAACCGTGTTGGCATCATCTTGGAGGTATTGGATTATGAAGAACTGAGAAACGCCCGTTTTCTGCTAAAAAAAACAAAAGAAGGACCAAAGGGCTGAAGATGGTTCAGATGACGGGCTGCGCTGAGGCTGGGCTCGAAGACGGATCGAGTGATGTATGTTGGAGAAAAAAAGCGTGGCAAGCTCCTTATGTAGCGGGAGAAAAAAAAATTCACAGCACGGTCATCGAAGGTGTTGGAAATTTCGCAGCCGACCACTGGCCGGGGGCATGTGGGGCTGCTAAGCTAACTCACATGAGGTACACTGTTCGTCACTGCGCGTTAAAACCCGGAACGCTCGGTTGCACGTGACTTGGTGCATCTCCGTCTACTGGGGTTCGCCGCCCGCGACAGCTGCCACTTGCAGCGCATCCCAGCACCAGGAGCCGCCCAAAAGCGTGGCGTGTCGCAGCCTGGAGCCTGCGAACGGCGTGACATGGCCAATCGCCCGCGACAAGATGCCTGGCGCCCAGAGCCAGAGCAGTGAATATTCGATGACAGCTAGAATGCGGGGCCACAATTCCAGCCACTCAATGAGATGAAACTCGTCTGCCCATTCTAAGCGTTGGGTTGCCTTTGTTGCGAGCAGCAGTTGATTTCTGGTGGCGAAGGGCCTTTATGGTTTGGTCTAAGTGACGACGGCAAGAGTGCCTTTCTCCGCCTTCCTCGTCCAGCGATGACGACTATTTTGACCGGCACCCCCCATCCCGCAAAGTAGCCAGCAATCAACCGACAGTCACTCAGCAGATTCCCCGCCCTCCACACCATCTTCGCATCTGAAGCCATCACCTAGGATATTTCTTGTAGAGCATTTGACGATTCCATTGCGCAGCCCACGCAGCAACGGATTCTGTTGATGGTAGCATCCGCCTGCTAGTTCCCCGCCAGACTCACCGGCGAACAATGGCGGTTAGCGACGACGATTACCTCAAGCACGACCAGTAAGGGTCCCAATCAAGGCACCCCTAGCCCAGGTTAGCCCTCCGTTTCAATTGCTTATGGTGCTTGGTTATCACAGACACGTCCCGACCGAAAACCTCATCTTGCCCAAGCCTCGCCGGCATTTTCGCACCACCATCCATGCTATGTAGGTGTTCCACGCCCGCGCACCCCGTACCACGGCGACCCGGTTGCGCGACATCGCCCGCCCAGCCGTTGTACACACATCTGTCTAACACTGCGGAACAGACACTGGCAATTGCGATCTCTGATTGGCGCCAAGGGCAAAAATGTCGTCTACTACGTCACGGGCGACCTGAACAAAAATATCCAGCGACTGAACACGACAACGTTCGAAGCTGAAACTATCAAACGACTCCCTTTTTCTCCTCGATGTCTCGTCGCCGAAAATGGCTGGATCTGCTGCGGCGGCGAGTTTGGCGATTTCGCTGCTATTCGGCTGCAGGACAGCCCCGAACTCAGCCTTCTGAACACACTCGCGGACTTGGAGGACCCCGAGTCCACTCCGGCCGATGAGCTCGTCTTCCTCTCTCTTGCCCGCGCTCGGTCGGCCAAGAACCTCATGGCTGAAAGCAAGAAATTTGGGAAGGACTTAGTGAACTGCATCACTTTGTGGTTCCCGCCCACACTGGTACCGTCCTTCGTAGGCGCCTTTACCGAGCCGATGGCGGTTCTCTCCAACAATGACAAAACCGTGACCATCGTCAGACTCCAAAGTCAGGAGACCGATCAAGTCATTAGCTATCCCGACTGTGTGAACCGTGCAATCATATCCCCAGACGGCCGGCTGCTAGTTGCTATCACCGACGACCCGTATCTCTACCTCCATGAAAGGGTTGTGAAACATGGAGGTAACTGGGGGCCATTCCGAGGCGCTGAACGTCCTGCGCATGAGTGGAGGCCCTCCGGCAGGATCCTTCTCCGATTTCAGAGCGCCGATGCCCCCACTACCGTAAGGTTCGTATCTCCGGTCCGTTTTGCGTGGAGTTAGGCGCTAATGAGCAACAGGGGGAGCTTTGCCGCCTGCTTTTCCAGCACGGGGAGATATCTGGCTGTTGGGACACAGTCTGCCACGATCTCAGTCTTCAATGTTGAAGATCTTACTAAGCCCACAGCGGATCCCCTTATTACTTGCTTCTTCTCGTCTAGGGGAAACGGTGAGCATGGTGCTGTCCGGGATATGGCTTTTGCTCCTGGCCGTTGTGATCTGCTCGCCTGGACCGAAGACCGTGGCCATGTGGGCATCGTCGATCTTCGCAACGGCCTGATCTCGCAGCAGGTGGTGGCTCTCGACAAGGCGGAGGACTTTGAGCACATTACAATATCTGACCGGTCTACCATCGACCCTCGTATCCTGGATCAAAGAGGAAGTGATAATCTGATATCCAGTTTTACAAACACGATGGATTTGTCTCCAGACGGTCGAACTGGCACACAAGGAGAGAGAATAGCGCGCTACATCAGCCCTTTGAGTCGCGACGAGACCTCTGTTCTCGAGGCCATTACTGCACAGCGCCGGCGACAGAGAGAACGAGAAGAGAGAGGGCTTCGGGAGCAACAGCTCGGCGTTGGCGTTGGCAACGCGCGATCGACATTGGCAAGCCAGACGCGCTCAGGTTCAGGGCCAGACAATGTCATATCAACCTGGCTCGAACGCAGAGGCAACGCGGGACGTACCGTCAATGAGATCATGGGTGTTATTCGTGAGCAAAGAGAGCGCATGCGCGAAGTTCGCGACTCCAATGAAGCATTCGATCGACTGCATGAAGGTCGCCCGGAAATAGAGAGGCGCCGTGTTGCCGCCGGCCATCCACCCACGGCAGGTTCACGTATCGCGACAGAACGCCGGTCGCTGCGCATGGCCGTGGATCACATCATGGGAACCTCGGGATCGGGCGATACATCCGATCCAACTGGCTACACCCCACCGTATGCTATTGGCTTTGACCCTTCGTCATTCACAACACGAAACGCAACTAACAGTGATAGCAATAACAACGAGGCTAGTAACAGCAACAATGACAGCAACAGTGGCAACGGAGGTAGCAGCAATAATGCCAATAGCGGAAACGTTGGAGGTACTGCTAGCAACAGTAACAGGCCTACGGGCACCTCGGGACGTGCTTTCGCCAACAATCGCTATGTGGCACCAATAAATCGTACGGATTACTCGGCGCTCACGGAACCTCGTCCTGAGAGACTGGGTCGCGAATGGGAGGAGAACCCGACGCGGCGGATAGAGCGTTATCTCGCGCGAGGCGAGATGGTCATCACGGACCCGTATGACACATCCGGGCTAGCTTGGAGCGAGGACGGACAGATTTTGTAAGTGCGGTTGGTAAAGGGGTTGATTCTCCACTAACACAGACAGATTCGTCGGCGCTGATGACGGCATTTTTGAACTTCACTTGAATCCCCAAAATAGCAAAACTTTCTCAAGCATTAGCATGAGATAACTTTATTCCCATGCACGCGAAGGCAGGCGGTAGCCACATGTAACGGCGGGAGCGGCGTTTTTGCCCCCTCGCTTTTTTCTGGGTTGCTTTCGCTCTCTCATACAACACGGATAGTCTTCTATAGTGAACCCTCCCTGGCACTAGGCGAAGGAAAGGGGTTTTCTTTTTTCTTTTTTTTTTTGGTAGCGAAGCAACATACGTGTCCACAGTGTGTGAAACCCGCGCGTAATGCGACTTATCTGCACACACTGGTTGGCAATTGCTTGACCAACAGAGGGGCTGGGCGTGCTGACTGGCAGGTCTGGTGAGGTGCTTGCGACAGTATTGTTATTGCTTTTTATCTCGGTGGAACCAAAACCTTGCAAGATGAGCAGGGCGGATGAACGCGTCAGTATGAGGATATGACACAGAAAGTGAAGGCTTGGACGCTCTATACTCATATCTACGTTTGCTGTCCGTGAATGGTGTGCGAGATGTCCATTTGGAAAGTGTTCTCTGTCTCCGTCTGGAAGTGACAGGGGAGTACCAGATCAGGCCAGCAAAAAGATAACTCCAGCAACTCGTTCCTAAAACTCAGGAATACAAAAGGCGTCTGACTCTCTCGGCGATAGCCAGGGAACTCGTCAACCCGGGGCTTTCGATGCCCAACAGATTAATCCACCCCAAGTAGCCGCCGGGGTCCTTCTCAATGACAAAATCAACAAAGCCCCTCCCGTGAGCTACGGCGCCGGCCCTTGCGAGCTTGGGGCGGATCCCGGCGTAGTCTGGCTGGAGCTGTGTTTGATCAAGGCTGGGAAGATATTTCTTGACCTCCTGGACAGTCTGCGGTAGCCTTGATGCGTTCACAGCGAGGTCGTCAGGAGAGTCTACCCACTCGACGTCAGGACCAAATTTGATACGCCCGGTCAGGTCGAGCGTCAAGTGTGTTCCCAGCCCGGCATGGCCTGGCTCTGGCGCGGGATATATGAGGGTGTTGACATTGGGGCGAGACGCCGAGTACGAGTAATAGTTGCCCTTGGCGTAGAACATTTGCTTATGTTGGGCCTCGGGGACAATCATGTTATGCACGGCCACGGCGCCCAGTCCAGCCGAGTTGATGAGCAGGTCGGCTGTCACCGTCGACACCTCGCCTGTCTCAGTGTCGCGGACGTGGATTACCCAGCCTTGACTCCCCAGCGGCGTCCCGAGAGGGGTGACGGCTTCGACAGTACTCCCTAGAGCCAGCGTGCCTCCATAATCCTCGAATATGCCTAACAAGCAGAGCATTAGTGAGTGGCTGTCGATGATACCGGTCGTGGGGCTCTCTAGCACGCCTTTCTCGGCGCGGATAGCTGGCTCTCGCTGCGATGCCTCTCTTGGACTGACCCAGCGAACTGGAACATTAATCTCACGGGTACAGAAGTCATGTATCCGATGGAGGGCTTCGAGCTGGACATCGTTCTGGGCAACAATCCACTTGCCGGTTCGGCGGTGGGGAATGTCATATTTCCCGCACAGTGAGTAGAGCATGTCCTTGCCGCGAATACAAAGCTCCGTCTTGAGACTATTGCTGCCGTAGTAGATGCCGGCGTGGATCACCTCACTGTTGCGGCTTGATGTCTCGGTGCCGACAGCGCCATGGCGCTCCAACAGCACGGTGGAGCCGTCTGCACGACTGGCGAGTTCCCGCGCAATAGCAAGGCCGACGACCCCTCCGCCGATGACGGCATGGGTAAAATCGGATTGCCTGGTGGCCGAGCTGGAAATACAACGGAAGTGAGCCCAGACACGGTGGCGGCTTAATCGTGTTGTTATTGGTAACAGAATCCGGGGAAGCACCGGCATTCTGGTGGGCAAGGCGGGTACAAATGGCCTAAGGCGACCTGGGCGGGAGCTTCGGGACGGTGCCTCAACCCGGTTGCACTTAGACAGCTGATATCCTCGCCTAAGGATCAGGTGATGAAGCTGTTTTTGATGCGCACGCAGTACTGACTGGAATACCCCAAAGGCTCAACGTCGGCCCGTGGAAACATATGGTGCAATGGCGAGGGTCGGATATCGGCCGCAGGACTGACTCTGCATCAGGACCCACCTCTCGGGCTCACCGTTTTCAACCAGAAGTAACCTGAACCTCAATTTATCAATGGAGGAGATCAACACACGTTGAACCCCAAGCCGATGATCCAAGCTCCGGGTCTCGAGCAGGTCTCTTTCGAAGGTCCAGTACCACGACACATCAATTCTCAAACCCAGGCCCTCTTCCTGACGAAGACCCTCAGTATCTCGTTTCATGAGCTTAGTAAAAGGATGGCATACTTGGCTACAGCAAGTACTGCGGCTCACGTGACAGGAAGCCAAGGAAGCAACGGAATCGCATTGATGGTGGTTCTCGAGAAGTTGATTCATTCGATAGAAGGAAGTGCTGGTTCAGCCAGGCTTCTGGTGCAGCGTTGTGCCCTGCTGATAATGGGCTAATGCGTCACGCGGGGCACGGGGATTTCAGCCGCCTGAGGAAAGGGCCAGGGTGCATGGAGGCAAGGGAGGTCACTGCCCCGCACTGCTGCCTCTCTCGGCAAGACCAAGGCCTGGATGATTCTAGTGCGTGCGCGACCAGCGTGAGCTTGCCGCCCTCAATATCTCCCCACCAGTTTCTACTTGCTTCCCAGTCATTGCCTCATTAGTGGACCATTCCTTCAGCCTGTGACGCGGTGGCCTGTTCCGCCCTGGCTTGGCCGCCCCAGACTGTGCTGAGTGCAGACGCCTCTCCATCTTCCCCACGCCTTTCCACGTCTCGCACGAAACCTGCATATCAAGGGCCGTCGACCTAGCTCACAACGAGACATGGCTCCCGACCTAAACTCTCTTTCTCCCCATATCTCTTCTATCACGAATATGACAACCCTCAACACCAACATGTCACTCAATACCGACGACCCACGGTCGCATCACCACAACTTTGACGGCCCACCATCGCCGTCTCCGAGAAGCACTTCGCTCCAGGCAGCTGCTACTCTCAACGCGGGACTCCAACGAGAACAGCCATCCCGACGTAAGGGCCCTTTTAAACCCATATTTGTGCCTGTGACCCAGCTAACATCGCACTGTAGGTTCCTCAAGCAGCTCCATGTCTCGCGCCCTGCACTCCCCAAGCACCAACCGTCGGCGGTCCCAGGTTCTCATGAACCTCCAGATTGCCGACCCCTCAATACCCGGCCCGGGAGAGATGGTTTCTGAGCATACCAATAGCTTCAGAACATCCAGCCCGCGTCTATCGGCCTCGCCTCAACCCCTGTACTCGGGCGAACCTCGACACTTCCGCACACCGAGCCTCGGTGAGCTCCACCAAGAGCTAGAGAATGAGCAAGAATTCCAGGTGAACCGACTTCTTTCCGAGATCCGTCGGCTGCAGTTGCAAGTCCAACGTCAGCAACCAGGACAGTCGTCTGGTTCTGCCGTGGGCGACGACTCGACCCCGCCATCCGCTTACCCTACCTCGGGCTCTCTTCCGATGTCCCCTGGCTTCCCGCACCATCCACGGACCTCTTTCGACATGGCCCGAGCTGAGCTGCGCCGATCTCGAACACCAAGCAGAGGTGCCTCCCCGAGACTGCGCGCCACCTCCATTGGTGATAGTGGGGAACAAATGATGCCGGGTGGCCGCGATGAGAGCGCGTTTTACCAAGCAGAGACGCAGATGTTGATTAGAGAGAACCAAATGCTCCGCCATCGTATTCGAGAACTGGGTAAGTTTGTTGCGGAGCGCCACCGGGAAGCCCCGAAGCTGACATTGGCAGAAAAACAACTTTCGGAGTTATCAGGCACCGCAGCTAGCGCCTCGATCACCCACGAGCCGGTGCAAGCCTCGCGCTTGAACCGGTCCACGTCTGTGTCGGAGGAGCCGAGGCCGAGACAGCCGCAGCCTACGATCGTAGCGGATCCACCCAAGGAGGACTAATGTTGCTTCAGGAAGTATGTCGGGTGGTTTTTTCGGGTTGCCCTCGTCCTGTTGATGTGTGAACAGTTAGGGAGTTCTTTATTCTAGTGACAACATCGCAAGACTACACAGGGGCAGGCTGGGTGGAGTAGGGCGTTTCAGGGCGCAATTGCATTTTATCTTGCTCGGAGTTTTTGACGCCGTCCATGTGGACACAAGGCATTACTAGGCGCACTGGCGATTTGCAGCAAGGGCTTGTACTATTATCCAAGCATGTCTTCTCTGTTGAGAGCAAGTAGCAGTGATGTTTTTAGAGCTACAAGCCCGAGGTTTCAAGACCGCTCAACAATGTATTCAGTGTCACTTGATCGGACCACCGACAATAGCAGGGTCCATTGTTTTTGCAAGAACTCCAAAGAAGCGATTATGGCTGTGTCAACCACCATATCTAAGGCTCCTAAGTAGGTAGACGACAAACCCTGTTCCTATGTACCGAGAAGTCCCAACGCTCGTGAGGTATGTATTCAATTCCACCAGAAACTGACACTAAAACTCACACTCAGCCCCCGTACGTAATGCCACCACCCAATCGGTATGTACAGCGTGTCCCCCGGCTCGAGAATGCAGTCGAGATACTGTAGGTCTTGGAAGTGCTTTTGCCGGACCTTTTCCTCCTCGTCGATTTCCTCTTTCTTGGGCGAAGGGGTCTCGTAGCTGGCGTTTTCGTGGCTGTGGGACGAGTTTCCGGGCTGGCGCTCATGAGGTGCCAGGCTTGGATTAGAAAGAAGGGGGGGATCCCACCCTTCTAAAAGCCCTACGTCGAAATGGCTTGTGTTCCCCATCTCGACTCCGCCTTCCCGTCCCCGCGGACGCATTCTTCCGTTGGGGACCAGATCGCTTGGGTGGGGCGGGTAGAGGCGGATATATTTCCGGCCGACGACCTGGACGAGGAGGTTGTGGTAAGGGTCGGTGTGGAGGGGGGTGATGGTGCCGGGGGGGCCAAACCAGGCGTTGAGCTGGGGAGTGTCGAGTTCGGGTTGGGTGAGGGTGGGGGATAGAGGGTGGAGAGGTGGGGAGGTGTAGACGTAGTCGGGGGTGATGATGTCGGAAAGGAGGGAGGGGAATTGAGTGAATAGGGGGTGTTGAGCGAGGTAGCCTTTGGGGGTTGTTGATTCGCTAGCCGGGTCAACATCGATATACCGACCTACCAACTCTTTGAATGCTATGAGTTTTTGGGTCCACCCTTCGTCGACGTAGCTTCGCCCAATCTCAACGGGAACTAGTCGACGGCCACCAAATGTCCGCGATAAAAGATATTCGGGCCTGTCCCATGGGCGGGTTGTCCGCGCAGGCCACTCCTCCGTTAGACCTGTTAGTACCAACGGGCTTGGTCCGGATGCGTTGTTGAGGTGTGTCTGGAAGGCAGATAGCGAGAGGGGCCCTGTGCGAGAAACGGGATGCGTCACAGGGGGTGTGAATGGCTCACGGCAAGAGAAGGACGGAGTAGTAACCCAGGGGTTTTCCTCCCCACCCTCCCCCGTAGTAGCGCTGGGAGAACGTTTAGCTCTCTTCGCCGAGCGGCCGGCTATAGCCTCTAGATCAGATCCTGGCAGGCTGGACAAACAATACTGTGAAGAACCGCAAACCTCCTCCAGCATCACAAACGCCCCGTTAATCCATCGCCGGCCTCGCCCGTCACCCGCGCCGCCAGCGAGAATCAACGCTAGGTCAAGCGCTTTGACCATATCGTCGAGGCGGGCTCCACTTTGTCCATCTCCTCCCCATGACAGAAACAGCGTGGAAAACTTGAGAATGCTCGCATCTGTGTACAGCTTCCGCCAAAATACAGGTAGGTCTCTGAAGATGTAGGCGTAAAAGCGGGTGTACGAAGCTGTGAGGATGTCGTCGAGCCGTTTGAGCAGGAGGGAGACGCGCCGAGGATAATCGGGCACCTCTTTATCCTGGATACTTTCTGGTGAAAACAGAAGGAGAAGCTGCGTTGCTTGTCGGAATAGGAGTTGTGCTAGCGGAAAGCCAGCGCTGTCGATGCTGTCCTCGGGGTTTGGGTTTGGGGTGGTTTGTCGATCCAAAAGAGTAGTGTATTCCAAAGAAATGTCGTTTGCTGCAGAGAAGCATGCTGTTCTGAGGGTTTTGAACGGAATACTGCCATCTTCTGTTTGCATGGTAGGTACAAGTTGTAGCAGCGATCATTCAATCTTGCGGAGGTAAAGGTCGATGGGTTGGAGAACGAAACCGGTGAACCGGCCAAGCGTGAGTGGATGTTGCCCCCTCGGAAGGTCTGCCCCGCCGCCGCCATCGACCGGACCTGACTCCGGGTGAGTCTCACTTGCAGGCCCGTACTTTGGGAGTAAATCTTCCTACAAAAATTCCTATAGCTATGCTATGGTTTCTTTCATATCATTACTTAGGTTGTGAATCATATCTGTTTTCATCCATTCGTTCATCACCTTTTCCAATCTCCCCAAATGCTCTCGTCCCTACTAACATCCATCCTCCTGCCCACGTAACATCCACCGCCCGTGGTGCAAACCAAAGGCATACCCTCGCACAAGATGTGGCCACGAAACACTCACACCGAGTGAAGTATCATGTTCAATGTCTTAGACAAACTGCCAAGTGCATCTTGGTCTCACCTTGACTGGACGTCGCTTGTCTCACGCAGACGACGTGGACGTCTCTGGGGGCTTTTGTGCCCATACAAAATAGATAGGCAGGTGGGCGTGAATGCTTCGATTACCCAGACACTGCCTCACGGCATTCAGCAACTCGTCAATCTCAGACTTCTCCATGCCAAGTTCCACAAACGGCCGGGTTGCCATGGCGATGGCAAAGTCCATGACGATCTCGCGGAGATAGCCTCCAATGGGTCTGAGATGAGGATCTCGCGGCCAGTCACCTATTGGCACGTGGAATATTTTTGTCTGGATGTTGACGAATCCCTCGGCCTCCAGGTCTTGGGGTAGATGGCTGATGTAGTCGAGATCAAACCCGTACATGTTGTTGAAGGCCTCCGTGCAGATGTCATAAAACCTGGACAGGGCGTAATCGGCCGGTGTTGTGTTGTCGTCTGAGCCGGGCCTCGGCAGCACATCTTGGAACTCAACCCAACCGCCAGGTTTGAGGTTCCTGCTAGCAACAAGTCAACCGGGACTGTGGACCAGGCGCGCGAGACGCTATACCTACTCATATATGTTTTTCCGGAGCTTTGGATTGTCCCTGATGGTTACTCCAACAACCCGGAGATGGACAAAGTCAAAGTCATTGGGGTAGACCCACTCATCCTCAATGTCATCGACGATGAACTCGACGTTGGGTGGAATCCATAGCGGTTGAATAGGTGATAAATCCACCCCTACAACTGTTGCGCTGGGGAAAGCTTCACCCACTGCCCAATCCAACCAACCAACCACCAGTCAGCCAAGAGTCCAACCAAATCCGATCATACGTACCTTCAATGGCCCATTCTCCGAATCCCGTCCCCAAATCGACGATCCTCTGCGGGTTGTCGCCAATTGGCGCGAGATACAACTTGCCCCCAAGAAGCTCTTTGAGCATCGTGTGCCGCATAGCCTCGCGCCTGTATTCATCATCGTCATTGGGCAAGGGATATTTCCCATACTTGAACATGTGATATCGCCTGCGTGCCTGCTTAGTCCCAGCAGGAATGAGAAATGGGAATGCGAGTGCGCATAGGATCATGTCTCGGTTACCTTCCAAACTCCCACACATGGTCATTCACACTGGATGTGAGTGACCCGAAGATAGATCCATCCTGGCTCGGCTCATAATCCGAGGTCACCTCGCGGCCCGTCTCCGGTGTCACCTCGTCCTCCATCGCACCCACGGCGCTTGAGACGCCTGTGGGACGCCCGCCAAGCCGGAGCCCGAGAGGCTACCTCTTCGGTGCCGGTGGCCTCGTCAACCCAAGGAGCAGAAACGCGAGAGCAATGGTGCTGTGATACACATGTTGCTTGTCTCCAGTCTAGGGGGGCCGTGGTATTGGTTCTGGTCTCTGGGCTGTCTTGTGGATTGCCAGCTAGGGAATTCGGTGTATCCGCGGTGGAGGTTGACTGCGTAGAAGGGCACCTCGTGGCTTTTACGGAAATTGAGGGTGAAATTGATGTGGGAAAGGGGCAAGACAAAGTTTGGGAGTGCGGGCTCAAGTCCCCCCCGAAGTCCACAGCAATGAACTGGCAAGGAGAGCAATGGTATCAAATGTCCGTCAGTCGAGGTCTGTCCTGGCAGAGCACAGTAGGTGCAGGGCAAAAGGCGTAGGACCGTCGGTCATGGCGGCAGGCTGAGAGATGTCTGCATCGGCTGCGGGAGGGGGAGGGGGGAACCTCAAGGACTAGGAGAGAATGCGGGTAGTTAAATAAGCATCTAGCTCAAAAGATTCGAATCGATTTCTGATGCACGCAACAAGAGGTGGAGCCATGGGATAAGGGCTGCTGCCGATTTCTGCGCGACAGGGCCAATCAAGGCCCGATACCTCCTGACCCCAAGGGCATCGTGCATGGGTGAGACGCCATTTCTGCATCTCGACCTTTCGCTGGGGACCGCGGGCACGGCAGAGAGGCGATGGAGCGAGCTCCATGGAGAGCAGGTACTTGGCCCCCCGAGCCAAGTGCCGGACGGCTCGTCCAGTCGTCTGCCCCAATCCACCGGGACTTGGCGAGTACATAAAGCTAGATGCCATCCTGTAGCCTGTGTGTAGGTAGCTACTCCCCAGCCAGACCCGTTACCGCTGTGTCGGGAAAGGGGGTGATGGCGGGAGGGGTGAGAGGGTCTCTCTGCAATTTCTTTACATGAGTACATATAGTCCTCTCTGGCTGCGCCCGACCACGAGATCAAGTTGGTCCGATTCCAAATCCCTCTCCTCCCGCCTGCAAGATGGCGACAGGGAGGACAGGGAGAGAACAGCATAGAATCAAAATCATCGGCGTAGCGCCCTCGCAACCGGCAGACGCCATGGCATGCTGCATTGCAGCAGATTCCGTGATGCAACCCAACATCGTCGCTCTACCCGTCTCGCACCGCAGACTGCCCCTCTGTGATTAATGCGCGCGTTGGGACTTACGGGAACTGTCGCATCGTGCAGACGGCCCCGCGAGTGCCATTTCACAGAATAAGAAGGTAGATAATATACTGCCGTGCTGTGGAGTGAGTGCGGCCTGAGTTGGGTGCGTGAATGGATGTGAATGCAAGCTCAAACACGCATTTATTTGTGCTTGCGACGTGGCAGCCGGTTCCACTGCTGAGGTCCAAGCTGCCAGGGCCTGGGCAGAGTGAGCTGCCAGCTGCGTGCTGGACATGGCAGCTGTCTAGCTGTGAGGTCGGGCCCATTCCAGTCCAACCCCTGAAAGATTGTTCACGCAGTACTTCTTCACGGTTCGGATGCAGGCGAACATGTGCCAACTTGCCCCGTCATTTGTTCTGATGAAAACTTGAGGCCTTGATTAAGAAGATCGAGACTTTAACAAGGGGATTTCAAGGTCTTATATACTAGAACTAAGACCTAAATATTTTGGCTTGACCTTTCGAAAACAGCTTCCCAGCTGTGTGTTGCACGAACTCCTGCGATCTGTATCCGTACTCCTAGTGTAAATGCGTACCAAGTCCCACGCTAGCAAACTTTCAGGGGTTGGGGAAGTGCCCCACTTTCGAGAGTAGACCACCCAAAGTCGCGTCTTGCAGCGCGTCGAGTTTACTCGCTTGCACGCTCTGTTGCAGCGGCACATATCAAGACAGCAGCGCTCCGCTCCGCTCCCATAGACCACTTTACCACCACCCGTTCTTTCTTTCTACTGCCCCACCAGGAAAAGACAACATCGCCCAGTTAAGCGTTCCTGGCTTCAATTCCAAATTCTCATCGTATCAATCGCGGGTATCTGCTCACCTTTCGACCGCGATCCATCGTGGGGCCTGCCGCCTCATTTTCCTCATCCGAACCTTTTGAAGCTGAAAGCTTGCACCACCAGCAGATCTCAACCTCAATGCAGCCCAAAAACACAGTCAAAGACGCGTTCGGATCCGTATGAGCCATGTATCTGCCACGCTCCCTCATCTCGAAGCTCTACCTGCACCTACAGAACACGCGTCACCCATTATCGCCGCCTGTCCTCATCCTTGTCGCCCTCGATCCCGATTCCCTCTGTGCCTGTCGTATTCTCACGCGTCTGTTCAAGCATGACTACATCCCGCACAAGATCCAGCCTGTGGCCGGCTATGCCAATCTCGAACGCGTCGGCCGGGACCTTGTGAGCCCCATGATGGAGACACGCGGCGGCAGTGGTGGGCTTGTTGTGTGTCTCGGCGTTGGTGGTATGGCCGATATGGGTACTGTGCTAGGACTGGAACCCGAAGGTGAAGAAAACACATTCGGGGGTGTCGAGGTCTGGGTTGTTGATGCCCATCGGCCCTGGAACTTGAGTAACGTTTTCGGTGGCTTTCCATTGGAGCCCGAGACCCAGGAAGCCAGAACATTTGCCGCTCGCACACCAGTAGGGGTACAAGGAGGCCAGATTGAGCGAAGTTACCGCCCTGGGAAGGGTGGGATAATCGTAATGGACGACGGAGATATCGAGGATGACTTTGCGAAGGAGCGAGATGCGTATCTCGCCTTAGTCGACATGCCCGAGGTTGAGGATGACGGAGAGGACCTTGATGGCACAGATGACGAAAGTGACGATGAGAACGAGCCCGAAGAACCAACCGTGAGGGCTGGTCAGAAACGCAAGTCCTGGTCTGACGTTGACGATGAGGACAGTGATGAGGACCGGCCTCACCAACGGCGAAGGAGTAATTCGGTAAGCACCCACGTGGTGGTAATTCTAGGTTTCTTGGCTGATACAGCTGCAGTCGAGCCCGATACCAGACTCTCCGCGACGCCCTGCACAGCGTGGCCTAATATCGCTCCGGGGCGATGCAGTCCTCTCCTCAGATCCCATGGACCCCCCGAGCGCAGCCCAGCCTCCGAGACAGCCGTCAGCAAGAATACTACGACGGAGACTACTCAGGTTGCGGCGCGACAATGAGAATATCCTCCGTGAGTATTATCGTCTGGGCGCCTCTTACTCAGAACCTATATCGTCTATGATGTACTCCCTTGCGTCGGAACTTGGTCGCGAGGACAACGACTTGCTCTGGTTAGCTATTGTTGGAGTTACATCTATGGAGCTGTACGGCCGTTCATCCGCCGGTGTCGCTGTCACGGTCCGGAGTGGAGAGGCCCAGCCAGCATCGGGTTGGTTGGGTGTTCGAGGCGCAAGGATCCGTCAGCTCTTGCGTGATGAGGTTCGGCGTCTCAATCCGCCTGAGGTGGGTAATGGCCGAGTTCTTCCAGAATCGAGCGGAATAATACCCACCACTGCACGAAGCCCCGAGGATACGAGCATTCGCCTCTCCCCGGAACCTAAGTTTCTTCTCATCCGACACTGGAGCTTGTACGACAGTATGCTCCATTCCCCATATCTCTTCTCACGTCTCAGGACGTGGAGCGAGGCTGGTTTGAAGCGCTTGCACAAACTCCTGGCAAAGATGGGGGTCAGCCTTGTACAGTGCAAGCAGAGCTACACGCACATGGACATGATGCTCAAGCGTGAGCTCCGTACAAAGCTGCTCAAGTATGCTTCTCTCTATAATCTGGATGAGCTCGTCCCGACAATCGACACAGACGGTAAAGACCGTGGTGGCGCCAAGGACGGGTGGGGCTTCGTTCGCAGTTGGGGTTGGAGAGCAACCTTGAGTGCTCAAGATGTTGGTGTCGTAATCGGCGCTCTTTTGGAAGTTGGCAAGAAAACGTCGACAGCAGAGTCTGCGCCCGCCGGTCCGTCTCCAGACTTGACAGATATCAATGATGACCAGCTGCAGAGCGATGAATGGCTCCCCAGGTTCTGGGATGCCTACGATGCACTGGAAGAGTGAGTTCCTTGATACTCACGTCGAGTTCACATCACTGACACGCACACAGCATCGAATCTCTCAAAGCTGGTCTCCCTACCGCTCAGTTCCTTCACAAGGCCATCTTTACTACAGGCACAACAATTCTCAAGAAGAAACAAATCTCTCATCTGCGCGCATTCCGGATGTGTGTCGTTAAAGACACGCCTGATGTGGCTCTTTTCAACCACCCCGGTGCGTTGACCAAGCTTGCTCTTTGGATTGGTGAAGCCTTGGCCGAGCAAGAGAAGGAGGCAACTGGTAAGCTCGCCATGGGCGGACGTGGTACCCCACTCGTCGTGGCAAGCCTTGATGAGAAGCGGGGTCTTTACGTTGTGGTTGGCACAGGAGGTGGCGGCGGGCCGGATAGCAGTTTTGTTGGCCGCGAAGCTGCAAAGAAGCGGGCCGAGGCCCGAGAAGCAAGGGCACAGGCCAAGGAGGAGCGAAGAAAGAACAGGGAGAGAATCAGGGTACAAAAGAGGGAGGCGCTCCGGACGCAGGGGGGTGATGAGGAGGATGAAGATGAGGAGGAGGAAGATACGGAGAGTGAGGCTTCTGATTCCTCCGACTCTGAAGGGGAGGACGATGATGCCTCCAAGGAGAGGGGATACGGTCTGAACAAGTTCGGCACTGCATTCCAGGACGTGGTGGCAGAGACGAATGCTAGAGTCCGGATTGACAGCTTCGAGCATTGTGTAGTCGAGGTAAAGAAGGAGGACCTCAGTGCGTTTCTGGAAAGTCTCAGCATGAAAGCCGTGGTGGGTTAGTTGGGTCGATATGGGCGTTCCTGGCGTAGTTTCCGGGATCTGGAGAGCGGCAGGAACAACATGATTGTTTTGGTAGCACATGAATTGACGGATAATGAGCTCAAAATAATGGTTTAGGGGGGCTTTCTGGCTTGGAGCACAATGCGCAAACGCAATGGCTGATGGGTTTTGATCTGGGGTTGAGAATTTGTCTGAACAACTGATTGGGCTCGGGCGTGATTATTGAAGCCAATCTTGACTGCATCCACCGTCGCTTCAGGGCCCGTGAAACCAGGTTCTGGGCGCTGTGACATTCATACAGCCGAGACAGAACACAGCCCCCAATACGGTCCAGCACTGTACAACACTGCCACCGACCGGCCCTTGGCCGTGTTTATTCACCCTGATCCCCAAAGTCCAAACGTCCCAGACAGGCAAGTCAATGAGGGGCAAGTCGAGGCATGTGACTGCATCTGTCTCTTGATGTGGCTGGAGTGGTCTCATCGGGTTGGCCAATCTGAAAGGCGCAAACTGGTAATTGTGAGCTTGGCGATTTTACACAGCCCCTCTTGCCGCCCACTCGGGGCCAGCAGGCTGCAAAGTTGCAGTTCTGGATCGCTGGTCTGCGCAGCAGCAGGATTTGGTTTCCCAAGAAAATTTCCATCTGGTAAAGACAATGAGTTGTGACTTCCGGGAAGGCAACCTTTCGGGTTTTCACCTAGGGGAAACCTTCAAATCAGGTGAGGCCGCTCAAGCCACAGGTTGGGGCACAGGCGACACAGATTTGCTGGCTCCCAGACAGACGCCGTCGCATGCCGCACCAATTGCGTGAGCCCGCCCGACAAGGTGTGGCAAGTGTAAACGCAGTGCCGGGACCCCTACCTTGCCCCTGGCCCTGGATCGGGCACCAGGGTCGTTATCATCAGTGCCCCTCACCAGAGCCCCTCACACTACCTCGCCCCATCCCACCTCATCAAAGCTCCTTCCTCATCCCAGCCTCGTGAGCTGCCTGTCTTTGAGACACCGCCAACAACCAGCACCTCCAAGAAAAAGGTACCCGCTATCCGCTGCTAAGGGACCTCGGGAATTAGCAAAACAAACAGAGGCCCGTGAGATTTAGTCCGCCGCGGGGCCCGCGAAATAAAAGCCAATCGCCAGTCTAGAGTGTTTCTACCTTAGTATCAGGCAACTGCACAGTCCCATCGTTCCCCAAACGGAGCCAAACATCCCCAACCTTACATCCTCGCCGCGATCGTTTCATACAGTGCTGCCCTGTGCTGTGCAGAAGTCATTGGAGCTGTGCCGTTTGAGCGCCGCCGCCGGCGTCACTCGAGTCTAGCCGCCTTAACAACCAAGTCAACTGCTCCTCGGTCCTCTGCCATCTGGAGCTTTTACCCTTAGAAACCATTCACTGCCAACCACCCTTCCGCCTCTTCCAACCCATAACTTCCGCAGACCTGCAATTTCTGCCCCTCAGCCTGATCAGTCATTTTCTTGACGCCTCTCTTCTAGCGACCTTTCAAGCAATTTTCTAAGAAGAAACCCAACAAAACCAACAACCCGTCAAGTCCATTTGCCAATCCAGTTGACCAGGATCAGCTCTCCAAGCCCAAAGACGAACAGCAGCCCACCTCACACCCCCGCGCCTGCGCGCTTCAGAATCCAGTCAAACTCGGAGCAGCAAGGCCTAGCTGCAAAATCGACTGGTCGCAAAAAAAATAGCTCCCCTCCATTCCCCTTCCCTTCACCCCCTCGCGCTTCGAATCGGTCGACCTTGCGCGCTGTGCACAACCCGCCTTCTCACCCGACCCGACAGTAACAGCGCCTTTCTGACGGGGATCGTCGTCGCTAACGCCGACACCTAGCCGGTAGACATGGGCAAATCGTGAGTTCACTTCCCATTCACACATTTGTGTTTTGGCGGTTCTTTGCAGAGAAGCAGGGTGATTCTTTTGCATATGCGAAGACGCTTCAGCCTGGCGCGCGGGGTTCCCAAGGACGGCGATGCGTCAACTCTGGACCTCCAAGCGCCAGGCAGGCCGGGTTTTGAGATTGAAGAGGGCAGAACCTGCTGTTGTCGGTGCCACCTTCAGGTTTATTTCTGGTTACTTATGGGGTTTTCAGACAGTCTAAGCTATCCCAAGAGCAGCTCACTGATCTGCAAAACTCGACACACTTTGACAAGAAGGAGCTGCAGCAATGGTATAAAGGTGTGTTCTCGTCTTTTCGCACCTCATCACGGTGATCATGACCTGATTGTTTACTCGCGCAGGCTTCCTCAAGGATTGCCCATCGGGCATGCTCTCCAAGGAGGAGTTCCAAAAGATCTACCGACAGTTCTTCCCCTTTGGTGACCCCTCATCATTTGCCGATTACGTCTTCAACGTCTTCGACACAGATAAATCCGGCACTATTGATTTTAAGGAGTTCATCTGCGCCCTGAGTGTCACTAGTCGTGGCAAGATGGAGGACAAGCTCGACTGGGCATTCCAGCTTTACGACATTGACGGCGACGGCAAGATTAGCTATGACGAGATGCTCAAGATTGTCGAGGCGATCTACAAGATGGTATGTTGCGCTCCGTTGCTCACATAGAGAGCAGTGGCTGACATGTTGAGTGTTTCAATAGGTCGGCTCAATGGTCAAGCTCCCTGACGACGAGGATACACCTGAGAAGCGCGTCCGAAAGATCTTTCAAATGATGGACAAGGACGAGAACGGGAGCCTCGACATGGAGGAATTCAAGGAGGGCAGCCAACGCGACGCTACCATCGTATCCGCTCTGTCCCTCTACGACGGTCTGGTGTGAGAGAGCTAGACACGCCAGGGAGGGTTCAGCGGTTGGTTTAGCGAGCGCGCCGTTTTCTGCTTCATGAAAGGAAAGGTGGCTGGGTAATGTCTCTCCATTTCATTAGAAAAAACGGGAATATGCTGGGCGGTAGACTGGAGAGGGAGATGAGAAGCGAGGGGTGGGAACAAAAGGGCTCTTCGGTTGGTTTGTTAGTCGAATGGTTGGTTGGGCGGTTGTTGGTTGATTTGGTTATGTTGTTGTACGATCCACTTTCTGCTCGTGCGATGCCATACCTACAGGGCTATTAGGGAGGGGAGTAGCCTACTCTCCACCAGGAGAAGACAGGCGATAGTGATGGCAAGGACGGGAACGATCCCCCTCTGGATCTGGGAATGCACTCTTGTAACGAACACAGAGCGAACAGTCAAGGCGGAGAGAGACGGAAACGTGCAAACGGGGTTCACCTTGACAGGCAGGGCGGAAGGGGGAGGGAGGGGGCTGTCTTTCGTTGCTTCTTTTTTTGCGCTGTTGCTTTTCTTTTTTCTTCTTTTCTTCTTTTCTTGTCCCTTGAAACAAAGTAGGCGAAACGGTTCTCTTTTTCTCCCATCTCTCTATTTCTGTCTCTAAACTAAAGTAGTGATATTTATCCGAGGAGTCTCTCGGGCTAAGGCAATTTGGTGTGATCTGGAATGGCGGATTTTGCTGGGCTCTCTCTCTCTCTCGCCCCTTGATCCTGCGAGTGTTATTGCTATGCTCAAAGTTGTCCCTGTTTTTTTCGGCTTACAATGAAAAGCGCTGGGAAGTCGGTACGTAATATTTTGTTGGGATCAATGCTCGAGACTCAACCTGGAGGTGCGCGTCGCTTTCTAGGCACCCAAGCTCCCAAACCACGGATGTCATCATGAGTGACTAGAATTCGCAAGACAACGCAGCTCCCATCTCACAGCCTAGATACAAAAATGGAATTGGTATTTCACACCGTTACACCACGGCTACGCAAAACAGAGAAACGGAAATCCTAACCCGACGCTGCCGCCTACAACCTCAAGCAACGACAAGTACGACAAATAATACAGGTGTCCAACTATGCCAAGATAACCGATCGCAATCCTAAACCATTAGCTCGAAGGCCCGTATGCCTCTGTCACCTCTTTCTGGTAGTGGCTGAGAATGCCTTTGCGGTTCAACTTCTGTGCAGCAGTAACCAGGCCCTAGTTTATTGTTAGCATTATCGACGCGATTGCGAATTGACAGAATCCTTACATTCTGCGGCGTCCATTCCTCATCTGACACAACGACGCCCTCAATGATCTCGATGCCAGAGAGGCCGCCAGCACGACCCGCGCTTTGCAGCTCCTTCAAGACAGCAGCTTGGACCTTCTTGTCGTGAACGAGTTCCTCCAAAGCAGTAGCCTTAATACCTAGTCCCTCAGCCAGCTTCAAGAGCGCCGGCTCGGCGGGCACGATAATGGCAATAGGCTTAGCCTTGTTCTGGTCCGCGTAGACGCAGATATTAGCAACAACGGGCGCGGAGCGGTAAATAGACTCCAACTTCTCGAGCGCAATGTATTCACCGTTGAGCGTCTTGACCAAGTTCTTCTTGCGGTCAATGATCTTCAGATGGCCGTGCTTGTCCCACTCGCCAATATCACCAGTCTTGAACCAGCCGTCCTCGGTGATAGCCTCAGCGGTTTCCTTGGGATTATCGTAGTATGCCTCGAGGACACTGGGTCCACGAAGCCAAATCTCTCCCTGAGGATTAGGCTTGTTCGTAGCGAAGTAGCCGGCATCGGGGAAGTCGACGAGCTTGCACTCGACCGATGCAGGCATGCACCCGATCGATTCTGCGGTCCACTCCAAGGGATTTTGCAGGGTACCCATAGCAGTGGTTTCTGTGAGACCGTAGCCGCTAATCATCGGGCAGATAGCCATGCTGAGGAACTTTTGGGTGTCCTTGGCGACAGGGCCACCGCCGTTCATGCAAAGCTTCAAGCGACCGCCTGTAGCCTCCTTGATCTTTTTGAAAACAACAGCGTCGAGGATGCCGCTTCCGGGAAGCCCGGTGTACATCAGCTTCTCCTTCAGCGAGAGCGCTGACCAGAACAGACCCCGGACGATGGGGCTACCGGCGTTTACCTTGGCGATTATACCTTTCTTAACGCTCTCCCACACAGCAGGCACACCGACTAGAACGCTAGGCTTGAACTCTTTGATATCGCCTAAGCAGTTGCGGACCGAGGCGTCAGAGAGAGTTTTGGGGTTGCCGTAACCCATGCACGAGCCCCAGTGGAGCGAGGCATTCTCGAAGACAAACTCCAGAATGTGCGCCAACGGTAAGTAAGTGAGCAGACCATCACCGGGCCCGATGAACGGCTGCACCACGACGCTGACTCCGGCAACTATCGCACGAGAAAAATGTCAGGATGTGTTAAAGCCAGAGGGATTGAAGATGAGCTTACCAGCAGCGACAACAGCCTTGTGCTTCAGAGGCACGCCCTTGGGGGTTCCGGTGGATCCAGAGGTGTACATGATACAGCAGAGGTCCTCCGACGCTGGGGGAACGGGGTCAACGGGGTTCTCCTTGCCCAATTTCGCAAGCTCCTCGTGGCTAAGCACAGTGAGATTGGGATATGTCTCTTTCAGCTTGTCAACGTGGCTTTGGTTGATCTGGTGCTGTTGATTCCAGATGACAATCTGGATATCTGTGGCGGCCTTGAGCACGTTGGTGAGGGTTGGCAGAAGGTGGGGGTCCAGGAAGATGGCTTTAGCCTTGGTGGCAACCATCGAGTGCTTCAGACCCTCCTCACCCAGTGTATCGTAAGCGGTGACAATTGGCATGGACTGAGATGCAGCGCCGTGAGATAGAGATAGCCAGTTCTGGCTGGTTGCAGCGAAGAGGTGAACGCGATCATCCTTCTGAAGACCAAGTTTGCGCAGACCGGCGCCGAGCTGCAACACTTGCTGCTCATACTCGTTGAAGGTGATGTACTCGTAGGAGCTGAGCTCGAAGAAGGTCCAGTTCTTGTCCACCTCGCGCTCCTCGCCATCCACCACCTTCTTCACCTTCTTGGTTTCCTGGTGAGTCTTGACGAGCTTCCGTGAGCCCATGCACTTAGCGTTGCCATAGTTCGCGACGGCGTTGCGAATGAGCTCGTAGGTGGTGGTGACATTGTCAGCTGGTTTGCTGATAATCTCCTTCGCTGACGCGGGGTGTCGGCGGATGGGTGTCTCCCCCTCGACCGGGGTTTGACCCTCAACTTCGACGGAAAACGGCGGCTTTGCTGAGAGCCGGGGGTACAGTGCAGGTCCCTTTCCACCCATTGTGTGTGAATTGCGCACTTATTCGATCGAATACTGGTGACGAGACAAGAGGCAGACGATTCTGCGGAACGCGGGATCGCTGTGGCGTGGCGAGGCAGGAGTGTTCAGTGTGAATGACGCAGCCGCACTTGGATGATTGTTCCAAACAGGGAAGGAACCAAAAGAGGCTATTCGGGTATGCGAGTAGCAAGCAAATATTACTCCAGCGCAACGATGTACGACAACGACAGGACACTCAGTGTCAGGTGGGGGCAGGGGAGGTAGGAAGGGTGGTTTCGGGCTCGTGAGGAGGGAAGAAGGGAGGAGAAAACGAAGATGGTGGAGGCGTGGAGGGAAAGGGCGTCTTTCAACTTGGACGCGCGAGAGGTCAACTTCGGTTTTGGGAGCTAGTTGGCTCGAGCTCCTACTTAGCTTGTCTGGGGCCTGTCCAGGTTACCATCCGACCCCTGCTAGCCGGTGACCAGCGTCCAGTGCTTGGATGGGGCTGGCAGGCAACCCCACCTCCCAAGAAAAATCCAAGAAATGTGGCACTTTGGTCACGATGACCCGCTGGCCAGCTGTAAGAGCACAACTTTGCAAACCGCCTTTTCTTTTGAGTCCAGTCGCTGGCAACCATGATCGCCAAGGATCGACTGGTCGTCCTGGAAATGGGGTCGTCAACCGCCGAGCTCTCCAGCGCCGGAGCGCGTCAGATTTGGGGTGAACTTGGTGGCAGAAGCCAAGGCTCAACCTCATTTTCGAGTGCCTTTCCCCAATTTATTGCACTACCCAAAAGGGTGGTTAATGGAGGGACGGGATTGGTGCGACGTCAAAAGGCCAAGATGACAACGGTGGTCTAACTAAAGCTTGCAACGAGATGCGCTTCAGCACTTCATGGCGGGCGTTCACGGCCTCGGCCATTCTCATGTCGGGAGCTGGCACAAGACGCTTGTGATCCCCGGTTGCCCACCAACAACACGCATTCCAACCATTTTTCGATCCCTTCCCAGCTTCAGCCCCGAACACTTGCACGACCCAAGCATTGGCGCTCCCATAGTTTGCGACGCTGGGCACCTTGGCGTCCGTGTTTGGAGCGTCGAAAGGGTGAGCATCGCAGCGCCCCGCCATGAATTTGGGGTCCTTTGCTTTCGCTTCTCCGAAGCCACATGCCTCCAACGGAACATGCCATTGCATTGAACACAGGACGCCAGGGCCTAGGTCCGAAGCCGAAAAAAACGACGGCTGGCCAGGACGCCCTTCCACCAGAGGGAGACCACGTCACAGCACCGGAAGTGCGCAGAAAGAAACACCCGGATCGAGGAAGCGCCGATCGCATTGTGGAGGCTGAGAGGGTAGCTGGAGCTTCGTGGATGGAGACTGGTCGTCACCATCGCGCCCGAGTGCGCCGGCCAACCCCAACCCCTCACCACCATGGCTGCTGGGGCCTCGGCCAAGACAAACCGCGCTCGCCTCCGCATTTTTTCGCATATGTCCACTCGCCGAGACTGTCCTTAACCCTATGCGTACCATGTTGCGTCGACCGGCCACAAGACCGGGATTTTTGTGGTTGTGAAATCGAACATGGCGAGCAAGTTCGCCGCTCTGCTGCAGATCCTAGGCGATCCGATTGAGGTGCCAGATGAAGGTCGGCAGCAGGGCCCCATGGACACGCCATCAACTGAGCCGCTGCTGACCTTACTTATATAGAAACATATGAACTCTTCGCACAGGATCTCCCTTCTCAAAATCTCGGTTTCATCGACCCGAAGGTGTCAACCCTCGAATTGAGTATTGCCGGGCGGGATCTGACGATCCATCAGTCTCCCGCCGTGTTGACTTCGAATCGTACCGGGGGAACGACCGGAGCCGGTAAGGTTACCCGAGCTCTTGTCGTCCCAGACGAGGATTATCTGACCCCGCCTGCTGAGCCAAAAAGTTGTCTGGAAGATCACGCCCCTCTTCGCAGAATGGATCAGCTCATCCAAAAACCCACTCTTCAGCTACGGACTCCTGGGTCCAAAGTCCCACGTTGTCGAGATGGGTTGTGGCATCTCCGCTCTTGTTGGCTTGCTCCTCGCGCCGCACATTGGGAGTTACGTTCTGACCGATCAACCTTACGTTATGAAGCTCGTAGAGCAGAACATCACAGAGAACCGCGACACAAGACTTGACAAAACAGCGCCGTCATCTGCCGTAAAAGGGAAGTCGTCCGCTGCGAAAGGGAAGTCTCGTTCGTCCCATCATACTTCCGTAACAGAACATACTTCGTCAAACCAGATTCAATTTTACCCACTGGACTGGGAGCAAGACACGGCAACCCCATCACTGACGCTCTCCTCAACGGCGAGGAGTTTCGATGCGGTCATCGCGTGTGACTGCGTATATAACGAGGCCCTTATCAACCCACTGGTGTCGACGTGTGTCGATATATGCCGGCTCCGTGCCGTCGAGGCAGACTCCACCCCTGACGAAGCAGAGCCCTGTGTATGTGTCATTGCACAGCAGCTGCGGGACCCAGACATCTTTGAAGCGTGGCTCACGCGCTTTACCGAATCGTTTCACGCATGGCGCATACCTGACAACATGTTGCTTGAGGGTTTGAGGTCCAACTCTGGCTTCGTCGTCCACGTGGGAGTTGTCAAGGATGCCGTCACCTTGTCTCGAGATGAAGTCGCATCTGTATAGCAAAGTGAATCAGGTATTCTAAGCGTCATTAACCATTATATGCAGTACAGAAAATGCAGTGAGTCAGAAATAGCCACCCAAAACCAGTCGTGTCCCATCTCCTCCACCGCTCAATACCAAAGACATGAATGTTAGACCAACTCCCACTCTGCAATCCCGCACAGCGCGTAACCCGCCCTTCCCTTCTTCCGCAACCACTCGGCCTTGGTCATTCCCCGGGCATCTTGGCCATTGACCTGAGTGAAACCGTAGAGACTGATCTTCTGCCCTGGGCAGCCCAGATCCCTGGCCAGCACGTCAAGATTCCACCAGAATCCGTCATAATCCAGTACAACTAAATCCTCCTTGCGCCCGTCAAGCCCGTGTATCTTAAGCGCAAACAACATCTGCTTCCCCTTGCCATGCTTCTCAGGTCTCCAATGCGGACACACTTTGCTAAAACGGAACTGCACCAATCCTCCGCCATAGACACTAATACGCTTAGCACGGGGCTCAAAGCCAAACTCATTGATGCCCTCTTCAGTGCCGGACCCGTAGAACCGGGCTGGCTCACCGGCGGACCCGCAAGGCCCCAAGTAGTACTCCTCCCAGCTGGGGATGTGGCCGTCTTCGCGGAAAAAATGAGCCGGGTTCTCGGGGAAGTGCTTGAGTCCAAAGTCCTGATTGGAAGCGGCGAACTCGTGCGGGCTGAACTTCTTATTGTACCGGTTGTCGGCACCGAGGTGTCCAGCGCCCCAGCATGCATCAATGAGCTTCCATTTCCCGTCGTCAATGCGCACGGCGTTCCACGCGTGCCCGTCGGGTTTTGGTGGAGGGCAGCGCTCGCCCGGTCCCAGTTCCGTATGTCCGTAGCCTTTGCCGTGACCGGTAACGACAATGCACTCGAGTCCCGCACGAACGGCGATCCCCTCGAATAGGCCGGCGTAGCCAGAGCAGACGGCCTTTTGGTCGAAGATGGCCTCCTCGGGGGTAACGTGGCGCACGCAATTACCAAAGAAGCTTTCGACGTCGTAGGCGATATTGTGGTGGCACCACGTGAAGATGGCACGTGCCTTGTCGGTGGGCGAGGGGAAGGGATCGCACAGGACGTGGGCGAGGTAACCCACCACGTCCTGTCGCGGAAGGCTCGCGACAGGGAATTGGGCAGCCACGCGATCCGGGCCCGAGAAGTCGCGGCACACGAGGCACGGCGGGCCATCGGACGGAGGTGGAGACGCGGGATGGCCAGCAGCTGAAGCCCGGGCACTGATCGCGTCGATCTGTGCAAGGCTGGGCCGGGAACTCAAGGGGACTGGGGGTGGCACGCCATTTCCTTGTCCGTGGCTGGCGCCGAAGCCATTCACCAGAACCGAGTTGGTGCGATAACTAGAGGGAGGAGGGGGGAGACGATGGGTGGGAAGACTTGTAGAGGGTTCATTGGTTTGACCGTTGGTGGTGGTTGATGTCGCTGGTCTTGAAGGGAGGCGAGGAGGCAAGGATGGCACCGGGGGATCAGCAATCCGTGACGGCCTCGACGGGAGAGCGGGCAATCTCGCGGCCACTTCCTCCTCAGCTGACTTCTTCGCTGCTTGAACCTCACGACGAGTAGGCGGAAGAGGGGGCAGATTTGCCTGGTTGAGAGATGGGGGCAGCTTCCGCGAAGGAAGATCTGGGGCAGGCGATATCTGCTTCTGTGAGTTTCGCGTTGGCAACGGGGGTGCCCCTTTCCGAGTCGACGGAGTCGGTGCGGGGGGAGGGGCCATCTGCCTTCTTCCCCCCTCCACTTCGTCCGTGGTCCGACGAGGAAGAGGAGGGGCACCGCCATCTGTCGCCGTCCTCAGTGGGCGCGGGGGTATCGACGGGCTTTTCGCGGGCGCAACATTGTTGTTGCTGCTTGCGATGGGTTCTGTCACGGTCCGGGCTGGTGGTGGTGGGGGAGGTGGTCGCTTCCCTGCGCTTGTTGGGGGCGCCTGAAAGTTCTTTTGTTGGTTCAGTGCTGCAATGCGCTCAGCCAGTGTTGTAAACTTTGGTTCCTCGACCTCTGCCATGTTGCCGTGAAATCAGATCAATTGGCAAAGTACAGGAGGACAAAGGAAGAAAATGAAAAGGCCAAGTGTGGTGTTGACAATATGAAGGATGGCTTCCCACCATCGCGGCGCAGCCCGGTTCATCAGCGGGGGATGGCAAACAACAGCACAGCCTGCATCTCAGATTCTAGGGCTGCAGGGGCACCAATAAGTGGCGGGCGCGGCTTTAGGAGCAAGGCGGAAGTGGGACATTTCCTTTTTTTCCGCCTCCAAAACACTTGCCAAGGAAGCAAACTATCTCGTACTTTGACATCCAGTCAGAAACTGGCCAATAGATGATTCTGCTTCTCAGACCAGAGCCGCAACTGGGAATCCAAGCATCCGAGGGTCTGGTGAAAGGGGGCCGAACATGGTTCCAACCCGGGATACACAAACACGTCGACAAAGCGGAACACACAGGAGAGTCTCAGAATGTCTGCAAGGCCCACAAGGTTCGGTTTCGGGGCTTGTGAGAGTTGAAAAACACCTCACCGGTCTCTGCAGCAGCGTTGAATGGAAAGCAAAAGCTGCAGGCGATCATGCACCTTCCCGTCGTAGCCTCTGCTTAGCGCACAGCATTTTCCAGTGTAGCAGTGTTGGGCCTGGAAGGAACTCATCCGTACGAGTCCTATTTGAAGGAGAGATGGGCATGGAGTTGGGCTGTCAGAGAGTTAAATCGCAGCCTCACCCCGATCATCACCCCGCACTGTGGACTCTGCTTTGCGCAGGCCGGCACAAAAACGCAAGCCCCGGCCGTCCCACGCAGGCAAACTCAGGCCACTCAACAACCACCGCCCGGCCCCCGACGCACCCTGACCAGACACCCTGGTCCGGCGTGCCTTTCACACCCGACATCGACCTGCGACTTTCGCCGTCTGCAGAAACCGATCTCCATCAACACAAAACAAACAGCAGCACGGATCGCCCATCTGCCAAACTCTTTGCCCCTTTTCTGTGAGCCCAGCCATCGCAACGCCCGCTGCATTCTCGGTCCGCGCAACACTGCGCAACCCCGCCGAAGAATAGCCCCTCTTGCGCATCCCGTATTCCGGTCGTTTGCGTCTTCGCCTCTTCCAAGCGCCCACAATCTCGTTGACATCTTCCAGGTTCAAGACATTCCTTCTCGAGGCGTCGCGCAACCATGGCTTCGGCTTCTGCAGAGGAAAGTCCTCCCAGGAAGGCTTTGGATTTCATGAGCCTGCCACAAGAAGTGCAGAAAGATATCTTCAGCCACTGCTCGCAAGGTGATCTCATCTGCCTCTCGTTGGTCTCGAAGCATTTTCGGGAGCTCGCCGCAGCCCAACTCTATCGCAACTTCCACATTGTCTTCCCCGATGAAGACGACCCAGCATTCGACTCCCCAATCGACGGACTCGCCGGCGGTCTCGACACGTTCGTCACGAGCGACTACAACTATGCGAAACACCTTCGAGACCTCTCTCTCGACACGCTCAGCGCTGGAACCAAAGCCGAGACCGCGTACAAGCCCTACCTCTACAACGTTAGTTGCGGGAAGTTCATGAACACGCTACTTCTCTTGACTTTGCGCAAAGCAACGAAGCTCGAATCTTTCCGGTGGGTGCTCTGCAGTCCAAGTCTGGGCTTGTCTCCGAACCCCAGTAACCGGCACCTCCAGGGCCTGGGGCGACTCAAAATTGCTTTTGATGGCATCCACTAACATTTCACCCCTCACAGATGGAACATTCGAGTCGAGCTGAGTCGCCCAGTTTACCAGGCGCTTCACAGAATCAAAACCATCAGCCATGTCCACATCCGACTCCAAGCAGGACCGTCGCTGTACGAGACACCGCCGGCACTCCCATACAGCAGCCCGCAGCACGTCACAACGGTTCCGACAACTGCCTTGGCCCACATGACAATAAACCAGGGGCCCGCTGTCCCCGTACCCGGTTTTATGATTCCAAACGCGCCCAATATATTCTACGTGCCCGGCCAGAACGCGCCGGCGCCAATTCCCAAGCCCGTAGTTCACCGGGCCAGGCCACCAAAGAAGGCGTCGCTATCAAAGGAGCCAGCAACCCTGTCAGGCTTCAAGAAGCTCAAGAGCCTTGCTATCCTCGACATCGATTCCCTTGATATTATCACTGAGCTCAAGACCTGCGTGAGAAACTCATCTGGTACACTTTCCAAGCTGAAGTTGTCTTTCTCGGATCAGCTTGCCATGCAAGCCAGAAAACCTGAGCCGGATATGGATCCCGAGGACTCTGACCCTGATGACGACTTCCAGGTCGTTCCGGTTCCTCCTGCGGTGCCAAGCTACAACGACGACGTCAGTGGACCTGCTAGGGCATTCAGGGCCCAGGAAGAAAAGAAGAGCCAGGAATCGGTCCTGGGGAGGATCTTCGATGTGGAGCCTTATGTCGTCAAGAAGGCTCCGAAGAAGTCTCGCGACAAGGAAAAGGAGGTCAAAGATGAGCAGACTCCTAATCCAGGCCAGAACTTCATCAACGCCATCAAAGTGGTTTCGGCTAAACTCATGAGGGATCTCAACAATGGCAACGGTGACTTCACAGCCTCTCAACAGGAGATATTATCGACTATCGAACTCGCTGCCAGGAAATACGTCGCATCTGAAGAAACAAAGCTGACGAGTGCCATGATTATGGGGAAGCCGGATGAGCCGAGTGCGGAAGCAGGTTCAAGCCAGAGCCCAGAGCCTCAGGCTGCCAGCGCGGCTGCGGCTTCAGATATCTCGGGTAGTTTGTTTGATCAACCGGCCGCAAAGGTAAAGGAATCACAAAAGGATGCTAGTCCGGAAGATATAATCATCGAAGAACCCGAGGAGCAGCTCGCCGAGGAGACTCAGGATATGGGAGCTTCCGATACTAAGGATATGGGAGCAACGGAGACCTCGGTCCCGGAGAGCAGCACATCGATCGCAACCTCAGCTTCTTCAAACACCACTAATCCGGGTATTTCAACTCCAGACAGCCCTGATTCTTGTACCGCTAGCCAGAATGCTGTCGCCACATCGGTGGTTCCTGGGATGAAGAATGCTATAGCAACTCTGGCCGCCCAAAAAGTCAACTTCAAGACTCTAGCTGAGAAGCTTGAACACTTCGAGGCATGTGCCAATGCCCTGTTCAAGGAAATCCAAGAGCTTCGGGCATCGGACGGCCCGGTTAATACGGAGCGGATCTCAGAAGCAGAAAAGCAAATGTCTAGCATCAGCAGAGACATTCAAGACATCCAAAAGGAAATGGACATTGTCGAGGCGGAGATTGACGATGCGGAGAAGCAGATACCAGTATCCGTCCACACCGATGCGCCCGAGTCGCACAGCCAGCGCATCAGCGAGTACCTCCGAAGCACCAGAGGCCTTGCCTTGAAATCACTGAGCATACACCTCATCCCTGTCAAAGCCTCGGTTCTATCACGAGCAATCGACCTTCGTGTGCTCAGGCGTCTTACACTGCTGAACGTAGGCCCACAAGCGCCGATTTGGGCGCATTTGCAAAAGGAAAACAAGGAGTCCCCGCTGCCGCTCCGCAAGGTCTTTACAGACAATGTGTCGATGGTCTTCTTGACATTCGTGTCGCAGCTCGAGGAATTACACGAGTTTTTCATCGTGGAGCGGGACGCCAAATACAAGCCCGAGAGCTTTGCTCCCAAGACAACGACAACAATTGATCAGATTCGACGACTTGTCTTGAAGAAGCACATGCCGACTCTGCAGCGGCTCATGATCAAAAACATGAGTGATACATCGTGGGACGTCAACGAGAAGACTGTTATGTTGATCTGCAGGCGTGGCAAGCAGCTCGACGAGCTGGCTTGCAGCATGGGTATCCGAGTTACGGTAAGCGTTGAGTCCTTGAGCAAACGTGTACGCAAAATACTGACATGGTCAATAGCACACATTTATGCAGCAACTGGCTGGTCTCGTCAGTCTACGAGCTCTACATATTATCTCCCTCAGGAATGATGACACATGTGTCTGGGTTATGCGGGAGACCAAGAGGTTTCTCATTGATAATCTGTCGCACCACCCACATCTCAAGCTCGAGTGGATCTCAATCGACGATGATGACCGCGTCGAGCGACTTCTCCGGCCTTCTGATTTCCCTAAGAAGGACAAGAAGTCGTCAAAGAAGTCCAAGGGCAAACAGAAAGCCCTTGGCTCTTCGCTCGTCGGAGGCAACGATATGTTCCCGGTTCTGCCGCCACCAGACAACTGGGACGCGTCGAGTAGCGGCAGCGATGATGACGAGGATCTGCAGGATACGCGGATCGAAACGGTGGATAACATCCATTTCTACGACGTTTGGGGCGTCAGAATCTTCAAAAAGGAGATTGTGAATGGCCGGCTGTAAGATGACGAGTTGGAATGGGATGGGATGGAAGCAAAATCGAAAACCGGAAAAGGTGGCCAAAGCGGAACCATTTTGAAAGTATAGATGGGAGGGATGGCTTCATGGCTTACAGGATCAGATAAAGGCCAAGGAAAACGACCGATCGCCAATTACTTTGTTATTGGCGTTGACTTGTTTTTTGTTTTGTTTTTTTCGGACACGGATATCTTGCAGAATACCCCTAGTTGTATTGTACCACCAGATTTGATTATGGATCGGGGAGGAGGGGCGTGATTAGGACCCTTAGAGGAATTCGGCTTGGTCTGTTTTTCATCTCACGGACATGGTAGCATGTAGTCAATATTGAGTAGTGTGCGGCTGCTTTCTGGTGGCAGTCACTCCATGTCTTGTCTCGTGAATACCTACGTATTGGTGGTGATTCAGTGGTGTCAAACTCTAGACTATAAAATGGCTGACGCAAATCTGGTTCAGAACACTAAATCTATCACCTCCTCTCTTTTGCTGCTTTTGGTTCTTATCATTGGAACCCATCCTATTGTATTTATACCCCAAGCCCAAGAGCAAGGACAGGATTATTAGGGGAACCTTGGCCTGGTTTAGATCCACCTCACACACGTTGCAAGCATGTAACCTTTCTCTCCATAACCCTGCAACACTATAGAACCCAAATATCCTCAAAGCCCGGGGTCGAGGTGGTGGAAGATAGGTCACGCCCAGTCTCCTTCCTCTATCTCGGCCGAGCCCACACTTGCCCCATCCGCCAACCCCAACAGCGCATCCCATACTCCCGGAAGACATCCCAACCCGATCAGTCCTCTTGGCAAGTCGGTGCTACCAACGAGTGACTCCCCTTGCATGGCTGCCACCACGCCCTCTAGCCGTTGCAACACCAGTGCATAATCATCGCCTTCCTCGCCTGGAGGGCCGGCGCCCGACCCAGCCTGTAGCGTCGAAGCCAGGAGGAGTATCGCCTGTGCCCGTAGCGCCGGAGCATATTCGGTCTGAGCAGCGAGGATGTATAGAGGAGCCGCGAGGTGGACTTCGGTGAGGACCATTGGTAGAAATGGTGTGGGCGTGGGGAGGCGGGGGGTTTTATCGCGCTCGGCGTGAAGGGCAAGGATGTGGCGGAGCATTTGCCTGTGAATGTGAGCGTGTGTGGCTGGCGTGACAGCCCCAGCTAGAAGAGCCTGAGCGCTGCGGAACTGGAGCAAGCAGAGGTGTGTTGCGGGCGACAGTGTGCGGGCGGGGGCAAGAAAGGGGGCGAAGAGCATGTCGAGGCGTGCAGAACGGCCGAGTAAAGCGGGAGAAAGAGATGAGTCGGGGGAGTGTAGATGGGACATGACATCGCGATGGAAAGTCATGGCGGCGGTGCGAAGTGCGGAATACCCTGCTAAAGGGGCATAAGTGGAGCCGTCGTCGCTGTGACGAGAGCGGAAGGCAGCTGAGGCGACCACGGGCCGGAGGGCGTTGGGGATGAAACACACCGAGACTTCGAGACGGCCGAAGATGTTGATTATTTCAGGCATGGATAAGTGATCCGTCAGTCGGCCGGATAGGAGGGACGCCCCTTCAAGCACGGCTGCCGGAAGGGATGCCAGGATACGCAGGCCGTTGATGAGGTGAGTGATAGCCTCGGCATGGTTCTGACGAAGAGTTTCAAGGAACACGAAAGCCAGGCAGCACAGTAGCGTGATACGTGCGCTATCGGGGTTGGAGGAGCTGACCTGGGGCTGGAGGGAGGAGATGGAGAGGTTGTAGTGCTGAACAGAGAAGATATCGAGGGCCTCAGGGGTGGCAAACCCTTCAGGGAGCTGAGCTTCGGGAAGGGCGCAGCTGGCAAGTTGGAAGGCCGCGTCAAGAGCGGTTACGGCGTGGTGGACGGCAGGGATTTGGGGGTTGGTGGCATCTTCTGATGCAGAAATACGGTTGAAGAAGACAGTGAAGGCACAGTCGCCGTTGTGTTCGTCATCGGCCTCATCGGAGTCGCCGGTATGCGAACTGGAAAATGGGGGAAAGCGGTGAGCGATAGGCCGGCGCATTAGTCTCACATTGTTGATATCAGGGGCTAGGGGGCGCATGTAACGGAGGGCCTCATTGTGTCGGCAGGCAGCGAGAAACTCGGTCCTTGCAAGCTCGGCACCCTCGAGCGGATCAGTTACCACTGTGCGGTTGCGAGCTGGCCAGCGATCTTTGTCATAGCCGTCGCATGTCCGGCCTGTTGACGTGCATCGCAGACAGGCTGGCTTCTCTTCACCACACTTGACTCGTCGGATCCTAGATCTGTTAGAGAATTCTGGAGTAAGCGCCGGGTCCTGAGAAACCCACTTGCTGCAGTGACAGCAGAAGACGTCAGCGCTCATGACCAACCCCGGGGACATGATTGGGCTAAACAGGACATAGAGGAAACATACCATGTAATACAGCCGGTTCTGACTTTTGGTTTGCTGGCTCGGCGTTTCTTGCCTTGTCGAAGACTTGGTGAGGACGTCGCAGATCCCGCAGGCGACGGTGTCCCAGAGTAAGCGGTTGAGTGGCTTTGACCTCCGGACATGGTCCCGCTCAGTGAAGCTGTGTAGTTGAGAGGCTCGGATTGGGCACCCATGAATACTGGACCTGCCTGGTAATATATACCAGGGTCAGCCGAAAGTAATGCCATGGCTGAGCAGAAGTTGGCCGAAACGGGTAAGAAAAGAATGCAGAAAATGAGGATGTAAGGAGGGGCCGGCGAGGCTGTAAGCCAGGCAGTTGGGCGACCAAGATATCTCTACACCCTCTTCTTGAGAGTCGTCAAGTTTGAGTGAGCCCGGGTGGGTTTGGTGGAAAAGGAGGGTGGCCGGGTTCTTACAGAAAGTCCCCGGCGCCACTTAATCAAAGCAGATCTGTGTCTCGGTGTTACCTACCCCCGGGTGTCCTCCTTGCCTTATAAAATACGGTGCCAGCAGTGGGCGGCAGCATCACAACTCTCCCGGGGGTGAGGCCGGTCTTGGCGACTGATGGAATGGATACTTGATGTTCAGTGATTAGTATTCCCGTCAGAATCAAGCAATCGGTATTGCACACACTTGACCTCATTGATACCCCCTTTGCATTTCTTAGTAAGAAATGGGTCGAGATAAGACGGCAGCAGCCCAGGAATAACTCGAGCCATCTATGTCCTGTGGTGAGGGAGCTGAACTGATGGGAGAGGGGAGAAAGATATGTTGTTGCCTGAAATCGGGCCTCCCTGGAACGCGAAGGCCAAAATCCGGAAGTCCTCCTGCAGAAGAGAGACAAGGTGTCTCGTTTGGGCGAGGAAGGAGGCGGTCTGGGTCTCACCGCTCGCAAGGTCTTCCCTGAGCATCGCCCGTGACAAGTTTGGCAAGTTTGGTGTTGCCGTGGGCCGAGGATGATTCAGTTATCAGCGCAGCCGTTAAAATTCTCAGCGTCAATCATGCCAGAATGCCGCTGCCTGGAAACACAACGCCAAGTGGGAAGGAGAGACGGAGGGGAGGTCGCGCCAACCCAGATCACTGCGATTGGTCGATGCCTGGCCAGAGTTGAGTTCACCTGTATCTCGAGAGCCGAAATATCTTGAAGGTGCCCCCCCCACAGGAAGGAAAAAAAAAAAGGTGTGCTCGCTGTTTCTTTGTCATGTTGTAGTATTGCATCCTGTATGTAAGTTTTTCCTGCCCAGTGTTCAAGATTGCTTGGATTTCACATACCTAGATCTCGCTGTCCATTGCATCTAATGACCCACCCACACACACCACGCCAGTTCACTCCCACTCGTCAATCTCAAACCACTCCCACCCCCAAACCCAAACCCGCGTGGCTAGCCCGACCGCCGTGTGCGCCGCTACCTGGACCACATCTCACAATGTATCCCCCTCCCAAGTTCCAGAACGCTCGATTACGGCGCGGACGGCCTCGGTCCAATCTAGCGGGTCGGCGAGTTTGTTCCATCCTCTGACGTTTGTGGGTAAGGGACCCTCGTACCTGCCACTCCACAGTGCCAATTTCCAATCCAAACATCAAGGCAAGGTGACACCAGGCAGCCCGTTTCTCCTCCATCACCAAAACTGATATACACAACCCCCACCCCTTTCAAACCGCCGACTGGTCAAACCTGGCATCCCCAAACATGCCCGGCCGATACAACTGGGAAGCAGGGGACGGGAGCGGCGGGAGCGGCAAGGTCCAGGGTGGCGTCCCCCCAAACCCAGGTATTTCTTGTTGTTGCCTTGCTGTGCCTCAGCCTCGTCGTCCCTTATCGGTTTCTGCCGAGCACGTCAAGCAAGCAAGCCGACAACAAATTCCGGTATATATAAAAATACCTTTGAATTGGTAAGAAAGGTGTAGACATAGAGGTATATCACAAGCGGTGTTTCTGCCTAGTGCCTCTCTTGCTCGCGTCCCAAGGGGTCCCAGATCCCAATTGTCAACCGTGCCAGCACTACTGTGGCACTCCCAATGTCCTTTATCAGCTTATCCTGCGTATTCTCTACACCATGGCGTCACATGTACGAGATCGCCCAGGCCACGGCAATGGGGAGGCACAAAATTGTTGTCAGTAATCCCATCTTTTGAGGGACAGCCAGCCACTGGTTGTTGTTGTTGTTGTTGTTGTTGTTGTTGTTGTAGATTCCGGCGATCCGATGGGCCACGATCCGTGAATCCTTCCATCTGCAACAGCGGTTCGATGCAGCAGGAGCACCTACCCTGCCTGTTACAACTACAACCACGACCACCACGCCATCGACCGCGCAGTACCTTTGGTTTTTGCTCCCATTGGTGCCGCTTAAACCCGACCCTACGCCAACACCGACTCATTTCCAGTCCCGGACCATGCTCCGGTCACCAGATTCGCTTGGCTTCAATAGCCGGGGCTATTGAGTATGCTGAACGCCATCAACGCTGATGTCACAGTCAGATCACAGCTTACCCAACCCCAGCCCTCAACCGAGCTCTTGGCTCTTATCCCAGCCCAACCGCGGGCGTAATACTGAAAGTACCTCACATGATGGAGGCTTCTGTTCACCTCCTTGTAAAAGCAAAAGATAGCGACCTCACTGACACGCAAGAGTGATAGTGACAGCCTAGTGTGAGAAACCTGAGGGGTTGTATCTCCTTACCTCTTGATTTGAAGAAGGGGGGAGCTTTTTCAGGTCATCCTATCCATTTACCTGCCACCCTTCTCCAATGGGATGGGACAAGCAGCCTCGAGGATTGAACATAAGGGGGGGTGTATTACCATTTGGGAAAACAAAATAACTGAAAGGGCACATCAGCTACAGAATAACTAGCCAGAAATAAAATAATTTTTTCGTGGAAACTCACTTCATCAAATGTCCCAGCATCTTGCCACCCCCCTCAGTCTCCGCCACCCACATTTGCACAACCGTTGAATATTGCAGTTGCCGCATATCCGATGCGAAACTTTGCTGACCGTACCTGATCTGCAATGGCTGGCTGACAAACCAACGCACATCATGCTAGTAATGCCAGATCAACCCAGGATTCAGAAGCAACCAACAAAGTGGGCAACTTTGTGTGTATCTTTTCGAATCATTCAGAAGGCAAAGCGATGCACCAAGAGCAGTTTCCTCCTTATCATTTCTCATCATTGTCGTCAGTCAGATAAACTGCGCCCTCGATCCCCTACTAATGTCCATGATAATCCGATACCTTGTCAGGTAAGGTTGGATTCAATAAAAAATCAAGACAAGTCGATGGCATGGCTGTTGGCACCAATAAAGCCGTGGAACAAGCCAGATGCAAAACAGAAAGAGGAAAAGCACAACGACCAAAGGAGAGGATAACCTTATCCTCTATCCTGCCTAACAAAAGAGAAAGAGTAAAAAAATCCTCCGGCTGAATTCTAGACTTTTGTTTTGAGTGACCGGCGGCCCCCCTCCAAAATCCCAACAAAAACACCTGCCGAGGTTGCAGCTCCATCCCGCTCCAGTCTCTTCCTCCACCATTTCACCCCAAAGGGGCGATTACCACTCCAGGGGCTCCTTCTTGGTCTCACCTCGGTTCGTCTTGGGCACCGGTGCAGCCTTGACGGCTAACTTGCCGCCCTGACCTTTGCGCTTGAGGTACCCAGTGCCATCCAGCCACGGCGTCTCCCGCGACATCTTTTTCTCGAACTCAGCAATCTTGTCCTCAAGTTGCATCGTCAGGCCAATGTCATCCAGGCCATTAATCAGGCAGTGTTTGCGGAACTCATCCACTTCAAATCCGCAGATAGTCTCCCCAGAGTCCTTCTTGATGAGCTGATTCGGCAGATCAATCTCAATCTCCCGACCAGCAACAGCCTCAGCGTGAATAGCATCAAGTTCTTTCTTGTCCTTGGTGGGGATCATGAGCATACCGTTCTTGAAGGAGTTGTTGAAGAAGATATCGGCGAAAGAAGGCGCAATCACGGTCTTGACACCAAAGTCATTAAGCGCCCAGGGCGCGTGCTCTCGAGAGCTGCCACATCCAAAGTTCTCCCCTGTGCAAACAATGATCTTGGCCTGGCGATAAGGCTCCTTGTTGAGCACAAAGTCAGGGTTTTCCTTGCCATCCTTAAACCGCATCTCGTAAAACAAGGCAGAGCCCAAGCCGGTCCGCTTGATCGTCTTGAGGAACTGCTTGGGGATAATGGCGTCCGTGTCGATATTGGGCTTCTCCATCGGAGCTACAATTCCTTTGAGAATTGTGAAGGCGGGGACACCAGCGGCCCCCTTGGGAACCGATGTGTTTACTTGGGGGGATGAGTCCTCGGGCTGATCCGTCAGCATCTCTTTCTCGTGGTCATCAGTCTCGATACGTTCATCAGGGTGAGCCTGTTCAGTAAGAGCTTCAGGCGTTATCACTGCCTCGATATGCGGGCTGGCGGTGAACTGGGCCAATTTCCTCACGTCGGCCAGCTTACCAACAATGGCAGCTGCAGCCGCCATCACAGGTGACATGAGGTGAGTTCGGCCTTGTGCGCCCTGACGACCCTCGAAGTTCCGGTTGCTTGTGCTCGCGCATCTCTCCCTGGGAGACAGAATATCGGGGTTCATACCCAGACACATGCTGCATCCGGCCTCTCTCCACTCGAATCCGGCCTCAACGAAGATTTTGTCAAGACCCTCTGCCTCGGCCTGATCCTTGACGAGTCCAGATCCGGGAACGATCATCGCGCTCTTGATGTTCGAGGCGATTTTCTTGCCGTTGACGACTTGTGCGGCTGCGCGCAAATCCTCAATTCTAGAGTTGGTGCAGGATCCGATAAAGACCTTGTCCACGATAACCTCCTCCATCGGTGTACCGGCCGTGAGACCCATGTACTCGAGCATGCGGCGGGCAGCAGCCCGCTTTCCTTCAGTGGGAAAACTCTCGGGGTCTGGAACAACACCAGTAATTGGGACCACGTCCTCAGGACTCGTACCCCAGGTAACGGTGGGGACGATGTCCTTGGCATCAATGAAAACGTCAATGTCATATTTGGCGCCGGGATCAGACTGGAGGGACTTCCAGTAGGCAACGGCCTTGTTCCACTCGTCAGAGCCGTACTTGGGGGCCAAGGGCTTGCCCCTGAGGTACTCGAAGGTAACCTCATCGGGTGCAACCATGCCCGCACGGGCGCCAGCCTCAATCGACATGTTGCAGATGGACATGCGGGCTTCCATGCTAAGACTACGAATTACGGAGCCTAGAAGCGGTTAGCGACATCGGGCGGTGACTTCGACATTGCCTACCAGTAAATTCCAGGACCGCCTGGGTGCCGCCGGCCGTCCCGATCTTGCCAATGATGTGGAGGATGACATCTTTGGAGCTGACACCGGGGGCTAAATCGCCCTCGACCTGTATCCTCATGTTTTTGCTGCGCTTGGTGATCAAACATTGAGTCGCCAAAACGTGTTCGACTTCGGACTGCAAACGCAAGACCAGTCAGCAAAACGCTGTTTCTTCGTCTCAACCGCCAGCGCCGAGATGTTCCACCGAATAAGGAAAAAGAGGGACATACCGTGCCGATGCCAAAGGCGAGAGCGCCAAAGGCGCCATGTGTAGATGTGTGGCTGTCACCGCAAACAACCGTGGTACCGGGAAGCGTGAAGCCCTGCTCGGGGCCAATGACATGAACAATACCTTGTCGCTTGTCGCTGAGACCAAAATATGTGATTCCAAAGTCCTTGACATTCTCCTCGAGCGTCACACATTGGGTTCGTGAGTCCTCCTCCTTGATGAAGGACGCAATGTCCTTGAGAGCTTTTCTGGTTGTGGTCGGTACATTCTTCGAAGCTAGTCAGCATGTCTTCGATAATTGGCGACCAATTGGTGGTCAGGCTTACATGATCGGTTGTCGCAAGGGTGCAGTCTGGTCTCCGGACCTTGCGGCCGGCGTTCTTCAGGCCTTCAAAAGCTTGCTATCAGGTGGCGACCGAGAGCGTCAATACCACGAGACCAAAGCATGTGCTTGAGAATGGGAACACCAACCGGAGATGTCACTTCGTGAACGAGGTGGCGATCAATGTACAGCAGAATGGTGCCATCAAGCTTCTCGTCAACAATGTGGGCCTGGAAGACCTTGTCGTAGAGTGTCTGGGGGGTGCTCTCGGCGACCGGCATCTTTGTTCGTGCAGTCGATTTGCAAGGTTGAGGAAAGCGGGAAAAGAGCTTTGGTGTTACCAGCAAAGGGGACTCGGCGCACGTAGACACACGCACTAGACCGAAACCGAAACCAAGTGGCTGAGGTTGAGGAAGCAGAAAACTCTCAAGCTGCCGCGAGGTGGTGCTGTGTGTGTGGAAGAGGATGAAGATTTGAAGTCAAAGTGACCACATAGATGGTTAAGCTGGGTATATCTAAAAAGCCGCCCGAAGTCTGGAGTCGGAGAAGACGAAAGGGAGGTGGGTAGGTGGACGTCCAGTAACGTCAGCGAAGGAAGGTATAGCTTTGATGGGTTGGGTGTGTGTAAGTCCTGGGTGTGGCAGGGGCGAGGCGAAAATAATGAGAGGGCAACCTCCGATTCGTTTCATGCCACAGTCTGGGCTCTCCAGTAATTTTTTTTCTCCTCTTCCAAGACTTTTTTCTACTTCTATTAAAAGTGAAGACCCGGGCCCCAGTCGGTTTTAAGATGCGCGGTCCTTCCCTCTCGTTCCTCTTCCCATCTGCTGCTCTTTCCCTCCCTGACAGCTTCGAGACAATCGGACGGAGTTCCGACGTCGGAGGTGTGCAAGGCTCGCTCCGGTTCCCGGCATTGAATGCGGGGTGGCACTGGGGATTTCCAACTGGGACGCGAGGATTGGCTCACTTCGCCAACCGGTGTGGGGTAGGTCCCAACCAGCGGCAGCAGAGCGGGCAGGCCAGCCCCGGGAGATCATTCCAGGATACCCCGCCGGAAGGAATTTAAAAAAATCAGCCCGCCCACGGGAGCTTCCAGAAACCAAGCCTCGGGCCAGAGCCAAGAAGCTCAAACAGCCCCACCAAGAGATAAACATCCGCAAGCGGAGGGTCAGAGCTGGCATTATCTGGTCATGGAAACTTGGGAAGGAATTGATGAGAAAAAAAATGTACTCCAATCTTGTTATTTTTATCCGATTTACAGGATCAGCATGGCAGAAGTAAAGACCGAGTCCTTTTCAAACAAACAATCCCCCCACACACTCCACCTGTGAGCTCAATGACCTTGCAGCGAAGCTGCAGCGCAGGTTGCTGCCCAGTATCTGCAAGTGACAGCCAGTTGTTTGGCCAAGGTCGTTTCCGTGTTAAGGCTGTGACTTGAGGGCGCCGTCTTGCGTTGCAAAGCGGTAGGAGCAAAGAGAAGCCGAGAAGCTCGAGGTCCGGTCGTACCACGCTAACACCCGATATGCTGTGTGCGACGTCTCCTCAGCTATCAAGATCTCCCGCTTTGGGTTCAATGCATGACGGCGACCTCATGTGCCCCCTTTCCCCCTCTGTCATCGACCGGGCTTGCACTAATGCCATCCTTTCCTAACTGGAACTTATAGGCGGTGACGGTGAGAGTGAACCACATCGCGTTTGCGCCTGCATCGACAAACACCTCGAGAACAATTAATCAAGGTGCTATTTCGATATCGGATGTGCCACTTGTTTCCTAATTTAGTATGGGGCACTCCTGCTGTGATCGATCCGTGTACTCTGTAACTTGAGGCTACAAGATGGCGGCAAGGACATCAAGACACCTTACCACCCAAACGAAACCCTTGGCCACCCACACTCCAACCAAAATGACGAAGAAGAGGAATGTCAACGCGAGGAATGATAGGGCGAGGTCTTGGGGGGTTGATTTGCGTTCTGCGTACCGGGCACGCAATGCCGAGTCAGGGTTGAAGACTGGCCCCACGAGACTCAAGACCGACGAAACCATCCCCTTGACCACAAATATTATTGCACTGGCCACGGTGATGACGAGAACGCATACCATACCGCCCTCAGGATTTCTCTGGAGACGCCGTACCTTCCCAGAACGAGCACCGGTGTCTTCTTCGTCTTCCTCCGAATGGTTGCTGTTCTCCTCCACCGTCTCGAGAGCCCGACGGACTCTTCCTCTAGTTTCGCGCACCGCCATCGTCCGAACCCCGCTGCTCCCCATGGTGGCATGCTGGAAAAAGGCTGCACGGGCGGCTCCCCGCGCCATGGTCGTGCCCAGCTCCATCTCGGTCGGCAACGGCACCAGCTCCGGGACACCCGGCCTTAGTTGGCATGTAGACATGCACGTGTGCGATAACATGCTCTTGTGCAGCATGGCGTCTGGGACACCCTTCCTCATCGTTCTGCGCATCTCCCTCTGCGGCTTCTGAGCTACATTTTCTCGTGACATTAGATGAGAATGCTGCCCACGGTAGTCGTCCGATGTCGCTTGGGTCTCGGGCGGCGACGTAGTACCGTTGCGTGGACCGCGCGGCGCCACCTGGCTGACGTGCGCCACCTGGCTGACGGGCGCAGGAGTTGCCACCACACCACCGTCCACCATCCCGAGAGCCGGGTTCGGACGTGGAACCAGGCCACTCGGCCAGCCACTCTGCTGTGTGGGGGGCGGGGAAACCAGCCCGCTCGAACATTCCGAGCTGCCATGACTGCTTCTCCGCGTTGGCAATGAAAGGCTGATCGTCACCGCCGTCAGAATTACCTCGGTTGATACTGACATGGCCGCTTTCGGCCCAACCCCTTTGTTTGACACGGCGAACTTCTCGCCGAAGTTGCGGCTTCTTAGCGCTCGCCGATTGTATCCGGAGCCAGTAGTGGTGGTGGTGGATGTGCAGGAAGACAGGGCTATTGTCCCACTCTCCATCTTCACCACCGTCATGCTTGGCTCTGTTTCCCGATCTCTCCGGTGCTCGGTCATCACTTGCTTCCCGCTCGTACTTTTGCTGTCCCCCGGCTGGTCCAGCTCGCGAACCGGCGGGGTTTCCCAGTGGTCTGTCAGGGGTTGGTTTTCCAGGTTCAACATGCATACTAGTTTTCCCTCCTGACCTCCTTTTGTCTTCTCTGCTTCTCGGAGACACGCCGTTAGATGCTGCCGAGGCGGGGTTAACGGCCCGAATTTCGGATGGATCGACTTGAATCTTACGGGAGATAGAACGCCATTGTTCCCCGTCATTGAGTCCGATAGGTTTCCGTCCGAGTCGTCGACTCTCAGCTCCTGGTACACCTCTTTCATCTTGTATTCCCAGCTTGGGGTCACTACGACGCGTTGACTTGTCTTCAACAACACCGCACCCATCCCTAAAAAAGAACTAGACCCAGGGCTATGAAAGATGGTCGACGGTTCGCTGATAGCCGACGCCGTGCTCGGCTGAGATTGGGCGATAGGGCTCAGCGCCGGCTCCGCAACCGACGACCAGTGCCCATCCCCGCGCCGCCACTTTGCGTGTTGCTGAATTAAACGTGTGGCCTCCTTCCGCCTCTCTTCTTTTTCTTGCTTTTCTCGTTGGTACTGGCGCTGTATCTCCCGCTGGGCGTGCTCAAATTCCTCAAGCGCTACTTGGGCACGTTCTGCCAGCCGAACAAGTTGCGAATTCGCAATCAGAGAGGATGGAGTAGCTTCGTCTGAGCTGGTTGTCGGGGTAAGCACATCCATCTCACTAGTATAAGGGTTCACGCCCGTTACACCAAGATAATCTCCGCTTTCCTTCAAAGATCGCCGCCGCTGGCGGGCTGCCTGTTTAGCGCGGAAGAGCTCATGGGATCGACCTATCGAGGGGTCGACAGCCTGGTTCAGTGGTTTCAGGACAGGAATCACCGGTATGGGCGTGTCTGGAGATGAAAGCAATGTTGACTGCCCGCTGTCATTTGTAGAATACCTTGGTCTCAGCATCTCAATTCCCGAAATGTTCGGCGTCGTTGCCGATAATTCTGTTGCCACCTCGCGATTTGCGGTTTTTACACTTGTCGGCAGCCGCATTGGCGGCTCCCCGTGTCCATTGAATTTTATGTTAGATGCCTTGATGCTCTGGCTTCGAGTAGGTGCCACCAGAGGCCAAAAGGGGGTGTCTGTTCTGTCGAAAGAATTGCGCTGCTGTGGTTCGTCATCCCACGAAGTTGTGTCGTAAGAACGGGCTGTGAAACCACGCTCGGGACGCTTTCTCGGGCGTAGCTTAGAAACGAAGTCGGTTATCGATGATACGATGTTTTTTCTAGGCTTCCCGGATGAAGTCGATAATCTGCCGATGCTGGCACTGTCGCTCAAGGAACCTGGCGTGGTCTTGGACGGGGTCTGGACAACATTGTTTGCCTGGTTAAGATCTGTCAACTTTGAACCTGGGAGTTGTGGAGGAAGCGCCATGCTCCGCGGGAATATAACTAAATAAGTATGCGCCTTGTGATGCTGTAATTGACCTCAGCCCTGGAAATACAGACTGTGTGCAGGATTCTGTCCAGGCCATTTGGCCTCGCATCGAACTGCTCGGGGTTACCTCTGCTCACGAGGAAGGTGTAACCAAAGTACGTTGCGTGGGGATGGAAGGAATTTCCGAGAAGAGGAACCGCACGGCGTCATGACTGTTAGGAGATACCCTACGCCCGAGCCCAGACACTCACTAGACACTTTGTCTGTTATTGTTGTGCTGGAAGGGGTGATGCTCGACAAGCGTGACGATCTGGAGTCTTCTTGACAGTGGCATCTCGAAACCAGTAATTTCACCCATCCGGTAGAATATGTGCTAGACGGTAATGTTATGATGTCTTTCTCCTTGAACCAATTCCCCAACGCCCCGGAATGCATAGAAAACCAAAGCCCCCCCCCCCCAAAAAAACTCGTTTCTGTCACAGCTGCCCATTGCAAGTTTGGCTTTGCTTCCTAATGGCGCCATAACTCCCAGCCAGATTCCCCACAGTGTGAGAGGGAGCCAAATATGACCAGTATTACAGAATATTTCGCCTGCTGCCCAACCTCACTTCAGTTCCCATAAGCTCTACAAACGACGAGTAGGAAATCGTTCCTGGGTCCAACGGCTTGCCCTAGCAGCCGCAAGAGTATTCGGCGAGTGGCTGAAAGTCGGGTCGAACTGCGAGGTTGCTCGACGGCTCTCCTTCTTGGGGCTCATCTGCCGAATCATTCTTTCGGCAATTTCCCTTTGCTCGAACGCCGCCATTTCCCGCGAGTTTCGTGGTGATGTGAAGGCGCCGTTCATATCCCCGAGACTGGTCGCCTTCTTGAGTGGCGAGTTCATGTGGGTCCACACTCCTAGACTGCCTCCCATCCCTGTTTCTGATGGCTTACGGGAATGTCCCGAAGTAGATGTGCCAGCATTAGATGTGCTTGCGTTGGGAACTGGTACCGGCGCAAGAGATCGATCCGGAGACGCAGGTAGGCTCTGGCGAAGTCTAGATTCTCGTTTGACAGAAGATGCGAATGACGGGCCCATGTCGGTTGGTCTCGGGTTAGCTGCCGGAGAAAACAAGCTCGGAGTCATCATGTTCGAAGGCTGTGGCTGCGGCTGAAGTTGTGGCCGTGTCTGCGCACCATCGGGGTTCACAAACTTTCTGTAGTTGGGATTTGGGTGTGTTTGAAAGTTCCGTCTGATCAATGTCGCCGGTGTGCCAGTGTTAACAGATTCCTGCTCGATTCCCTCATCACCGATAGATACTTGGATGGCCACTTCTCGAACGACGGGGTGAAGCCGCGGGTGCACATATTTTGTATCGTACTCATGCATAACCTCCCTCTGGATGATGGCGGTGTCCTTGATCTGCTGTGAAAAACTGTGGTGTAGGAGAAATAGCTGAATCGAGAGGATGGCTTGGAGCACGAGGCACTTGAATACAGTGACGCTTGGCCGAGGATCCAGCGGCTCGAGAGGCAGGTAAAGCATGTACATCAAGACATGACCCGGGCTGAAGAGGCAAAATATGCGTAGATTTGCCGGATAGGGGTCCCAAACAGAAATTTCCCATACATCACGAGTCTTGTCGGGATGAGCCCTCGCTTCTGCGGACTCGGTTCCGATAATGTCTTGAAGGAAACGCAGAGGAGTTGAAGAGGCGGGCGAGGAATCAACACGAACCCGGTGTGCTGAAGGCGTGGATGGACCCGAAACCTCGACGTTGGCTTCAAAAAGCCGGTAGTTTCGCGACCTCGTCATCGTGTAAAAGGCGTTGATGCAAGCGACTGGCATCAGGGTGTAGACCAAGAAGTTGACCTAGTGTAGAGTGCGTCAGCTTGACCCATGTAACTGTCCAAAGTGTAGATCACTCACTATGGCAGAGACCCAACTACTAGTTGGGGCATCTCCAAAGACATCGTCGATGGCATGCCGACCGCCCGAGTTGGCTCGCGCCAAGAGAAATACAAAACTGGCGGCGAGCCCGAAGCGCGTCCCAAAGGCCTTGGAATCCCAGTCGAATGTCTGGATTTCTTCTGAGAGCCACAGGTAGAAGTCCATTGGGTTGAGAATTGATTGAATTCGCTCCGAGAGCGGGCGACGGCGCACTAGGCGCTGAGCTTTGGGAGGCATCGTGACACTCGTGATGATTTGCACAACAGCACGGAAATCGAGTGGCAATGAAGTCAGAGCATGCCGTTTGTGGAACCAGGCCTCCAGGTAATGGCCTTACCGACTGCTGATAAAATGGTGGAGGCTATGACGGCCACACAACTTGCCGCTGCCTTTGAGGACAGGCGCAAAAAATGTGATTTGTTTACTTTTGCGGTTTGGCCGCAAGGAAGCTTTCAGTGGTCGAGGCGCCATGGCAGGGCTGTGGGTGAAAGTGCTCTTCCTGGTTAGTTAGATGCCTGAGGCCTGAAATGAGTGAGGCGCTTTAGGGGCAATCGGCAGTGGAAGGGGCGGGGTCAGTTGGTCACAGCTTCCACGGCTGCTGGTCTGCGACAAGTATCCAACTGGTTAATGCCTAGGTTCGGAAGCAGGCCACAGCAATCTATTGTAGAACCTCTTGCATTGGAACTGTGCGAACCTCCTACAACTGGGTGGCGATCCACTGCAACTTGGCTTTCGACATCAGCGACTTGCACCAGCGGCAGCATGACATCTCAGGCAGATTACAAAGACCGGCAGTTCCTGGCGGTGATTGGAGACGAGGTGAGGCTGCGAATGCCGAATCGAGAGGTTTCTGACCATTGACTTACAGCTGGGCAGGACTCCGTCACAGGTCTTTTGCTCGCGGGAATTGGAGTAAGTAATCGCCAGTAAAACACATTTCTGGGCAATCCTGATTCCAGGAAACAGCATGTAACGGCGCCTCCCGATTCACAGAAGAACTTCCTCGTGGTGGATGCGAAAACGGACACGGCGACGATCGAGGAGACATTTGAGCGGTTCACCACAGAGAGGAAAGACATTGGGATAGTCCTGATAAATCAACATGTCGGTTTCTTGCTGTTTCACATCACTGGAATCCTCAGAAACACTCGCTAACGCATGCCTCACAGATTGCTGACCGGATACGACATCGAATTGATACCTATACCGCTGCCTTTCCAACAGTCCTCGAGATCCCGAGCAAGGATCACCCTTATGACCCCGAGAAAGACAGCGTTTTGAGGAGGGTCCGCCGGCTCTTTGGGGAGTAGGCTATACGAGGCGATACGGTTCTATTAGAGGGTGGTGTTCCCGCTTGGAGCAACAACCGCATAGTGCATCACATCCTCTTCAACGGTGCCTAGATGCGGACAGAAACAGATACAATTCGGTTATTGGTTACTGCATGTCTACGAACTTGTTACGCCTTCTGGATGCTGAGAAAGAAACGTGGGAAAAATATGTGCATAAGCCCCAATGACCCCTCAACATTAAGATACCGAATAAGAGAGAAACGGGTGTTTATAATGGCCAATCTTACACCTCCTGCGACCCAGATTCCCGTCTAAACATTCTCACTCGGCCAGCAATCTCTGACCTCAATTCCTACAAGTCGAGGAAGGGAACTGATTTCCTTCCAAAGAAGACGGTCGCGGTAAGACAAGTAATATGATCCTCATCGGCGGTGAAGACATCGGCTTGGACAATATATTTACCCTATCGACAATGTCAGTGACATGCTCCCTACAGTGATCCTAAAAGTTGCTTACCGGAGGAATCTCCTTTGGCAGTTCGATGTCCTTCACGATTGAAATCTTGCCTTTCTCGATGGGACAATCGAGATCGACGTTCTTGATTTGCTCGCAAAGGTCGGCGGTCGTGTCGAGCAACTTGATATAGCCATATTTGACCTGTAGTTGAACGTACGCCCCGTCGACTATTGTTTCCTTCACGAAGCCGGTGGCCTTGATTGTGAGGTTCGCTCCACTGAGGGCTGCATTAGCGAGGGGTCGCCGTGAAACAACTGGTTGCACATACGCTTGCGGGGGGTTCGGGGCCAAGATGACCTCCTCGATGGTGATGATATCGTTGGTGCGGTCGGCTTCGCAGAACTTCAGGGGAGACTGGCCGGGCACATCGAACTCATCCTGCACCACAACGCTTTGGCTGTCGCTACCGATGCTAAAGGCGTTGACGCCAGCCCAGGCCAGGGCGACGACAGCTGACGAGAGTCTCATATCGAAGAACCGATCAGCGATTGCGCGAGGCGGGGGAAGTAAAGTCCTCCGTGTGTGGCGATAGAGCTGCTCGTCCGCCCGCGATCAATGACTGATTTTATTTAAGATCGGGTTGTCGCCCTCGTCAAGTTATAACGCGATGGATGGTGTTTGTTGAGAGAAGTAACGGTGACGAAGATAAGTTGGCAAGCTGGCCGAGCACCAGCACGGTTGTGAGACAAGCGAGGCGGCGGCTGGGGACTGGCCTCGTGCCTCAGTCAAGATCGTCACTGGTTGGCCTCTCGGAAGGCACGTCATGGGGCAAGTGACAGGGGGAAGCCAACAGTGGGGCGGCAGGAATGAGCCAGAGCAATGCCCAGTGCGGCGGCGATTGAGCAAAGCGCCGTTTTGCATGCGATGTGTTTGTGCGCCGCCGTAGTCCAGTTTCCACTTCTTTGCCCCAATCCCGAGGTCACCTCGAACCGTTCAAATCCCACTGCCTCCGCACCTCAGCATCCTGCAAGATACCACCTCAGATTTCGGCCTCAGGCTGCCATGCATCGAGGGTGGAGTTGTGCGCTCAAAGCAATGGCGGAAAAAACTTTAGGGGCAGACGGAAGCCTACCATCGCCATCGCGTCTTGATTTTTGCATGGCCAAATGCGATCAGAGCGGAAATACCTTCACAAATCGCTGGGTGGTCCAGCAAGGCCAAGAAGTCTTGGTTCCTGGAGGCCAAGTCGATCACAGGCAAGTCCCATGGCAGCAACTCAGGCTGCCTTCCGTCTCTCACAGTGACACGGGTGGGCAGAACTCGAAAAAAGCCAGGGGACCCTCCGGGTCTTTTATTGGTCCGTGCGCTGCTCTTCCTCCACCCCAGCACTGCCAGTCCCGTTCACTGGGACTTTGGCAGAGGTGCGCTGCGTCTCTTTCTCGTGTGGGCCCCCTCTCTCTTTCCTGCCCTCCTCCCCCCTTCAAACTCTTCCTCTCTTTATTCGATCCCAGTTTTCGCGTCACCCTTTCGTCTTGTTGCCCCGTGTTTGCCGAAACACTAGTCGGGGACGTCGTCTCGCGCTCGAATCCTTATTCCGACCAATTCCCTCTCCGCTTTGTCCTCGAGGGCGCATCCTCCGCCTCTCCCACACACATCAGCATTCTCGTCTCTCTCTCGATCGGTCCTGGCGATCACTCCGCCTTGTGCCAAAGCACCTTCAGAAGGCCTACATCCCTTCAACGCTTCTTACGGCCCCACATTTTCTTTGCCGTCGTTATTCGCCTCGCGCGACTTGTTCGACTTCAGAAGTTCCGGCGCGCCGCCCTCCACGACGTGTCCTCGTCCGCTCCGAGCCGGCCGAACCTTCCTCTAGACCGTGTCCCCCAAGCGCTCGCGCAACACTTCCTGTCACCCGACGCGCGCGGACAGCTTCGACGGATGACACACGCAACAGTATCGCTGTTTTCTAGTTTTTCCTCGCCACAACCTCAATCGCGTCGGACATCGCGCCAGCATGCCCCTCAAACCAGAAAGATAAACCACTCGCACAATCCCTTAAAGCCTCTACCACCACCAAGAGGCCACATTTAGATTATGACAGACAAGCTGCCTCCGCTGTCGACGCAGATCGTGCCTCCCAGTCACACCTCACACTCCCTGTTAGCAGCTGTGATCCCACAGTATGTCGCCCGTAAGCAGGAGACTGTCGAGGAGGAGCCGTACACCATAAAATGTATCTGCGGCTTTGCTGACGATGACGGAAATACGATCTATTGCGAAAAGTGCGATACATGGCAGCACATCGAATGTTACTATCCCAACAACGTCGAAGATGCCATTCGGGAAGACTTTAACCACTCTTGCGCTGACTGCGAGCCACGAACGCTGGACCGTCAACAAGCTATCGAGCGACAACGGGCAAGAACTAGCGTTGTTCCGCTCGTTGAGGAGGAAGCGATAGATAAAAAGACGACGAAAAGGCCACCAGCCAAAAGCCACAAGAAAAAGCCAAAACCAACGGACCTGCACATGAACGGACATCACGGCAGCATCGAGTCGACCGGCAAACATTCCATCCCGCACGACGCGTCGAATCCTCACCCTCCAAAGAAGACCAAGAACTCTCACAAACCTAGCCAGTCAATAAGCTCCCAGGCACCAAAGCGCAGCCCGTCGCATGGCAGGCCAAACCATGGCCACCCTCCTAGCCCTGCGACGACACCTCCGGATCTTCCGGACGATATAGATCTCCATGGGTATTCAAGCCGGTTCGCCTCTCACTTCAATGATCAAGGCGTCAGGATAGTCAACGTCAACAGCTACGCAGGCTTGCAAGTCTCGAACACCATGTTGGAATGGACCCGTGATCCCGCTAGGATGGAGAAGGAGGCCGGCGTCGCATGGCGCGAGGTTTTTCAAAAGCTCCCAGCCGATATGGGGTCGAGAAAAGTTACGCCTGAGGTTGAACATGTTAAGAAGACGATCGCGCCGTCGGGCATAACAGTGTATTGGCAAGCGCTCAGATCACCCTCGGCGATTGGTAAAGATGTCCCCCTGATGGAATTGAACGGTCAGATTGGCTTCCAGGCCACCTATTGTCAAGATCCACATAATAAATGGGAAGATTTTACGGGCCCTCTCCCATTCGTTCTCTTCCACCCCTATCTTCCTCTCTACATCGATACGAGGAAAGAAGGCTCCGAGGCCCGATTCGTCCGACGAAGTTGCCGACCGAACGCCGCTCTCGAGACCTACCTGTCTGATGGCATGGAGTATCACTTCTGGCTGGTCAGCGACCGTCCGATTGCAGCCAAAGAGCAAATCACAATCCCCTGGGACTTCCGCTTCCCAAAACACGATGGCGCGCGTATGCTTCGCATCCTCGGGCTAAGCGACGAAGAAACAAACGGGCTTCCAGAACCAGTTGTTGACGACGCAGAGTACCAGAGGATAGCGGGCTGGGTTCGCCTCATTCTAACCGAGCATGGCGGATGCGCCTGCAGTCTTGGGAATGATTGCGCGTTTGCCCGTTTTCACAGAGCGTTCAGTACCAAGACACAAACGCGGGCTACAGCGCCTAAGAGTAGGAAGAAGAGACTCAAGCCTCAACACGCCATCTCTCCGACGAGCACGGGGCATGCGACGAACAGTCGTGCCGCTAGTGAAGGGCATAATGATGATGTCCTGGAACATGAGGGTCGGTCTGTGTCGGGCTCCTCTCGCAGCAAGCCTGGCAGCCGAGACATGACCCCAACAGCGCGACAAGGCTCATTCGACCAGCTCGGTATTTTAACAGAACCTACCGACCGGGACAAGAGAAAAGTTACGATGATTGAGGACTCTTTCCGCCGCATGGAACAACAGCTGGAGCACAAGACAGCGCCCCCGCGAAAAAGGAAACGGGTGTCCGACGGAACGGGAACAAACAGGCCAAAATCGACCAAGTCGAACTCGGGCGCCCCAACTCCGACGCTCCCGAATGGGTTCTCTGAGCGGCAGTACGTGGATGCTGGAACAACTAGGAGTAAATCAGGGTCTCCAGCAAGTGCCGAGTCACCATCCCACTCCCATCCGTCTCGAAAGGTCGGACTTGGAATCGAATCAGTCGAGCTGCTGTCCATTGCAGCATCTGTCGCGGCTCATCCCAGCTATCGCGACGCGGCTGTTCAAACGGAACCAGAGCGTAGACACTCTAGCAGTCCCCAACCCAACCATGAGACGCCAAGGCGAAGACACGTGTCATTGACACAAAGGTTGCTGGCCAGTCGTCATCGGATGCGCCAGGAAGACGAGGAAAAGCGGAAGCAATTATCGCTGGAACAGCAGGTCTCGTCAGGCGCCATGCTGGGCGCCATGGAGGTGGACAGTCCAATTGGTGCAAAGACACCGATGGTCTTGCCAAAATTAGAGAAAGAAGCCGACAAGGTAACACCACCAAGAGTTGTGGCAGTGACAAACTCGGTTGATTGGCCTATGCCGGATGTATCGCCTGTGTCGCCCACTGACCTCAGGCCGAACGGCGTTCTTCCATCTCCAGCTCCAACCACAACCCAACTCAAAACCAGGTCTCCAGATCTCAGGGTACAGATGCCACCTGTTCCCGCGTTTGGTAGCCCGACAGTGACGTCGGCGCCATCTTCCGCCACGACGCCCCTATCCGCCGGTGCGTCTCTGGCTCAATCACCCTTTTCGGCGACGGGATTTCCAGGTTCTCTCGGACTTGGGACCCCAAATGGGGGAGCACCGAAGAAGAAGCTGAGCCTAAGCGACTATACCAAGAGAATGAACAAAGGTGCGACTCGGCCATCTGTCGGCACGGCCATGTTGAAACCGATACCCAACTCAGAGGAACCCAAGTCGGCGACGAGTATCGATAACGGCGGACTCATAGAATCCCCGACAGCGGATAAGCTTCATGAGATGACGAACCCGGTGCCGGTTTCTGCTACCGTGACTGCTGCAACGAACGAATCCGTGTAAAATATTTAGACGACCGTGATTTCCTTGTATGACTTTTAATGTCGGGGTTTCTTTTTGCGGCGATGGTTTCCAAAGTGCTTGGTCCGTCTTCGTCACACAAACCCCCTTCCCCATCATATATCCGCATACTTTGGTTGCCTGGTCACCTACCCCTTACGAAGCTTGGCGTTTTCTTCTGGTGCGGGTACTCGGGTGTTTTGCGACTTTTCTTTCTTATATTTGCGTCTAGGGAAACGAGGAAATGATTTTTCTCGTCTTTCTTATATGGCGAGCAAAATGGTTGGCTGTTTGTTCTTTGTTTCTCTTAACGAGGGGCGTTGGGGCGAATCGGGATGGCATTCAAGCCACCGGACGCCGGATTGGCTGGGTCTGGGAAACTGGGAAAAAGGGGTGATTTGGGAAATAAAGAGCCATGGACTATTTGGCCGGCTGTAGGGGAGGTGTTGGGGTTGGGTTCACCCAGGATGAATGAGGGAGGTTCTCTCCCCGTTGTCGTCAGCTCTTCTCATTTCTCGAGTGTATGAGGTTAAACGTTAGGTATAGTTGGAATGTCGGTGAAAGCGGATGATAAACAGAACACCTCTTGACGTCTTTCTTTCCGCAGTGGTTCATGTGTTGTGTTGTACTTCATGTGCTGTGTTGTGCTTCATGTGCTAGAGATGGTGATGACTGGGGTATCTGTGTTCAAGCTTTCATAAAAGTGCCATTCCGTTTTTTCCCCCGCAGACCTGCGCCGGCAAGATATACGGTTGGTTCCACTTAGAAGTTGTGAGTGAGTGGCAAAAGAGGGGCAAAGGGGGTTGGGTGTGTGGTGGTGCGGCTCCTGTCTGAATCTACAGAAACCAAAAAGAGCAAAGGAAGTAGCGTTGAAGTGTGCTGTGTTGCTCACTTTCACCTCCAGTCCTAATTTCAGGACGAAGCAAGACAGGTCCCTCGGAGACGGAGCGCACGGGTGCTCAGACACCAACCAGATGGGGTAAGGTAATTGCCGCTGTAGTGAAACTCAACTTTTGCGGCACGATGTAAATGAACCTCAGAAAAGAGATAAGGAAAGTAAAAACATGTTTGATGGTAAAGGGGAGGGGGGAGGCTGAAGGATAAACCATGGCGAGAGGGAAATCTTGTGTGCGTTCTGTGTGTTTGGGCATGTGCGGGCGCCTAGGACAGGACCACAAGGGTCGGTGACACGTGGCTGGGGGGCAAAATGTAGGTGACCTCGGTGGTGAAGGTGTGTGCCCAGTTGTAGGCTCGGTGAGAGCTGGAGACCGGTTGTGCGGAAGTGAAAGCAACGAGGGAATGTCGTCAACAGTCTTACGCTGGTTCCGACGGACTGTGTGGATGGGAAACGAAATGTGCTTTGTGAGCGGAGGGTAAAATGGGGGAGAATGGAAAGAAAGGCTTGAAAGGCTTTGATGCCTGGAACGGCGAGAGAATTTTCCAGCAGAGAAAGGGCTTTTTCGACGCCTCAAACCTTTGGTTCCGGGGCCCCTTGTCTTGGCGGCTCACCAGCTCAAACCTGCTGGCCCCTTCCATCCCAGTTGGGATAGCTGGTAACCAGGCGTCTGCCACTAGCCACAGTGCACGATTATTAGGGTGCAGCGCTGACCGCCCCGAGCCACCTCCATACCTGCCCAAGTACCTAGGTAGCTATATGTGCACCCACAAAAGGTTGGTATAACTTGCGAAATTCGGGAAATGCGAAGAAAGAAAGAAAGAAAGAAAAAGAAAAATCCGGGTGGAAACCCATCCATGTCTGCATCATACCGGGAGTTTCTGCCGCAGGAAAGACGGGGTTCATCAGCCTAATCTGCACGCTCGCTCGACGCTTGACGCCAGATAGGTCAGTCGAGCTTCGCTCCCATCCTCCGCAGTGCACTATGTCTGCAACACGAAAACAACCCCACACCTTCAGCCCCATCTACAGCCGAAAGCAAGTTATCGGGGAAGCGGGAAAAGCCCTCACCTTTTTGTAGTTGCGGCAAACGGAGAGGATCCATGCTGGGAAGATCTCCAGGAATTGAACTCCCGCCTGAAATTTCCAAACCCAGCCAGCCAGCTGCCCACAGGCCACAGATATTTTGGCTGCGTTTTACGTTACACGATACCCAATGTCTCAGTCACTCCTGGTTTTCTCCAGCCTCCGATCTCCGATTCCCTGCAACCAGGAGATACCCCCGAAACCTGTCACGGCAGTGAATGCTCAGCCGGACAGACGGAGGGACGAACAACGGGGACCCCGCAAAGCCTAGATCCGTCCGGATGGTGCTGATGACTTGTTTGTCTTGCACTCCCCAACGTATCACGCGTGTCGCTCCACAGCCTCGACGTGGATCTGCAAGTTCTAGGGATATGCATTTTGCACCAGCTATGTACTGTATCTCCTTCCCGGTAGGTATACACGCCTTGATATCTTTGCCACACTACTGCGGCGCCTGGCGTAGCGAAGCAAAGGAGTTATACAACCTCCGACTCCCCCGATGTCCCGACGCCCCGACGATGTGCGTCATGGGATGCCATCCCCTCAGCTAACTCAGCCTGGGGGCTGCGATTTCCTCGGGCCACGCCCCCTCTTGGATGTGTCTATGCTGAGCTGTGATTGTTTCACTAGCAGGATTGTTTGAGCCTCTGCATGGAGGTTTACGTAGTTATGCTTTCTTTAGTCCAGTCCCTCTCCGTTGTGGCAGTCAACGACATCGTGGAAAGCCAGAAGAAGCAAAAGTAGAAACACGCCGTATATATACAGCACAGATATATGAAAGCTCAAGTATGTGACTCCCTGCCCATAGTAAAGGCACACGTAGTATAGAGCACCCACAACAAGGAGTTACCCACACCCATACCAAAAAAAAAAAAAAAAACCCCACCCACAGCACAACACCCTTCCTCCCCCCCGTAGGAAATTGTGCCAAACACCGAGTATCCAGATTCCATTTCCCCTCTCCTATCCTCCCTCTGAATCTTCCATAAATAACATGCCGTCTACTCTCCCGTTTACACGTGGAATCACGACCCGCGCCAAACAAAGCGGACACGGAACCCGGACGTTTGACGCCGACTCCGGCAACCGGAACCCAACAGCTCCCCGAAGTTTCTTTCCACACGGTATCCAGAAGGGAGAGGGGGACACGGGAGCAGGCGAGATTCCACACAGACCTTGCGTAAAGTGCCCTCACTCCCGGTGGCCCCCGGAGTTGTTCATATTTCTCCGACCCAGCCGTCTCATCGTCACCAAACCCCGCGCGTCTAGAATCCCTCCCCCAAGTACCGGCCTATGCGTGCACGCTCGCATCGCAAACAAGCTTCATATATATATATCCATCTACACCCTGCCGACCCGGAACCGACAGCTGAAGTGTTCAAATGGTTGGTCCAAGCATGAACCTGGCTCTTCATTCAGAGGCTGACATGAAAGACAGAGTGTCCTCAAAAGGGGTATACGATGGGAAGCGCGAACCCCGGGAAAAAAGAGGCAGATATGTCACACAAAACTTCAAACCCTGGCGAGACACCGTCTCGATCGCCACATCACCTTGTCCGCAACCCAGCCATATTTTGTCATCACCATCATCTATGCCCCGTTCGTCATCCGGAAGAAAAAACCAATCGACTTCACCATAACGCCTTGCAAAAAACCCCTGCATGAACTTTTTATCTCTCCCAAGTACCTCTTTGATCGCTTGGTTGGGTCCAACTTGTCGGATGGGCCGTGTGGTGTATAATATCCGCAAATGAAGTCCCACCCCACCAGGCTGGTACCATCGGTCCCGAGGGATAATCAAGCGCGCCCTTCCATTACTGGGTTCCGCCCCCGTGCTGTGTGTAGAGGCCCGGGTTGAAGCCACCAAACGAAGAGAATTGAACCAAATAATTCCAGTCCATCTGTGCAAGGTCCACCTCTTGCATCGGCTGCCCAAACATCTGCCCGGACCCGTCGAATGCCCCGAACATCATGGAATCATCCAAAGTCATGGGAGCCGCGCTTCCCATCTGTGGCGTGACATCGGCCATAGTCTTGCCCGTGTACAAGCCAGCTGGCGGCCCTGTGATTGCTTCAGCAGAGATGTCACTTCCTGCCACCCCTGGTGCGGTAGAAGCCGCCGGTCCGGGAACCTGAGGCCCAGGTGGCGCGCTAGGACCACTGCCATTGGTCGGCGTCGGCCGCTTGACCCTGGACATGGCGTTGCGCAGCATCGTGAGAATCTTGGGCGCCTGCAGCGTGCGTCCCAGTTGCCGCTCTGCCGCTTCTCGGGCATCCCAGGCCTTAACAAAGAAATGCCCAAAGGCGATATGCATCGGGGATCGCAGGGTTCGAGTCAGGCCTCGACGCTCGTGGTTCTCAATCATGGCGCTCCATGCCCGCTCGCAAAGTTCTCCCGTGGTCCGATGCCGCAACTCCGAAACCAGGTAAATATAAGCGGGGAACGGGAAGTGTTGATATGTGTACCACCGAAACCCCTGAATCATGTCGGTGCTCTGAATGATGTTATCAAACTCCACTGCCTTTATAGCTTCAACAAACAGTGCATCCCGCTCGTTCTGTTCCAACGAATCGCTCGAAATGCCCTTGCAAAGAAAGTCGATGACACGCAGTTTACACAAGGCCTGTCGTGTCATCATCAGAGTGAAGAAATGTAGTGGCACCTTCGGGTCGCAGTGCTTGAGATATGCCGTCTCTATATAAACGCAAAAACTCTCGAGATTGTGTGGGAGATTTTGGTTTGCTACATGAGTGACAACATCTGGTGATGATGGCGAGGGACTGTACTGTACCCGTGGTTTGTTGTGTGCGCTTGTGCCTCCAGGTGTACTAACGCTCTGCCGGCTACTGTGAGACTGTACGTGGTGATGTGGCGCGGCAGCTACCGTTAGCTCTATTCTAGTCAGACAGAAGAGCATTTCTGTGGCGCCTGGATAAGCGGTTGGCGGGTCTTTGGCGTGAACGTTTAGGTCGGTATCGTTAATATTGAGGGGAAATTTACAGTCCCCACCAGTAGTCGACAAGGCCGTAATTGAGGAGCCAGTGATTTCAGCGACACGCTTGTCAAAAATAACTAGCTGCCACCAGAGTCGTCTCCGCTGTTCTACCTCAAACGGCGGGAGGCCGAACTGGGTGCCGTCTTTGTGGATACCCAAGCGGGTTGCGATCCTCACGGCTATGCCGATAAGGCAAAATAGCGAACGGGGGTCGACATATGGACGAACGGAGAGCTTGAGCTTGTTAGTCAGTGGATTGGCGGAGCAAAAATGCTCATGAGAGCTTACAAGATATAGTAACAATGCCTGCAGCACCATCAACTCCGTAGATCGCATGAAGCCCGCATTGACAAGCGCTTGTTGGGTGGCGTTGTGGAACTTGCCGAGTAGAATTGCCTTGTCTTCAGCGAAAGTACTATTGACCTCATCGTCTGTCATTGACGTGATTGCGGAAAAATAAATAGCGAACATCAAGGCCTCAAGTGGCTTCGCAATCTTGGCCGTATTTGCGCCGGCGCTGATGATCTGGGCCTGTAGGGTGGAGACATGGCTGAGCTTAAGGAGAGGGTTGACATTGTTGATATATATCTGCCAGAGCTGGAAAATCTGGATCGCAGAGGGATGAGAGATCGTCACGCTGACCATAGAACCACCAACAATGAAGGGGAAGCCGTCACTGTTTTCGAACATAGTATCAAAGGCATGATGAAGGGTCGGGCCTTCGTAATCGTCATCGGATGAGTCTTGGATCATCTCATCCGCAGCCCGGTACTGTGAATGCGCGTCAGTTTATGTGGACTTTGAGCCATGGACACATGGCCCGAAGTGGTAGAGGCCGATGGGCCGGGAAAACAACAGCAGGACGTTACAAAAAGGAGAACAAGCTGTAGGTGTCGAATGACGGTGACAGGTAAAGCCGGCTTACCTCTTTGTAGTAGGGATACCATCTCGGCCTGCTAGACGCCTGTTAGCACTTATACAGCTGTCAAATGAGGATAGCGTTTGCCTTTCCTGGCCCTGCTCAGGGGAAGCTTGGTCGGCAGCAGAAGAAGGCGATGTCTTCAGGCCGCTGAGATCCTGCTCGAGGTCGGCCACATCATCTGGATGATCTGATGGTCTGAGGTCCTGGGCGATAGGGTCGAAGTTGACACCGTGTTGTGACAGAAGGTGTTCATACTTGCGGAGACGGTCAATGAGATCCCGCTCGTGCGGCTTCTTCTTCCGGCGGCGCGGAGGTAAGGGCGGGACAACCCGGCACTCGACACTGGCTTTGACACAGTTGGCACATGGTTTCTGCTTGTCGCAACGGACTTTTCGCTGCTGACAAAGGACACAGGAGTGGCCCCGCGTCAACTTCATCACCGACGGGTCCGGAGCGGGAACTGCTGGTAGAGACACGGGGAGGGGCAGCCGGTGCGGCGACTCGGCGCCCAGGTGCTGCTCGGAAGCCATGGTGGGCCAATAAGTACGGACGGTGCTGGGGACGATGCCGCTGCCAGCGCACGCCCCCCTCACGGGGTAGGTCCGAAAAGGGTAAGCCTTGGGGAAACAGTTGGTAGCTCAAAACTCAGAGCGCCACTGGGGCAGCCACCAATGTTCAACGGCGACCAGGGTAAGGGCGTCTGTGACGAAGGTCCAGGGAAGGG